>Ga0137365_10003358_pt1 | contig 12768 bp, 11 predicted proteins | sample SagtaG_9_FD_104799 | JGI IMG/M metagenome (GOLD analysis project Ga0137365, IMG submission 104799) | Vadose zone soil microbial communities from Sagehorn Ranch, Mendocino, California, USA - Sage1_L_40_16 metaG | ecosystem: Environmental > Terrestrial > Soil > Vadose zone | place: USA...
CGCCAGGATGCGGGCGGTGTTCAACACGGTCAGCCTGCTGCCCGGCGACCGGGCGGCCGTGCAGAAAGCGCGCGGGGCGGGGCTCGCCGTGGTCCTGGAATTCGACTACAAGAAGGACTTCTTCGCCGGAGAGGACATCTCCCGCAAGGTCCAGGCGATCGTCGACCAGATCAAATCCAACCCCGGAACCGTCTCGGCGATTCACGTGGCCGATCGGCTGAACGAGGACTACAACGCGCAGCAGGGCCTGCGGTACCTGGCCGCGACCGGAGGAGTATTCCACCGGGAACTGCCCGGCGTGCCGGTGATCGTCAATGTGGCCGACCGCGAGCTCACCTGCGGACTGCCGGGCCAGTCGTCCTGCGTCGCGTTCGACCCGCACTACCGGTTCGAGAGCAACACGACCCTGGATGTACTCAAGCGCAGCGGCTACGTCGACGGGTTCACCGTCGCCGACAACGTCAAGAACAATGACGCTGCCGTCCAGGCCCGGGCATGGCGGGCAGCACGTGCCCGGTGGCCGAGCCCCTTCATCTTGTGGAGCACCTGCTCGCAGATGTCCTTCCCGGCCGCGCGCCAGCCGGGCGGCGTGCGGGAAGCCAACGCACTGGTGGCGGCCTACATGACCGGGCCGGTGCGCGGCGGTGCGGAAGGGCTGGCGCTATGGGCCTGGCACCAGCTGTACGACGGCAGCATCTACACCTTCCTGAACAAGAACGGGAGCAGCAACGACCTGTGGCGCGCCATGGCCGCCACCTCGGCAAGGCTCGGGGTGGTGCAGGGGCCTGGCCCGCCCGCGGGATGAGGGGAGCCGACATGCGGCTGACCGTGATCGGCACCGGCTACCTTGGCCTCACCCACGCGGTCTGCATGGCTGATCTCGGCCATGATGTGATGGGGCTGGACGTGGATGCGGACAAGGTCGCGCGGGCCAGCAATGGCGATGCGCCATTCTTCGAGCCGGGCCTTGAACCGCTGCTGCGGAAGAACCTTGAGGCCGGCCGGCTGCGGTTCACCACTTCTTTCGCCGAGGTGGCGGAATTTGGCGATGTCCATTTCCTGTGCGTGAACACACCACAAGCGGCCGGCGGCGAGGCCGACCTTCGCCATATCCATTCAGCCGCCGATGCGCTCGCCCCCCATCTGTGGCGGCCATGTCTTGTCGCTGGAAAATCAACCGTCCCCGTCGGGACGGCACGCAGCCTCGCGGGACGGGTGAGGGAACGGGCGCCAGCAGGCGACGGTGCAGACGTCGCCTGGAACCCAGAATTCCTCCGGGAAGGCTTCGCGGTCGAGGACAGCTTCTCGCCTGACCGCCTCGTCTTCGGGGTGGCATCGCAGCGATCTGCCGATCTCCTGCGGCAGGTGTATGGCAAGCTCCTGGAGGCTGGCACTCCCGCGCTTGTCATGGACCTGGAAACGGCGGAGCTTGTGAAAGTCTCCGCCAACGCGTTCCTGGCCACAAAGATCTCGTTCATCAATGCGATGGCTGAGATCTGCGAGAAGGCGGGAGCGGACGTCGTGCGTCTCGCCGACGCACTGGCGCGAGATGACCGGATCGGCAAGCGCTTCCTTGCGCCTGGTCTCGGCTTCGGGGGTGGCTGTTTGCCCAAGGACATCCGCGCCTTCCAGTCCACTGCCAGAGAGCTGGGTGTCGAGTCGGTTGTTAACCTTCTGGGCGAAGTCGACGCGATCAACCTGGGCCGCCGGTCGCGTGTGATTGAACTCGCTCGTGACGTCGTCGGCGGTATTCTCGCCGGACGCCGACTCGCTGTTCTCGGCCTCGCGTTCAAGCCGGACAGCGACGACGTGCGCGACTCGCCCAGCCTGCATGTATGCGGCCAGTTGCTGCGAGAGGGTGCGCTGGTCTCCGTTCACGACCCGGTGGCCATGGGCAATGCCGCGCGCATCCAGCCGGGCCTCCGCTACGCCGGCTCGGTTTCTGAGGCAGCAGCGGGCGCGGACGCCGTGCTGCACCTCACCGAATGGGCGGATTACCGCCTCATCGATCCAGCAATGCTGGCAACCGTGGTGGCGCAGCAAAACATGATCGATGCACGGTGCGCTCTCGATGAAGATGCCTGGCGATCAGCCGGCTGGTCGTTCCGCGTGCTAGGGCGCGAGCATCGCTGCCCGGCGGCTGCTCCGCCAGTATGACGAGTCCTGTCTAGTACAAATGGGGGAGGCAGCGTCCCGTCCCCTGTGGCAGCCTGGCAGCAGGTACGCATGGGGATGCGGGAGACAATGAGTCAGCTGCTGGGGGGCTGCTGCGCGCGCGCCGGGGGTCGGGCGGCGGCGGTGGCTGTGCTCACTCTGGCGGGCATGCTGGCACCAATGCAGGCCGCTACGGCCGCCACATCCACGCTGTATGTCGGCGGCGCGAGCTGTTCGCCCTCCGGCCCCGGCACCCAGGCACAGCCGTTCTGCACAATCTCCCAGGCGGCGGCCGTCGCGCAGGCCGGGCAGACAGTCCTCGTCTCCTCGGGCACCTATGCCGAGAACGTCATCCCGCCGAGGTCCGGGACGTCCGGTAATCCGATCACTTTCCAGGCGTCCCCGGGGGCGACGGTCACCGTCACCGGCGCCACGCACGGGTTCACGATCTCCTCCCGGAACTGGATCACCATCCAGGGGTTCACGGTCACCGGCACCACATCGAGCGGGATCTACCTGTGGAACTCCAGCAACATCACGGTGAGCGGCAACACGGTGACCGCCTCCGGCCAGCGGGTCCAGGGCGCCAGCGCGGTCGGCATCTACGTGGGCATGACCAGCAACTCCACCATTTCCGGCAACCAGGTGGACAACAACAGCGCCCAGGGGATCTACCTGACCCAGGGCTCCACCGGGATAACGGTGGACAGCAACGAGGCCTCGTTCAACGCGTACGGCTACCAGCGCGCCGCCAACGGCATCGACGTGAGAGCTCCCGGCAACACGGTCACCCGGAACGTGGCCCACGACAACGAGGACTCCGGAATCCAGTTCTACCCCGGCGGCAACAACAACGTGGCGGCCGGCAACCTCAGCTACCACAACATGGGCATCACCACGGTTCAGCTGACCAACTGCTCCCACCCCACGACCGGCAACACCTCCGCTTGCTTCACCGGTGACCACGGCATCGACGACCTGGGCGTGACCGGCAACCAGATCACCGGCAACACCGTGTACGCCAACGCGACGGCCGGCATCAACGTCGAAGGGTCGTCCAGCGGCTTCACCATCAAGAACAACATCAGCGTGGACAACGCGATCAACTGCCCGGACGGGGCCGGCGGGACCACGACGTGCTTCGGCACCAAGGGTGACATCCGGGTAGACAGCACCTCGGGCACCGGCACGGTCCTCGACCGCGACGTGATGTGGACCAGCGGCAATGGCTACATAGTGACCTGGGCCAACACGTCGTACCGGACCCTGTCGGCGTTCCAGGCCGCCGTCGGAGGCCAGGAGCCGAACGGGAAGCAGGGGCTTCCGGGGTTCGCGAACCCGTCCGCCGGCAACTTCCAGCTCACCGCCGGCTCGCCCGCCATCGACATGGCCGACTCGGGCGCCGCGGGCGAGCAGACCATCGACATCGCCGGCAACCCGCGCCTAGACGACCCGTCCACGCCGAACACGGGCGTCGGCCCGCGGGCCTACGACGACGCCGGGGCGTTCGAATACCAGGCGGGGCCGGCCGCGCCGACGCCGCAGGCGACCGCGAACGCCACCAGCGTGACCCTGACCTGGTCCGGCCCCCCGCCCGGCATGCCGGCGATCGACACCTACACCATCTACCGAGGCACCAGCTCCGGCAGCGAGACCCAGCTGGCGACCGTCAACGGGCCGACCACGCAGTACACCGATAGCGCGATCACCCCGGGCACCACGTACTACTACCAGGTCACCGCGACCAACTCGACCGGCACGTCGGCCCCGTCCCAGGAGACGAGCGCGACCCCCGGCGGCACGGCCACCTCGCCCATCGCCTTCCGGGCGGCGTCGCAGGCCGCGATCACCTCCGGCACAACCCAGGCGTCTATCGGTGCACCGGCGGGCGTCCAGCCGGGCGACGTCATGATCGCCTGGCTCGCCCTGGCCAGCCCGGTCACCGGCTTCAGCTTCGGCTCCGGCTGGACTCCGTTCAGCTGGTCCCCGGTGGTGGACGGCACCGCCTACCAGGTGTTCGGCTACTACAAGGTCGCCACGTCCGCCGACGCCGGCGCCAGCTATACCGCGTCCTGGACCGGCAACGCCAAGGGCACCTTCGCGATCGCCGCCTACAGCGGCGTCGACAACGCCGCGCCTCTGGCAGGCACCGCGGCGCTGGTCAACAACACCAGCTCGACCAGCCTCACCACCCCGTCGCTGGCATCGTCCGCCGCGACGAGCTGGGCGGTGGGCCTGTATTCCATCCGCTCAACGACCAGCACGAACAAGAACACCTCCTGGACGCCCGACCCCGCTCTCACCGAGCGGGTCGACGTCAACAACTCGGCGGCCGCCTCGTCGCCGTGGGCTGCCGTCGAGATAGCCGACTCGAACGGGAATGTCGGCACGTCCGCCCACTCCTACACCGCGCAGGCCGTCTTCGCGGAGTCCCACAAGGCGGCGGCCCTTGTCTACCTGCGGCAGGGGGGTTCGTGAGGTGCCGACGATGAACCATGGGGCCGGACGCCGGGCCGTTTACCGCATCGGAACGCTGGCCACGTGGCGCCGACGGCGAAGCGTCGCCATAGCGGTGGCCGCAATGGCCGGCTCGGTGGTGCTCGCCGGCTGCGGGCAGGAAACCCTGGCCGCCCAGCGGGCGCAGGCCGCCGCAGCCGCCACAGCGTCGGCGGCAGCCGTCTCCGGCAACTCCGGGTGCATGGCGGTCATGCCTGTCGTGGGGCACGCGCTCGGCGTGCTGCGGCAGCTTGAGCGACGGGCGGTGAACGGCGCCCAGGCGCAGAGCCTGCTCGCCGCCGATCAGGCCGAGATCGCCAGGCTTGCCCGTTCTACGTCCGACACCGCGCTCCAGGAGGATCTCGCGCAGGCATCCGACGCCTTCGCCGCCTTCGAGGCCGTGATGCTGAATCCGAACGCGCCCGCGTACCATGACACGTTCACCAACCTGGCCGGGACGCTGTCCGGATTCCAGCGGGTCTGCTCGGTAGGCAACCCAGACTTCGCGGGCGGCACCGAAGGCTGGGCAGCACTCAACGGCAACACGGCGCTCTCCCGCTCGGCCACGGCGCATGCCGGGCGCTGGAGCCTGCAGGTAACCAACGCGGGTAATAGCGCTGCTACGGCGGGATTCACCGACTCGCCGCCCTGGGTCTCCACCACGCTGAAGGGATCGGAACAGATCGGCCTGTGGACGCGCGCCGTCACCGGCACACCAACGCTCACACTTCAGGTGCGGGAACTGTCCGGCAGCACCGTCGTGGGAAGCGAGCAGATGACGATGAAGCTCGACTCTGCCTTCCGATTCGTGGACCTCACCTACCACGTCCGGCGGCCGGGATCCAGCAAGCTCAGCGTGACGGTCTCGGCCGCTGACCTCGCCCCCGGCGGGGCGTTCCTCGCCGACGGCATCACTATCGTGCGCGACTGACCTTCAGGCTCCCGATAGCGGAGGCGGCCCGGGCAGCGCTTCGCCTGGGTGTGCCTGGCGGGCGATCGCGACAGCCTCCAGGGTGGAGTGGACCTTCAGCTTCCCCATCAGGTTCTGCAGGTGGCTGCGGACCGTGTTCACCGACAGGTGCATGCGCTCACCTACTTCACGTCGGCCGAGACCCTCGGCCAGATACGTGAGAACCTCGTGCTCGCGGGGGGTGAGGCTGGCGAGCGGCTGCTTCTGAGATGCCTCCCGCCGGTCGTCCTGATGCAGCAGCAACCGCATGACGGGGCCCACCGCCGCGGCCGGCAGCCACGTCTCGTCGCGCATCGCGCCCTGGATCGCATCGAACAGGTGCTCGATCGAATCGTCCTTCGATACCCATCCGGCGACCCCTGCGCGGAGCGCCGCCACGACGCGCGGCGCTTCAGGCACGGCCCCCAGCATGATCACCCGGATCGGCTGCAGGCTGCTGGGCCGGACGCGGGCCAGCTCGGCAGCGAAGTTGAGGCCCTCCGGCAGCTCACTGTCCAGCAGCACGATGTCGACGTGACGGCCAACGAGCAGCCTGCGCGTCGCCGCCGCCGACTCAGCGGCTGCGACGACGAGCATGCCGTCCTCGGCCGCGAGGCACGACGCGAGGGCGTCTGCGAAAGTGCACTGGCCGTCGACCACGACCAGGCTGATCTTGCTCATAACCAATAGGCTGACTACTTCGTGCTTAGAATGGCACCCGAGGAAGTGCGTGGCCTTCTACGATTTATGGAGGAGTGCGGGCTCATGCGCAGTCTCGTCCACCAGCCGAGCCCGGACCGCGATGGCCGATGCCTCAAGCCGCGAGTGCGCGCCGAGCTTGGTGAGCACGTTCTGTACGTAAGTGCGGACCGTGCTGGCCGCGATCCGCATTGACCGCGCCATCTGTCTTGTGCTTTCGCCGGCGACGATCCGGCGAAGCACCTCCAGTTCCCGCACCGTGAGGTAGTCCCACGGTTCCTTGCGCGGCTGCGAGGTCAAGTGCTGCACTACATCGCGGACTACGTCGGACTGGAAGACGGACCCGTCGGCGGCCACCTGCTGGAGCGCGTACGCGATCTTGTCTACGGTCCGGTCCTTGCGGATGATTCCGGCGACGCCGATGCTGATCGCCGTCGAAAGGACCAGCGGATCTGCGACGCCTGACAGGATGAGGACCTGCGTATCAGGGTGATTGGCCCGGATGGCCCGCGCCGTCTCCAAACCCTCTTCCCGCCCCGGCAAGTAGAGGTCAAGCAGGCATACCTGAGGGTGGTGCCTGGCGACCGCGCTCAGGCATTCCTCCGGCGTAGTCGTCGCCGCGAGGACGTCGTAGCCCCGTGCCTGGAGTGCGACCGTGAGCGATTCAACGAGAATCTTCTGATCGTCACAGATGACGAGACGCATCATCGCATCCCGCACCGGCGGCGTCGGCGGCTCGCAGCGCGAGGACTGCCTGGACTCCGCCCAAGGGACTCTGGTTGTACTCAAGGCTTCCCCCATAAGTGTTGAGGCCGTGTGCCACCGCCTGCAGACCAAGGCCGAAACCCGGGCGGATGAGCCCAAACCCGGGGCCGGAGTCGTCGACGGTCAGCAACACGCGATCAGCGTCGCGGCGCAACTCGACCACCACCTTCCCGTCTGGGCCGGCCGCCCGGGTCGCATTGCTCACCAGATTGGCTATTGCGCGGCGAAGCTCGACCGAATTCCCTAGCACATACACATCGTCCCCGCCCCACTGCAGAACGAGATCGCCCGCGTATGTCACTGTCTCAATTTGAACCACATCGGAAGCAAGATGGATGAGGTCGTAAGTTGCACTTTCTTCCATTTTGGGCCCAGGCGGCTCGACCAAATTCTGAAGCAGATCACCAAGCCACTCCGCCTGATCACGGACCTGCCCGAGGCGCCCGCGGACACTTGACGGGACCGCGGCATGGCTCAGGGCAGCATCAGCAAGCGCAATGATGCTCGCGACAGGCTGCCGCATGTCATGGCAGATCTCGTAGAGATGGTCAAACTCCGAGACGCTCGATGCGCGATCTACTAGGCGGAGATTACCGAAGACCTGGCGCCCTCGGTGGCGGGCGGCGATCCCTAGCGCGGCTTCTGAGCCCGGTTCGAGCGGGTAGCCGAGCGGGCCATTGGTCAATACAGGTGTCCCCCCTACCTATCACTAGGCTGCTCCCCTATCCCCGAGAACGACCCTAGCAGGTGTCCTGAGCAAGTTAAAGAGGAGATGAACAAAACGTTTACCTGCGGTTACGAATATGCATAGGCCCAGTTACGCCTTGCGATGCAAGGCAAAGAGCCCCGACGGGCCGGATTCTCGTCCGGAACACACAGCTAAGGCAGTCAGGGCAGCCTCATCCAGCTGAGCTGTACCAGCTTCAACACCTGTATCACCAGGCTCACTGTCCGTGTGTTCTCGCTCGGCGCGCCCGCGCATCCCCGCCAGGTGGTGATGGCTGGCGGCTTCGGCCCGCCCGGACGATTCCGGGATGACACAGCCCCAGCTGGACGGCGACCGGGTGCTGATCAAGCAGCAGCCGATGGCCCCGATGCGCGAGGACCTGTTCGACCTGTTCGACCGGGACGAGCTGAAGAAGTACTACACCCCGGCGGAATTGCCGCCGACCGGCGAGGAGACGGGCTGATGGGCGAGAAGGTAGCGCTGCGGGTCTGGCGCGGCGACGCCGGGCAGGGACAGCTGACCGACTACCAGGTCGAGGCCAACGAGGGTGAGGTCCTGCTCGACGTACTGCACCGGCTGCAGGCCACCCAGGCGGGTGACCTGGCCGTCCGCTGGAACTGCAAGGCGGGCAAGTGCGGCTCCTGCTCGATGGAGATCAACGGGCGTCCCCGGCTGGCCTGCATGACGCGGATGTCGCTGTTCGCGCCGGACGAGCCGATCACGATCACCCCGCTGCGCACCTTCCCGGTGATCAGGGACCTGGTCACCGACGTGTCGTTCAACTTCGCCAAGGCGCGGGAGATCCCCTCGTTCACCCCGGATCCCGCGATCCGCCCGGGCGAGTTCCGGATGCAGCAGGTCGACGTGGAGCGCTCGCAAGAGTTCCGCAAGTGCATCGAGTGCTTCCTGTGCCAGAACGTGTGCCACGTCATCCGCGACCACGCCCACAACGAGCGCGCCTTCGCCGGCCCCCGGTTCCTGATGCGGATCGCCGAGCTGGAGATGCACCCGGCCGACACCGCCGACCGGCGCGAGATCGCGCAGGACGACTTCGGCCTGGGCTATTGCAACATCACCAAGTGCTGCACCGAGGTCTGCCCGGAGAACATCAAGATCACCGACAACGCGCTCATCCCAATGAAGGAACGCGTGGTCGGCCGCAAGTACGATCCCCTGGTCTGGCTCGGCAACAAGATCGCCCGGCGGCCCCATCACGACACGCCAGCCGTCCCGGGAGCGAAGGGTTGACGCCGGCCTGCCACGTCGTTAGTGCATCGCCGCCAGATCAAAGTGCTCAGCCACGGGGGGACCGTACCTCGGGTCCGCGCTGGAGCCGCTCGCGCACCGCGTTCAGCCAGCCGGGCCGCGAGCCGGGGCTCTCCAGCCACCAGGTGGCCCCCGCATCGCGGTAGCCGGGCAGGCGGGCGGCTATCCGCCCGGCGGAGTCGAGTTCACCCCAGACGGCGATGTCGAAATCGGCGGTGGTCCCCCGCAGGCCCGCGATCTTGTCGCGAACGGCCGCGATCTCGCCGACGGTGGCCCGGTCTCCCGGGCGCCCGGGGTGGATGGGAACGAACCCGTCCCAGCGGGCGGCCCGCGCCACCGGCCCGCTGGGAGGATGCCTGCCGGCCACCCGGCGGGCGGCCCGGGCCAGCGGGCCGCCGGCGTAAAGGATTCCGCCGACCCAGATGGGTACCCGGGGCCGCTGCACTGGGCTGGGTGAGAAACGGACCGGGCCGACCGTGAAGTGCTTGCCCTTATGCGAGAAGGGCTGCCCGGTCCACAGTCCCGCCAAGACGTCCAGTCCCTCGTCGAGCAGTTCCGCCCGGACGCGGCGATCGGCCGACTCGCCGAACAGCCCGAACTCGGCGTGGGCGGGATCGCCGAGGCCCACGCCGAGGATGACCCGCCCGCCGCTGAGCAGGTCCAGCGTGGTGACCTCCTTGGCCAGCTTCCATGGCCGCCGCCGGGCGACCGGGGTGATCATCGTGCCCAGCTTGATCCGTGACGTGCGGGCCGCCACCACGGCAAGGACCTGCCACGGATCCACGATGGGCGGCCCCTCCCCGCTGTCGGAGTGGACCAGGTGATCCCACAGGAAGTACCCGTCAAGCCCGGCCCGCTCGGCGCCGACTCCCAGCCGGACGAGATCGGCCGGGTCATCGGCGAAGCAGGGCACCGCCAGCCCGCGGCGCAGGCCAGCCCGGTCCGCCGGATCGCGATGATCAGCCATGAGGGGACTGTACCTTCGGGACCAGCAAGACCCGGCTGCTGGACGTGCGTCGGCGTTCACACACGGAGACCGAGCAGCTACCTGGTGACTTGGCTATGTGACTGCACTAGACAAGCGGTAGCTGGGATCTCTAGGCTCACATATTGTTGCGCATCCGCCAGGGGAGTGGCGGGTGGGAGTGGCGGGTGGTTCCTGGGGGAACCGATCCATTTTCGGACAGTTTTAGTAGGCAGCAATGCTGTACGGGGACCTACCGGCATGCCATGTCTGGGTACCCGATTTCTTAAGCAGGCTGCGGCCGTGAAGGCAGCCGCGACCGTGCCGAGACGGGCGCCGAGGACAGGGCGTCCCGTGGCCTGGCGCTTCCCTGAACGATGCCCGGTCCCGGTCCGGAGCGCAGTACTGCCGCTGTGCGACGGATTCGCGGTGATGGCCGCCGCGCTGCTGACGATGCCTGGATGGCTGGCGGTGGGTTACCCCGTCGCGGTACTTGTCGCGCTGAACGCCGGTGGGGAATACCCGCGGCGTATATGCCTGCGGGTCTCGGATGAGATCCTGCGCCTGGCGGCGTTTGCAGCTCCGCCCATCGTGGTCCTCCGCGACGATGTGTGGGGCACTCCGCTCATTCCGCTGCGGCCGTGCGGGCCCCGGGGGTCCGGCCGGGTTGCGAAACGCGCCTTCGATCTCATCATCGGCGCTGCGCTCCTGATGGCTTGCACGCCGCTGCTGCTGCTGGCCGTTGTGGTTTGGCTATGCGGCGGCCCGGCCATACTGTTCCGGCAGATACGGATCACTCGCGCAGGCGGCCTGATGCAGATTACGAAGTTCTGGGCTATAACCCCCCAGAACCCAGATGCTGAATGGACGGTATCCCCCGACCAGTGCACAAGACTGGGCCGCTTGCTGCGCTCGACTCATCTCGATGAGCTACCCCAGCTGCTCAACTTGATACGGGGGCAGATGTCGCTTATCGGGCCGCGCCGTGAGCGGCCACACTTTACCCTACTGGAAGCATGAGGGAGAAACGGTGTTTCAGGCCAGCTCGAATCTACCGTGGCCACGTGTATCCGTGGTCGTTCCGACATTGAATGAAGCAAAAAACCTGCCGCATGTTTTCTCACGGCTGCCCGCGGACGTCCACGAGGTGATCGTGGTGGACGGGCACTCGGTAGACGACACGATAGCGGTAGCCCGCCAGCTACGGCCCGACGTCCGGGTAGTGCAGCAGACTCGCCGAGGAAAGGGGAACGCGCTTGCCTGCGGGTTCGAAGCTGCGACCGGTGACGTCATAGCCATGGTCGACGCGGACGGCTCGACGGATCCGGGCGAGATCCCGAAATTCGTGCATGCGCTTCTGAGCGGCGCGGACTTCGCAAAGGGAACAAGGTTCGCCGCGGGCGGCGGCAGCAGTGACATCACGCGGCTGCGCAGGCTTGGTAACCGTATGCTCGGTGCGGTGGTCAATCTCTGCCATGGAACGCACTACTCAGACCTCTGCTACGGATTCAACGTGTTCTGGCAGAAGTACGTTCCGGTATTGGACCTCGACATCACCTCTCCCCCTTCACCCAGGGGAGACGGGCTGTTGTGGGGCGACGGCTTCGAGATCGAAACGCTGATCCATATGCGGGTAGCGGAGGAAGGACTCCGCGTCGCTGAAGTTCCAAGTTTCGAGCATCCCAGGATCCACGGGGTGAGCAACCTGGACGCCTTCAGCGATGGCCTTCGCGTGCTGACGACCATCCTGGTCGAACGCCGCCGCGCCCGCCGCCGTCACGTTTCCCGTCATCGTGCATCGGGCGCACGAACCCCAGCGGTACTGGCCCGCGACCTTATCCACATGGAGACGGCCCTCGTGCGTATGCTTTACGTCCTGCACTCCGTCGACCACGGCCGCCCCCGCACACTACGGTCGCAGGTCCCGCCACCTCCCCGCTGAAGGTCGCATCGGCCCTGCCCGGCCGGTCTCCGCTGTGCTGTGGTGGAGTGGATGACAAAGGCAGACGGCGGTCATGACCTGCGCCCGGGCCGGGCTACCCCCGTCGCCTTCCCCGCGCAGTCGCGCCGTGCCCGGCCGTGATGATCCTGGCAGCGTGAGGAAGGCCAACGCCACCTCTTCAGCGGCGCAAGTCGGCCCCGCAGCTCAAGAACCGCCGTCGTCGTTCGCGCGGACAACCGTGTATCCACCGCCGTCGGCGTCAGCGAGGCGCCATCCTGTTGGCCACACGTGCGCGGCGCCGGGTGAAAGGATTCGCGCCTTTTCGAGATGCACTGCATCAGCGCCGGCGCTGAAAGTCGCCTCGCCGAACCAGGCGCCGCCGGTGAAGGCCGCTTCGCCGAACCCGGCGTCACCGGTGAAGGCCGCTTCGTCGAACGAGGCGCCGCGGCTGAACGTCGCCTTATCGAACCACGCGTCGCCGCCGAAGGCCGCCTCGCCGAACCCAGCGACGCCAGTGAAGGCCGCCTCGCCGAACCACGCGTCGCCGGTGAAGGCCGCCTCGTCGAACGAAGCGCCGCGGCTGAACGTCGCCTTGCCGAACCAGGCGTCGCCGCCGAAGGCTGCCTTGTCGAACCCGGCGTCGCGGCTGAACGTCGCCTCATCGAACCACGCGTCGCCGGTGAAGGCCGCCTCGCCGAACCACGCGTCGCCGGTGAAGGCCGCCTCGTCGAACGAGGCGCCGCGGCTGAACGTCGCCTTATCGAACCACGCGTCGCCGCCGAAGGCCGCCTCGCCGAACGCGGCGC
>Ga0137365_10003364_pt1 | contig 12760 bp, 8 predicted proteins | sample SagtaG_9_FD_104799 | JGI IMG/M metagenome (GOLD analysis project Ga0137365, IMG submission 104799) | Vadose zone soil microbial communities from Sagehorn Ranch, Mendocino, California, USA - Sage1_L_40_16 metaG | ecosystem: Environmental > Terrestrial > Soil > Vadose zone | place: USA: California...
TCAGTCTCTCTCCCGATGCGCTGTTGAGCGGCGCCGAAGAGATCATGTCTACCTATCATATTAGCGGCGTGCCAATTACTGAAAACGGAAAACTTGTCGGCATCCTCACAAACCGTGACATCCGTTTTGTCGAAGCCGAAGATTATAAGTTACCAGTGAATCAATTCATGACGAGAGAAGATGAACTCATCACAGCGCGCGTAGGCATCTCCGCAAAAGAAGCGAAGGACATCCTTCAAAAACATCGCATTGAAAAACTTCCTCTCGTGGATGAAAATGGAATGTTGAAAGGCTTGCTCACCGTCAAGGATATTCAAAAGGCGCGTGATTATCCTAATGCTTCCACAGACTTGCAGGGACGTCTGCTTGTCGGCGCTGCGGTCGGTGTCGGCAAAGACCTCGAAACTCGTGTGGACTTAATGGTCAAGGCAGGTGTGGACGCCATCACCATCGATACTGCTCACGGACATTCCAAGGGTGTGCTCGAAGCCGTACAACGCATCAAGAGCGCATGGAAAGATTTACCTGTTATTGCTGGCAACGTGGTAACCGCTGAAGGTGCAGAAGCCCTCATTCGGTCCGGAGCCGATGCGATAAAGGTCGGTGTGGGCGCGGGCTCCATCTGTATCACCCGCGTGATCTCAGGCGCAGGCATGCCGCAAGTCTCAGCGATTTTCGAATGTGCACAAGTCGCAAAGAAACATGGTGTCTCTGTGATTGCGGATGGCGGAATCAAATTCAGTGGAGACATCGTCAAGGCGATTGTCGCGGGCGGGAATGCTGTCATGCTTGGAAGTATGTTGGCGGGTCTTGAGGAAGCGCCTGGCGAAGTCATGTTGTACGAGGGACGGCGCTTCAAGGAATATCGCGGCATGGGCAGTCTCGGCGCGATGAAAGGCTATGGAGTCGATCGCTATGCCACCGGTCAAAGTGGAAGCGGAAAACTTGTCCCCGAGGGTATCGAAGGTCGCGTGCCGTATAAGGGCAACCTGGGCGAATATGTATATCAGCTCGTCGGCGGTCTGCGTTCTGGCATGGGCTACGCGGGCGCGGCGTCATTGGAAGATCTTCGTTCCAGAACCCGTCTCACACGCATCACCAATGCGGGTTTGATCGAGAGCCATCCGCATGATGTGATTGTCACCAAGGAAGCGCCGAACTATCAACTGAGTCAAAGATAATTTGTGGAGTAACACAACACGATGACATTGGATCTTCTTTCTCCTTTGGATGGACGCTACGCGGAAGCCACAGCGCCGCTGACGGAGTTCTTCTCCGAATTTGCGTTTCTGCGGGATAGAGTCCGCGTCGAGCTGGACTATTTATCGGCTCTTCCCAAAACAGACCTGGTTCGCCCTTTGACCGATTCCGAATCTGCGCAACTGGAATCGATCAAATCGAATTTTTCCCTCGATGACGCAGAAACGATTCTGGAGTACGAACGTACGACGCGTCACGACGTGAAAGCCATTGAATACTTTATTCAAAGCAAGCTTTTGGAAGCCGCTAGTTTACTGGTGGATTCGCATGAGCGTGCTCCTCTATTCCAAGGTTTAATTCCATGGATTCATTTTGGCTTGACATCCGAAGATATCAATAGCATCGGACAGGCGATCGCACTGAAGGAGTCACGAAACAGTATCATTCTGCCCGCTCTCGAATCTTTGATCTCGAGTCTCTCTGATTTCGCCATCCGCTATAAATCCGTTCCCATGCTGGCACGCACGCATGGACAATTCGCCGTCCCCACCACCTTAGGAAAAGAATTTGCTGTTTATGTTGCACGTCTCAAAAAGACTCGGGACCAAATCGCATCACATCGCTTTGAAGCCAAATTGACGGGTGCAGTTGGCAACTTCAATGCGCTGCAAGCTGCGATCCCACAAGTGGATTGGCTTTCATTCAGCGAGGCATTTGTTTCCAGTTTTGATCTCGAACCAAATTTATGTACAACTCAAATCCTGCCCTACGATAATTGGATTCAGTACTTCGACCTCATTCGCTTGATTAACTCTATTCTGATCGACTTCGCACAAGATATTTGGCGATACATCAGTGATGGTTATCTCAAGCAGGCAGTTGTCGCGGGGGAAGTGGGATCATCCACGATGCCGCAAAAGGTAAACCCGATTGACTTTGAAAACGCAGAGGGGAATCTCGGCATTGCGAATTCACTCTTTACACATTACGCCCAAAAACTGATTGTCTCCCGCCTGCAACGCGACCTATCCGATTCGACCGTCCGGCGTACATTTGGCACGGCGTTCGGTCACAGCTTGGTTGCGTGGACCAACTTCCAGCGTGGATTGAGTCGCATTGCTCCTGATGAAGAAAAACTCAAAGCCGAGTTGAATGCTCATTGGGAGGTTGTCTCTGAGGGAGCACAAACTATCCTACGTGTGGCCGGGAAATCCGATGCGTATGAATCGCTCAAAGAACAAACACGCGGGCATGTGTTGACTGAAAAAGATTACAAAGCTTGGTGCGACAGAATTACGGTAAATGAGGAAACACGAACAAGATTGAAGAAACTCTCACCTGAAACGTATATAGGGCTTGCGATGGAATTGACAGATCGGGTAGTGAAGAAATGAAATTGGCAACGTTAGTTTTAGAAGATGGGACAATAATCGAAGGTCAGGCGTTTGGTGCCGAAACCGATTCTGTTTTCGAGTTGGTTTTCAACACGAGTATGACGGGCTATCAGGAAATTATGACCGATCCCTCCTATCGAGGACAGGGCGTGCTGTTCACCGTATCGCATATTGGCAATGTGGGAATCAATTTGGAAGATGACGAGTCAGCAAAGCCGCAGATTTCGACGGCGGTGATCCGCTCTCTCAGCCCCGTAGTGTCGAGTTGGCGTTCGGCACTTTCTTTATCTGACTGGCTCTTTCAACATGGAGTTCCAGGTATCAGCGGTGTGGACACGCGCTGGCTGACTCGCAAACTTCGTGATGGCGGCACGCAAAAGGCGGCGCTTTCCACGAAAGGCACTTCTGCTAGTGACTTGATTCAAATGGCACGTGACTGGTCTGGTCTCGATGGGCGTGACATGGTTAAGGAAGTGACATGTGAAGAGAGTTATCACTGGATGGACGATGCGGGAAGTAAGTGGGTTGAAGACCATCGACCGTTGACGATGGACGATGGAAAACTTATGGTCCATCGTCAATGGTCCATTGTCGCATACGACTTCGGCATCAAAGAGAATATCCTTCGCCATCTTGCAAGCTACGGTGCCAACGTAACTGTTGTCCCTGCGGGTACAACCTGTGATGAAGTGATGGCACTACAACCTGACGGAGTCTTTTTATCCAATGGACCGGGCGATCCTGCAGGTCTCCCATATGCCGTCGAAGCCGTGCGGGGATTGATCGAAAGCGGTATACCTACGTTTGGGATCTGTCTTGGACATCAGCTCATTGGTCGCGCGCTCGGAGCAGATACACACCGCCTCAAGTTTGGACACCATGGTGGAAATCATCCCGTTCAATATTTGCCAAGTGGTGAAGTATTGATCACTGCACAAAATCATAATTATTGTGTCACTGAAGGCGATTTGAATCCGGATGAAGTAGAAATCACCTATAAGAGTTTAAATGACAACTCGCTCGAAGGATTGCACATGAAGAACAAGCCGGTTTTCAGTGTACAGTTCCATCCAGAAGCCGCGCCGGGTCCGCACGACGCGCATGATATTTTTGGCAAATTCTTTGACTTGATTAAATCCACGTCGAAATAAAGTAATTATGAGATAAGGAACAAATTATGGAACTTCATGAAAATCATAGAAAAATCCTAAAACTGTGCGCGGATGATGAGACAGGGTTGTGGCTTGTTATTAAACGAATTTGTGGCGAAGAATATTATTGGAGCATAGTACCAGACTCGTTGCGTCAGGAAGTAATGAACACAATTCATGATTTGTTGAGTTATGGTTTTATTGAGGCAGGAAATTTTGAAAAAGAGGAAGCAGGAAAATATAAATGGATGCCTCTACTTCTCTCTGCAGATAAAATCATTAAATTTATTGAACATGAATGGAATTCTCTTGGAAAAACCCCTAACATAGGTGATATATGTTGGTTTATTGCAACAGAGAAGGGGAAAAACTTGCAGAAGAACTCTAGTATAAAAACTTTTACTTTTAAGTGGATTACTTTATGAAACGAACTGACATTCACACCATCCTCGTCCCTGGCTCGGGAGCTATCGTCATCGGTCAAGCCGCAGAATTTGACTATTCTGGTACACAGGCAGTCAAGGCATTGAAGGCCGAAGGTTACCGCGTAGTGCTCGTCAACTCGAATCCCGCCACCATTATGACCGACCCCGAAATTGCCGACGCAACTTATATCGAACCACTTACGCCCGAAGCGCTCGAAGCTATCATCGCCCAGGAAAAGCCCGACGCCATGCTTCCGACCGTTGGCGGACAAACCGGCCTCAACCTCGCGCTCGCCCTCAGCGAAAATGGTGTGCTCGAAAAACATGGAGTGCAACTGATCGGCGCAAAACTTAGCGCCATTAAAGCTGCCGAAGACCGTTTGCTTTTTCGCGAGACCATGCAAAAAAACGGTATTCCCGTTCCAAGCGGGGGAGCGGCATATGCCTTGGAAGAAGCCGAAGCGATTACGAAGCAAACGGGCTATCCCGTTTTAGTCCGCGCTTCTTTTGCGATGGGCGGTACGGGCGCCTCGTGGGTGTATGAACCGTCTCAACTTGCAGAAGCTGTTCAACATGCCATTTCAGAATCACCAATCGGTCAGGCATGGCTCGAAGAGTCTGTGCTGGGTTGGAAGGAATATGAGCTCGAAGTGATGCGCGACAAAGCCGATAATTTTGTCGTCGTATGTTCGATCGAAAACCTCGACCCAATGGGTGTGCATACGGGCGACAGTATTACTGTCGCACCTGCACAAACGCTCACGGATCGTGAGTATCAAATCTTGCGTGACCTTGCTCATCGTGTACTCTCCGCCGTCGGTGTGGAAACAGGCGGCTCAAATGTTCAATTTGGCGTTGATCCCAAAACTGGACGTGTCGTGGTCATCGAGATGAATCCACGCGTCAGCCGTTCCTCTGCACTTGCGTCGAAGGCTACTGGTTTTCCGATTGCAAAACTCGCTGCATTGGTCGCTGTGGGCTACACACTCGATGAAATCACTAATGACATCACCAAACAAACTAAAGCCGCTTTCGAACCATCTCTCGATTATGTAGTTGTCAAAATTCCGCGCTGGGCGTTCGAGAAATTCCCGGGCGTTGACCCAACCCTCGGACCGCAGATGAAGTCAGTGGGTGAAGTAATGGCATTGGGACGCACATTTCCCGAAGCCCTAAACAAAGCGATTCAATCTTTGGAAATCGGTGTAGACGCCCTCGACGGTTCAGGACCTAACCGTGAATTGTCCATTGACGCCGAGGCTTTATCTTCGCTGAGTTTTCCCACTGCCGACCGGCTATTCCGCGTCTACCGTGCGATCCGACAAGGAATATCGTTGGAAGACATTTCAGAAGCGACTGGTTATGACCTATGGTTCCTCGCGCAGATGAAAGAAATAGAGACGAGAGAATCAGAGCTTAGAAATTGCAGAACCGAAGATGAACTCAAGCCCATGTTGCGTTATGCAAAACAAATGGGTTTCGCAGACTCACACATCCCTCGCCTTCTTTCTTCTTTCCTCTTTCTTCAACCACCCAATGTCCGCGAGTTACGCAGGCATCTCAACATCCTTCCCACGTTCCAACGCGTGGATACCTGTGCCGCAGAGTTCGAAGCACAGACTCCTTACCTCTATAGTGCCTATGAGATGCAGGATGAATCACGACCAACAGATAAACAAAAAATCCTGATCCTCGGCGGCGGACCAAATCGCATCGGGCAGGGAATTGAGTTCGATTACTGCTGTTGTCAGGCGGCGTTTGCATTGTCGAAGATGGGATACGAAACCATCATGTATAACTGCAATCCCGAAACCGTCTCTACTGATTACGATACGGCTGATCGATTGTATTTTGAGCCGCTTACTCTTGAACATGTCCTGAACGTCATCGACCGTGAACAGCCTGTCGGAGTCATTGTCCAATTTGGCGGACAGACTCCGCTCAACCTTGCAGCAGGACTCGAAGCGGCAGGTGTAAAGATTCTTGGGACGTCACCTCATGCGATTCAGCTCTCCGAAGACCGCGAAGAGTTTGCAAAGTTACTCAAAGAGTTGGACATCCCTCAGCCCGAAAACGGGATCGCGCGTTCGCTCGAAGAAGCGCGAGTCGTTGCAGAGCGAATTGGCTATCCTATCTTGGTGCGTCCATCGTTTGTGTTGGGCGGGCGGGCAATGGCGTTCGTGGCGTCCGAAGAACATTTGGGAGAATCCATCCAAGAGGCAATGGAGGCGGCTCCCGGTCAACCAATCTTGATTGATAAGTTCATGGAAGATGCTTTCGAGATCGATGTCGATGCATTGGCAGATGGTGAACGAGTGGTTATTGGGGCGGTGATGCAGCATATCGAAGAAGCAGGTATCCATTCGGGAGATGCGGCGTGCGTCTTGCCGCCATATAAGGTCAGCGCATATCATCAGGGCATCATGCGTGAGTACACGGAACAATTGGGACGTGTGCTCGGTGTACGTGGTTTGATGAATGTACAATTTGCGTTGAAAGATGAAGTGGTTTATGTGCTGGAAGTGAATCCACGCGCCTCGCGAACGGTTCCATATGCCAGCAAAGCAACAGGATTAAACATGGCTTATGTTGCCGCACAAGTAATGGCTGGTTGTAAACTCGAAGAACTCGGCGTCACTCACGAACCGCGCGTGGATGGCTTCTTCGTCAAGGAAGCGGTACTCCCGTTCAAGAAATTGCCAGGTTCCAGCATTTTGCTTGGACCTGAGATGCGCTCCACCGGCGAAGTGATGGGACACGCCTCGCGCTTCGGACACGCGTTTGCCAAATCCCAAATTGCCGCGGGGGTTGGGTTACCTCAAAATGGCGCAGTGCTGATTACTGTGAATGATTTTGATAAAAGTGCTGGATTGAAATTCGCGCGCGATATGCACCGCATGGGATTCAAACTTTACGCCACACCTGGTACAGCCGATATGTGTCAAAAGGCGAGTTTGCCCGTGCAAGTTGTTGAGAAGGCACAGGATGGTTCAACACAAATCGTGGATTTGATCCGCGCCGGAAAAATCCAATTGGTATTGAACACGCCACTCGGCCCGCATGCACATACGGATGGCGTAGAGATCCGTAAAGCGGCAATTGCAATGAACGTTCCATTGCTTACAACTCTTTCCGCGGCAATGGCAGCGGTGTCTGCGATTCAGGCAATGGGCAAAAAAGAATTGAAATACCGAAGTTTGCAGAACCATTTTGACTCAGCAAGATAAATAACGAAACTCACGCTTGCCAAATCACTCTCCCATTGATATACTGCGACCCAACATGAACAACTTGTATGCGCACAAGCATTACCATCATTACATTCAACCCCCGCATGGTCGGGAGGCTTATGTGTGCGTACCTGTAATTTCATAACAGGAACCATATTTTGTCTCATCAATCCCCGACCATGTATCGGGGATTTTTTGTTTAACTGCTCAACTCGGTGGTCGAGTAGTCCCGAGCGTTCGTTGCGAGGGGCGTATCGAGATCACTACTAAGCAAAGCAAATTTTGTAATAAGAGCATTTTGAAACTTGGTGGCTTCGATACGAGCGGGAAAGATCACCCGCTCTACTCCACCACCGAGGAAAATTTGAGAAGGAAAACCTATGACCTCACAACCCACTATCCGCCTCTCCCTCCCGTCCAAGGGACGCCTGCAAGATGACGCGATGAATTTCCTTGCTGAAACAGGACTTTCTGTGCACAAACCGAACCCGCGTCAATATCAGGCTGACATTCCTGCGTTGCCTGAACTTGGGGTTCTCTTTCAACGCCCGGGCGATATCGTTGTCAGCGTACGGCAGGGCAGTGTGGATTTCGGCATCACAGGTATGGATGTCATTGAAGAGAAGCGCGGCGCGAACGGTGAACTCCTCATTCTGCACGATACACTTGGATTCGGTCACTGCGCGCTGAAACTGGCTGTACCCGAAGCGTGGACTGATATTACAGATATTCCATCCCTTAAAAAGTATTCCACTGCGCTCAATTGTCCATTGCGTGTGGCGACAAAATTTCCGGTTCTCACGGAACGATTTTTGAATGGACATAATATCATGCATACATTGATCTCTGCAGAGGGAACGCTCGAAACCGCGCCGACTATTGGTTATGCCGACATCATCTCCGATTTGGTTTCATCGGGACAAACACTTCGGGATAACCGTCTGCGCGCATTGCCCGATGGACTCATCCAACTCTCACAAGCCGCGCTGGTTGCGAATAAAAAATCCTTGCAAACGAATCCAGATGCACTTGAAATGGCGCGTCGTCTGTTGGAATACATCGAAGCACATCTCAGGGCAAAGGAAAATCATCTTATCATAGCAAACATGCGTGGGAAAAATCCTGAAGCAATTGCGTCCAAACTTTTCACACAAACTTCCGTAGGCGGATTGCAGGGTCCTACTATTAGTCCTATCATCACGCGCGAATCGAATCAAGGCTGGCATTCCGTGAGCATTGTTGTTCGACGAGATCACCTTTCACAAGCTATCACAGAGTTAAGAAGCGTTGGTGGGAGCGGTATTATTGTTTCGCCTGTCACATATATTTTTGAAGAAGAGCCACCGCGCTACAAAGCCATGCTCGAAGCTTTGAAATAGGAGAACTATGTTCAAACAATATGATCCACAAACTGCGAGACAAACCATCCTCAAGCGTACGCCACCGGATGAATTTCCGATCAGCGACCGTGTGCTAGATGGCATCGAAGAACGTTTCGGCGAACGACTGACTCCCGAAGAAGCTGTCACTCGAATTTTGAAGGACGTGCGGATGAACGGCGACTCTGCACTTCAGAATTGGACAAACCGTCTCGATTCATTAGACCTCAAGCCTGCTCCCGTTTCGAAAGCCCTGATCCAATCCGCATTGGATTCCATTCCTTCGGCGCAACGCGACGCACTTGAAAAAGCTGTGGTACGAATCGAAAGCTTTCATCGGCATCAGCCATTGACCTCATGGTTCACGAATGAACTCGGTGGCACACTCGGACAAATCATTCGCCCTCTCGAGCGCGTGGGATTATATGTACCTGGTGGAACGGCTCCGCTTCCATCCACAGTATTGATGAGTGCCATTCCGGCGCGGGTGGCAGGCGTAAAGGAAATTATTGTGGTGACTCCGCCAAATCAATCCTTTGCAAATGTAGCGACGCCCATCGCTCCAATTATTCTTGCCGCGTGTGCGATTGCCGGCGTGGATGAGATTTACCCCGTGGGTGGAGCGCAGGCAATTGCCGCATTAGCATATGGAACAGAATCCATACGCGCGGTGAATAAGATTTTTGGGCCTGGAAATTTGTTTGTCACATTGGCGAAGCGGCAAGTCTACGGGGTGGTGGGAATTGATGGATTGGCGGGCCCAACGGAAACGGTTGTCATCGCCGATGAATTCGCCAATGCTGCCTGGGTCGCGGCGGATTTGCTTGCCCAAGCGGAGCACGACTTCCTCGCATCTGCAATTTTGCTTACACCTTCACAACCATTGATTGAAAAGGTACAAGCGGAAATCGCGCAGCAACTTGAAACTCGTAGCCGTGCAGACATAATTGTTGCATCTCTTGAGAATCGCGGCGGCGCAGTGTTAACACGCGATCTCGATGAAGCAATTGGACTGGCAAATGAATATGCTCCCGAACATCTTGGTCTTTCCGTTCGCGATCCCTGGCGTTGGGTGGAGAAAGTGGACAACGCGGGCGGTGTGTTCATCGACGAGCATTCCTTTGAAGTGTTGGGCGATTATCTTGCTGGACCGAGCCATGTGATGCCGACGGGAGGATCCGCGCGATTTGCCTCTCCGCTCAATGTGTGGGACTTTGTAAAAATTGTCAGCTTGATCGCGCTCGATAAAAACACCGCGCAGACAATAGGTCCTATTGCGGCGACGCTTGCCCAATCGGAAGGCTTGGATGCACACGCCAATGCGGCATTATTGCGGACCCAGTCGGTCACGTTTGAAACGTGACAGTTTACAGTGACCTATGAAACCATGAATCGTTATGAAAACTAGAACTCACCTTGAATCCCTGCCGCCGTACACACCCATCGAATCATTTGATGTTTTATCCGCCTGTAGTGGACGTGATACTGCACAAATCATCAAGCTGGATGCAAATGAAAATCCGTACGGACCTTTACCGATTGTCCGTGAGGCGCTTGGCAAACTGGATTTTCCACATATCTATCCCGACCCCGAAAGCCGTGCCTTGCGAAAGTCACTTGCGGAATTTACCGGTGTTGCGGAAGATTATCTGCTGGCTGGCTCTGGTGCAGATGAGTTAATTGACCTGCTCATGCGAGTGTTTCTTGAGCCGAATGACTGCATTCTCTCTTGTCCACCCACGTTTGGAATGTACTCCTTCGATGCGGAGTTGAACGCAGCACGCTGTGTCGAAGTTCCACGAAACATGGATTTTTCGCTAGATATGGAATCCATCCGTAAAGATGTAGAAGAATATCATCCCAAATTATTATTTATCACCTCGCCGAACAACCCAGATGGCTCAGTGATCTCTCCTGATGCAATGGATCAATTGCTGGCGCTGCCAACGTTGATTGTATTGGATGAAGCCTATATTGAATTTGCAGAGTCGCTCCCACCGCCGTCCTCGGCGGGGAATTCGCCAAAAGCAAATGATTTAGGTGCAAGTTTGAGTCGTATTCGCGAAATTCCCATTCGTGAGAATCTAGTCGTGTTGCGAACGTTCAGCAAATGGGCGGGATTGGCTGGTTTGCGAATTGGATACGGTGCATTTCCAAAATGGTTGATGCCGACGTTATGGAAATCGAAACAACCCTACAATGTCAATGTGGCGGCAAGCGTCGCGGCGCAAGTTTCTTTGGATCACGTCGATGAATTGTCAAAAGTTGTTGAACTTTTGAAACGTGAACGCGATCGGCTATTTCAGTCTCTGCAGAAAATTTCCTATCTAAAACCATATCCTACACAATCGAATTTTATTTTGTGTAAAGTCATCGAACGAGATGCCGCTGAACTCAAGTCGCGATTAGCGCAGGAATATGGAATATTTATTCGCTACTTCAATAAGCCTGGTTTGCGCGATCACATTCGCATCAGCGTGGGTAGACCAGAAGATACGGACGCTTTGGTGAAAGCGTTGCAATCCTTGTAGGTCACGCTTGTAGCGTGACGGAAATTAGGAGCATTTATGCGAATTGCGGAAGTATCACGGCTCACAAACGAAACACAAATTCAAATCAAACTGGATTTGGACGGAACAGGCAAACATGAAATTTCTACCGGTGTTGGCTTTCTCGATCATATGCTAACTCATCTTGCCGTGCATGGATTGTTTGACCTTAACGTACAAGCAAAAGGCGATCTACACATTGATGTTCATCACACTGTGGAAGATGTAGCGCTAGCGTTAGGCCAGGCTTTCGATCAGTCACTGGGCGACCGCAAGGGTATCATCCGTATGGGAGATTGTTTTGCACCAATGGATGAAACGCTTGCACATGTCGCGATCGATTTATCGGGTCGTCCGTACGCGGTCATTCAAGCGGAATGGCATACGCCTTATGTAGGTAACATCCCAACAACATTATTCCCACATTTCTTTGAGTCGCTTGCGGTGACTTCGCGCTGCAATCTGCATGCGCGAATATTGTATGGGCGCGATGACCATCATCAAGCCGAAGCGTTATTCAAAGCTTGGGCGCGCGCGTTGGATATCGCTACGCAAATCGACTCGCGTCGTGCCGAAAATATTCCTTCGACAAAAGGAAGTTTGTAACGCGAGATTTATGTCGCTGCGCGCAGCGACATAAATCTCGCGTTACAAAGGAGTAAGAAATGAAAGATGTAATTCTTATTGACGCAGGGACGGGCAATCTTCGCTCTGTCCAAAAGGCATTGGAAGCTGTCGGGGCAAATGTGGAAAGAACAAATGACCCCAAAAAAGCTCTATCTGGCAAACGTATAGTTCTGCCAGGTGTAGGTGCATTTGGCGATTTTATGTCTGGATTACAGACACAGGGAAGCGCGGATGCAGTCAAAGAGATTGCTGTGCGTTCGATTCCGTTGTTAGGAATTTGTGTAGGCATGCAGGCATTGTTTGAAATTGGGGAAGAGATGGGTGATCATGAAGGTCTGGGTCTGCTAAGAGGCACCGTTGTGAAGTTTGCTGATTCGCTGTCAGTGAAGATTCCGCACACAGGATGGAATCAGGTTGAGGTGAAGAAAGAAGCACTGCTCTTTAATCAAATTAAGGACGGGTCGTATGTGTACTTCAATCATTCCTATTATTGTCAGGCTGGAGATTTCTCCGACGTGATCGCAGAAACAGATTATGGAATCCGTTATGCGTGCGCGGTGCGGCGTGAAAATGTTTTTGGCGTGCAGTTTCATCTTGAAAAACTTTTTGGAGGCTACATGAGTTTTATTGTGTATCCCGCCATTGATTTGCGCGCCGGAAAGGTTGTGCGCTTGAAAGAGGGTGATCCTGCGCGCATGACTGCATACAGTGACGAACCTGCGGAGATGGCCCGGCGCTGGCTGGATGCCGGTGCGAGTTGGCTGCACGTGGTGAATTTGGATGGTGCATTTGGTGAAAGCGACAA
>Ga0137365_10003372_pt1 | contig 12748 bp, 8 predicted proteins | sample SagtaG_9_FD_104799 | JGI IMG/M metagenome (GOLD analysis project Ga0137365, IMG submission 104799) | Vadose zone soil microbial communities from Sagehorn Ranch, Mendocino, California, USA - Sage1_L_40_16 metaG | ecosystem: Environmental > Terrestrial > Soil > Vadose zone | place: USA: California...
GCACCCGTGTACAACGGCACGGGACGCGCAGGGGTAGCCCCCGCGTTTCGGGCCTACGCGAACGAGGTGTTCGACCCGGTCGCTCCCGTGGTCCGGTTCTCGACCGCCGACGAGGCGGCCAAGCTCGCTGGCGACACCGAGTACGGGCTGTCCCTGGGCATCCTCACCAGGGACGTGATGCGCGGCCTGGACCTGGCGCGGCGGATCCCCACCGGGATCGTCCACATCAACGACCAGACGGTCGATGACGCGCCGAACACGCCGTTCGGCGGGGTCCTCGCCTCGGGCACCGGGGCGCGCTTCGGCGGCACCGCGAACCTGGAAGCGTTCACCGACACCCGCTGGGTCACCATCCGGGGAGAGATCGCTCCCTACCCGTTCTGACCGCCCCGTCATGAGGACCCAGGTAGGCATCGTCGGCGCCGGCCCGGCCGGGCTGCTGCTGTCGCACCTGCTGGCGCTGCGCGGTATCGACTCGCTGGTGGTGGAGGACCGCAGCCGGGCCTACTGCGAGGCGCGGCAGCGGGCCGGGCTGCTGGAGGACGGCACGGTCAAGCTGCTGCGCGAGGCGGACCTCGCGCAGCGGCTCGACGCCGAGGGGCTGGAGCACGGCGGCATCTACCTGCAGTTCGCCGGGGAACGCCACCACCTGGACTTCCGCGACCTCACCGGCGGCCGCACGGTCACCATCTACGCGCAGACCGAGATCGTCAAGGACCTCATCGCCCGGCGGCTCGCCGACGGCGGGGCGCTGGAGTTCGAGATCACCGACACCGCCGTGGCCGGCCTGGACACCGACCGGCCGGTGCTGTCCTACACCACCGCCGGCGGCGAGCGGCGTGAGATCGTCTGCGACGCGATCGCCGGCTGCGACGGCTTCCACGGCATCTGCCGGCCCTCCATCCCGCCCGGCCTGCTCACCGTCCGGGACCGGGACTACCCCTACGCCTGGCTGGGCATCACGGCCGAGGTCCCGCCGTCCACCGACGAGCTGATCTACAACCGCCACCCCGACGGCTTCGCCCTGCACACCATGCGGACGCCCCAGGTCAGCCGGCTCTACCTGCAGGTCCCCCCCGACGACCGGATCGAGGCGTGGCCGGACGAGCGGATCTGGGTGGCGCTCCAGCGCCGGTTCGCGCTGCCCGGCTGGGAACTGAAGGAGGGCCCGATATTCGATAAGGCCATCACCCCCATGCGCAGCTTCGTCAGCTCGCCGATGCGGTACGGCCGGCTGTTCCTGGCCGGTGATGCCGCGCACATCGTGCCGCCGACCGGCGCCAAGGGGCTGAACCTGGCCATGGCCGACGTGACCGTGCTGGCCGACGCACTGGAGGCGCTGCTGCGGGGGGACGGCCGCCTCGCCGAAGACTATTCCGACACCTGCCTGCGCCGGGTCTGGCGTGCCACCCACTTCTCGTGGTGGATGACCACGATGCTGCACGTAACGCCGGACGCCGACCCGATGACCGAGGAGCTGCAGCTGTCCCAGCTGCGCTACGTCACCAGCTCGCGCGCGGCGGCCACCTCACTGGCCGAGAACTACACCGGCTATCCGCCGCTGCGTTAAGCGCGCGCCGGCCCTCCCCCGCCGCGGGCCAGGGCCTCGTTATGGCGTCATGGGTTGGTCACGTTCACCGACGACAGGCTGCCGCTGTCGCGCATCCAGACCGTCACGTGCGTCATGGGCAGGCCGTGGAACACGTAGAACGGCCCGAGCTGCATGCCCCAGATGGTCCTGATCTGCGGGTGGTAGCCGGCCGCGTGCAGCGCGTACGCGAGGCCGAACGTCACCTGCCGCCGGGACGGGTTGCTGGGGGCGACCACCGTGAGCATGATCTTACGGCTCGAGATCTTGTGCTCGATCTGCTGGGAGGCGGCGCCGACCACGCCCATGGACGAGAACTGGGATATGGGCGACCTGACGATCGCCACCCCCGCGAACGCGGCCACGCCGATGAGGACCACGGCCGAGGCCGCGACGATCCGGGTGGCCCACGGCGCGGCGGCGGCCCGGGGTTCGCCGGCCGCGGACGCGGTGGCCGCGGAGGCAGTGGCCTCGTCTGCGCGCGCCCGGGCGGTGCTTTCCGCCTGGCTCCTGACCCGCCGGACCGCCAGCACCACCACCACGCCGGCCGCGAGCCAGAAGAGCACGCCGACGGGGTACATGGGTGCCATCAGGTACCGCAGGTTGTTGATGGACGTGGTGGTCATGATGACGCTGGTCTTGGGGATGTGCGAGTACATGACCATCGTGGTAACGGCGACCGTGAGGCTGACGGCGGCGACCGCCACGGCGCGGCGGGAGCGCAGCCAGTAGGCGGCCGCGGCCAGCACGGCGACCGCCAGCACCAGAATCACCAGCCCGACCGCGGCCGACCTGGTGTCGATCCGGCTCAGCTTCAGGAGCTCCGACTCCGGCGTCCACCAGAACGGGGGCGGCTGGGCCGAGGCGGCCAGCGCCTTCAGGCCGAAGCCCAGGCCGGCCTGGGACCCGGCCGGACCCTGGCCGTGGAGAAGGGCGCTGAGGTTACCGGGCCGACCGGTGACCTGCTGGATGAGGGGCGCGCTCCAGCAGACCAGTCCCACGATGAGGCCGGTAACCGCCCACCCGTAACCGGCCTTGGCCCGGTAGGTCTCGACCAGGCCGACGCCGAGGCCGAGGACAACGAGGGCAACCGCGGTGATGGTGAACATCAGGTGCGCCTGGGCGGCGATGGACCCCGCGACCACCAGGACCGGCCCCCATCGGCGGTGCCCGCACAGGACGGCCAGGCAGGCGGCGATCGCGGCGAGCAGGTACATGATCCCGAACCACGGGTTCCAGCACGGCAGCATGGTGATCTGCGGGATCCAGGCCAGCACCCCGAGGATGGCGGCGGTCGCGAGCAGCCCGCCCGGCATCCCCGCCGCCGACCAGGCGGCCTCGATCGTGAGCGAGGCGGCGACCATGCACCACAGCGCCCCGCCCCACAGCACACCGTGCACCGGGTCGATGTGCACCGGCAGCGTCAGCAGCCAGTACTGCAGGGGCCCGGGGTCATATACGCCGTGCGCCAGTCGGGTCGCCTGCCCGACCAGCGGCCCATGGGCGGTTAGGACGTCCCAGGACCGGAGCGCGATCCCGGCGTTGTCGGAAACGGGACGCCAGCCGTCGTGCAGCGAGCGCGCGAGGCCGATGATGAAGGGGAGCCAGACAAGCACGTGCGCGGCGACACGTACCGCGGAAACCCGGCGCAGCGCCGCGGAAGCTCGGCTGGACACGGCTGATTTCCCCTATCGAAGAAGCGGATGCCTCCCGCCGTGGCTGCCCGCGGCGGACGAAACCCTATCCCTGGTGGTACCCGGTTTGGGCAGGGCCAGGGTAAGCGCCCCCGTGCGGCCGGCACCGATAAGACCGCTGCCCGAACATACCTTAGCCTGCGCTTTGGCCAGGCCGGATAGGGTTCCGCGCCATGATCGGGCAAACATAACGTCCCCGGCTGGTTGCTCAAGGTCACGATCTGCCGCTGGAACTGCACCACCACGGCCGGTGAGGAGTGTGGAAAGGCTGTCGGCGGCTGTCAGTCGGCCATGGCCGGGGCAAAGGCTTGGTAATGAGTTTGCAAGCATGGCTCCGTTGCTTTCCGGCACATCCACCGCTCGCGCTGTTTTCCGGGTCGTTTTCCCCGGTGTTTCCAGCCCGTTTCATGGCACCCGGCCGTAGCCGGCCGGGAGGCTACCTGCCGGGGTGGTTGGAGGTCATGCTGTCCTTCCGCGGGCATGCCCGCGGTACGGTACCGTGCAACAGGTGTGGCGCCCTGCGGGCGGGCTCGGCACGCTAGCGGGATCGGGGCGAGGAGACAGAGTTGGCCACCGTCAAGGAGGGGCCCGGGCCGGAGCCGGAAGGTGGCCGTGAGGTAGACCGGCCAGCGGCCGCGGACCCCGGAGCGGGTGCGGCGCGCGGGCGCTCGGCGCCGGGCGGCGGCCTGCTGGCCCTTGTCCGCGGGCACCTGCTCTTCAGCATCGTGGTGGCGGTGGCAGTCGTGCCCCGGGTGATCGCGATGCTCGGCTTCCAGCCGGCCGTGCTGTTCCGGATGGACAGTTTCGACTACCTGTGGTCGGCCGACCATCTGTCCCCGAACGTGATCAACCCCAGCGGCTACTCGCTGTTCCTGTGGGTGCTGAGGCCGTTTCATTCCCTCACGCTGGTGGCCGCCCTGCAGCATCTGATGGGGCTGGTCATCGCCACCTGCGTTTACGCGGTGCTGAGGCGCTATGGCCTCCCGGCCTGGGGCGCGACCCTGGCGGCGGTGCCGGTCCTCTTCGACCCAGCCCAGATCCTGGTCGAGCAATTCATCATGGCCGACATCCTCGCCACCACGCTGATGGTGGTGGCGTTTGCCGTCCTGCTCACGCGCGAGTCACCATCGCTGTGGCGGTCGGTGACGGCGGCGCTGTTCATGGGCGCCTCGGCGATAGTCCGCCCGACCACCTTGCCGCTCATCATCCTCATCCCAATCTACCTGCTGATCCAGCGCGTCGGCCTACGCCGGGCGGGCGCGGCCCTGGCCGCGGGCGCGCTTCCCGTGGTCGCCTACTTGGGCTGGTTTGATGCGGCGCACGGCTCGTTCAACCTCACCAACAGCAACGGCCTGTTCCTGTGGTCGCGGACGATGTCGTTCGCCAACTGCGCGGTGATCAAGCCACCGCCGGACCTGCGGGCCCTGTGCCCGGAGGCACAGCCCGGCCGGCTCGCCATCCGGGTGCCCGCGGACCGGCCGCTGCCCAAGAACTACCTGTGGAACCGCTCCACCTGGGAATGGCAGCCCCCGTCCCACCGGTTCGTGCCGGACACCGCCGCCTTTACCAGCGCCAACAACGCCCGGGCCCTGCGGTTCGCGGTCAAGGCGATCGCCGCCCAGCCGCAGGCCTACGTCGGCGTCGTCGCGCGGGAGACGGTGCAGCCGTTCACCCACACCAACCTGCTGCGCTTCCCGGTCAACAACAAGCCGGACACGGTCGTCCTGACCCCCGGCAACCTGCAGTACGCCTCGGCCGCGGTCAAGTCCTACAGCGGGGACACCGCGGCAGTGGCCAGGATCGTGCATCACCGCTACGGAACGGAGCTGCGGGCTCCCTTCGTGCGGATCATGAGCGAATACCAGCAGATCGTCTACCTGCCTGGTCCCCTGTTCGGCCTGATCGCGCTCACCGGGCTGGTGGGGATCGTGATCCCGCGGCGCCGCACGTCCGCGGCGGTCCTGCTCTGGGTCTCGGCCATGATCATCATGATTCTGCCGACTGCGGAGCACGAATACACCTACCGGTATGTCATCCCCGCCGTACCGCTGCTGTGCGTGGCGGCCGCGCTCGCCTTCCGTAAGCCGAAGACGGCGGAGGAGGCGGGCGCCCCGGCCGTGCCGGCCGGCTCGGCTGCCCAGCACTGACGGGTGGCCTCAGCACGGACGGATGGCCTCAGCACGGACGGGCTACCTCGCCACTGCTGACGGGCTGCTGGATCAGTAGTGCACCCGCGTCCTGATGCAGTGCAGCACCGGCCCCTTGAGCAGGGGTGAGACCGGGGCTGGGCGCGCCCCTACCACCCGGTAGACGATCACCGCCGGCGTGACCAGGACCCGCTGCAGGAACGGAGCGGAGTTCATCTTCGCAACGTTTGTGACCCCGGTGGGCCCAGGGTAACCGAGCAGGAACGGCACCCGCGACACCACTACGTACGAGATGTTGTGCTGGCGCAGGAACGCCTCGTTGGCCTGCGGGTTCTGGAAGAACTGCCGCGAGTCCAGCAGCAGATTGACGACGTAGGGCAGCTTGTCCACCCGCAGGAACGGCCCCATGGCCTCCAGCAGGGCGTACCGCCCGGTCAGCGACGTGACGGGGCCCTCGGTCCGCTGGTTTACCAGGAAGCGCGCGTTACACGGTGTCTCGGTCCGCATCCAGTTGATCAGCACGGTCCGCTGATGACTGAGGCGGGTGTCCAGCCGCAGGCTGTTGTTGGGCAGCATCCACGCGGCCAGCGCGATGACGACGACCGCCGAGACGGCGACCGCCAGCCGCGCCCGGTGGCGGGCGAGCAGCGCGATCAGGCCCTCGATCACGCCCAGGGCGATGATGATCAGCCCCAGGGACGTCGCCTCCCGCAACCTGCGGACGCCGAACGTCGCCTCGAGATAGATGTGGTAATGAAAATCGAAGGCGAGTGCGATGACCATCACGCCGAGGAAGATGCCGAGCCCGACGACACCGGCGTCCCGGAGCTCATCCCGGGCCAGCAGAAACAGCGCCACGGTGGCGACGACCGCCGCCGAGAAAATCACCCACAGCGCCCACGATGGCCAGTGGAAGTGGCTCCCGGTCATCATGCCGTAAAGCGTCTGGGAGGGCGGGAGATACCAGAGCCCGCTGTTGGCTTTAGCGCGCGGGATGAACCCGCCGTAATAAAGGTAGGCGGTGGGGTCGAAGCTCGTGCGTATGGAGTTGTAGGTGGACGGGCTGCTCGCCCCGCCCAGACCGAACGAGCCACCGGCGAATATCCGGATAATGACCCCGGCGACACCGCCAACGGCGGCCAGGATGATGCCGTACTGAAACGGTGCCAGCCGGTTGCGGGTGCCGTGGCTGCGGAGAAACTCGGCGACGCCGGTGAACAACAGGCCGATCGCGACCACGACGACCGGGACGAGATGGGTGCCGCTGGCCGCCCCGAGCACCAGGCCCGCAATGATGGCCGGCAGCGTTCGTCGTTCCCGGATGGCGAAGATGCCAAGGGCGAGCGCGCAGAAAGCCACCGCGCGCCCGAAATCCTCCGACCGGTAGTCGGTGAAGTCACCGGTCACCACCGCGATGTTGAGGATCAGCGAGTTGCCGAGCAGCAGCAGTGGCAGCAGCCCGCCCACCCGGCGGATGCCGAGTTCCCATGCCGCGGCCCACAGGCCAATAGCGGCGCCAAAGGTGGAAACCCAGAGCAGCACGCCGGGGCCGACGGCGACGTTATTGCTGATGAGCGCCACCACACTGGTGAACGCGTCGAGAAAGATCTTGTCCGTCGCCGGTGCCCATGACTGCCCGTATTCCAGGGTCCTTGATGGGACACCGTGACTGTTGGCGATCTCCAGGCCGTTCAGGTAGTACACGTAGCGCGGCGCGCCGAGCAGGTGCAGGTAGCTGACGTGGGCAATCAGCACCGCCGCGACGACAACCGCCCCTAGCAGCAGCGGGAAGAGATTCTTGTTAACGTCGTCGATTAGTGCTGTGGCCTGGTCGTGGATGGATGCGCGGCGGATGGCCACCACCCACAGCGCGGCGGAAACCACAAGCCACAGCGGAATGTAGAAACTAAGCCGGAAAGCGTGCGTGGCCGCCAGGACGAAAGCACAGCCGCCGGCCGCCGCGAAGCCGAGGCCGAACGCCGCCGCCAAACGGGTGACGATCGCCACCTCGCCGGGCCGGAACGCGGCCAGCGACGCCGCGATGCCGGGAACCGCGATCACGCAGGCAACCACGGCCAACACGATGAGGCTGTGCATGAGCCCGGCTCCCTCTGTCCCGTCGACCGCCCCGCCCGGAGCGGCGTTACTCTACAGCCCGGCGCGCCCGTCTTGTGACGCAATAACTGGTTATTACCTGGGCCTGATCCGCGGAAATGAGACGGGCGGCGGCACCGGACCCGCGCCCTCACTGAGCGGGGGAAACTCGCCGATCCCGGCCGTGCCCGGCCTGCCGCACGCGGGGCCGGGCACGGCCGGGGGTCAGGTGCCGGGTCCCGGGCGCGCCTCCACGATAGTGACGATCTCGGGTGACGGCGCCAGCGCTGCACCAGCGGCCATTGGCCGTTTCACTGCTTCCCGTGCCGGTCGAGGAACTCGTACACGTCGGTCTCGTCCACGCCGGGGAAGCTCCCGGTGGGCAGCGCGGAAAGGATGTGTGAGTGCGCGCGGGCCGACGGCCACGCCATTCCCCCCCATCGCGTGGCCAGCGCGGCCGGCGGGCGCTGGCAGCAGTCGCCGTCGGGGCACCGCGATGACATCCGGGTGACCGCATCCCGGCCGCGGAACCAGCGGGAGTGCTCGTACGTGGTGCCCAGCGTGATGGCGAACCGGCGGTCACGGCCGGGGTCCACGTGGGAGGTGCACCAGTAGGTGCCCGACGGGGTGTCGCTGTACTGGCAGCGGGGCGAGAAGCGGTCGGGCGAGGCGAAGATCTGCCGGCCCGCCCACCTACGGCACATGCGCTGGCCCTCGATCGCCCCCGACTCGTCGGCGGGCAGCACCAGGCCGTCGTTCTCGTAGGCCTTGTAGATGATCCCGCTCTCGTCGCTCTTGACGAAGTGGCACGGCAGCCCCAGGTGATGGGTGGCCAGGTTGGTGAACCGGTGGGCCGCCATCTCGTAGGAGACGGAGAACACGTCCCGCAGGTCCTCCACCGACAGGTCCCTCGCCTGCTTGGCGTCGGCCAGGAAGGCGGCGGCGGTCTGCTCGGGGACAAGCACCGCCGCGGCGAAGTAGTTGGCCTCGACCCGCTGCCGGAGGAAGTCGGCGAAGTCACGCGGGATGTCGTGGCCGAGCACGAAGTGCCCGAGCGCCTGCAGCAGGATGGTCCGCGGCGTGTGCATGCCCACGGCCTCCTGCTTGAGGTGGATGCGGCGGTGCCGCAGGTCGGTGATGGACCGCACCGACCGGGGCAGGTCCCCGGCGTAGTTCACCGTGAACCCGTGGTGGGCGAGGATGGCGAGCAGCGTGCCCTGCGACAGCGCCCTGCCGTGGTAGCCCACCGCCAGCAGGGCGTCGGACGCCAGCCGCTCGATCCCGGCGAAGTAGTTGCCGCGCTCGCGCATGGCCGCCCGCAGCTCCGCGTTGGCCGCCCGCGCCTCCTCCGGGGTGGCGGTCGGCCGGGTGCGCTGCCGGCGCAGCTCGGCGTAGAGGGCGGCCAGATGCTCGAGCACATCGTTGGGCACCCGGGCGCCGACCTTCAGGTAGGGCAGGCCGAGGTCGGCATAGAGCGGGTCGCGCTGCGCCTCCTCCAGCATGATCTCCAGCTGCGCGCGGCGGCTCGGCGGCTGGTGGCGCAGTAGTTCTTCCGGCGCCACCGACAGCGCCCTGGCCAGGGACTCGATCAGCGAGAGCTTCGGTTCCCGGCGCCCGTTCTCCAGCAGCGACAGCGCCGACGGCGCCCGACCGACCCGCCGACCGAGCTCGGCGAGCGTCAGGCCATGGGAGCGCCGCAGATGGCGCAGGCGCTGCCCGAAGGTAGCGAGGTCTAGACCACTTGATGTCAAGAACTCAGATTCTTGTTCAAGAAAGTCTGTCACATGTTCATTCTAAGTGAAATTTCGAGATTTTTTCCACCACCGATCCTGGCGGCGGCGCTGCGTGGGCAGGCACCCTCGCAGTACCACCCAGGGGACAGGACGTTGGAGGACCCGTGAGCGATCGTCGCCTCGAGGGCATACAGCAGGTCAACGGCAGCAGTGCCGCGGCAGCGCGGCTGAGCGAGGAGTGGGCGGCCAGCCCGCGGTGGCGTTCGGTCAAGCGCGCCTACTCCGCGCAGGACGTGATCCGGCTCCGCGGCACCGTGCGGGAGGAGCACACCCTCGCGCGGCTGGGCGCCGAGCGGCTGTGGCGGCTGCTCCACGAGCGGGATTACGTGCACTCGCTCGGCGCGGTGACCGGCAACCAGGCGGTGCAGCAGGTCCGGGCCGGGCTGCCCGCGATCTACCTGTCCGGCTGGCAGGTCGCGGCCGACGCCAACCTGGCCGGGGAAACCTATCCCGACCAGAGCCTCTACCCCGCCAACTCGGTTCCCCAGGTGGTCCGCCGCATCAACAACGCCTTGCTCCGCGCCGACCAGATCAGCTGGGCCGAGGCGGGGGACGGCCCGCCCGGCGACCAGCCGTACTGGCTGGCCCCGATCGTCGCCGACGCGGAGGCGGGCTTCGGCGGCGTGCTCAACGCCTTCGAGCTGATGAAGGCCATGATCATTGCAGGTGCGGCCGGGGTCCACTGGGAGGACCAGCTCGCGTCCGAGAAGAAGTGCGGTCACCTGGGCGGGAAGGTGCTCATCCCGACCGGCCAGCACGTCAAGACGCTGAATGCCGCCCGCCTGGCCGCCGACGTGCTCGGCGTGCCGACGCTGGTGGTGGCCCGGACCGACGCCCGCGCCGCCACCCTCATCACCAGCGACGTGGACGAGCGCGACCGGCCCTTCCTCACCGGCGAGCGGACCGCCGAGGGCTTCTACCGGGTGCGGAACGGGATGCCGGCCGGCATCGCCCGCGGCCTGGCCTACGCGCCCTACTGTGACCTGCTGTGGATGGAGACGTCCACGCCCGACCTCGATGAGGCCCGCGAGTTCGCCGAGGCGATCAAGGATGAGTACCCGGACCAGATGCTCGCCTACAACTGCTCGCCGTCCTTCAACTGGCACGCCCACCTCGACGACGGCACGATCGAGAAGTTCCAGCGTGAGCTCGGGGAGATGGGCTACAAGTTCCAGTTCATCACGCTGGCCGGGTTCCACGCACTCAACTACTCGATGTTCGACCTGGCCCGCGGCTACGCGGCCGAGGGCATGCCGGCCTACGTCCGGCTGCAGGACGCCGAGTTCGCCGCGGAGCAGGCCGGCTACACCGCCACCCGCCACCAGCGTGAGGTCGGGACCGGGTACTTCGACCTGGTGACATCGGCGATCGCGCCGGGCGCGTCCACGGTGGCGCTGGCCGGTTCCACCGAGAGCGAGCAGTTCACCGCGGCTCACTGAAGTCGGCCGGCCCGGCCGCGTGGAGCGCGGGCGGCGCGGACAGGAGCTCGGTGACCGGCAGCTCGGAATCGTCCTCCTCGATGCCCAGGCTGGGCGCCGCCCGCCAGCGGGAGGGAATGAACAGCGGGACGATCATCGCGGCGCCCAGCAGGGCAAGCACGCCGCTCACCAGCAGCGCGCGGTATCCGGCCCCGAAGGACTGGCCCTGCAGCGGGATCCACCGCAGGGCCTGGTGCTCACGCACGGCCAGCAGCGCGCTCCATGCCAGCAGCACCAGCCCGGGCAGGCCGGGCGCCAGCGGCGAGATGGCCCGCACCGCGATCACGATGCCGAGGAACAGGCCGGTGACGGCGACGGCCGACAGCGCTATCAGGCCGGTCGTTGAGGTCAGGCTGGTGCCCTGCACCGCAAGGCTGGTCAGATGGGTGAAGCCCCAGCCCGCACCGAAGAACAACGCGGCGCCCAGGGCTACGGCCAGGATGAATCCGATGAGGTGACGCATTCCGGTCTCTCCTCCCGCTCTTCCCCCCACTACGGCCTCAGCGACCCTACGTGGCGCCCGGTGATCCCGCAGCGTGCTGGCCGCATGCAGCCCGGCAATTAACCAGTCTTTATTTGCAATTAACCGGGTCTTATCGTTGGGCCGCCGCCGCGCTCCACCCCGGCCGCGCCCGCCCGGCCTGCGTCACGGCGACCCGGGCGCTGTTGAGCGGGCCGAGGACCAGGTAGGCCCGGTAGGCGTCCCGCTCGATCAGGGCGAACTTCATCCCGCGCAGGCCGGACGGGCGGCGGTAGCCGGCCGGCCGGTAGCGGCGGTAATCGGCGGCCATCCGGCGGAAGAACGCCCGCCGCGCCCGGCGCGGCACCAGCCCGCTCGCGAGCACCGTGCTGTAGTGCTCGATCGCCCGGCCGAACAGGGCGGCCCTCACGCCGGGGCCGGCGGCCGGGTCGGCCCCGGCGTCCAGGCGGGCGAAGACCTGCTCGTACGAGGAGAAGATGCTGAAGTGGTCCATGCTGGTCGTGGCCAGGAAGGAACGGCGGCGGCGCCGGTACAGGTAGCAGACCCGGCCCAGCAGCCCGATCCGCTCCGCGCCCACCAGCGCCGCGCAGGACACCGGGACATCCTCGTGGATTCCGGGCGGGAAGCAGACGCCCAGGCCGAGGAGGAACTCCCGCCGGAAGACCTTGCTCCACACGGTCATCGTCCGGTCGATCAGGGCCGGCCGTTCCGCCAGCGTGAGCGTCACCGGCACGACCGCACCGGAGGGCGCGGCCAGCAGCGCGGCGCCCGGGCTCGGCTGCGTGTGGCCCGAGGAGCCCAGGATCAGGTAGTCGATGAGCAGCACATCCGGCTCGCCGCCGGCCAGCCCCGCCGCGATCGCGGCCAGCGCGCCATCGGCCAGCAGGTCATCGGGATCCACGAACCACACGTAGGCGCCCGCCGCCTCGGCCAGCCCGCGCATCCGGGCGGGCCCGGGCCCGGCGTTCTCGGCCAGATGGATCACCCGCAGGCGCGGGTCCTGGCCGGCCCGGCGGTCGAGGATGCGGGCACAGCCGTCGCGCGAGGCGTCATCGACCGCGATGACCTCCAGGCCGGCCTGACCGGCAGGGTCGGGCCCGAGCACCGAGTCCAGGCACTCGGGCAGGAACTGCGCCACGTCGCCGACCGGGAGCACGATGCTGATCAGCGGCGTGGCGGCGGGGCCGGTCATCGCTCGTCCAGGGTCATGGCTCACCGATGATAGACGCGCGGATCCGGGCGGGGGCGCTGCACGTGGCTGTCACCCGGGCCACGTATTGTTCGGCACGTGCACATCGACCTCATCTTCCGGGCCATAGGGTCGTTCTGCGTTCGCTTCCGCTGGCTGGTGCTTGCGGTGTGGGTGGCGGGGGCCATCGCCGCCGCCACGCTGCTGCCGGCGCTGTCCAGCGTGACCCAGAGCAACAACACCAAGTTCCTGCCGGACAGCGCGCCGAGCCAGCACGCCGCCAA
>Ga0137365_10003373_pt1 | contig 12748 bp, 10 predicted proteins | sample SagtaG_9_FD_104799 | JGI IMG/M metagenome (GOLD analysis project Ga0137365, IMG submission 104799) | Vadose zone soil microbial communities from Sagehorn Ranch, Mendocino, California, USA - Sage1_L_40_16 metaG | ecosystem: Environmental > Terrestrial > Soil > Vadose zone | place: USA...
CTCGGCCCCGGCGTGAAGAAGTGTCAGGTGTGCGGCATCACGTCGCACGAGCCGGCGTTCGGGCAGCAGGTCGAACGGCCCGATTTGACGCAGCCCGAGATCAAGACGCTGGGCTGCTACGACGACCCACCCTGCGGCCTCGTGATCATCGGCACCGAGCGGCACGAAGCGCGCCGCATCGACCGGCAGCTGCGCGGCCGGTCCGGCCGCCAGGGCGACCCCGGGCAGAGCGTGTTCTTCCTCGCCCTCGAAGACGACCTGATGCGGCTGTTCGGCTCGGACCGCATCGCCCGCTGGATGGACCGCACCGGCGCCGAGGAGGGGGAAGTCATCACGCACCCGTGGGTCACCGGCGCCATCGGCCAGGCCCAGAAGCGGGTCGAGCTGCAGCACTTCCAGGCCCGTAAGAAGCTCCTCGAATACGATGACGTGATGAATCAGCAGCGCGAAGTGATCTACTCCCTGCGGCAATTCGCGCTCGAGGGGGGCGAGGAACTTAAGGCGGAAGCCTTGCATATGGTCGAGGCGGCGGTCGAGCGGCTTGCGGACGGGCTCGTCGCGGAGTTCGACGACCCCGCCCAGTGGGACCGCGCGCTCTTCGAGACCGAGTTCCTGCAGAAGTTCCTGATCTCGGTGCCCGGCGTCACCGATCCGACGGTGATCCACAACCGCGACGACCTGGTACGGGCCGCGCAGCAGGCGGTACGCGAGGCGTTCCAGGCGAAGCTCGACAACCTGAAGGGCATGGAAAAGGACGTCGAGGCGCAGCTCGGTGCCCAAGCGGGTTCCGTCCGATTGGGGGAGCGCGCCTTGTCGCGCTTCATGCTCGGCGTGATCGACGAAAAATGGAAAGACCATCTGTACGACCTCGATCAGCTGCGCGAGGGCATCTACTACCGCTCCTGGGGGCAGAAGGACCCGCTCGTCGAGTACAAGACCGAAGCGTTCGACATGTTCAAGGGGTTGATGAGTGACGTCGAGAACACCTTCGCGGAAGGGTGGTTCAAGGACTGGTGGCGCAACATGCCCATCGAGATCTCGGTTCCGGGCGGCGCGCCCGCCGCCCGGCCGCCGGCGCGCACCTTGACCGGACCGGCGGGCGGGCACCCCGCGCGCCGCGCCGCCCCGGTCGTGGCGACCAAACCCGCGGCGGACGGGCTGATCACATCGGCCGAGCAGCCGCCCCCGCTGGAGCGGGCGGCGGCGCGCGGCGCGCCAGAGCCCGCCTTCGCCCGCAACCCCTATGCCGGCGTCGGCCGTAACGATCCGTGCCCGTGCGGCAGCGGCAAGAAGTTCAAGAAGTGCCATGGGGCGGCTGCCTAAATGCGGAATGCGGAGTTCGGAGTGCGGAATTGCACGGGGAGTTCGCTCGCGGCACGACCTACGTCCTGACATTTCGCACTCCGCATTCCACATTCCGCATTCTTTGGGTACCGGGATATATCCCGTCCCCACCTATGTTCCCCCCATGCCCCTGCGCCTCGCCGAGCACCCCGAGCAGGACCGCCCCCGAGAGCGCCTCTGGAGAGTCGGCCCGACCGCGCTGACCGGTCAGGAGCTCTTGGCCATTCTGCTCGGGACGGGCTGCGCGGGCCGGGATGCGCTGGTGGTTGCGGGAGAGCTGCTCGGCCTCGTGGACGGCTCGCTCCGCCGGCTCGGTGGCCGCCCACTGGCGGAGCTGGCGCGCATCCCCGGCGTGGGCCGGAGCAAGGCCGCGCGGGTGGCGGCGGCGCTCGAGCTCGGCCGGCGCGTCGGCTCGGAGGCAGAGCCGCCGGCGGCGCGGATCCGCGGGCCGGCGGACGTGCAACGCATCTATGGCGCGCGGTTGCGGGATCTCGCTGTCGAGGAGTTCCACGTGCTGGCCCTGGGGAGCCAGAGCCAGGTGCTCGGCGACTTGCTGATCACGCGGGGCATCCTCAACAGCTCGCTCGTCCACCCGCGGGAGGTGTTCCGGGCGGCGATCGCGGAAGCGGCCGCAGGGATCATCGTCGTCCACAACCACCCGAGCGGCGACCCGACGCCCTCGGCGGACGATCGGGCGGTGACGCGGCAGCTCGTGGACGCGGGCCGGTTGCTCGACCTGCCGGTGTACGACCACGTGATCGTGGGGGGCGATCGTTACGTGAGCTTCGCCGAGGCGGGATTGTTGTAGTACCCCCGCCCGGCCAGAGTGCCGGCGCGGTGGGGCCTTTCGTGCCCCCGCGTTGACTCGGCAGCGGAGTCTCGCCATCGTCCACAGGTGACCAGCACCGCCCCTATCCTCGCCCCCGAGCTCGCGCGGGCCGTGGCGGCCCAGCGGGACCGCCTCGACCTGGACTTGCTCGCACGCGCCTACCGGGTCAGCGCGCAGGCGCACCACGGCCAGAAGCGCCTCTCCGGGGACGACTTCGTCTCGCACAGCGTGGCGGTGGCCACGATTCTCGCCGAGCAGCTGATGGACTCGACCACCATCGCAGCGGCGCTGCTGCACGACGTGGTGGAGGATTCGAACACGTCGCTGGACGACATCCGCCGCGACTTCGGCGCCGAAGTGGCGGAGCTGGTGGACGGCCTCACCAAGCTGTCGACGCTGACGTTCCGCTCGACGGCCGAGGAGCAGGCGGAGAACTACCGTAAGCTGCTGCTCTCGGTCGCGAAGGACGCGCGCGTCATCATTATCAAGCTGGCCGATCGGTTGCACAACATGCGCACGCTCGAGCATCTCGATGTGGAGAAGCAGCGCCGCATCGCGCTCGAGACGCGCGAGATCTACGCACCGCTCGCGCACCGCTTCGGGATGGCCGGGGTGAAGGCCGAGCTCGAGGATCTCGCCTTCAAGTTTCTCGAGCACGAGGAGTACCGGGCGCTGTCGCGCTCCGTGCGCGCGAAGAAGGCCGAACGCGAGCGCACCATCGAGCGGCTCCGCGACCCGCTGGCCGAGGAGCTGACTCGGGCCGGGCTCGTGGGCTTCGAGATCACCGGGCGGCCGAAGAACCTGTGGTCCATCTACAAGAAGATGAGGAAGCGCGACAAACCGTTCGAGGAGATCTACGACCTGCTCGCGGTGCGCGTGCTGGTGAACACCATCCCCGAGTGCTACCACGTGCTCGGCATCATCCACCACGAGTGGACGCCGCTGCAGGAGCGCATCAAGGACTACATCGCCAGCCCCAAGTCCAACGGCTACCAATCGCTCCACACGACTGTCTTCGGGCCCGGGGGCCAGCTGTACGAGATCCAGATCCGCACCCGCGAAATGCATCATACCGCCGAGTACGGCATCGCAGCGCACTGGCTCTTCAAGGAGGGGAAGAGCCCGGACGAGCTCGACCGGCACCTGGCGTGGTTCCGCCAGCTCATCGAGCTGCAGCAGGACGCGCACACGCCCGAGGAGTTTCTCGAGTTTCTGAAGGTCGATCTCTACCAGGACGAGATCTTCGTCTTCACGCCGCGCGGGGACGTGAAGCGGCTGCCGAAGGGGGCGACGCCGATCGACTTCGCCTTCGCCGTGCACACCGAGGTCGGCCAGCACTGCCAGGGCGCTCGCATCAACGGCCGGATCGCGCCGCTGCACCGCCCCCTCAAGAACGGCGACACGGTCGAGGTCATGACGAGCGCGCAGGCGAAACCCTCGCGCGACTGGCTCGCACACGTGCAGACGGCCCGGGCTCGCCATAAGATCCGGCAGTGGATCCGCCAGGAGGAGCATGAGCGGAGCCTCGAGCTGGGGCGCGACATCTTGGCGCGCGAGGTGCGCCGGCGGCGGCTCGAGCCGCCCGACGAGGCCCGCCTCGAGCGCGCCGCTGCCACCCTCTCGGTCGGCACGCCCGAGCAGCTGCAGGCCGCGCTTGGCACGGGGGACATCGCCCTCGGCACGATCATGCGTGCGCTGTACCCAGACCTCCCCGCCGACGAGCTCCAACCGCCCAAGCCCACGGCGTTCGGCCGCGTCATCGAGCGGCTGCGGCTCGGCCGGGGCATCAAGATCCAGGGCGTAGACGGTTTGATGGTCCGCTATGCCCAGTGCTGCCAGCCGGTTCCGGGGGACGCGGTGGTGGGCTATGTCACCCAAGGGCGCGGCATCTCGATCCACCGCAGCGACTGCCCGAACCTCCTGGTGCTCTCGGCCGAGGCGGAGCGGCGCGTGGAGATCGATTGGCAGGAGTCGGAGGGCGAGACGTTCGTGGTGCGGCTCGCCGTGGGCGGTGAAGACCGTCGCGGTCTGTACGCCGATATCTGCACCGCGATCAGCGAGTCGGGCACCAACATCAAGAGCGCCGAGCTCGCGACCAAGGACGGGGCGGTGTTCGGATCGGTGCTCGTGGAAGTCGAGAACCAGACCCACCTCAACAAGGTGATCCGGGCGATCCGGCGGTTGAAAGGCGTGACCGAAGTGTCGCGTCGCGAGTCGGGTCCTCAGACACAGCCGATCGTTAGTTAGCTTTCATCGCATGCCTTTCGACCTCGTTGCCCCCTACCCGCCGGCGGGGGATCAGCCGCGCGCCATCGGCGAACTGGCCCAGGGCCTGACCCGGGGCGACCGCTACCAGACGCTGCTGGGCGTCACGGGCTCCGGGAAGACGTTCACGATGGCGCACGTGCTCGCGAGCTTAGGCCGCGCGACGTTGGTGCTGTCACACAACAAGACGCTCGCGGCGCAGCTCTACGGCGAGCTGAAGGGGTTCTTCCCGAAGAACGCCGTCGAGTTCTTTATCTCCTATTACGACTACTACCAGCCCGAGGCGTACGTCCCCCAGACGGACACCTACATCGCCAAGGACTCCTCGATCAACGATGACATCGACCGGCTGCGGCTGCGCGCGACGTCGAGCTTGATGGAGCGCGACGACGTGATCATCGTGGCCAGCGTCTCGGCGATCTACGGCCTGGGCGACCCGGAGCTGTACCGCCGCCGGCTCGTGACGGCGGCGGTCGGCGAGCCGCGGGGCCGGGACGAGCTGCTCGAGGCACTCGTGGCGGTGCAGTACCAACGCAACGACGTGGCCTTCGAGCGAGGCACGTTCCGAGTGCGGGGCGACACCGTCGAGGTGTTCCCGGCGTACGACGAGCAGGCGGTGCGGATCGAGTTTTGGGGCGACGCGGTGGAGCGCATCGCGAAGATCGATCCGACGAGCGGCGATACGATCGCCGAGCTGCGGCGCGCCGCGGTGTACCCGGCGACGCACTTCGTCACCGAGCGACCCACAATCGAGCGCGCCGTCGCGGCCATCCGGCAGGAGCTGACCGCGCGCCTGGCGGAGCTCCGCGCCCAGAACAAGCTGCTCGAGGCGCAGCGGCTCGAGTCGCGCACCCACTTCGACATCGACATGCTGCTCGAGGTCGGGCGTTGCACCGGCATCGAGAACTATTCGCGCCACCTCACCGGCCGGCAGGTGGGGGAGCGCCCCGCGTGCCTGCTCGACTACTTCCCTGACGACTACCTCTGCATCATCGACGAGTCACACCAGACCATGCCGCAGCTCGGTGGGATGTACGAAGGCGATCGCTCGCGCAAGCAGACCCTCGTCGACTACGGATTCCGCCTGCCGTCGGCGCTCGACAACCGGCCGCTCCGGATCGACGAGTTCATGGGCCTCGTGCCCCGGATCGTGTTTGTGTCGGCGACGCCGGGGGACGAAGAGCTGAGGCTCTCGGGCGGCGTCGTGGTGGAGCAGATCATCCGGCCGACCGGCCTCGTGGACCCTGCCGTCGAGATGCGGCCGGTGAAGGGCCAGGTAGACGACCTGTTGCACGAGATCCGGCTGCGGGAGAAAAAGAATGAGCGCGTGCTCGTCACGACGCTCACGAAACGCATGGCCGAGGACCTCACGGACTACCTGCAGCAGCATGGAGTGCGCGTGCGCTACCTGCACTCCGAGATCGACGCCATCGAGCGCGTGGAGATCATCCGCGGCCTGCGGCTCGGCGAGTTCGATGTCCTCGTGGGGATCAATCTGCTGCGCGAGGGGCTCGACCTCCCCGAGGTGTCCCTCGTCGCCATCCTCGACGCGGACCAGGAGGGGTTCCTGCGCTCCGACCGCTCCCTCATCCAGACGGTCGGCCGAGCGGCCCGACACCTGAGCGGCAAGGCAATCCTCTACGCCGACCGGGTCACCGGCTCGATGCAGCGCGCGCTCGATGAGATGCAGCGACGGCGTGGGCGGCAGCAGGCCTACAACGAAGCACACAACATCACGCCGCGCTCGATCGTCAAGTCCGTGGACCAGGTGCGCTTCACCACGCGCGTCGCGGACGCCAAGACGGCCAAGGCGGTGGGCCCCGCGCTGCGGCGCCCGGCGGACGCGCGCGAGCGGGAGGCGCTCATCCGGCTGCTCGAGACGCAGATGCAAGCCGCGGCCGAAGAGCTGGACTTCGAGCTCGCCGCGGTGCTGCGCGACCAGCTCCTCGAGCTCAAGGCCGAAGGGGATGCGGCGCACCATGCGCCTCCGCGCGAACGACCTCAACCGGTTCGGTGAGGAGCTGGGTCGCGACCTCGCCGCGCCGGCGGTGATCGGGCTCTCCGGCGAGCTCGGTTCGGGTAAGACGACCCTCGTGCAGGCGATCTGTCGCGGCCTGGGCGCCCGGGTGTTGGCGACGAGCCCGACGTACGCCCTGGTGCACCACTACGAGGCCGGTGCCACTCCCGTCTACCACGTGGACTGCTATCGTCTCAAGGCTGCCGACGAGGCGCGCGATCTCGGGTTCGAAGACATGATCCGGGAGCGCGCCATCGTGCTCGTGGAATGGCCGGAGCGGGCGGGGGCATGGGCGCCACCGCTGGATCGGCACTTTTACCTGAGCTACGGTGAGCAACCCGACATTCGCGAGCTCGAGGAGGTCCGATGAGGGGAGGATTGTCGGTGCCTAATTGCGGATTGCGGATGGCGGATTGCGGAATCGATGATCGAGCATCCAATCCGCAATTGGGGAAGGGTTGATGGGCGGGGTGTGGCTCGCCATCGATACCGCCACGGAGATCGCGAGCGTCGCCGTCGGATCGCCGGCTGGCGCGGAGGCGGGAGCGCTTGTGCGGGGAGCGCGCCGTCACGCGGCCGCGATCGTTCAACTCGTCGATCACGTGCTCGCGCAGGCGGGACTGCGGCCGGCGGACTTGGAAGGCATCGTGATCGGGGATGGGCCGGGAAGCTTCACAGGCCTGCGGATCGGTTGGGCAGCGGCGAAAGGGCTGGCGCAGGAGGCAGCATTGCCCCTCCGCGCCGTGCCGTCACTCATGGCGGCGGCGGCCGGCGTCGCCGGACGGCTGGATTCGGTGCCGGTCGCTGCGTGCTACGACGCCTTGCGCGGACAGGTGTATGGCGCGGTGTACGTGTTCCGCCCCGGTGAGGTCGAAACGGCGATGGCGCCGGCAGTCACCACCGTCGCCGAGCTGGCGCGCGCCGCCCCTCCCCTGGTCCGCCCCCAGGTCGCCGTCGGCGACGGGGCGATGCGCTATCCGGAAGACGTCCTCAGGTGGAGCGGTGCCGCGCCAGTACCGCTGGAGAGTTTGACGCCGAACGCCACCACGCTGCTCTCGCTCTTCACCCGGAAAGGGGCGGCACGCTCGCTGGATGAGCCGCTCGTCGCCGAGCCCGCCTACGGCCGGCCGGCCGAAGCGCAAGCGAAATGGGAGGCCCGCCACGGCCGGCCCCTACCGGATCCGTCCCGCCCAAGCGGCTGACGTGGCGCCCGTAGCCGCGATCGAGCGCGCCGTCTTCTCCGACCCCTGGTCGGCCAACGACTTCACCGAGTGCTTGGCCGCCGGGGCCCCGTTCCTCGTCGCCGTCGTAGGCCGCGCCATCGCGGGCTACGCTGTCGCCCATTTCGCCGCGGATGAAGGGGAGATTCTCAACTTGGGCGTGGCCCAGGTGCACCGGCGCGGCGGGGTCGGGCGGGCGCTGGTCGAGCAGGTGCTCGAGACGTTGCAGGGTCGTGGCGTGCGGGTCGTCTATCTCGACGTGCGGGAATCGAACGCCGCGGCCCGCCGCTTGTACGAGAGCTTGGGCTTCGCTGAGGTCGGGCGGCGGGCGCGCTACTACCGGCGTCCGGTCGAGGATGCCGTGATCCTCCGGGCGGCCATCCCAGCGGCCGGGATGTCTGCAAAACTTTAGCCCAAGTGGCGTATCTTTGATTGACAGAATAACTTGCGATTCATATACTGTTGTCGCCCTTGGTCCCTGCCCGCCCATCGTTTGGAGGCCTGTTGTGAGTCGCAGCCTGAATAAAGTCATGCTAATCGGGAACTTAGGGGCCGATCCCGAGGTGCGGAGCACGAACAACGGTTCCCGGGTGGCGAATCTCTCCTTGGCGACCAGCCGCCAGTGGACGGGACAGGGTGGGGAGCAGCAGGAGAAGACCGAGTGGCACCGCGTGATCTGCTGGAACAACAAGGGCGCCCAATTGGCTGACCTGGCCGAGAAGTACATGAAGAAGGGCGACCGGATCTACGTGGAAGGGCGGATTGAGTACCGCACGTGGGAGGATCGCGAGAAGCAGACCCGCTACGTCACCGAGATCATCGCGCGCGAAGTGATCCTGCTGTCGTCCCGGGGAGGGGGAGGCGGTGAAGGCGCCGGCGAGTTCGCCCGGGCCAAGGCCGCGGCCAAGGTAACGCCCGAGGGCAAGGCGGAGTCGCTCGACGCGCTCCCGGAGGCGCTGGATGAGGAGGACGACGATCTGCCGTTCTGATCGAGCAGCCCTGCTCGCCCTTGTAGCAGGGCTGCTCGCGGGGGTGGTGGCGCCGCCGCTCGTGGCTCAGGACACGACCCAGGCTCGGGCGGACAGCTCGAAGGCGGTGCAGGACACGTCACAGGTGCCGCCGCCCACCGCGGCCTTCCAGGAAGGACAGCTTCCCGCCAGCCATACCGTGGTCACGGGCGAGAGCCTATGGTCCATCGCCCAGCTGTATTTCAGCGATCCGCTACTGTGGCCCGAGATTTACCGTCTGAACACTGCTGTGATCGAAGACCCGCACTGGATCTATCCTGGCGAGGTGCTGCACATCGGGTCTGTGGTAGCGGTGGCGCAGGCGCCTGAGAGCGCAGCGGTCGCCCCGGCCGACACGGTGCGGGCCCAGGCGGACACCGTGACGGCGATCGCGCCCGATACGTCGACGGCGTTCGATACGGCTGGGGTGGTGGAGGCGCCCCCGCCTGCGGCCACCGACGCCTACGAGACGATCTTCGAGCGGCGCCGCACACCCCGGGAACAGGTGCAGGACGTGCTGCGGGCGTACTCCAACCCGCTGTATCGACCGCTGCGGCGCGGTGAGTTCTATGCGGCGGGCTTCCTGACCGAGAACGAGCGACTGCCGTGGGGCCGGGTGTTGGGGAACACCGCGACTCCAGCCATCCCGCGCCTGACGGAGCGCTCCACCGCGACGCGGTTCGATCAGATCGCGCTCGCGCCGCCCCGCAACGCGTCGTACCACGTCGGCGATTCGCTGCTGATCGCGCGCATCGATCGGGACATCGCCGGTTGGGGAGGGGTAGTGGTGCCGGTCGGCGTGGCCCGGGTGACGGAGCTGCAGCGCAGGCAGGTGCTGGCGGACGTGGTCATGCAGTTCGGCCGGATCCACGACGGCCACCTGGCGATGCCGCTCGAGCCGTTCAAGGACCCGGGTCTCGCCCGGCCCACGCCCGTGGAGCAAGGCCTCGAGGGACAGATCGTGGCCGAACGCGACATCCACGGGCTGACGGACCTGCAGCAGATCCTGTTCATCAACCGCGGTCGCGCCGAAGGGGTCACCCCGGGCGACGTGTTCGAGGTGTTCCGACCGGCGTCGGGCGTCCCGGGCACGGCGTCCGAAGAAGTGCGCATGGTGCTCGAGATCGTGCATACGCGGGACCATTCGGCGTCCGGACTGGTGCTCAACATCAATCATCCCGACGTTCGCCCCGGAATGCCAGTCCGTCTCGTCCGGAAGATGCCCTCCTGACCCGCCGCCGGCTCCTGGCGGGGCCGGCGCACCGCGCCCGTGGTTCTCGTACCGCATCTCCTGGCGCTGGGGCTGTACGGCCTGGCCACGGCGCTTGCGCTCGCGCCGTTCGCGGGGCTTCGGCCCGCACCGCGTGCTTTGACGCTGGGCGCCCCCCTCTCGGGCGCTACGGCGCACGTGGTCGGCGTCGCGCAGCTCACGCCGGTGGGCGTCGCTCCGGTGCTGTCGATTCTCGCGCTCTTCCTGATGCTGCTGCAGGTCATGAGCGAGCGCGTGTTCCGCGCCTCCGCCGTCGCGCTGTTCACCGGTCCGCTCGCGACCGGGCTCGTGGGGCTGGCGTTGCTGATCGGACTGGGACCCGGTGCCGAGCCCTCGGGCGGCGGCAACGCCTGGTTTATCTTGCACGTGACGCTCAGCGTGCTCGGGCTCGCGCTGCTGGCGCTCGCCTTCATCACGGCGGCGCTGTATCTGCTGCAGTTCCGCGAGCTCAAGTCGAAACGGTTCGGTCAAGTGTTTCGTCTGTTTCCCCCGCTGGAGCGGCTCGATCGCTTGAACCACGTGGCCCTCGTCGCCGGCTTCCCCGCGCTGACGCTGGGCGTCCTGCTGGCGCTGGGCTATGCGGTGCGCTATGCCGGTGGCATGCACGTGGACCCGGCACAGATCGTGTGGGGCTCGTTCACCTGGGTGGTGTTGGGGTCGGCCGTGTGGATGCGGGTGGTGCGGCATTGGGCGGGCCGACGGGCGGCGTTCGCGAGCATCGCGGGCTTCGTGGCGGTGGTGCTCGTGTACCTCGCCCTCAAGCTCGCCGAGCCGGGGACGCAACGCTTTCTCTAGGGCGGCAGCGCGCAATGAGCATCGCGGTCGTCGGAGTCAATCACCGGACGGCGCCCCTGGAGGTGCGCGAGCGGTTCGTGCATGCTCCCCGCGAGGTGCCGGCTTCCTTGGAGCGGGTGCTGTCGGCCGGCGCGGGCGGCGGGGTCCTGCTGTCCACGTGCAACCGCACCGAATTTTACCTCGCCGAACCGAGCGACTCGACGGCCGAGACGGTCTGGGCCATCCTGGGCGAGCGCCTGGGCGCCGGTCGCAGTGCCAGCGAGTACGGATACTTCCAGCGCGACCGCGAAGCGGTGCGCCATCTCTACCGCGTCTCGGCGGGTCTCGACTCGATGATCCTCGGCGAGTCCCAGATCCAAGGCCAGGTGCGCGAGGCGTGGGAAGCATCGCGGCCCCAAGCCGGCCCCGTGCTCCATCGCCTGTTCCAGTCCGCCCTGCTTGTCGGGGCGCGCGTCCGCAATGAGACGGCGCTCGGCACGGGGGCGGCGTCGGCTCCTTCGGCGGCCGTGGCGTTGGCTGGCAAGATCTTCAGCCGGCTCGCGGGACGCTCCGCGCTGGTCCTCGGTGCGGGTGACATGGCCGAGCTCGCCGCGGGCTGCCTCGTGTCGGAAGGCGTGCGCGTCACGCTCGTCGCGAACCGCAGCTATGAGCGGGCGCGCGCGATCGCCGAGCAGCTGGGCGCACGGGCGCTCACGTTGGACGAGGCCTGGGAGCACTTCGCCAACGCCGACATCGTGCTCAGCTCCACCGCGGCGCCTCACGCCGTCGTGACATGGGAACGCGTGGCCCGCGCGATCGGTCGCCGCGGTGGACGGCCGCTCTGCATCCTCGACCTCGCGGTGCCACGGGACGTGGAGCCTGCCGTGGGGCAGCTCGAGAACGTGTTTCTGTACGACATCGACGACCTACAGGCGGTCGCCGCGCACGCGGCCGCCGAGCGGCATCAGGAGGTTCCGGCGGCCGAGCGCATCGTGCGCGACGAGGTCGAGCGGTTCTGGGCCTGGTACGGCGGGCTGGCCGTGGTGCCGGTGCTGAAAGAGTTTCGCGGGCGCCTCGACGACGTGCGCGCGGCCGAGCTGGAGCGCGCCCTCAAGCGCCTCGCGCACTTGTCGCCGGAGGATCGGGCCCAGGTGGAGCAGTTCAGCCACGCGCTGCTCAACAAGTTTCTGCACCACCCCACGATTGCGCTCAAGCAGGCCGCGCAGGCCGGCCGCGGCTACGGTCTCCTCGAGTCGCTGAAGAAGCTGTTCGGCCTGGAGCGGCTGGATGGCTCGTAACGTCCTCGTCACCGGTGGGGCGGGGTACATCGGCAGCGTGGTCGTCGAGCAGCTGCTGGCGCAAGGCCACGCCGTCGTCGTCCTGGACGACCTGAGTCGGGGTCATCGCGCTGCGCTCGACCCCGGCGCGGAATTCGTGCAGGGCGGGATCGGCGACCGGCGCATCCTGGAGCAGCTGCTCGCGCGCCATTCCTTCGACGCGCTCGTTCACCTCGCGGCGTACGCATTAGTCGCGGAATCGGTCGCGCATCCGGAGATGTACTTCGCGAACAACGTGGCGGCGGGCCGCGTGCTGCTCGATGCCGTGGTCGCGGCGGGCGTGCGCCGCGTGATCTTTTCGTCGTCCTGCGCGGTGTACGGCCACCCGCCCGCGATCCCGATCCCGGAAGACGCGCCCCGCGCACCCGTCAATCCGTACGGGCAGACGAAGCTCGAGTTCGAGCACCTGCTCGCGGACTACACCCAGCGACACCAGGTCGCGTCTATCAGCCTGCGCTACTTCAACGCGGCCGGCGCCACGGCCCGCTACGGCGAGGACCACGATCCGGAGACGCACCTGCTCCCCAACGTCCTGCAGGTGGCGCTCGGCCGACGGCCAGCCGTGGACGTCTACGGCACCGACTATCGCACCCCGGACGGCAGCGCGGTGCGGGACTACGTGCACATCGCGGACATCGCCGACGCCCACGTCCGAGCACTGGACGCGGACCTGACGGGCGCCCAA
>Ga0137365_10003376_pt1 | contig 12735 bp, 10 predicted proteins | sample SagtaG_9_FD_104799 | JGI IMG/M metagenome (GOLD analysis project Ga0137365, IMG submission 104799) | Vadose zone soil microbial communities from Sagehorn Ranch, Mendocino, California, USA - Sage1_L_40_16 metaG | ecosystem: Environmental > Terrestrial > Soil > Vadose zone | place: USA...
GCGTTGGCGTATTGATGGGAATTGCGGATGACCCGGAAGGACAGGCGCGGGTCATGGTTTTCAAGCAGGCCCTTCACGCCCTGGGCTGGATAGAGGGCCGCAACGTCCAATTCATCTATCGCTGGAGCGCGGGCGACGTCGTGCATGCGCGCCAGTTCGCCAAAGAGTTGCTCGATTTGCGGTCGGACGTGATCCTGGCCAATTCGACGCCCATCGCCGTCGCGGTCAGGGATGCCACCCGCACGACCCCCACGGTGTTTGTCCAGGTCGGCGACCCCGTCACCGCCGGCGTGGTGCAAAGCTTGGCGCGACCAGGTAGCAATCTCACCGGGTTCACGAGCTTCGGGTCCTCGATAGCTAATAAGTGGCTTGAATTGGTGAAGCGTGTCGCTCCGAACATCACGCGGGTTGCATATCTCTTCAACCCAAACACGGCGCCGCTTCTTTACGCGAGGGCGGTCGAGACCGCCGCGCCGGAGTTGTCACTAAAGCCGTTTGCCGCAGCGGTTCACAACGCGGACGAGATGGAGGGCGTGATCGAACAGTTTGCGCGCGCATCCGATGGCGCGCTCGTCGTGCTGCCGGACCTGTTCACCGCAACGAATCGTCAATCGATCGTCGCGATCGCCGCTCGTCACGGCTTGCCGGCGGTCTATCCGTTCCGCTACTTCGTCGCCAGCGGCGGCCTGATGTCCTATGGGATTGAGCTGCTCGAGACATACCGGCAGGCGGCGGCCTATGTCGATCGCATCCTCAAGGGCGAGAAGCCGGCCGATCTACCCGTGCAACAGCCGACCAAGTACGAGACGGTGATCAATCTGAAGACCGCACGGGCGCTCGGCCTCGACGTGCCGCCGACGCTGCTCGCGCGCGCCGACGAGGTGATCGAGTGAACCGCCGCGCGTTAATCGGGCTGCTCGGCGGCGTGGCGACGGTGTGGCCGTTTGCGGCGCGGGCGCAGCAGCGCGAGCGCGTGCGGCACATCGGCGTGCTCACGAATCTAGCCGCGGCGATGCCGTCGGCATGATTGCGAAGAAAGGTCTTGCAGCCTTGCGACGGAGGCTCCTTCTCCTCGTCATGTACTTTGCAACGGTGGTCTGCCTGACATCGAAGTCTCAGAGGATTGTGGCCATCACTGCGCCTTGAGGCCAATGATCTTGATCAATTGCTCCATGTTCTTGACCTCGTTAGCCACAAGCCTGCTCATCTCTTGCGGCGTGCTGCTGGCGACAATGTTGCCGTTTTCGGTCAACTTCGCGATCAGCTCTGGAGTATGGGCCGCCTTCACGAATTCCCGATTTAGCTTGTCGACGATGGCGGTGGGCGTTCCCGCCGGCGCCAACACACCAGCCCAGTCGGCGACCCTGTGCGCGCCGAGCCCGGCCTCGATCAAGGTCGGAATGTCAGGCAGCGCGGGAAGCCGCGTCTCGGCGTCGACCGCGAGCGCCCGCAGCTTCTTGGCGTCCATATTCGACCGGGCGCTGTTGAAGGAGGCGAGGCTGAAATCCACGCGCCCGGTGATGAGATCGGCCATCACCGGCGCGCCGCCGCGATAATGGATGGATTGAATCGGCGTGTCGGTAGCGAGCGCGATCTTGGCGGCGAGCAGATGGCCGGGGGTGCCGGCACCGGGAGACCCAAGCAGCAGGCCGCCAGGCTTCGTTTTCCCCCAGGCGAGCAGATCGGCCACGGTCTTTGCCGGGCTGTCCATGGGCACGACGAGCAGAGTCGGAAGCCGAAACGTCAAGCTGATCGGAGCAAAGCCTTTCACCGGATCGTAGGGAGCGGGCCCCATGGCCGGGACCGAGCAAAACTGCGAGCCGACCACCGACAGCAACGTGTATCCGTCCGGGGCTGCGCCCTGAACGCTGGCAGCGGCGACCGCGCCGCCGGCGACCGGACGATTTTCGATGATGATGTTCTGGTCGATATTTTTCGACACGACCGCTGCGTATTGCCGCGTGGTGACGTCGGTGATGCCGCCGGCCGCAATACCGACCAGGATGGTGATTTGCCGGTTCGGATAGTCCTGCCCCCAAGCGGGACCGGGCACACTCAGGGCGAGCGCAAGGCCGCACCAGATCAAGGAATGCCAAATCATGGTTCCCTCTCTGCGAATGATTTCGGAGTCTCTGGCTCTTTTTTGGCCGCAGGCCGGCTCAAGCCGATGCCATTGCGCGGCGGCGCTCCATTGTCGAAGCCCGCGCAGCCTTTGTCCAATCCGGACAGCATATGCTCGGGGTGACCCTGGCTGTGTGTGAAAACGTCGCAACTTCGAAAGCAACTAAAATAGTTTTTCTCACGTCGATCGAAATTGACCGCGCTTAGGAAGTGTCGGGACCGAATCGTGATCTAAAGGAATATCCATTCTATCGGTTCTTCGAACTGCCGCGTTTTCACACGGCCAACACCCAACTCGGACATCAGCTGATGCCGTCCGCGGAATGACACGTTGTAAAATCCTTCCGTTACCTCCTGACTGATCCTCGCCAATTCGATATTCTGCAAGTCGGCTCGGGCGGGCAGGGACCGAATGCAATTCGATCAAGTGAAACGTCGCGCGTTCATCACGGTGCTCGGCAGCGCTGCGGCGTGGCCGCTCGCGGCGAAGGCGCAGCGGTGGCGCGGCCGCGTGGCCGCGCGCGGCGAGAGCGCAGCAGGCGGCAAGGGTGGCCCGAATTGGATTTTTGGGCCTTGCTTCTTGCCTCTATTTTCGCGAGCCGTGTAGAGGGCCACCTTGAAGCGCCGTTCGAGTTCCTGCACCTGATGCGTCACGGCAGGTTGCGTTAGGTTCAGTTCCTTTGCCGCCGCAGTGAAACTGCCGCGTTCAACCACTTCGACGATTGAGGCTGCGCATGGGTATAAGTGTCGTTTATTGTTTCCATCAAAATAATAACGTTGCACCCCGATCGTTTTTTGCCAAGATATTCCCGGCCGCTCAAGCCTGCCACTGACCGCGGGAGGTCGCCAACAGCAGGTCGCGCCGAGCATGAGATGTCTTGCGGCGGGGGTTTGCATGTCCATTACGACTTACCTAGACGACTTCGATGCCGATCTCGAAACGAAGACGGTTCTGGGGGTCGCGCTCGAAAGGACTCGTGTATCCCTTGGCCTTGACAAGTTCGCCCACGGAATCATCCCCAGGCGAATCGTCGAACTTGCCAAGGCCGGCGAGCGCAATCCCGATCTCTTGTGTGAAGGCGCAATCGAGAAGTTACGCGGGCATTTGTACGGGGACTGACAGGGGAATGATCCAAGCGCCCCCCGACCCGAAACCTACCAAAAAACTGACGGCTTGCCGCTCCTGGTTTCGGGGCTTGTAGGGCGCTTTGTCACCGGCCTATCTTTCAGGCCATGCGTCCTGAGTATCTCTCCAAAAAGCTTGCCTCGCCCATTCCGACGAAAGATAGCGGCACGCTGCGCACAATTCAGCAGGGGTGCGAATACATGGCCGCGATTAGCAAGGAGCGCGAGCAACGTCGACACTGGCGGCAGGTTCGCGAGCTGATCGACCAGGAAGCCGACGTGGACGCCGTCAGCTGAAACCTCCGGATTGCGGTTTTGAAGGACGCCAAGCTTGACGTTGCGGCAATGGCGTAATGACAGTGCTGCTACTCAAACGGGCCTCGACTAACCACGTTCTGCTACCATTTGGACGGCGACGGTTCAGATGGCGAAGCCTGCCGAGGCGGGATGAGGTTATCCCACTTCCGAGCAAACCCCGTGGCTATTTCTTTGATCCTTGCGACCGCTGCTGTCGCTGTTCTGTCGGCTGCTCTCCGGGCCGCAAGGGCTGCGTCTCGCCTTCGCACCCTTTCGAACGCTTCCATCGGTGTCCTCGGTTTGACAATGCGCTCCTTCTTACGCCTGTAGCTTGGCGAAATGGGTTGCGTCTTCTCACGGGTGAACACCAATCGGCGCTCTATCTCACCGCACTCCAAACACTCCAGGGTGTGGTGCTCGAAGCTGGGGACCGGCATGGTGTCGTCTTGCACCACCTGCGTCACATACATTTCTGCCGCGCACATTAAGCATCGCATTGCAACTGCTCCCTTTCAACGCGGCGTGCGTCGTACCCATCCCTCGTGCGTTTCATTTGAGGAGGCTCGAGCGAGAGTGGCCTCGAGGCAAGCCGCTCCACCTTAGTCTCATGTTTGACTCCACAGTGCGGACACTGAAAGCGCACCAAGTTGGACCAGACGTGGGACAAGGTCGCGTCGTCAACGTGAAGCTGAAGATCAGTCGGCTGTCGGGTCTCGGGGCACCAACCAATGAGATTGCGCATCGCGTCGCCCCCAACTCTCAAGAAAAAAAGGGCAACTTCCTCGCGGCCTTTCTGCTGCTTGGTCGGCCGCACCGCGCGAGCTACACGCGGCCCGAATAAGTTGCGAATTACTGGAGCGGCGCCCCGTCGTCGCCTCTCGTTATCTATGGCTTTGATGAGACGAATTAGATCGCCCACAACTTCTATCTGATCGACGTCGCCATCTGTGATTTCCACGCCGGCGAATTGATCTTCGACCGCCATCATTAATTCGAGACGGTCGAGCCAATCGGCCCCTAGATCATGAGTGAAGTGCGCTTCATCCGTAACACGACCGACGCTGACGCCCAGATGGTTGGCAACGAGAGTGCGGACATCATTGGTGGCAAAGTCCTCTTTGATAGCCACTGTTTGCTCGGTCGATGTCAAGCTACCGATGGTCATGATAAGCCCCCAATCGTTGATTGCGTCGGGCATGCGACCAAGCAATCCGCCCCGCAATGTGGCGCTGTGTAAAAATCTTGAGAGTGTTGCAATAGCACCACAATTGCTGACTGCGCGAGCAAGTTGCCAGCGTCGGCTGGGGGACCGGGGCACTTCGAGTGCGTCCGGGTTTGGCTCGCAATCCGCGCCTTATCTCACGAATTGTTCGGCCTAAGGCGACGGCTTGAAGCTGCTATAGGCTTCGCGCGTCTGCATTGGCCTTGGCGTGTGTTGTTTCGCGTTCCAAGTCGGAACAATGCAAGCTCGATGCCTCCACTTCGTCGCTTCCTCGGCCCAAGGCACCACCCGTCCCCTCTGACTGCTCTGCAAGCCTGAGCCAGCGAAACCCCAACGATCGCCAGTACGTTGCTACCTCTGGTGATCTTGCCAATCTTGCTCGTCGCGCGCAGTCGATACCCTGATCCTGACAGTAACTTGCATAGGACGACATATCCCAGCCCTCCTCTTCACAGCGCAGGCTGCTCAGAAAGGCCAATTCATTCTGAGTGGAATCGGTCCATCTCATAATAAAGTCGCAGCAGCTGTTGCATAACAATCACACTGAAGGGGCAGGCGTCGGCCTCCTGGCCGGCGAAAGTTCGGTGTATCGAACCGTGTGCTGGATGTTCTTATGCCCGAGGTAGTGCTGCACCGCTCGCGTGTCGTGGCCGTCATTGGCGAGCTAAAAAATCACGGCTATTATCGGGTGGCCTTCGATCTGATGCCAGACGGTAAGCAAGCTCGGTGGATAGTGGCCTAGACGTACTGAGGCCGACGAGTCCGCTGAGCTCGGCTTCTGCCACGTGAGAGCAGGGTCCATCGTCGATCCGGCCTCACACGTAAGACTAAATGGCTACCCTGGTCAGGAGGACAACATGTCGCTCTTAACGGGTTTCAACACCTCATTGGATGAAGTGGGGCTGCTCGGGCAGGCATCGCAGGCTGCGTTTGTCGGCGGAATCATACCGCCCGGTTGGACCGTTCTGACTCCCGCGCAGCTTGGCTTGGGCTCTCAATACATGGACGGCATCTACTTCACGGATCCAACTTCAGGCGCTAGTGCCATCGTACTGCAGCAGGGCTCCAATTACATTGTGGCCTTCCGCGGCACTGACGGTCTGAGTGACACCCTACACTATCCCGAACTTCTGACAGGCACCTACATTCATCATTACGACGCCCTCCTCTACGCCTTGAGTGCGAATGCCCCGTCGGGTGCAGCTTTTGCATTCACAGGCGTGAGCCTTGGCGGCGCGGCCACCAATCTTATGGCTGATATTGCAGGTGACGCGTTCGGCGGACGGTTTGCAGCGGCCACGTTCGTCGGGTTTGCCTCGCCCATTATCAGCACGGCTGCGGGAATTCTAAACCTCGGTTTCGAAAACGATCCCGTCTACAAGGCGATCAACGGCTACGCAGACTTCCCATCGAGCTTGGACAACCTTGTGCTCGCTACAAGCGAGTACATGGCTGGCAATTACGACGGTTTCCTCCCACTCGACTATTATGCTCACTCATCCGCTCTTAGCTTCGAGGCTCTAAGTCGGCTTTCGCAATCGGTATTCTCCGACGTCATGACGCCAGATTCGGTGGTGATATTCGATGCCAACGCTGGTTTTGTACAGGATGTTACACCCGGGAGAGCGAACGCGGGCGCCTTCTACCTCGGTGAAAACGTCGCGGACAGTATTGCGGGCCGGAACGGTAACGATTTTCTCGAGGGCTTTGGCGGCAATGATACCCTCAACGGCGGCGCGGGCGACGACGCGCTCGCCGGTGGTGCTGGCGCGGACATCCTGATCGGTGGACCTGGTGCGGATCGCTACGTCTTTGACATGGCGGCGCTGTCGGACGCTTCGGTTGGCACGGTCGACCGGATCGTTGACTTCACCCTCGGGCAGGATCAGCTCGACCTCAGCCTGATCACGAGTGCCGAGCAGTCACCGACGACCCTCGTGCATGCCATCGAGGACGCGTCCAATTCATTTGCGACAGTCGAAGTGGACCGCGACGGTTCCGGAGCGAGCTACGGCTGGGCGCCGGTGGCGCGGCTCGACGGTCTGCATGCTGGCGATCTCTTTTCTGTCGTGCTGGCAGATCAGTCGGCCACACTGGGCGTCGCGACCGACTCCGCAGGCTCGCACTTCGGACCGGCTACTCTCGGCATATCGGCCTTCGGTCCGGGCGCCGGCGGCTGGAGCAGCGATGACACCTACCCGCGTGAGGTGGCGGACGTGAATGGCGACAGAATGGCCGACATCGTGGGATTCGCCCAAAACGGCGTTTGGGTGGCTTTGGCGACCGGACAGGGGAATTTCGCCCAACCTACCTTCGAGCTTTCCGCATTTGGCGTGAATGCCGGCGGCTGGAGCAGCGATGACACCTACCCGCGCAAGGTGGCGGACGTGAATGGCGACGGAATGGCCGACGTCGTGGGATTCGCCCAAAACGGCGTTTGGGTGGCTTTGGCGACGGGACAGGGGAATTTCGCCCAACCTACCTTCGGGCTTTTCGCATTTGGCGTGACTGCCGGCGGCTGGAGCAGCGATGACACCTACCCGCGTGAGGTGGCGGACGTGAATGGCGACGGAATGGCCGACGTCGTGGGATTCGCCCAAAGCGGCGTTTGGGTGTCTTTGGCGACCGGACAGGGGAATTTCGCCCAACCTACCTTCGAGCTTTCCGCATTTGGCGTGACTGCCGGCGGCTGGAGCAGCGATGACACCTACCCGCGCAAGGTGGCGGACGTGAATGGCGACGGAATGGCGGATATCGTCGGTTTCGGGAATGCTGGGGTTTACGTCTCCCTCGCTACCGGCGGCGGAAGCTTTGCCGCGCCTGTCTTCACTCTAAGCAGCTTCGGCACGGCTGGCGGTTGGACTAGCGAGAACCTCTATCCGCGCGAAGTTGCCGATGTGAATGCCGACGGACGGGCTGACATTGTCGGGTTTGGTGGTACCGGAATCTACGTCGCTCTTGCAAACGCTGATGGCACGTTTGACTTGCCTACCACAGATCTCAATGCATTCGGAGCCGGCCCATCTGCGGGAGCCTGGACGAGCGAGGACCAATATCCGCGGCTCTTGGCCGATGTGAATGCCGACGGACGGACCGACATTGCTGGTTTCGGTTATAATGGCATGTACGTTTCGCAATCGCACAATCTCCTTCCGGTCTAAGCGGGTTGGAAAAATCAATTGAACGCGAGGGAAATGCGGTGACGTTGCCGCCCGCCGCACGGCGCTCTTGTTGTCGCATCTTCGCGACAACATGGCTCTGTTAGAGCAGACAATCGACGCCGCTCGCCAGACGCGGGAGCGCAGCAGCGACTGAGACAGATGCGGCCAACTACCGCTCTGCGATCGGTAACCTTAACCGCTTCTGGCCCGCTCCTGACACCGCCTCAAATAGTTAACAGGGGCTGTCGCAGATACTATCGCCCCCTCCACCGTGCAGGCAGCTTTAAGCAGTAGAACACCGAGCTCCGTTAACCTTGCCGGCACGCTGACAGCCAAGTCGGTACGAAGCGCGGGTAGTATGCACACGCCAAGTGGCCTTTGGCTCGATGATCTTGGCTCGTCCAGGCGCGGATAATTGGGAGCAGGGTCGGTTCACGCAAGTCCTAGCTTTTAGGAGAACGCCTATGCGTCGTCCTTGTTATGACTGCGTCCTCGTGAGCGTTGCTCTTGCACTGATGCTTGCCATCCCGGTTGGCGCCGCCTTCGGGCAGGACTCGAATAAACTGGCCGCCACGTTCAATGAGCGTTTTCCTGCCGACGAGATTTCAACGCCGCCCCCTCCCGACGTCCCCGGAGTCAAGAAGGAACACAGCGTTACGACGACCATCCGCGCTGTCAGGGTGAAACGCCCGCGGTCGCGGGTCGTCGTTGTGCCACGCTCATTTCTCAACGCTGGCACCAACGTGTTGCCGGGTGAGCGCAAGTTCCTCGATTACGCTTTCCCGCCGACCTATGCTGCGCTGGACGTGGTCAGCAATACGGGCGGTCGCGTGGGCTGGCACCATTCACCACTTCCGGGTCCGTTCTTTCCTCAGTAGATATTTCGCGCTTGCTTTCCGGCTGCCGCGACTTTGGCGCGTGGCGGCCTACTGCCTCGAGCTGCCGGGCGGCCGGCAGATATAACGTCATGTACGTGCCGCGGCATCGATTTCCTTACCTTCGCCTCGACGCTTATCGCTAATCGAAAAACCTTGCGGCATACGTCACTTTGTTGCAGTGCATGAGTCCGCTTTTGACACACACCGACGGATAGGATTTTTGAATGCCGACCGTCGCCTTCGGGGCGAAGCGGAAGTGCATGGGCGTGTGGCTTCGACAGCTTCGGTCGTGGATGACCCTGAGCGGTCATTCGTAGGCTTTATTCGACTTGCCTATCGGCCTTAGTCACTGATCGCGCGACGGAAGCGTGGTATCATCCTTCCATTGCATGAATGACCCCCCAACCGGAGGGTCGCATGGCAAGCCACATCGAACGACGAAAATTCTTAGCCACGCTCGGCGGCGCAGCGGCCGCGTGGCCGCTGGCGGCGCGCGGGCAGCCTGGCGAGCGCATGCGGCGCGTCGGCGTGCTCATGAACCTCACCGCCGACGATCCGGAAGGGCAGGCCCGCCTCGCAGCGTTCCTGCAGGGGCTGCAGGTAGGCGGCTGGGCGGTCGGCCGCAACGTACGCGTCGACATCCGCTGGGGTGCTAGCGAGGACCTCATGCGCAGGCAGGCGGCGGATCTGGTCGCGCTCGCACCGGACGTGCTCTTGGCCTCAGCCAATCAGGCCATGGTGCCGTTGCATCGGGCCACCCGGACGATCCCGATCGTGTTCGCGGCGGTCACCGATCCGGTCGTCCACGGCCTAGTCGAGAGCTTGGCGCGGCCGGGCGGCAATGTGACCGGCTTCACCTCGGCCGAATACCGCATGAGCGCGAAATGGCTGGAGCTGCTCAAGGACGTCGCCCCGCACGTGACGCGCACGGCAGTTCTGTTCGAGGCGGACAACCGCGCTGCCATCGCGCAGTTCTCCGCCATCCAGGCGGTAGCGGCGTCGTTCGGGGTCGAGTTGATCCCGGCCGGCCTGCGCAACGCCGGCGAGATCGAGCGTGCCGTCACCGCGTTCACGCGCATCCCCAATGGCGGCCTGATCGTAACCAGGACCACGGAGGCGATCATGCATCGCGGGTCGATCATCGCGCTGGCGGCACGGCATCGGCTGCCGGCGGTCTACCCCTTGCGCGTGTTCGTCGCCGACGGCGGGCTGATCTCCTACGGCCCCGATATCGTCGACCAGTACCGCCGCGCCGCCGGCTACGTTGATCGCATTCTCAAGGGCGAGAAGGCGGCAGACCTCCCGGTGCAGGCGCCGACCAAGTTCGAGCGGTCATTAATCTGAGGACCGCGAAGGCACTCGGCATCGAGGTGCCGCCGATGCTGCTCGCCCGCGCCGACGAGGTGATCGAATGATCTGAAGCGAGAGGGGGTTCAAAATGAAACTTCCCCGCCGCAAATTCTTACATCTGACAGCGGGCGCTGCCACGCTGCCGGCAGTTTCGCGGATCGCTTGGGCGCAGACCTATCCGACGCGGCCGGTGCGAATCATCGTCGGCTTTGTCCCCGGTGGTGCCGCCGACATCATGGCACGCCTGATAGAGCAATGGCTGTCGGAGCGGCTCGGCCAGCCGATCATCGTCGACAATCGGCCTGGCGCCGGCGGCACTATCGGCACGGAAATCGGCGTGAGAGCGCCGCCGGATGGCTACACGCTCCTGATGGCGCTTTCGTTGAACGCAATCAACGCGTCGCTCTACGACAACCTCTCTTTCAATTTCATCCGCGACACCGCGCCGGTGGCGAGCATTGCCAGTATCCCCTTCGTCATGGAGGTCCATCCGTCGTTTCCGGCCAAGACGGTCCCCGAGTTCATCGCTTATGCCAAGGCCAATCCGGGCAAGATCAGCATGGCGTCGGCCGGCATCGGAACTCCCGGCCATGTGGCCGGCGAGATGTTCAAGATGATGGCCGGTGTCGAGATGGTCCATGTGCCATATCGCGTCGTTCCGGCCGCACTGACCGATCTCTTGAGCGGCCAAGTTCAGGTAATGTTCGATGCCACGCCCTCATCGCTTCCGCACATCAGGGCCGGCAAGTTACGCCCGCTTGCGGTGACCACCGCAAAGCGTCAGGAGATTTTGCCGGACGTCCCGGCCGTGGACGAATTTCTGCCGGGCTACGAGGCGAGAGGCTGGTATGGGGTCGTCGTGCCCAAAGCCACGCCCCGCGAGATCGTCGAGAAGCTGAACAAAGAGATCAATGCAGCTCTCGCCGATCCCAACATGAAGAAGCGCCTCACCGACCTGGGAGGTGCGGTGTTCGCGGGTTCGCCCGCCGACTTTGGCAAGTTCATCGCCGACGAAACTGAGAAATGGGGCAAGGTGATCAAGTCCGCCGGCATCAAGCCTGAGTGATCCGGAAATTCCGACCGATATGCCATAACCTCCCGTTCCGCGAATAGCGGCCGACGGGGTGATCGAATAGCCGGGCCGATGTCGCTTCTTGGCACCTTTCCGCCGTGCCAACCGCGCCGAGCAATGTCCGCTATTGATGCTGTGGACGGCTCCTCCACCGGCACGCGAGTGCCATAGATGTGGGTGCTGTTAAGGCTCCCATGATTCGGAGGAGCAAAACATGCAAACGATTAAGACAATCGGTCTCGACATCGCCAAGTCGGTCTTTCAAGTGCACGGCGTTGATGCTGCCGGGCAAGTGGTCGTCCGCCGTAAGTTGAAGCGTCGCTACGTCCTGGCGTTCTTCGAGAAGCTGCCACCCTGCCTAGTCGGCATCGAGGCTTGCGCCTCATCACACCATTGGTCGCGCGAGCTCCAGACACTTGGCCACACCGTGCGGCTGATGCCACCCGCTTACGTGAAGCCCTACGTCAAACGGCAGAAGAACGATGCTGCGGATGCTGAGGCCATTTGCGAGGCAGTTACCAGGGCCAATATGCGGTTTGTTGCGACCAAGACTCCCGAGCAGCAGAGCGGCCTGGTGCTCCATCGCACGCGCCATCTCTTCATCCGCCAACAGACCGCGGTGATCAATGCGATCCGGACTCATCTTGCCGAGTTTGGGATTGTGGCGCCGGTCGGCCGCAATGGTGTCGAGCAACTGCTGAATGTCGTCGCCAATCCCAACGACAAGCGAGTCCCTGAGATAGCCCGTGCGTGTCTCTTGGCATTGGGAGCTCAATTGCAAAGGCTCAAGGGGCAGATTCTAGAGTTCGACCGTATGATCAGAGCCTGGCACCGATCCAGTGAGACAAGCCGGCGGCTCGATGATTGTCCCGGCGTCGGCCCGGCACTGGCTACCGCTTTAGTGGCTACCGTTGCTGACCCAAAATCCTTCCGGTCAGGGCGCAATTTCTCGGCCTGGATCGGGCTCGTGCCGAAGCAGCACTCGAGCGGGGGCAAGAACAGGCTCGGCAGTATCAGCAAGCAAGGCGATCGCTATCTACGGGGCCTGTTCGTGGCCGGCGCGCTCGCCGTCATCCGCTATGCCAAGATCCATGGCAGCGGGCATCGACCCTGGCTCGCGGCATTGTTGGCGCGGCGACCGACGAAGGTTGCCGCCATCGCGCTCGCCAACAAGATTGCCCGAATGGCTTGGGCGATGATGGCCAAGGGCGAGCGATACCGGGAGCCCGTTGCGCTTGCGGCGTAAAACGAGATCGCGCCGGACATCTGGCGTGATGTGACGGTTGGGAGGGCGAACAGCACGTAATGCAGAGCCGGTCGATCCGGCGATCAGGACAACCCAGTTACCCCCTAGCATTGTCGAATGCGGGCTATTGATCGGGACCTGATCCGCGGAGGGCATTATGGCCAGCGGTCATGTGAACCGCGCTAAAAGGCCGAACACATGGGCGCACCGACCAATTCTGCGTACGTGAAGAAAGTCCTTGCCAACTCGGAGCCGTCCACACA
>Ga0137365_10003378_pt1 | contig 12734 bp, 12 predicted proteins | sample SagtaG_9_FD_104799 | JGI IMG/M metagenome (GOLD analysis project Ga0137365, IMG submission 104799) | Vadose zone soil microbial communities from Sagehorn Ranch, Mendocino, California, USA - Sage1_L_40_16 metaG | ecosystem: Environmental > Terrestrial > Soil > Vadose zone | place: USA...
AGGAAGAGCGGGCACGGGGCTGCTACCTGGCTCCCGGCTCCGGCAGACCAGATGCCTCCCAAGCCGCCGTGGCCGCAGTCCACTAACTATCCGGTGATCGCCCTGCTGGACAGCGGTGTCCAGCCGCACCACTGGCTGCCCCCTGGGAATCATCCACCGTTCTTCGTCAATGCCACCGCGTATGGCTGGCACCAGCCAGAGCTCTCGCAGCCTCCCAAGCCGCCCACCCAGCCGCCGCTGGGCACCCATTGGGGCCACGCCACGTTCATCGCCGGGCTGATCCGGATGACCGCGCCGAACGCACAGATCCTGTCGATGCGGGTGATGAACGCCGCCGGGCAGGTCAACGATGAGCAACTCGTTGATGCGCTGAACTGGCTGGCTGACAACCATGGCAGGGTCAGGGCCGATATCGCGCTGATGGCCTTCGGGCGGTGCCGGGACGAGCCTCATGACCATCCCTTGGACCACGTGAAGAAGGCCATCTCCCGGCTCGCCGGCTGCGGGATGAAGATCGTCGCCTCGGCCGGCAACGACGGCTCCGCTCTGCCGGTCTATCCAGCGGCCTTCGCCGCCGACCCTGACCTGTCTCACTCGGTGGTCAGTGTCGGTGCCCTCGGCTCACCCACGCAGTGGGCACCGTTCAGCGACTACGGGCCCTGGGTCCGCGAGGCGCGGAAGGGCACGGGCATCATCAGCGTTCTGCCACAGACGGCCGTCGGCCTCGGCGAGCAGCAGGTGTCAGAAAAGGACCCCTTCCATGACCTCGTGATGACACCGGCCCCGGATGGGTTCGCGTGGTGGAGCGGCACCTCGTTCGCCGCCGCCATCTACGCGGGGCAGTATGCCAGCACGTTGCCGGGAAGCGAGGGTCTCCCGGAGCCAGACGCCCGGCCATAACATGGCGGCTGTGACGCTCGGCAGCGGGGAGGCCGGCACCGGCCAGGCCAGGGCTGACCGTGCGGCCCGGGTCGGCGCGTGCCTGCAGCGGGCCCGCAGCGGCGAGACCGCCGCGCTCAGCGAGGTCGTGCGGGAGCTGAACCCGCTGCTGTGGCACGTGGCCCGGGCCGAGGGCCTGACCGCCGAGGACTCCGCCGATGTCATCCAGACGACCTGGCTGGAGCTCCTGCGCCGGCTGCATGAGATCCGGTCGCCGCTGGCGCTGACCTCATGGCTGGTCACCGCGACCCGCCGGGAGGCATGGCGGGCGCGTGAGCGATCCCGGCGGCAGGCCCCGGATGGTGCGGAGCAGCTGGAAGCGATCTTCGATCCGGGCCCTGGCCCGGGCGAGCAGCTGCTCTTTGACGAACGCGACCAGGTGCTGTGGCGGCACTTTCAGCGGCTGCCGGAGCGCTGCCGCGTGTTGCTCCGTATCGTGGCTTACGTTGCCCGGCCTGACTACGCGGCGGTGGCCGAGGCGCTGGGCATGCCCACCGGCAGCATCGGCCCCACGCGCGGCCGCTGCCTGGCCAAGCTGCGCGCGATGCTGCTGGCCGACCCTGGCTGGAGCGGACGATGACAGATCCTGCCGACCTGCCCCTGGATGACGAAGACCAGGCGATCCTGGACCGGCTTGCGGCGGTCGAGGCGCTGCTCGACCCGCCGCCGGCCGACCTCGACGAGCGAGTCAGTTTCGCCATCGCGCTGGATTCGCTGGACGCGGAGGTGGCGCGGCACACCGAGCAGCTGACCGTCGGGTCTGGCGCTCGCAGCAGCGAGCGCATCCACACGATCACGTTCGACGCCGACAGCCGCGCCGTGATGATCACCATCGTGGACCGGCCGGACAGCCTGGTCCGGGTGGACGGCTGGATCGCACCCGCCGCGCCGCTGCGCGTCGAGCTGCGGCTGCCCGAGCCGGCCCCGCCCCGGACGGTGATCGCGGACGCGGCGGGCCGTTTCGCCTTTGATGATGTTCCGCACGGGATCGCGCAACTGCTGCTGCACCCTCCGGAGGGCGACGCATCCCCGCGGGTCGTCACGCCAGCGTTCACCCTCTGACACCGGCGGCGGGTACCGCCATCACTGGGCCGGGGCGCGGCACGCTGGTCCCGGGAGCGCTGGTCCCGGACAGTGTCAGCGGAGCCGGAAACCGCGCCCAGGTAGCAGAACATGGCGACGGCGGTGGCCAGCGCCATGCTGAGTGAGGTGCCGTCGTCTCCGCTGCCCACAAACGATGCCCCGGCGAGCGCGGCGGTGAGAATCGCCGCGAGGCCCACGGAGGTGTACGCGATCACCCTTCTTGCACGGACGGCGCGGATCAGGGCGCTGACCGCGGCTCCCATGAGCGCCAGCGACACGATGGCGTGGGCGGCGAGGGTGGCGGAGCCGAAAACGGCCGGGAAGAAGGACGTGCCGGCCGGCACGTCCACGTCCTGTGCGTGCCGAGAACCCCGTCCATGGCTCTGACCAGCAGAGTCGCTCTCCAGCCGTCCGGCCGTGATGATCACCGATCATGTGCCTGCGGTTCGTCTTCCTCCTGATCACGCAGGTGGCCGCATGGCTGCGGCTGTCGCGGCGTGAGCAGGCGTGGAAGACCGCCGAGATCTTGATCCTGCGCCATCAGCTCGCCGTACTGCAACGGCGGCAGCCGCGCCGCCCGAACGTGAACTGGGCGGACCGGGCCCTGCTCGCGACCCTGCTTGGAGTGATACCGAGAACGCGGCGCCAGGGGCTGCGGCTGCTGGTCACTCCGGACACGATCCTGCGCTGGCGCCGCGACATCGTCCGCCGCCGCTGGGCCGCCAGGTCCATGCGCGGTAAGACCGGCCGTCCGATGACCCGCCGGAACATCAGTGCCCTGGTCCTCCGGCTGGCCCGTGAGAACTCCGAATGGGGGTACCGCAGGATCCACGGCGAGCTGGTCGGCCTGGGAGTGAAGGTAGCGGCGTCGACGATGTGGGAAATTCTGAAGAAGGCCGGGATCGACACCGCACCGCGCCGTTCCGGGCTTGCCTGGTCGCAGTTCCTGCGCTCCCAGGCCGAGGCGATCCTGGCGTGCGACTTCTTCACGGCTGACCTGCTCGATGGCACCCAGGCTTACGACGTTGTGCACGATTGAGCCGCGGACGTGCTGGCCTGGAGTGCCTGGCTGGTGATCGTCAGCGGTCGGCGCAGCGGTCGGAGACCAGTGCGGTGATGGCGTGCATGGTCTGTTCGAAGTATTCGCGGCGTCCGATGTAGCGCTGCAGGGGCCGCCACTGCTTGGGCTCGGCGATGGCGTGCTCGACGCAGATCCGCCGTGAGGACTGGGCCTTGCGGCGTTGCTCATAGCCAGCGAGCTGCTCGGGTGCGGCGTCTTTGGGTGGCTTCTTGGGCGGGGCGCTGACCTGGCCGGGGAAATCGCGGGCCAGCCCTTGGTAGCCGGAGTCGGCCTCGGCCCGGACCTGTGGATAGGCGCGGAGCAGGTCTTCGATGCCCTCGCTGCGCAGCGCGGTGACGTCGTGCATCCGGCCGGGACGGGCCGCGCCCGACCACAGCAGCCGGCCGTCGCCGTCGCTGATGACCGTTGGCTTGATGGTGTTTTGCTTCTTCTTCCCGGAGACGAACGCCCGGCGCCCGGGCCGGCCGGCTCGAGGACGGCGGACCTGCACCTCGGTGCCGTCGATGCGCAGGTGCACGCCTTCGGCGGCGGCGTAGGCGAACACGTCGGCCAGCGTGCGCAACCGCAATCCGCTCCTGCCAGGGACGGCGAAGCCCCGCTGGGCGAGCAGGGGACGGATCTCATGAACGGCCCGGGTGATGGTCGAGCGGTCGACACCGTAGAACAGGGCCACCGCGGCGTGCGGGAGCTGGAACCGGAGGATGACCAGGGTGGCGATGACCCGGTCGGTGAACACCAGGTCGTGGCCGGGGCCCGCGCCGGCGGCCCGCTGCCGGTCACGGCCCCGGCGATCCCGCAGCCGGGATTCCTGCGCGGCCTGCCACGGCGCGGCCAGCTCGCCGATCAGTTTGCCCAGCCGGCGGCGTGAGATACCAGTGCAGATACGATGCGACAAGGCCGCGCGGGCCCATGGTGACGACACATCTTCATGATCTTGCGCGGCCGTCCGTCATTCCGGGACCGACACGCCAAGATCACCCCGTTACGCCGGGCATCCTGCTATCGCGCACCAAGTCGTAAGTAGTAATCCAGCGCCGCTCGGTGGTGGCGATAGCGGCATTCATGCTGGGCGCTGATTTGGATGTTCTGCGTCGGCGGGCTGGCTTGGCTCATCGGCGGTTGCTGCTGTTACCGGTCCACGGTGGCGAAGAACGCGGCGATGTCGCGGGCGAGGAGTTCGGGTTCCTCGGCGGGGGCGAAGTGGCCGCCGGAGGGCATTACGGCCCAGTGGCGGATGTCATACAGGCGTTCGGCCCATTCCCGGGGCGGCTGGCCTTCGGGGATGAGCATGTGGGGGAAGACCGCCACGGCGGTCGGCACCCGGGCGAAGTCGCCGGGGCCGAGCTGCGGCTCGCCCTGCCAGCGGCGGTTGTCGTAGTAGTCGCGCATCGAGGAGGTGATGGTGCCGGTGACCCAATACAAGGTGACTACGGTGAGCAGGAAATCCCGGGAGAAGCGCGATTCGAGGTCGCCGCGGCAGTCGCTCCAGGATCGCCACTTCTCCAGGATCCAGGCGGCCAGCCCGGCCGGGGAGTCGTTCAGCGCATACCCGAGGGTTTGCGGCTTGGTGGACTGGATCGCGTAGTAACCGTGCTCGGCCTGGCCCCACAGCCGGGCCTGCCCCAGATATTCCTGCTCAGGCGGGGAGAGCGCGCGGGAGCCGGGCCCGGTGTAGGGGGTGAGCTCCAGGTTGGTCAGGTGCAGCCCGATCAGCGGCCCGGGATCGACCAGGGCCATGAATGTGGCGATCCCGGCACCGAAGTCACCGCCGCCCGCGCCGTACCGGTCGTAGCCGAGGCTACGCATCAACCGGTGCCACAGCGTAGCGACAGACCGGTAGGTGACCCTGCCGGCGGCGGGCCGCGAGGAGAACCCGTACCCGGGCAGCGAGGGAATGACCACGTCGAAGGCCGGCCCATCGATCCCGTGCCGGCCGGGGTCGGTGAGCAGCGGGACCAGGGGCAGCAGCTCGGTGAAGCAGCTCGGCCAGCCATGGCCCAGGACCAGCGGGATCCCCCTGCCGTGGCGGGCCCGCTCGTGCACGAAATGAACCGCGGCGTCGCCGATCTGCGCCCGGTAGTGGGCGAAACGGTTCAGCTCCCGCTCGGCAGCCCGCCAGTCGAACCCGTCAGCCCAGTAGCCAAGCAGCCCTTCCAACCAGTCCCGGTCGGTGCCCTGCGCCCACCGCTTACCGGGCGCCGCCGCCGGCAGCCGAGTGCCACGGATCCGTGCCCGCATGTCACCGATCACCGCCGCATCCACGGCCACCGAGAACGGCTGGATGCGAACCTGTGAGGCCCCGCCAGCGGACACGCGGTTATCCAGCGCCTGAGTCCGGGCGCCCCGCCCGCAGGATCGCGTTGGGCGATTCGCGAGGCTCATAGCCGCCGAGCCCGGCAAGCACGGCCCTCACAAACGGGAGGAACCCCTCCGGCCCTGACATCTGGTCGTTCATGTGCGCGGTGGCCCGATCGCTGGACTGGAAGACCGCCCGGACCATGGCGGCCCGGGCCTCCAAGTCCAGGCCCCCGCCAATGATCACATGGTCGATGTCGGCCTGGCGGAACGCCGACTCCGCATCCGATACACCGGTGCCGCCCAGAAACTCGATACCCGGCGTCTGAAGCTCCCGCGTCACGGCCTCCAGCAGGTCTGCCCTCACGCCAAGAAGCAGGACCGTCTTTGCCATGCCCGCGCACTCCTCAAGCCGACTCACTTACATGATTACAGCATTGACGCGCTACATGGGCTGCCGGGCAAAGGGCCGCGGTCGGCTGGGGCCCGCGGTGATCGCGCCGCGCAGCTCGCTGCGCTGCTGAGACCATTCTTGCCGCACTGGACAACGACACCAGAGGGATACCCGGACGAACGGCAGCGAACTGCAACCTGCGCTTCTGATGATCATCCTCTCGGGATGGCGCCTTGACAACTGGCTAGCGGAGACTCGGCCCCGACCAAGCTGTTACTACGAGTGCATGGGATGCGGAAAAAGGCTTTGCCGGTCCGTCCGGTTGATCGAGGGCCAGGGACGGTCATTAGCTTGTGTGCGCTGTCACTTTAGGAAGCCCCATCGGCTGCGAGACTCAGCATCCGGATCGGCATCGATGTTACGGGTGTCGCCTATGGCAACGCGCGGGGCGTGGGCGGCGGTGGCAGCTGCAAGGCGCTCAAGGTCCAGGCGGCAGTAGGCCAGCCATAGAGATTGCTCGGCTGCTGCTTTGCCCCGGTGGCGAGGAACGGTTCGGATGAACTTTCCCCCCGAGCCCTCGCCCCTGACCGGCTCCTTGTCAAGTCTGATCTCCTTGACATCTTTCCAGGGGACGGACACCCAGGAGAAGCGCATTCCCGGCGCGTACAGCACCGGATGCGGGCCCGAACGTGAGGCCTTCCCGGTCGGCGCGAAACGCGATCCTGCGGCTAACGACCAAGATCGCGAGCGGCGAGCCGACGAGAACGCCAAGCGCGATGAGGGTAACTTGCCAAGCGACCCCCGGCACAAAGACCCCGCCGGCGATCAATAGCAGGCCGACCGCAAGGATCCCGGCGACTTGCCAGGTCAGCCGGGTAAGGCTCTTCGTAGCAGCCCGAAACACGGCGGCCGGCTCACCGCCACCACGCTTGAGACGATCACGTTCGACCGGCCGCACCGGGTTAGTTTCCGGCTCGTTCGCCGCCCGGTGCCGCACCTCGCCGAACAGTTCGCCCTCACCGAGCACGGCGGCACGACCACCCTCACCTACTCCGGTGAGCTTGGTACCGACTTCGGCAAGCCGGGCAATGGTGGGTCGGCCGGGTCGCGCCCGCCTGGGAAACGGCGGACCGCGCCTCGTTCGCCAGCATCCGGACGAAGCGGAACGCCGCGCCCAACCGGGCGCTGCCCACCGCTGACCCCGCCGCCGGCCCGGGCGATCCACCACGCCGGTTCCAACGAGCCCCGCCGGGCGGCCCTTTCCGGCAGCCACCGGGATCCGCCCGCTGCCGCTGGCCAATGCCGTCAACTTTGTCACCGAACGTGACGGAAGTCTTAAGCGGCGGCGCGCTGGATCCGCCGATATGGGCTGCAACCTGGGGCGGCTGCGCCCTGGGGAACCGACTAGGGCCTGTCGCCACTGGAGCAGGCGGCCATCGCAAGCGCGCGGGCCGCAGGCGGGTGCTCATGGACACCGGACGCCTTTCCGTGCTGGGGCGACACGGCAATGCGCGGCGGCGGTGTCAGAGTCTTCTCACGCAACTCCCGGCGGCCCACGTCGCAGCTGAGCTCGCACCTCGTCGGGCCCGCTCTCCCAGGGCAGCCAGTCACGGACGATCCATGTCACCCCGGCTTGCCCATACCGTTGCACCTCGTCGGCGGCTGCCGCAGGGTCGTCGAGTGGTAACGCGTGGCTGATCACGAGATCGAACGGTGTCTCGCTCGACCGGTGTTGTTCGACATAACTACGGACGCGAGAAACCTCCTCGGGCGGGAACGGCATCGCGGCGAAGCCGTCGGCGGTCGGGACGACCTGTGGTGCTGGGAACGCTCCATGCCAGCGGGCGGCGCGCCGCATCGGCCTCTTGTTGGGCCAATAGCCGCCGATCCAGACTGGAATATGGCTCTGGACCGGAGAGGGTCGGAAGACCGTCTCCTTGATCGTGTAGTGGCGACCCCGATATGCGAATAGTTCGCCGGAGCACAGTCCGGCAATCACATCCAAACTCTCGTCCAACAGGTCCGCTCGCACTCGTGCGTCCGATGGCAGCCCGAAATTCCCAAAGTCCGCCTCGCCCGCGTAGCCGAGGCCGGCCCCGAGGATGAATCGGCCATGCGACAGGTGGTCGAGCGTGACGACTTGACGCGCCACCTCCCACGGCCGACGACGTGCCAGTTGCGCGATCATGGGCCCGATTTTCACGTGGGTCGTTGATGTCGCTATCACGGCAAGCATGGCCCACGGGTCGAGCACTGGCGGCATGGCGTCGACATTGAACAGCAAGGTATCCCAGACGAACACCCCGTCCCAACCCGCGTGCTCCGCCTCCGCAGCGAGCTCGGCCAGCAACGTCGGGTCGGCGAATTCGCCGATAATGGGAAGGTTTGCGGCGTGGAACATGGTCCCTCAACCCCCTCGGACTGCTGGCGTTGTCCTGCGGCGTCACCTCGTCGCTCACGTTGCTCCACGCCTGCGCTCCTGGCAAGAGGCACGCGGGCAAAGTCGTTCACGTCGGCAGATGAACGCTTCCGCGAATTGGTTGCGGTTCGCGTTCTACGGCCGGATATCGACGAAAGACTTCCAAGACCAACGTCGTCGCCTCGCCGGAAGCGCGAGGCCGCCGGCGACCTGGTCGCCGACCACGCCATACGGCAGCGAGTTCGGCGAACGCCGCGGCGACGCCCGAGGCAGGCGGTACGCCGAACCTCCTAGACCACGGCGCGGCACGCCGCGGAGGAGAGCGCGCGTACCAGGTCCATGCCTTCCGCGGGTGGCCGCGCGGGCGAGATGCGCCGCGAGGTTGCCTGCACGGTCTGCCGCGATCGCGCTGTAGCGGGCCACCGCGTTGTGGAAGGCCAGCATGGCGGTTCTTGCGAAGCACCTCAAACGGTGCCGTCACTATCCTCGCCAACGGCGCTCAGATCCCGAGTAGCAACCAGGAACTGTTCGTGCTGCGTAAGAGTCAGGGTCGTTGCAAGCTTGCCGCTACAGTTCCTCGTCGGTCCTACCGTCGGGATAGTAAGCCGCGGCGTCCCACCGACGCGCGTGTTGTGGCGTCGGCGCGATCGTCGAGGAAGCTGCGCAGGTGGCCTGTTCGGAGTGCACTCTCGCGGGGGGTGGACCCAATACCTTCAACTTAAGACTACATCGGTGTAAGATCGCTGCGTGGCCAGAGCTGGGCAGCAGGCGCAGGGTGACCGGGGCGGGGCTTGGGGACCGGATCACGGTCGGTGTGCTGGCGAAGGCGTTCCCGCGGCAGGCGGTGGAGGAGGCATCGGCCGGCTCGGCGCCCTCACCCGGGCCGCAGCCGGAAGCCCCTGGATCCGGGGCACCACATAGCCACCCCGCCAGCACAGCAGCAGCCGCGAAGCGGCATCATGCCGCCCGGCTGGCGGTTACCGTGGCCGCATGCCACCGCGTCCAGCCCGCCCCCAGCTGGGCCTGTTCGAAACCCGGTCCGCGTCTTCAGCCTCGACGAGCTCGCCGAGACCGCGCGCAAGCTGGAACGCGAGCGGCCCGGCCGCACCGTGGACGAGCTTTCCCGCGCCGTCTTCGCCGAACTGGCCATGAAACGAACCCGGGCGCGCCGCCGAGCTCGTCGCCGAGGCCATCCGGGTGGCCCGGGCACGCGAGCCACGCGCCGAGATCACCGGCTCGCGGTGGCAGGCCAGCACACGGGAAGTCAGGAACTGGGCGCTCAGCGCCGGCTTCGAGATCGGCAGCGACGGCGCCATCCCAGGACAGGCGATCACCGTATACAACAAGACACACCCCGACCGCCCGTACTGAACCACAACCAGCGCCCAAACGCGGCAAAGGCTGCGGCACGCATTTCCACGAAAGTGTCACGAGGCAGCGTTACCTATCCAGTTACTCGCGGAAACCCTGGTCCGGAGCCCGCCGTCTACACCGCCAGTGAAATCTCCCCACCCTCCCATCCACTGCCGGCGAATCTACGACTCAGGACGCCAGCAGTCATAGGATGCTTTTTGGCTATGAACGCTCTCGTTAGGGTATCTTTCCCTAAAAGTATGGTGACCCTATGAGCCAGCCCGGAGTTGCTGCCAGGCTTTGGCGACCACATTAAGAGCGTCAATTGGGCTCGCGCCATCGAGGGCGGCCTTGATATTCGGATCGAACGCATCGAACAAATGTGCAGCCTGTGGGATGGCCGGGCGGGCAACGGCCGTTGCCTTAATAGAAACAAATGCCGAGATGATCGGATCACTAGAGACGGCCCTATCCTTGTAAGCTGACTGGCGTGTCGGCAAGGTATGATTTGCCTCGGCAATGGCAGCTTGACTGGCCGTCGAGTTCATGAATGAGATGAACTTGTACGCTTCAAAAGGATGCGCTGTGCCAGCGGAGATGACATATGACTGCCCACCGAGCGGTGAGCCGGTCTGTCCAGCGGGGCCCCTTGGAATACCAGCGATCCCCAGGTTGCCGTGCTTGCCGGTAAAGGCACTGCCGGTCCAGATGTTTGATACGTCCCAGGGTCCGTCAAAAATCATCGCGGTTTTGCCGCTCATGAAGTCATTGACCATGTTGCCGCCATCGCTGGAGTTCATATTCGTCGGCATCACCTTATAGGTGTTCTGCAACTTCAGCAGGAATTCCAGACCATTGACTGACCCCCTGCTGTTCACCAGAATGTTGTTGTGCCGGTCGAACATGCCACCGCCGAAAGCATAGAGGAACGGCAGCGCGTAGTAGCCTGATTCATATGTTTCAAACCCGTATCTCGCCGCTTTGCTCTGCACGACCTTCTCGGCATCTCTTTGAAAATTAGCCATAGTGGCGGGAGCGGAGGTAATGCCAGCTTTCTCCAGCTCGTGCTTGTTATACAACATTGCCAGGAAGTCGGTCACCTGCGGCAGGCCATAAAAATTCCCATTATAGTAATCATATCTCAATGGGGCGCTCAGGTAGTCTGATAGATTGCCTTGAGAGACATATGAGTCAATATTCAGCAGGTACCCCTGCGAGGCAAGCTGGGTGACCCAGCCGACGTCGGAACGGAAGACATCAGGAGCTTTGCCGGCCTGGGCAGCAGTCATGAATGCGGCCTGCGCCTGGAGGAATGGCTTGGGCACAGCATTGATCTCGATGTTGGGGTTTAGCTGCTGGAATTGATCGATCAGTCGACCGATCACAGGCGCTTCTGCGGTTGATTCAGTGTACCAATAGGTCAACGTGACGCTAACGCTATGATGACATGCCAATCCGGTGGGTAGGGTAGCGTGTGTGCATGAGTAGACTTTATCGAGTTGTTGTTGAGTGAGAAGCTGGGCAGTCAGGTCAGCATAGCTCAGGTCGGTGCCGCTCAGGTCGGTATCGTTCAGGTCGGCACCGTCCAGGTTGGCACCGCTTAGATCGGAACTGTTCAGGTGGCCACCACTCAGCTCGGCACCATTCAGGTGGGCATCAGTCAGAGTGGCACCGTTCATTGTGGTATTGCCCAGGAAGGCACCGGTAAGGGTGGCATTGATCAGGTGGGCACCGTTCAGGTCGGCATGGTACAGGGTGGCATCGAACAGGTAAGCACCGTTTAGGTTGGCATCGCTTAGGTCGGCACCGTTCAGGTCGGCACTGTACAGGGTGGCATCGGTCAGATCGGCGCCGTTCAGGAGGGCACCAGTCAGTGTGGTTCCGGCTAGGTCGATGCGGCTCAGGTCAGCACCGCTCAAATAATCGTTACTCAGGTCGGCATTGCTCAGATTGATAACCGCATCATGTAAGCCAATTAGGCGTGTATCCTACAGGAACCGCAATACAATTTTATTACGGCCTGCATCCAGCCTCCGCAGTGTGGTAAGCGTCTGCTCTCTTGCTACCTGACGTATCTCATCTGCTGGCTTGGACTTACTCAGGTTATGATTGAGCAGCAGGTCTTGCATGTTATCTATGTACCTTTGCAGGATTGCTGCGTGTTGTTGATCCCGTGCGAGCTGCTGGTCGTATTTATGTTGATACTGTGCATGCTGCTGGTCGGATTGTTGTTGCTGATGAGCTTGCCACAGGCCAAACCCGATGGTTACCACGATGACAGGAATAGCGAGATTCGAAAGCAGATTTAGCCAATTCCAGATCGATTTGCCGGCTAACCACGGCCTGCGTCGATCGAGAGGTCCTCGTGGTCGCCGGGATCGCCCCGCCTTTGGCGGCCGCGGCGCTGGCTGCGGTTGCTGTGACTCACCTGAATCGGATGATGTGCTCGTGATGGTTACTCCTTTGCTCTTGGCACGCAACATTCATCGAATGGCATGCGAAGCAACAGTTAGTGCAAGGAGAAGTCACCGTCACATCGACTTGCCCAGTTCCAGGGTTTTACGAGAATCTCCACCACAGTCGCCATAACGTTGCCCCCATGACTGCGATCGGATGAGGGTTTGCACTGAACCACGATTCTAGTGCTAACTGTCTCAGGTTCGCTAGTGTCGCGTGAACCGAGTTCTCTTACCGGGACGGCTGTGTCGGAGTAACTCCTCGACGGTCTTGGTCCAGCGAAGAGGTGACATCGGCCGCTCCAGCCGTCGATGAAATTCTCGATGGCGGCGATGAGGCCCCTGGGCCCCGGGTGAAACTTCCGCAGCGGATGGCCCATACCGTGCACAAGTCGTGAACCGATCCCGGTCGGTGCTGCGACACCGGGCGATCGTCGATAAGTACGCACCGAAACCACTACCAGATGCGCCAAGTGGCGAGGAGAGCGCCATCAGCTTGCTTGAGTGGGCGGCGAACCGCACCGCGCCGGGGGCACTGCCGCCCGCCAGCGCGAGGCACTGGTGCTGCGGTATTACGCCGACATGTCCGAGGCGCAGATCGCGAACACAATGGGGATCAGCAGAGGAGCAGTCAAGAGCCACACGGCGCACGGCAGGTCCGCGCTTCGCACAGTGCTGGAGCAGGAATGCTGACCGGCAGGTGACCAACCAGAT
>Ga0137365_10003380_pt1 | contig 12730 bp, 9 predicted proteins | sample SagtaG_9_FD_104799 | JGI IMG/M metagenome (GOLD analysis project Ga0137365, IMG submission 104799) | Vadose zone soil microbial communities from Sagehorn Ranch, Mendocino, California, USA - Sage1_L_40_16 metaG | ecosystem: Environmental > Terrestrial > Soil > Vadose zone | place: USA: California...
CGGAATCTTTCACTGGGTGGCGGGCCAGCCGTGCGGAATACGGCAGTCGCCCGCGCTCCGGAATGGGGATTGAGTAGGTTAGTGCGGTTGAGAGCCTGTTTGGAAAAGCTTGGCTCGATCGGGATGCCGTGGTGAGCGAGCCGACGGGGCCTTCCTGACAGGATCTAGGGCATGTGCCGGCGCCGACCATCTGTGCGGCTAGGCCAGGCCACGAGCGATGAGGAGTTTCACCGGGCATGGAGCGGTCGTCCCAATCCGATGCGTTGGAGCTATCCGATTACCTCGCGGTGGTCCGCCGCCGCTGGTTGATCGTGGCATTCGCGGGCCTCCTCGGCCTCGCGGGAGCGATTGCGTACACCGTCGTTTCGCCGAAGACTTACACAGCGACAGCCACCGTCTTTGTCACCGGGTCAACGGCCGGCGCGAGCCAGGTCGTAAATGGCCGGACGACCGGTGTCGTCGATCTTGACACCGAGTCGCAGATCGTGCAGTCGGCCAGCGTGGCCAGCCTGGCCAAACAGCTGCTGAACAGCCCGCTGTCGGTCAATGCGCTGAGCAAGACGGTGAGCGTTACGGTTCCGCCCAACTCGCAGGTTCTGCAGGTCAACTGCACCGCGCGCACGGCGACACGATCGGCGCGGTGTGCGCAAGTTTTCGCCGAGGCCTACCTGCAGAACCGCAGCAGCACCCAGAGCGCGGCGATCGGCGCGCAGCTCTCCGGGCTCCAGCGACAGGTCAAGGCGCTGCAGGACAAGATCACAAAGCTCACGACGCGGATCAGAAGGATGCCTCGTGGGTCGGCCGCGCGGGTCAGCGCCAACACCGAGCTCTCGCTGTACAACAACCAGCTGACCTCGCTGTCCAGCCACCTGGCCAACTTGGACGCGCAGTCGGTGAACACCACGGGCGGGAGGATCATCACCGCCGCGTCAGCGCCGTCGAGCCCAACCAGCCCCAGGCGCACGCTGTACCTGCCGAGCGGCCTCGCGGCGGGGCTGCTCATCGGCCTGCTCATCGCATTTTGGCGGGACCGCTCGGACAAGCGGATCCGCGGCGGCCGCGAACTCGAAGTCCTGCTCGATCTGCCGGTGCTGGTCGAGCTCCCCGCGGCCAAGAAACGCATCCGGCTTGCGCTCGCGGAACCGCGAACACGAACCGGTCAGGCGTTCGCCGAGCTCGCGCACTCGATGTCGGCAACCTTGGGTCAGGGAAACCACGTGGTGCTTGTGGCGACGCCAGCCGACGGCCGCGCGGGGAGCATCACAGCGGTCAACCTGGCCTCGGCCCTCGCGAGGACCGGATCGGAGGTGGCGCTGGTCTGCTCCGATCTGCGCCGCAGCGTCACCTCGCGGATCCTGGGGCTGAGCGACAGCCCCGGGCTCAGTGACGTGATCTTGGATCATGCGACGGTGGGCGACGTCGAGCGGCGTCCCCCTCAGGTGCCACGGCTGCGGGTCATCACACCCGGAAGTGATCGCGAGCAAGCGGCCGACCACATCGAGCGCCAGGTGCTCGAGCGGCTGATAACACGGCTGCACGCGGTGGCGCGCTACGTCGTTTTCGAGGTCGCCGCCGCCGCCTACACGGCTGATGTGTACGCGCTGGCCGAGCTGGCGGACGCCGCCATTGTGGCGGTCGACGTGCTGCGCACGTCGCGCGACGACGTGCAGGAGACCGTGCGGCGGCTGGACCGGATGGGCGCGCCGGTGCTCGGCGCGGTGCTGATCCCTCCGACCGACAAGGCCGCGCTGCCGCCAGTGGCCGTGGCGCCCGCCGAGGAGCGGCTGACGGCCTTTAGCGGCAAGCCCACTGGCGGCAAGCCCTTCGCGGGCAAGCCCATTGGTCGCAAGCCCATTGGTGACAGACGCAGCGCACAACTAGAACCGCTCGAGGTGGGCACGAGCGCGACGCTGGAAGACCATCTCGTCTACCCGCCGCGGGCCGATGAGCCCAGCGCGCGCACGAGCTTTTTCAACGATGAGCCCGACGCCGCCGCCGCTGCACGGTCGCGCGGGGAAGCCAGCGGGGAAGCCAGCGGCGACGCCGACACGGCGCGGTCACGGCCGCTGCTTTCGCCGCACGATGAAGAAGGCGCATCGGCGGACGGGGCGCCCGGCTCGAGTGCGAAGGGCTGAGCTGTGTGCGCGGCACGCGCTCTGGCCGTTAAGGGCAGCTGAGGCGCTTCGATGACCAGCACTGCGCGGCGGCCGGTGGGCCTGCGCACGCCCAGGCGGCACGGTGTGGCGCCGCTGACTGGCCGCAGCACGGCGGATCGGTCGCCCGACGGGCACGAAGAGGTCCGTGTACTCGACCGGCCAGCGCCCGGCACGTATTCCAGGCGACCGCGGCGCTGGTTCGCCCGCCATCCCGCGTGGCCGGTCACCGCCCTGCTGGCCGGTTATCCGCTCTGGTGGGCGCTCGGCCTCGCCGACTATATGTTCGCGCTGCTCGCAATTCCGATGGTGGCGGGCATGTACGCGTGGAAGGTGCGCCAGCACCGCAGCATACGGCTGCCACCGGGATTTGGCCTGTGGCTGCTGTTTCTGGTTGTGACGCTCGCGGGAGTCGCAATGCTCACCCTGACCGCACCGGACACGGTCAACAGCCCGGTGTCGCACCGGCTTCTCTCATACGCCAACCGGGCGGCTAACTACGGCGGAGTCACTGTCCTGCTGCTCTACGCCGGCAACCTGACGGAGCGTGAGCTGTCCCGCCGCCGCCTGGCTTGGCTGCTTGGCCTGCTCGCCGTCTACACCGCGGCGGGCGGCCTAGGTGGAGTTCTTGCTCCGAGTTTCCAGTTCAGTTCGCCGGCACTTAGCCTGCTGCCGCATAGCGTGCAGGCCAATTCGTTCATCCAGGCGTCGATGCATCCCGGCTTCGCGCAGCTTCAAGACGTCATAGGCGTCGTGCAGGGGCGCCCCAAGGCGCCGTTCGACTACACCAACGCCTGGGGCAATTGCCTGTCCTTGCTGCTCGGCTGGCTGGTCGTGGGCTGGTGGGTGTACGGCACCAGAAAGCAGCGTGTGATCACGGGCGCGGTGCTGGTCGCGGCCATAGTGCCGCTTGTGTACTCGCTCGACAGAGGAGTATGGATCGGCCTTGGTTTCGCGGCCTGTTACGTCGCTGTGCGCATGGCGGCCAGGGGCAAGGTCGCGCTGCTTGGCGCGGTGGCCGCCGGGCTCACGCTGGTTGGTTTTGTGTTCCTCGCGAGCCCGCTGCAGCAGATCGTCGGGCAGCGGCTGTCACATGGCAAGAGCAACACGATCCGCGCGTCGCTTTCCACGGTCGCGGTCGAAGACGCCCTGTCCTCGCCAATCATCGGGTACGGCGACACAAGGCAGCAGCGTGGCAGCCCGCACTCGATCGCCGTGGGGCCAACGGCCAACTGCCTGCAGTGCGGCCAATATGCGGTGGGCAGCAATGGGCAGCTCTGGCTGCTGCTGGTCTGCAGCGGGTTCGCTGGGGCCGCGCTCTACTTCGGCTTCTTCGCCTACGCCGTCTGGCGGTACCGGCGTGACACGACGCCTTATGGGCTCGCTGGCACACTCGCGTTGTTGCTGCCTTTCATCTACATGTTCACCTATGTCGCGGTAGTGGCGCCGCTCGGCCTCACCATGCTCTCCTACGCTCTGCTATGGCGCAATGACAGGCAGTCCCGGGATCGTGGCTCAGCGGCCGGCCCGGACCGCACGCCGCGACCTGTCATGACGGCCGGAGCGCACGCGTGACCAGCCTCCGGTCACATCCAGCGGTGGCTGGCAGCCGCTTGCGCCGCCAGCTACCGTCAAGAGATCAATTGGCCCGACCCGACGAGAGGCTCACCAGATGGCTGGGGCGCACGCCAGGCTGTCGAGGGTGAGGGGTGGCTCACGCGCGAGGCCGCCCAAGCAGCCAGGCCGGTCGGCCGATATGGGCGCGGGCCGGCTGGCCGAGGTGGCCAGGGGCGGCACGCTGAACCTGGCGGGCGCCGCGCTGGCTGCGACCGCGACGGTGGCCGTCACCGTCCTTGTCACCAGGCAGTTCAGTAAGCCGGTCGCGGGCGCGTTTTTCACCGCGACCTCGCTGTTCCTCATCGTCGAGGCGGTGGCGAGCCTCGGCGCGTCAACGGGAGTGGTGTATTTCATCGCGCGGCTGCGGTCACTGGGTGAGGACGGCCGGATTCCTGCCATATTGCGTGCCGCGGTGATTCCCGTGGCGGCGGCCTCAACGGTTGCCGCCGCGGTCTTGCTGCTGACCGCGGGACCGCTGGCGCACTGGCTGCTCGGTGGCCATCTGGGCCGCGGCGCCGCCGGGCCAGGCGCGGTGGCGGCAGCGCTGCGCGCGCTCGCGCTGACCCTGCCGTTCGCGGCGCTGCTTGACATGTTCCTTGGCGCGAGCCGCGGCTACCGCGACATGCGGCCGACGGTGATGATCGACAAGCTGGGGCGCTCTGCCGCCCAGCTTTTCGGGGTGGCGGTAGCGACGGCGGCTGGAAGCGCGGCGCTGCTCGCCCCGCTGTGGGCGCTGCCGTACGTCCCTGCGGCCGTCGCCGGATGGCTGTGGCTGCGCCATCTCAGCAGAAACTCAGCGCCCCGCCGGGGCGCCCTGCCGCCCGTGCCGCCGGAACTCGCCGCGCTTCTCAGGCTCGCGACCCCCATGCCGCCGACCGCGAACGGACCGGCAAGCGGGCGGCGGGTCACGGAACGCCGGCTCGCCAACGCCAACCCGCGTGGCTTCTGGCGGTTCACAGCGCCGCGCGGGCTAGCGGCGCTCGCACAGATCACCATCCAGCGCGTCGACATCGTCCTTGTAGCGATCATGCGGGGCCCCGCGCAGGCGGCCATCTACACCGCCGCCACCCGATTCCTGGTCGCCGGCCAGCTCGGCAACGCGGCGATCAGCACGGCCGCCCAGCCACGGTTCACCGAGCTTTTCGCTGTCGGCGACCGCCGCGCGGCGAACCTGGTGTACCAGGCGACCACCGCCTGGCTCGTCCTGCTGACCTGGCCGATGTACCTGCTCGCGGTGATATATGGCCCGCAGGTGCTCACGGTCTTCGGTCACTCCTATCGCGGCGGGGCGACGGTGATGGTCATCCTTGGTGTCGCCATGCTGGTCGCGACGGCCTGCGGCCAGGTCGACATGGTGCTGATCACCACGGGGCGAAGCAGTTGGAGCCTGGCCAACGGGATGCTTGCCGTGACGGTCAACGTCGGGATCGACCTGATCCTGATTCCCAGGTACGGAATCACCGGCGCCGCGATCGGCTGGGCCGCCGCGATCGCGGTCACCAACCTCGTCCCTCTCGCCCAGGTGGCGACCGTGGTGCGGTTGCACCCGCTCGGGCGCGGCACGCTCACCGCCTGCGGCCTGTCCGCGGTGAGCTTTCTCGCCGTCCCGCTCGGCGTGCGCGCCTGGATCGGCGCAGGCGTCGGCCCGGTGATCGCGGCCGCGGCTGCGGCGTGCGCCCTGCAGGCGGTCGGTCTGTGGTGCTTCCGCGACAGGCTTGCGCTATCGGTGATGCCTGGGCTGTCATTTTTGGCCAGAAAGACCTTCAGCCGGGCAGCTCAGCGCGATTCTCGCGGGTCTGCGGCCAGGTCCGGAGGTGATCTGACACGTGACGGCTAGCGCAGATCCGGGCGGCGTCATCCGGTATGTGCGATACCTTGCCCAAAAAGTCAGAGCAGGAAGTCGAGATGGCTAAGATCTTGTTGGTCCTCGTGTGGCCCGTTGGTATTGCGGTCATTCTCTGCGTCCCGGTGCTGCTTGCCCGGCGCGACGCTCGGTTGGCAGCTGTGACGGCAGGCGGCGGGCCGGCCCGCCCGTTCGCCCCGGTGGGCCGGCATGGCTCGGCCAAGCCGCTCAAGTACGCCTCGGATCAGTCACCGGTCCAGCGCATCGCACGGTATTTCCTCGTCGTGTTCGTCGGCGCGGCGGTGATCTACGCTGTCATGGTGCTCGTCGGCCTCATCGTGGTACACGGCGGGCCGGCCATCGACAAACCGATCTTTCACTGGACGGCCACGCACCGCATACACCTGTGGAAGGCCGCGATGGCCCGCACGACCAAGATTGGCAACTCCTGGACGACCTGGAGCGCCGCAGCCACCGCCGCCGTCTGCTTGGCGGTGGCGTGCCGCAAGGACCGCTGGATCCCGCCGGTCGTTCTTGGTTCATTGATCGTGGTTGACAAATTCCTGACTCTCGCGATCAACCACACGATCCGCCGGCCCCCGCCGCCCGGCGCTGGCGGCCTTTTTCCCTCCGGCGGCTCGGACCGCGCCATTCTCTTCTACGGGCTCATCGCGTACCTGCTCTGGCGCGAGTTCAGCGGGCAGCGGCGGACGGCCCTGTGGGCTGGCGCGGCAGTGGCCGCGCTGGGTTTCAACGAAGGCTACAGCCGCGGCTACCTGACGGTGCACTGGTTCACCGACATCTTGAGTGGGCTGGCATATGGCTGCATGATGCTGATCCTGTTCACCGCGGCCGTGCGGTCGCTCGCAGGCCCGGCCGACACGACCGCCGGCAGAACTCGTCAAATCCCCGCGTCGCCGACCCGAGCGCCCGCCCGCGAAGTCCCCACATGAGGGCGAAGCGCGACGATGCGCGCGAAACCGCGGAGCTAGCCGTGGCTGTCGCGAGCGGCAACCCGGCGCCGCCGGCGCCTGCCGGCCAATCGCGGCGAACCTACCTGGGCGAGGTCAGCAAGCTGCTGTGGCCACCGCCGGCCACGGTAATGCTGGGTGGCGGCGCGCCCGAACTGGCGATCGGCAACGGCGCTGCGACCGTCGCGGCGGGCAGCCAGGTCAGCGAGTTCATCCTGCTCCCCGGCGCGGGCGAGCCACGGCTTGTGGTGCCCAGCGCGCCGCGGCCCGCAGGCGCCGCGGTGCGCCGCTATGGCGAACCAGCGTCACGAGCGACCTGGCTGGCGACGCGGGTGCTCGGGGTGGCGCTCGCCAGCGGTCTGGGCGGCGCGGTGTTCCGTGATCGGCTTAGGGTGCGGGTGCCGCAGGGCGCCGACACGATCGAGTCGTACCTCGCCGCCGCGCTCGCCCGCGAGGTCAAGATCAGCTTGCACCTCGGCGCGGCGCGGGCCAACCGCAAACCGGTCCTGCAACTGCTCAGCCCTCGCGGCGCGCCGGTCGGATACGCCAAGGTTGGTGTCAACCCGCTCACGCGAACCCTGGTCCGCGCCGAGCGGGACGCGCTTGACCGCCTCCACTGGGCCGGTCTTGTTAGTCTCACCGTCCCCCGTGTGCTCCACTATGGACGCTGGCGTGGCTTGGACGTGCTTGTGCTCAGCGCCCTGCCCGTGTGGCTGCGCCGACGTCGGCTCATCGCCGCGCGGCTTGCCGCGGCGATGCGGGAGGTCGCTGCGGTGGGTGGGCTCGCCACCGGCCCGTTGGCTTGCTCCGCGTACTGGGAACGGCTACGAGCCCGGCTCGCCACGGCCGACGAATCCGCGGAACATGCAACGTTGTCGCGCGCACTTGACGCGGTCGCGGCGCGAGCGGGAGACCTGCCGATCACCTACGGCGCCTGGCACGGCGACTGGACGCCATGGAACATGGCGAGCACCGGCCAGGGCCTGCTGGTGTGGGACTGGGAACGGTTCGCCGAGGGCGCGCCGCTCGGATTCGACGCGCTCCACTACTGGCTCGCCGCCGAATCCGCGCCCGGGCGCCGGGCGCCGGCGACCGCCGCCGCGAGCTGTGCCGCTGACGCGGCACAGCTGCTCGCCCCGTTCGGTGTGGGTGGCGTGCAGGCACCGCTGACCGCCATCCTTTACCTGTCAGACCTGGCCACCCGCTACCTCGTTGACCGCCAAGCTCAGGCGGGCGCGCGCCGTGGCTCGCCGGGGACGTGGCTCATCCCGGCGATCACCAGTCACGTGAGCCACCTGTGAGCGGGCGCGGCGCGCCCATGGGCGGAAATCCGGCCGACGAGCCGCGGCGGCGGCAAGGAGAGCGACTGCCGGGGAAGGTGGACGAAAGGGTGGACGGCATAGCCGCGCTTTCTTCTGTGACCTCGGCCATCCAGCGGGCCCCCGCGATCAAGCGAGCGGCGCACGCGCTCTCTGTGACCGCTGGCACGCTCACCTACCGTGCGCGCATGCTGCCCGGCTTGTTGATTGTCGGCGCACAGCGGTGCGGCACCACATCCATGTACCGCGCGCTCACCCAGCACCCTGCGGTGCTCAAGGCCGTGCTGCACAAGGGCGTGCACTACTTTGACACGGGATACGGCCACGGCCTGTCGTGGTACCAGGGCCACTTCCCGCTCAAGGCACAGGCGCGGCGAGCCGCGCGGACCTCGGGTGTGGCGCCGCTCACCTTTGAGTCCAGTCCTTACTACATGTTTCACCCACTGGCCGCCACGAGGATCGCGCATGACCTGCCCAGGGTGAAGCTGCTCGTGCTCGTCCGTGACCCGGTCGAGCGCGCGTACTCGGCGCACGCGCACGAACTGGCCCGCGGCTTTGAGACCGAGGCCTTCGAGCGGGCTCTGGAACTGGAGGAAGCGCGCCTGGAGGGCGAGGCGGAGCGAATAACCGCCGATCCGTCCTACGTCAGCCTCAGCCACCAGCACCACGGATACCGCGCCCGCGGCCGCTACATCGAACAGCTTGTTCACCTGGAGCGGCTGTTCGGCAGAGACCGCGTCCACGTCGTCGACAGCGGCGACTTCTTCGCCACCCCCGAGCCTGTTTACGACGCGGTGCTGAACTTCCTGGCCTTGCCGCACCGCGGTTACCCGGCGTTTGACCGGCACAATGCGCGCCCGCGCGCGCCCATGTCACAAACGCTGCGAGGCGCGCTCGACGAGCATTTCCGGCCCTACGACGAACGTTTGGCGGCCTGGCTTGGCCACCAGCCGAGCTGGCGGCGATAACGGCGCGGCTAGCCTGTCCGGCTAGCCTGACGCAGCCGAAGGCGCTGTGCGGCGCACGAGGCAAGCAGCGCGACCGCGAACGGCAGGTCGTGGATCACATATCTGGCGAACAACCGGCGCGGCTCCCTGGCCAGCCGGAACGCCCATTCCAGGCCGGCCCGCTGCATCCAGCGCGGCGCGCGGGGAAGCGCGCCTGCGGCCATCGGGATCGCCGCGCCACAGGCGACGAACCACGCTCGCGGAAATGACGGGGCCAGCCGGGCGATGAGGCGCTCCTGCTTGGGAAACCCGAGGCCCACGTACACGATGTCCGGCACCGCCGAGGTGAGCCTGCCGCGAACGAGGCCGATGCCCTGCGGCGTCGCGTCGAATCCAACGGGCGGAGCATCCGCGCCGGCGACGTTCAAGCCCGGGTAACGGCGCCGCAGCTCACGGCCAGCGCGCTCGGGCACACCCGGCCGGCCGCCGAGCAGATAGATCGACCGGCCATGCCGCGCCGCGGCTTCGGTGAGCGAGAAGATCAGCGACGAGCCCGCCACCCGCTCCGTCAGCGGCTCGCCGCGCAGTCGCGCGGCCCAAAGCAACGGCACACCGTCCGGCACGACAAGCGAGGCATCGGCGAGCAGCGCGTGCATGGCGGGGTCGCGCCGAGCCAGGCGGCAGATGTCGATATTCGGGGTGACGACCGACCCGCCGCGGCCACGGCTGCCTGCCTCGATTATGTGCTCGACGACCTGTGACTCGGTGAGGCGGTCGAAGTCCAGGCCAGCAAGCTGGGCACGCCCGCCGCCGGGCTCACAGCTCGCCTGCGACATGGATGGCTCCTCCTGATTTCGAGACGCTACCGGCGCTTGGCCGCTGATCCTCCCGGATTGCCAGAGACTAGCCCGATTGTTTGTGTATGCGATCACCCGATCTGGGCTAAGGTGACCCATCGGCCGTTTCGCAGGGCCGACGGTGAGCCTGGACAGGCGTCGCCGCTGGCAATGGGGAGGAATGGGTGGCAGACGATCCGCAGCAGCTCGACGCTACCGTGGGGCTTGACGCCGCGGCGGACTCGCAGCCCTGGCCATCTGTCGCCGTGGTCGTGCCGACCCTCGGCGAGCGAGCCGACCTGCTCGAACAGACGCTTCAGGGAATTGGCACCCAGGACTACCCAGGCGCCGTGGAGTGCATTGTGGTGCTGGACCGCCGCTCACCCGACGCGGCCGCCTCCGGCGTGCCGCCGAACGCGGCGGAGGGGGCGGACACCGACACCTGGGCGGGCACGCGCGCCGTGGCGCAGGCGTGGGGCGCACGCGTAATTGACAACAAGCGGGCGCCTGGCCTGGCCGGCACGCGAAACACAGGAATCCTTGCCGCCAAGACGGAACTCGTCGCCTTCTGCGATGACGACGACCGCTGGCTGCCTGGCAAGCTCGCAGCTCAGGCGTCGGCGCTCGCCGCGGCGCCGGCGGCCGTGCTGGCCTGCTGTGGCATCACCCTGGAGTACGGCGACACGGTCGCCACTCGCGTGCATCACGGCACGACGGTCACCTTCGGCGAGCTGCTCCGCTCCCGGCTCATGGCGCTGCACGTGTCAAGCTTCCTTGCGCGGCGGTCCGCGCTGCTCGACGGTGTCGGACTGGTCAGCGAGGAGATCCCGGGAAGCCGGGCTGAAGACTATGAGCTGCTGTTGCGCGTGGCTCGGCACAGCCCGGTGGTAAACGTTCCGCAGCCGTTGGTTCATGTGCTCTGGCACACACAGCGGCGAGCCATGTACGGCCGTTGGCCTGTCGTCGCGCAGGCTCTTCCGTGGCTGCTCGACCGTTATCCGGAATTTCGGACCGTGCCGGCCGGTTACGCCCGCATCGCTGGGCAGATCGCGTTCGCCGCGGCAGCGAGCGGTAACCGGGCCATGGCGTCGCGCTGGATCTGGCGGACAGTCCGCGCCCGGCCAAGCGAGCTTCGAGCCTACATCGCGCTTGCGGTTATGTCCGGCCTGGTGAACCCCGACGCCGTGGTGCGGTGGCTGCACAAGAGAGGCCGCGGACTGTAGCGGCTCGAGACCGCGCGAGACCCGGCCGCCAGCCGCCCGAGACCCCGCGGCCGCCAGCCGCCCGTCACGCCCGCCGAGGCCCGCTACGACCACTTTGTACTCCACAGCGTTGTCCCAGCCCCTGAAATACCGGCCAGTAACGACATTCTGGAGTACAAGGCGGGCGCGGGCGCGGGGGGTTCGGGCGTGCGGCTTAGGCGCGAGCGCGGAAATAGCCGTAACGGGCGAGCAAGGCGAGCGTGAGCGCGGAAACCGTCGTGCGCTGCGCGATCGGCATGGCGCTCCGCCACGCCTCGTCCGTGCGGATGGAGATCCGGCCGGTGTAGAACCGCATCCTGTTACCCGAGGTGGTGTGCGCGGGCGCCAGGTCGGCCCAGGGACCGTCGGCGTCTTCGCCGAGGAACCGCAGCGCGGGCTCGTCCGCGGGCAGGCCTGCGAACGCGGCGATCCTGCGCAGGGTCGCCGCCGGCGCGCATGCGAGGTCCTCGTACCTGATCCGCATCGTGGGCGTTCCCACCCGGGCCAGCAGATGCAGCGCCGCGTTCTGCACGTTCCACTGCGTGGCCGAGGCAACAGGCGAGAATGTTCGCATATAGCTCTCGGCCGGAGCGTCAGGGCGAGCCACCTGTTTGGTCCAGGAGTGGGCGACGGCACGGCTGTCCCGTACGACGTGCACGACGCGCAGGTCAAGGCCAGGCGCCCAGCGCAGGCAGAACGCCAGCGACGGGTGTTTGCTCGAGTCGACGATCGTCGCGCAGCCGCTCACCGCGCTCACGGCGGCGTAGACACGCTGGTAGTAGCAGACGTATTCGTCCAGAGCGCGCCGGAACCGTGGCGGCAGCGCGGGTCCGGCCAGTAGCGGCGCGAACCTGTTTCTGTCGACCGCGGCGCGCAGTTGCGCGACGCGGCCGACGTCCACCGCTGCCCAGCCGCCGAACGCGGCCTCGCCGACGCCGCGCCAGAACCCGCACCCTGCGAACGGTTCGCCGCAGCCGCAGCGTTCGTCGTCCACGATGCTGCGCCGCCACATGTGGACGACCTCTCCAACGGCGCAGACGCCCGGCAGTTCGCCGAGCAACCGCTCCAACAGGGTGCTACCGCTGCGGCCCAGCCCAGCGATGTAAACGACCCGTTGCGCTGTGGTGGCGGCCGTGGTTGGTTCCACCGGCATTACTCCGTGGCGACCACGACGCGAGTGCGCGGATCAACCATAGGGCAGGAAGCAAATACCAGCGTGGCCGGACACGCCACCACAGTAGTTGGCGTTGTTGAAGTTGTCGCTCGCGATCCACAGGCCCGCGCTGGTCAGGCGCATGTCGTCGGCGCCGAGCCCGCGACCGCGCTTGTACACCGGGGTACCGTCGGGGTTGCGCAGGTCTTTCCCCGTGGTCACTGCGAGGCCCTCCATGCCCGTGTCAGCGATGGCGCCCGGACCCGCGAAGTCACAGCCATCCGGATTTTCTGACCACCGCTCGTGCCCGCCGAAGTAGGCGGCGCCCGCGTCCGCGGCGGTGGAGTACAGCGAATCACAGCCGGTGTAGTTGATCCATCTGTGGCTTACCGCCTGATGCGCGGAAGAGAACGCCGCAGCCGCGTCACATAGCCCGGTCCGCGGGTAAGACCCTGCTGGCTTGTCGTAGGGATGGAACCCCGTGGTCGCGATGTAGACCGTCGTGTCATCGGGCGACCAGGACGCGGCCCGGACGTAGAAGGGCTCGGTGAACCAGCACGCCTGGCTGAACTCGGCCGAGGTCCATGAGGTGATCGTCCCGGTGGAAAGGTTGAGCATGAAGATCTGCTGCCGGCTCGCGCCGCCGACGC
>Ga0137365_10003383_pt1 | contig 12726 bp, 17 predicted proteins | sample SagtaG_9_FD_104799 | JGI IMG/M metagenome (GOLD analysis project Ga0137365, IMG submission 104799) | Vadose zone soil microbial communities from Sagehorn Ranch, Mendocino, California, USA - Sage1_L_40_16 metaG | ecosystem: Environmental > Terrestrial > Soil > Vadose zone | place: USA...
CCTCCGCCTGAGGGTCCGTTACCTGGTCAAACGCACTGGGAGCGGGCCGCCTTCGATGAGGATGGGTGCGTTCGCATGACGGTACGTTCGGCCCACTAACCATGCCAATGACCTGCACGTATGTGAATGCGGATGGGTTATTGCGCGAACTGCGGCTCGGGCTGAGGTAGTCGCCTGATCTGGCCTGGCGCTGGTGACTTGTGCTGTGCCGGTGGGGCGTTGTCGCCGGCTGTCTGTGTCAGATGTCGGTGACGAGCTTGACGGGCTGGCCGGTCACGGTGGCGACGGTCTGATAGTCATGATCGTCGCACAGCACGATGAGCCGTTCTCTTTCGGCGGTGGCGGCGATCAGGAGGTCGACCGGGCCTGCAGAGCGGTGTGCTCCGGTTTCGGTCAGCAGTTGCTGAATCTCACTGGCGCGCTGGTATGACCCCTCGTGCACTGGCACCCAGCCGAACAGGTCATGCAGCAGCCGCTGCTTTTCCAGCCGGTCAGCCAGTGACCGCGCGGAGTACAGGAACTCCAGCTCGATGATCGGGCAGATCGCGATGACTCCGGCCGAGAGCTGGTCGGCCCAGGCTTTCCGCAGCTCAGCCTGCAAGATCCTGAACACGGCCGATGTATCGATCAGGTACAGGGCTGGCGTCATCTGCGGTACGGCGCCTTGTTGGCGAGGAACTCGTCGAAGTCGCCGCGGTCCGCCATCTCGCCCAGCCTGGCCAGGGCGCGCAATCGTACGAGCCGCTGGCCTACCTCGCGCAGGGCGGCATTCACGGTGTCCTTCTTGGTCCTGGTCCCGAGGACCTCGGCGGCTATCGTCAGGGCCTCTTGGTCAATCTCTACCGGCGTCTTCACCATGGCCACGGGCTCGACCTCATCAGCATGACTGTGACGGTATCACAGATATCCAGTATAGATTTCTATGATACCTCCTCGGGGCGCACGCTGGCATGGGCTACCTGTCGCGTGCCCGTTTTGCGCTCACGTTGTGGTTCGGGGTGTTCGGACTGGCCATGCTCGGACTTGCCATGTGCCGGGGTCGACTCCGCAACTTGTCCTGGTGGCATGGCCCGACCTGGCTCGCCGACGAAGAAGCCGCGGACACCGACACCCAGCCCGCAGGGAACTGAGCGGATCACCTGGAGCCCTTCACGGCGCGTGACGTGCTCAAACGCACCGGGAGCGGGTCCACACCGCCTATGAGGATGGGCTGGTTCGCGTACTGAAGCGTTCGGCCCACCGAATGCACTGCTGCGCGAACCGTGTCCGCGCTGGTGGTGTCTGGGTTGCTGCCGGGGATTCGGTGTGCCTGGCTGGGGGATCTTGAACACGGGGATGATTCCTTGTGGTGTGATGCGGATTTCGGCTATGAGGGTTTCGATGGCGGTTTTCTGCTCGGCTGGGGTGCCGCTGCCGATGATGTCGGTGAGGTAGCTGGCTAGGTGGGTGATGGTGGCGGGTTCGGGGCCTTGGGGTGTGGTGGCGAGGTGCCGGCGATTTCGGCGGCTCGGGTGCGTAGCTGGGTGATCTCGTTTTGTAGTTTGCGGACGCGCTTGCCGGTGGTGGTCTCGTCCATGGTGCCGTTCTCGAATGCCTGGTAGTAGCGCTCGATCGCGGCTTCCTTGGCGGCGATCTGGGTGAGGGCGGCGTCGTGCTCGGCCTGGTGGCTGGCGTGGCCTTGGGTGTGGTGGGCCTGGGCGCGGGTGACGGCGGCGCTGATCAGGTCGGGGGTGTTGGTGTAGAAGTCGGTCAGGGCGGTGAGTATGGCGGTGTCGGCCTGGTTGGCGGGGAGGCGGGGGCCGTTGCACCCGTTGGTGCCGTAGCGGTTGCGGGAGTAGCAGGTGTAGTAGCGGTAGGTGCGGTTGCGGCCGGTGGCGGCGGTGCCGATGTAGTTGTGGCCGCAGTCGGGGCACCTGATGAGGCTGGTGAGGTAGTAGTCGGTGTCGCTGGCGGCGCGGGGGCTGGCGGCTTCGGCGCGGGTGGCGGCGAGGGCGCGGGCGCGCTGCCAGGTGGCGCGGTCGATCAGGGCGTGGTGGGCGTCTTTGACGTAGACCTCGCCGTAGGCGATGTCGCCGGCGTAGGCGGGGTTGGCCAGGATGCGGCTGATCTGGTAGGCCGACCAGGGTTTGCCGGTGCGGGTGCGGACGCCGCGCCGGTTCAGCTCGGCGGCGATGTTCCGGGTGCCGTGCCGCTCGCGGGTGTACATGCGGAAGATCTCGGCCAGCCAGGGGGGCCTCGGCGGGCTGGGGTGGAGTTTCCAGGTGTGGCGGTCTGCGTGGAGGCCGTAGGGGGCGGGTCCGCCGACCCACCGGCCTTTGGCGGCCTTGGTGGCCATGCCCTTGGTCACGCGGTTGATGATCGTCTCGCGCTCGAACTCGGCGAACACGCCGAGCAATTGGACCAGCATCCGGCCGATGGAGGTGGAGGTGTCGAACGGCTCGGTGGCTGAGGCGAACGCGACCCCGGCGTCGTCCAGCTCGGCGAGCAGGTCCAGCAGGTCTGAGAGGCGGCGGGAGAACCGGTCCACGCGGTAGACCAGGAGCACGTCGAACCGGCCGGCGCGGGCGTCGGCCAGGGCTTTCTGCAGGCCGGGGCGCTGGGTGGTGGCGCCTGAGGCGTCGTCGCTGTACCTGGCGACGATGGTCCAGCCGGGCTGCGAGCCGGCGTACTTGGTCAGGGCGCCGTCCTGGGCCTCGATCGAGAACGGCTGGTGCTCGTCGTCGGTGGAGCGCCGCTCGTAGATCCCGATCCGGCGCGGGCCGCCTGGCCCGCCGAATGGGGCGGCGGGGCGGCGCTTCCTGCGCTTGGGGGCGGTGGTGGCTGCCATCGTCGCTCCTGGTCTGGTCAGGCCGCGCGCTGGCCGGGCGGGGGGTGGTCCCGGTTCAGGTACCGGCCGATCAGGACGGCCAGGGCCTCGATCGCGTCCTCGTGCTCGGCTGGCGTCATGACGGCGGTCCCGGTCCCGGCTACCCGGACCAGGCTGGTCCGGGTTCTGCGGGTCTTCCGGTAAGCCGGCGGCCCGTTTTTAGCGGGCTTATCGCCATTATACCGCCCTGGTCCTCGATTGTCGCGGTTTCTTGCTGCCATTCTTCCTCCACTCTTGCCGTATTCCGAATGACGGAACCTGTGGATTAGGGCCGCGTGAATGCGCGTGCTGCGCATTCCGCTCGGCGTGGTGCGGGGTATTCTTGCTGGCAGGCAGCTCATTGGGACAGCGGCGTGCTGGTTGGGTCGTGGTTTTGTGCGTCGCTGTGATAGGCGCGGGGATTTGCTGCCGTGCGGGCGGTTGTCAATGTGGAGCGCCCGGAGCGAAGCGAGGACGTACGACATTGATAACCACCAAGCGGCTGCGACAATGGAGCGGCCGACGACGCACACCCGGTGAATTCTGGCCAGCGGACTGGTGGCTTCGGCCTGGTGCCGTGCCTGGCTGGGCGGGTGGTCATGGCTGCCTGTCCGGGGACGGGGCCAGGTCACCGCGGGCGCGATCGCGAGCCAGGTGGCGATCCGGCCAGGGTTCCGGCGACTGGCGCGGGGCCGGCGGCGGAGTGCAGCGCGGCCTGGGCAAGTGCGAGTGCCGTCAGGGTGCGCAGGATGAGGAACGCGGGCCGTCCGTGCCGCACCCGAGCCGGGGCGAGCCGGACGGCGCTGATGACCGCGCCGGGCATCGGCCGGACGCGGGCGCGGAGGCGAGCGGGATCGCGGGTAGGGGGGTCATCGTGGCTCCTTCGGTGCGGTGCTGCTGAACGCGTTGGCTGCCGCCGTGCGGGGCGGCGGCGGGCGGTGCTGGCCGGGCCTGGTGGTGCCGGGGCGTGGCCGGCGGGGCGGGTGGATGGTGACGCGACTGGCTGGCCTGGCCGTGCGGGCGATGCAGGCGCCGGCGGTGATGTATCCGGCCTGCCCGGTGTGCAGGCGGCGGGCGATGCCGGGGTCAGCGGTCCATCACCCACTGCGGGTAGACGATCCTCAGCCGGGATAGCCGCCCGTGCCGTCGTGCGGTAACCCAGATTGTCCGTTTGCGGTCCTTGATCACTGCTGCGGTTCCTTTCGTTCGTCAGTGCCGCCGCCTGGGGTCCGCCATGAGACGGACCTGAGCTGGCCGTCGGCCGCGTGGCAGCTGCGGATGCGTTGGCTTGAGCGGCGAGTCGTTCGGTGATGGCGGCCACGAGCACGTCGGCGACTGCGTCGGCTGCCTGGTCTTCGATTTCCTCCACCAGTACGTCGTAGCCGGCGGCCTGCAGTTCGGCCGCCACGGCGCGGTACAGCGCTGTCTCGACAGCGCCTGCGACGCTGCCGCCCCGGTGAAACCGGCTGTAGAGCCCGCGTCTCTCAGCTCGCTTACGTGCGCGGGCCGGATCACCGAGCAAGATCACCATCAGGTCGGGCCGGTCTGCCTGCGCGTTGAGCTGCCATAGGAACTCCGGTGCTACGCCGTCGATGCGTTGCAGCACGAGCGACGAGGCTACGTAGCGGTCGCAGACCACGACCGTGCCATCTGCCAGGGCTGGCCGTATCTCATGTTCAAGATGCTGGTAGCGGTCGGCGGCCACCAGGCAGGCGAGGGCGAGCCCGTGGTAGTCGTCGGTACCGGATCGCGTCAGGCTGCCGAGCGGCGTGGCGGTGGGTTCCTTGGTCTCAAGGACTGAACAGCCCTGAACGGCGAGCTTACGGGCCAGACCGGCCGTGACCGTGCTCTTGCCGATGCCGCTCGGTCCGTCGATGGTGACGAAGAAGCCCGTGGCGTTCATGCTGCGGCGCTCCTGGTCGTATTGTGCCCGGGACAGCTCGACGAGACGGGCGCGAACCTCGGTGACGCTGACTTCTCCGAATTGGATGTTGACCGAGAAGTTGAACTCATCGCGGCCTCGCATGGCCTCGTCCAACCCACCCCCTGTCAGGTCAACGGCCGTGTAGTCGAGAAGCGGACCCGCCTCGTACCGGCCGCTGGCGACCAGGCGGTTCCACTCGGGCGTACCGGGGTAGGGCCGGAACTCGAAGACGCTGGCGCGAAACTGGCCTGGCTGCCGGCTGGCGATGTCCCACAATTCGTGGACCAGGCGTACCGTGGCGTCCAGCTCGGCTCGGGTCTCGGTGGGGAAACCGAGGATGAAGTAACCCTTGATCGAGATACCTCGGGCGGTCAACCGTCGTACGACCGAGCGTGTCATCTCGGGTGTGATGCGCTTGCCCATGTAGGCGAGTAACCGCTCGCTGCCGGATTCGATGCCGAGCGCGACTTCTCGAAGGCCGTTCGCGGCCAGCAGGTCCAGTAGCTGATCATCAGCCCGATACAGGATGTTGATACGCCCCGTCGCATCCCAGACGTACCGCCGGCCGATGTCAGCGGAGGTGAAGGCGGTCATGCACTTCCGGATAAAGCGCTCGTAGCCGAGAAACAGATCATCAACGAAACGGAACGCGGTTACGCCCTGGTGCGCGTCCAGCTCGTGCATCTCGGCAATTATGTTCTCAGGGCTCCGCGTGCGGATCGTGATGTCCGCGTTGGCGCTGACTGCCGCGCCGCAGAACGAGCAGTTGTAAGGACAGCCCCGCGCTCCGACCATGTTGGCCTCTATCCGTCCATCAGGAGCGTCGTATGGGTCATCAGCCAGGAAGCGCCGGTCGACGAAGGGTAGGCCGTTGATGTCGGGAGCCAGGTGGTGGCGGCCACCGGCACCGCCACCAGTTACCGGCGTCTTCGTGGCCGGATCAAGCCACATAACTCCGGGTAACTCGGCGCGCTTTCTGTGGTCTTTAAGCAGCTCGACCACCCTGGTCTCGCCTTCGCCGATGACTACGGCTTGCAGGTAGGCGAACCTAGGATCATTCAGAATGTGACTAGGCATGGCTTTCGCCTGGTGCCCCCCGACCATCAGTTGAATGCCTCTATCGAGTCCAGCCGCAAGTCTTGCGCTGATCTCGTATGTCGGTGCGAGCAGATTGAAGCCTGCCCAGCGAGACGACAGCGAGTTGACAAGAGCTTGGGTCTGCTCAATGCCGAGCCCGCGTGCTTCCGCGTCGATTACACCGACGTTGAAGCCCTCATGCGCGGCGTATGTTGCGATATAGCCCATACCGAGCACGGGAAGCGTGAAATCGTTCACCCTTGGGCGAAAGTCGTAGTCCCGTAATGGTGCGTTGATGAACAGCGCGTCGAGGGGGTGCGAAAGATCAGCACCCGCCACGAAGCGCTCAGCCGATATCTCCATGTTGACTCCCCCAAGCGAGGGTAAGCAGCGTGAGCGGAGACAGATCGTCACCCGCGAGTGCACGCCAAACGTAGCCGAAAGCCGGTTCGTCGGTCGGCCAGGAAAAGGACGGTGCCGCGCGCCTAGCCCAGGTCCGCACGGCGAGATCAGAGTATGGATAGAGCGCCCAATTGTTAGACCAGTCGGCCGTGGCTGCGCCGGCCGTCCATGCGCCGACACGCCTGATGCGTTGAAGCTCGTTGACAAGGATGGCCGGGGGCATCTGGCGCCATTCTCCACCTAGCTCTAGGAATGCTTCGGCCGCGGCGCGCAAGGGTTGTCTCTTGAAGGCCATACCGATTGCGCTAAATGCCGCGTCATTGAGTCTCAGCACAGTCTCCGAAGCCGGAAACAGGGGATAGATGACTCCGTTCGGTAGTTCGATCCTTTCGCCGTATGCCTCGCAGAATGCGCGGTAGAGCTTCTTGGACTGTCCAGCGCGGATGACTTGCCTAATAATCGCGGTGGCAATGGCGTCCCAGAGATTCTCGTTGCGGAAACGAGTTACGCGGCCGAGCGTCCGAACAGCCGTAGCCAATTCGGGCGTGTGATCAAGCAGGCCCTCGGGAAATGAGAAAACGTCGGCTCGGGGGGTGGTTGTGCCGCCGTGAAGTTGCACGACGGTGAGGTGACCAGCGTGAGTAGTGACCAGAGAGCGCGTGCCGTCGTGCATGGTGAAGACGCGCTGGCGGCCAGCAGGGGTTGGCAGCCACGCGGGGTGCTCAGTCATGACGAAATCGAAGGTGTTGCTCATGATCCGGTGCTCCGAGTTCAACGTCGGCTGGGAAGGAGTAGCTATTATGTCATGGACGTGGCTCCTTCGTCGGTATCCAAGCTCACGAGGCCATTGAGGGTTCGTTGCAATATTTCAGGGTCGCGCATAGCTCGGTTGGGCCGGCCTGGGCCTATGAATGGCGGCCTCTTCGGAAGTTGCAGAGGCGAGTGAATCGCCTCCACCGTATTCGGCTCGGCGATTGTAAGCTCGCACCACACCACCTTGCCACCGTTAAGCTTGCCACCGTTAAGCGGATGGTAATAGTTCCACCGGAGGCTCAGCCGCTGGACTAGGAATAGCCCTCTGCCTCCCTCCGCATCAAGGTCTTGTTCTTGGGGTACAGGCGATCCCGCTTCGGCATCCCATACTTCGATGATGAAGGTGGAGCGGAAGAGGGAGAGGCGGATATGGATTACTTGCAGCTTGTCGTGCGATCTGGCGAACCTGGACTGGGTCTCAGCACTGCCTGTGCTCTTCACTGCGTTGGCGACGAGTTCCGTGATTAGTAGCGCGGCTGTCTCGATTTGTTCGGCTGGAATGAGCCAATCTTGGAGCGTGTGCCTGGCGAAGGCACGCGTGTGTCTGGCCGCTGTCAGCATTGCCGCAATGGTTAATTGGCGCTCGGCCCGTGGTGAGAAGAGCTCGTCGTTCATGATGGCGCGAGCTGACCTTTCTACCGTAAGGGCAGCCATGCCGCCTGCTCGGATCGCCTGACGAGCGTCTTGTAGCGGAGTCACTGGGCCTGGCCACGCTTGAGCGCGCGGAGGCGCGCGAGGTCGTGCTTGGCTAGGGCGGCTTGGTCACATGACCGGACTGAGTGCCAGGTGCGGCGGCTCACGTAGCGGCGCCGGCAGAGGGCGCGCGTCCTATCGGCCTGCTGGAGGTGCCCGGCTATGCTGGCCTCGTGCTGCATCACGTATGAAGCGTCCACCCGTGAACTCGGAATCGACCATGACGAAGGACGTATGCCCGCTATGCACAAGGTCGCATATGAACAGGCATGCGCTGCGGAGCCAGGACTACACTGAGGTGACGATTTGTCACATCCGAGACGTGGGCAGGCGGGCTGATCGGCGATGAGCGGGAGCGCCTTCCGGTACTGCCAGTGCGGCAAGCGGCTGGCACATGACCGCGCGGGCGCTCGCTGCGCGGCTTGCGAGCAAGGAGCGATTGGCCTGCGGGCGGTGCCGCAGAAGGTGCCTGCCGATTTTTGGGATACTGATCAGTTCCGTGATGCTTTCGACGCGCAGCACATGGGGCAGGTCGCACGAGCCTATCGCAAGCATCCGCTCAACGCGGCACGGTACGGCCGTGCAGGTATTCCGCAAGAAGTGCTTGCAGCATGGTTCGGACTGACACAAGCCCAAGTGAGCCGGATTGAGAACGGTGCGCCGATCCGTAATCTGGACACCCTCGTACATTGGGCGCGGATGCTTGATATTCCTGAGCGGCTGCTATGGTTCCGTCTACCGGGACAGCGGCCAGGAATCCAAGCGCGGGAACGTGCGCTGATTGATTTGCCGACCCTCCAACCGACCGTTCCGGCTGGGTCGTTTCGTCTGATACCGATTGGTAGGGGCGTGACCGATGAGGGCGACGCTGACGCTGCTGCCATGCGGGCCTTTAGGTCTGCTGACCTGAGAGTGGGCGGTGGTCATCTCTATGCCAGTGTTGTTAGTTACTTACAGGCCGACGTGGCTCCGCGGCTTTTCGGTGGGGCTGATCGGAGCGCGAGTGTGTCGGTATTCACCGCTGCGGCTGCGCTTACTGAGATGGCTGGCTGGATGGCGCACGATGCGGGCCGTGACGAAGTTGCAAAACAGCACTTTGGCCGGTCGCTCGCGCTTGTCCAGGTTGGTGGTGACCGGCAGCTTGGTGCACATGTGCTCGGCAGTATGAGTCATTTGGCCAGCCACTTCGATCAGCCGGACGAAGCTATTGCGCTCGCACGGCAGGGCAAATCGGTTTTGCAGGGCGGATCGCCGAACCCTGATGTGGAGGCTCGCTTGCTTGCGATGGAAGCGCGGGGTTTCGCAGCGCGCCGTGACCGACTGCATTGCGCGGAGCTTCTGATAGAGGCCGAGAGAGTGCTTGATAGTACTCTTGGTGAGTCACCGTCGTCTTGGGTGAGCCGATTCGATGAGGGCTCGCTGGCTAGCGAGGCCGCCCGGTGTATGCGGCGGCTCGGGGATTGGGCGGAGGCTGGGCGTCAGGCGGAGCGAGTTATTGCACTTAGGCCGGCCGGCGGCACGCGGAGCCGGGCTTTCGGCCAGCTCGGGCTTGCAGTTGTTCTGGCCGTGAAAGGCCGGTTTGACGAAGCGTGTGCTATTGCGCAGGACGTTCTCGATGCTACGCAGGCGCTTGGCTCTTACTTGGTAATCCAGCAACTTCTGGATGTGCAACGGTTGCTTGAACCACATAGCGGCAGTGCTGTTGTTGGTCAGTTCTTGGCGCGTATGGACGAGGCTGTGCGCGATCGGCTGTGGCTTTATCAGTGGCTTAAGAAAGATGGGTAGTTTCGCCGATAGATACCAGGAGGGGCCGGTGGGTTCAGAGCGTGGGCTATACGAGCGTGATCCGCGGGCATGGAACGCCTACCTTTCGGAAGGCAATGCGAATCAGGCCCGCAAGCGGGTGAGCGTTGATGCGTTGATTCGCGACGAGCGCGGTCGGATGCTGCTTGTTGACCCGCAGTACAAGCCAGACTGGGATCTGCCGGGTGGTATGGCGGAGGCTAACGAGGCGCCGCTGGTGGCTGTAAAGCGCGAGTTGCGAGAGGAGCTGGACTTTGAGCGGCCGGTGGGCGCGCTGCTTTGTGTTGATTGGGTCTCGCCGCATGGCCCGTGGGACGACTTGCTGAGCTTCATCTTTGACGGTGGTGTGCTGCGGGATGCGGAAATCGGTGGAATGTGTTTGCGCGACGGGGAGTTGCGGGCGTATGAGTTCTGTGATGAGCGGCAGGCTGGGCAGCGGCTTCGCCCGTATGTTTGGCGGCGGGTTGCGGTGGCGCTGGAGGCGCTGAGGACTGGACAGGCGAGATATTTGCAGGATGGCTACTGGGAGGGGTAATGATGGGGGCCTCTGGGGACCCTGTCGCCGTGGGCTTTGGTATGAGTGTCCGAAGGGTGCCTTGTGGTGTTGTTCGTGCGCTCGGGTGCGAGTTGGTGAGGGGCGCACGCTGGTGCATGGTTTGGGGTTGGTGGGCGGGCCACCAAGAAGCGGTGGTTGCCTTCCTCGCGCGGGTGTTCGGTGAGTCGTATTCGGCGATGGTATCTCCTTCGGCGGATGGTCGAGCAGAGAGGCGCTATGCGCTGGTGTTTGATCTGCCTCTCGTTGTGCTCTCCCGGTGGGGTGGGCTTCCTCGTGCGGGGTCGGCCACGTCGCCCTGCTGCCGTTCTTTCATTCTTCGCTGAGGCGTTTGGGTGGTTGCGGCCTGTGCGGACTGCTGCGTTGGTCGGCCGTGGTGGGGGTGGTCAGGCGGCGGCATCGTGTCTGAGTGCTTGCATGAGGGGTGTGAGGCGGGCGCTTCGGACGGGGTGGCCGGCCTGGCGCATGCGGGTGGCGATAGCGTCGCGGGTGACTGGGTGTCCGTCCCTGGTGAGGTCGTCCCGGGCGGTGCGGGCGGCGGGCAGCAATGCCGTGATGTCCGTCCCGGTCGGGGGGCGGTCCCCGTCCCGGTGCGGGGCGCTGGCCTGGCTCCGGTGCGTGCTGCCGTGGCCGGGCGGCTGGTGGCCGTGGCCGTTAGGCGGGCGGGGACGGCGGGGCGGGCTGGATCCGGCACTGGCACTGGCGCGGTGACGGGGACGGCCGGGGCGGGATCGGGTCGGCCGGTGCCGTCGCGCCCGTCCTGGGCGGGGACTGCCAGGATGGGGACGGAGACGGTGGCGGGACGGTCCCCGTACCGGTGCTCGAGCATGCCGGACAGGAGCTTGACCGCGATCAGGAGCGCGTGCGCTGGCCAGCCGGCGATGACCCGGCTGATCGGGGCAGGCCCGGCGGTGGCGACGTTGGCGGCCAGGCTGGCGGCGGTGCCGATGGCCAGGGCGGTCCAGGGCAGCCAGCCGGACCGGCGGCCGGTGCGCCGGTCGGCCAGCAGGACCAGCGAGGCCACGATCTCTACTCCGCCCACCGATAGGGGGAAGGCGTGGGCGTGCCACCCGGCCTGCCCGTTGGCCTCGGCCAGCATCCGCATGTGGCTATAGCTGATCGCACCGGCTAGGCCGGCTAGGCCGGCGACCGTGACGCCGACCAGCGAGCGGATGACCCGGTCCATGCCGCCTGCGGCCTGCGCCGGCGCGGCCTGGGAGCGGCTCACCGTGAGCCTTTTACGGTTCGTGACCTGCTCAGACGTACCGGGAGCGGGTCACCGTCGATGAGGATGGGCTGGTTCGCGTACTGAAGCGTTCGGCCCACTACGTCGCTTGCCAGCACAGATACCTCGCCGCATGTGGCGTCATGCGAACTGCGTGCGCCGCATGGGCATGTCCGCTTCCCATTGCGGGCGAGGCGTGCGCTCATGTGACGGTTCCCTCAGCCTGGCTTGACCAGCACGCCAAGAAATGGTCATACTTATGGTCATGAGTGAGACGATGCCGCTGGCCAAGGTCAAGGCGCACCTGTCTGAGGTCGTTGATCGAGTGATCGCCTCGCACGAGCGGATCAGCATCACCCGGCACGGGCACCGCGAGGCTGTGGTGATCGCCGCGGATGACCTCGATGCCCTGGAAGACACCCTGGACATCTTGTCCAGCCCCGCGGCTGTCCGTGAGATAGCCGAGGCGCGGCAGGCGGCAGCGCGGGGAGAGGGCCTGGATCTCGCCGCGGTACGACGGCGCTACCTGGGCCATGGTGCCTGAATATGGCCTGCTAGTCACCCCCCCGGCGCAGCGTGCAATGGACCGCTTGCCTGAACGGGTCGCCGCCGCGATCGCTGAACTTCTGACCGGCGACCTGCTGGCCGCGCCGCGCCGCGTGGGCAAGCCACTGCGCCGAGAGCTATCGGGGCTCTGGTCCGCCCGGCGCGGGTCTTACCGGGTGATCTATGAGATAGACGACGAGACGCCCCGGGTCGTCGTCCTCCGGATCGACCATCGGGCCGATGTCTACCGGCCCACCTGAGACGTTCCGCTGACACCGCGCGCGGCAGCCAAGCGCGAGCTGGCACTCGAACCGATTGGGTGACGCGCCGGGCTTCTTATAGCCTGCCCAGTACCTGATCTGCCGTCAAAGTCCAGTGCCTTAATGTTCACACATCGCGACTAAGAGCACCACGAAGTATTATTGGCAGTTTTACCCGCAGCTTGGCACTTCGTATTCGCGCTTGCGGTCAGGCGAGGCCAGTCAGCCGCATCGCTGTGCGCAGCGTCCTATCGGCCACGGCCGACGCCCGCTCGGCACCGGCGGCCAGGATCGAGTCCAGGTAACTATCGTCAGCGCGGATCTGGCTGTATCGCGCCTGGATGCCGCGGACGTGATCGATGGCGACCTCGGCGACGGCCTTCTTGAGCACCCCATAGCGCTGGCCGGCGAACTGGCGCAGAGTGTCGGCCCGGCTGGTGCCGGACAGCACCTCGAACAGCACAAGAAGGTTCTGCACCCCAGCAGAGAGATCCTCGGGGCTTACCTCGCTGCGTGAGTCGGTGACCGCCCGCATGATTGCCCGGCGGATCGTAGCCGGCCGGTCAAGCAGCCCGATGGCATGGC
>Ga0137365_10003390_pt1 | contig 12712 bp, 14 predicted proteins | sample SagtaG_9_FD_104799 | JGI IMG/M metagenome (GOLD analysis project Ga0137365, IMG submission 104799) | Vadose zone soil microbial communities from Sagehorn Ranch, Mendocino, California, USA - Sage1_L_40_16 metaG | ecosystem: Environmental > Terrestrial > Soil > Vadose zone | place: USA...
ACATACCCGATTCTGCGGCCGGGACGAGGGAGAAGAACGACCGCAGCCCAGATCATCACGTACATCACGCCTAGAACCGAGGACGCTCATAGCCGTGTCGTGAATTAACCAGCAGGATCGCCCTTATACGGGGTGCGGATGTGGTCACCAGCCCCGGCATAGCCCTTGTCCGCCAGCACGATCAGCCCGGAGGCGGCCAGCTCCCGCAGGATGCCCCAGATGCGGGCGGCGGTCAGGTCGTGCACGGCGCCCGGTAGCGGCCCGGACACCCACACGATGTCGCCGCCTGGGCTGGCGATGACTTGCAGGTTCATCCCGTGCCGGCGGTGCTTGCCGGAGTAGAACGGCCGGTCGGCGGCGACCCGGTCGATGGGTATCAGCGTGCCGTCGGGCACCACATACGCATGCCCGGCCCGCCGGGTCCCGGCCGGCACCGAGACCATCCCGGGCTTGTGCGAGGGCACCGTGGGCAGCGCCGAGCGGATCCGCCATGTCGCCTGGCTGCTGGTCCCGCAGGCAGCCTGGTCACCCGGGCTGACCGCGGACTCGCTGCGCCAGTCCGCCGGGTGCGGCACCGTGATCAGCCATCACTGCGAGATCCTGCTGCGATCACTCGCCGGAGGCACCGCCGAGCGGACCGGCGCATCGGCCAGGCTGCTGGCCTCGGCGGAGGCCTGCGGGCAGGCCCGGCAGGCGTGGCTGCGCGCCGCCCGTGGCTGGAACCGGGTCACCACCGACACCCGCGGCGTCATCTCGCCGGCCGCGGCCGAGGCCGCGGACCTGGCGCTGTGGACCGGGCGGCTGGCCTACGCCGGCCCCGGGTGGACCCTGGAACGCGGCCCGTCCCAGGCCATCCGGCCACCCGAAGCGCTCGCCTCCCGCCCCGGTGACCTGCGCATCGTCGTCGCGGCGGTGCATCACGCGTGCGAGACCGTGGCCCAGGTCGCCGCCGCCGACCACCAGCAGATCCGCACCGCGGCCGCCGCGGGCCGGCTGCTCGTGCCCACCCGCAGCCTCCCCGACACCTTCGACATCCCGCATCCCTTCGCGCCCGCGCCCGCCGGCCGCGTCGGGCAGGTACTCGACGGCTACCGCGACGCGGCCACCGCCAGCACCCGCGCCACCGCCGCGGTCGCCCGCGTCGCCGCGGCCGTCCGCGCGCCCAGCCAGACCCTCACCGCCGCCCGCGCCGCAGCCCAGGCCGGCAGTCACAGTCCGGTGGCGACAGACGGCGGGCGGCCTGCGGCTGAGCCGGCCAGAGTGCGGCACGGGTCCTGGGACGCAGGCGGGCCCGTGCAGCGCATCCTGCAAGACCTCGGAGTCATCAGCACGTCCGCGCTCCAGCGCGCAGCCGCGATCGACCAGGCCGGCGAACAACTCATCCTCGACAACGCGCCTGCAGCAGACATCCCGGGCCGGCGGTCCGTTACCCCGAACCTCAGCAGATCCACCGGAACCGCCGAGGTAGTCAACCACATGCTCGCATCCGGCAACCCCCGCGCACTCGCCATCCTCCGCCCACCCTTACCGGCACCGGAGCAAGAAGCGGAAGCCGAACCCTGAACAGGTCCACGAGCACTCCGACCGCGGCGCATTAGCCATTCGGCGGATCCATGACGTGCTCACGCGTCGGCCGGAGGCTGTGCCCGGGAGTTTTGAGTTAGCGCCAGCACCACGCATTCCACGCTGCGCTCGCAATCCCGTTCCAAACCGCGAACAGCAGGACCATCAAGGCAATCAGCAAAAGAACTGGTCCGACGCAGGAGGCGAGTGCGGACGTGATGCGCTGGCCAGCGTTGTTGCCCAATGTGGCGTCCGCATGCGTTGCCCCAGATCACGATGGGCGCACGCCAACGCTGCGTCCCGACCACAGCACTAGCAGAGCGGAGGCCACAGCAATGGTCGCTCGGGCAGAACCCAATAGCCGAACCCTTGTGACGTGCGCGAATACCCGCCAGGCGGTCTTTGCCGTTTATCCAGACCGCTGGGGTCACCCGCGGCCCTGTGATTCCTGCCGGGCCTCCTCGACGGTGAGTTCGGCCGCAGGGTCGGCCTCAAGGCGCTCGTCGGGGATCGGCAGCCCGCTGCGGATAGATCGCCCGAATGTCCCGTTGCCGAGCCGCTGCTCAGCGCGGTCGAGTGCGTCAAGGCGATCACGCAGGCTGGCTGCGATGGCGTCGTCTATGCCCTCGGCGGTCAGGGACTGGGCGGGATCGGCGATGTCTCCGGTCTCGTTCCCGGCTGCCCGGTCTTCCCGGCCCGCTCCCTCGGTGTAGTTCAGCGACCTCTGTGCCTCGGCTCGCGCCGCATGCAGTAGCTCCCGTGCCCGGTCCTCATCCATCTGCGCTCCTTCGTGCGTAGAAGCGGACATGCCAGCATCCTGGACTGGAAGTCCGAGGCTACTGGCACGCCCTGCGCAGCCGGTGACGCCAGCGAGCTGAGCGCAGGGACGCTGTCAACAACACGTCGCTTCGGGCAGTCCCGGAGCCCCGCGTCCAGGAGCCTGTCGTCTGCATATATCAGGGCCGTCGGACGCTCTTACATCCACTACGTCCACCCCGGGCGAGCGCATCGACGGCGGCGTCACCGTGCCCGGCTGATGCGATCCTCCCCCAGACGACTTGCCCGACCCGTGGCCCAGTTCACCGAGGAGAACAGCGCTCGGTCGCCTGCCTGTGGTGGACGCGCTGGCCCGGCGGCTCGGGGCTCATTGCCTGTGCATTGCCTGGTAGGAGTGCATTGCGGCTTCGAAGAGCCGCTCGGTGTCGTGGGCGGCTTCGAGCAGGGACAGGCCGGTGATCAGGAGGAGGACAGCGCCGAGGGCGAGGATGACGGCCGTGCGCCGGGGCGGGGGCGCGGCCAGGAGAGCCTGCATGCGCCGGGGGACATGCTGAGCAGCGAGAGGCAGGGCGGCTGCGGGGTGGCGCAGCGAGGCGAGGGCGGCCTTGCCGAGTGTCCGGGCGACCAGGGGCCGGTCCTGGACGGCCTCGGCGGCGTCTTCGTCGGCCCAGCGCTCGATGGTGAACACCGCGGCGCGGAACACCGGATATAGCAGCGGGTTGACGGCAGCGGCCAGTCGCAGCGCGGTGAGGAACAGGTGGTGGCGGTGGCGCAGGTGGGATCGCTCGTGGGCGAGCAGGGCGCGGCGTTCGGCGCCGTCCAGGGATCGCAGCATCCCGCTGGAGACGACCACCCGGCCGGCGGCGCCCGGTACGGCGAAGGCGTGCAGGCCCGGCTCGTCCACGATCACCAGCCCGCGGTCGGGGCGCACGCTGCGGCACAGCCGCCGCGCCTCGGCCAGCGCGCCGAGCCGCCGCCAGGCGGTGATCAGCAGGGCGGCCGCCGCCGCGAGCAAGATCATGAGCGAGGCCAGGGCGACCGGGGTGATCACCGGATCGCGTGCCTGCAGGGCCGGCACCGACCAGTGCCCTTCGGCCGCGACCGGAGCCGCCTGCCCGACGGCGGTGAACGCGAGCAGCGCCAGCGCGGCCAATGAGGCGGTGGCAGCCGCGATACCGGAGAGGGTCAGCCACCACGTGGCGATGCGGGGCGGCAGCCTGCGGCTGGCCACCGCGGCGAGCAGCGTCACCATCAGCGCGGCCGCGAACGGCACGTAGACCACGAACCGCACGTCAGCGTTCCTCGGCCTGGCGCAGCAGGTCCTGCAGCACTTGCTCGTCAGCGGGCGACAGGTCACTGAGGAACCGGGCCAGCACGGCAGCGCGGTCGTGCCCGCGGCGCAGCACCGCGTGCATGGCCTCGGCGGTATGGGTCGCCTCGTCCGCGGCCGGGCCGTAGGCGTAGCCGCGGCTGTACCGGCGCCGGTCCGCCAGGCCCTTGCGGTGCAGCCGGTGCAAGATGGTGGTCACCGTGGTGTAGGCGACGCCCGCGCCCAGCTCAGCGTGCACCTCGGCCGGGGCCAGCGGCCGGCCGGCCGCCCACAGCGCGGCCAGCACCTCGGCCTCCAGCTCGCCGGCCATCCGTCGGCCTGGCCGGCCGGTTCCAGGTTCCGGTGTCGCCGCCATCGATCCTCCCCGCCCTCGGCGAAGATGCTACCGCCGTTCGCCAGCCCCAAGGCCGGACGACCTGATGAGGCCAGGCGTGGTCTACCCATGCTGCTGGGAGTTAGCTACCGTCGGCTGATTCGCCGGGGCCGGGTCAGGCCCAGGGCATCCGGCACCTGTGCATGCACGGGGCGCGTTCCCGGCCTTTAACGCTCCGCACCGTGCCCGCTTGCCGGCCGTGAACCTCGGCCGGCTACGCGGACGGCCTGGCCGGCTCGTGATCGCCCGGCCCCACCGGCCGCTCCGCGCGGAAATGGGGGGACCGGGCACCTGGCGTCCACACGTTGTAGTAACTTGTATCGCGCGCCGGGCTGGCCGCGCCGTCCCCCCAGCGCGGGCAGCCCGACACCATCCCCTTCCCTAGGGATTCCGAATGCCCGGGCCGGGCCGCTGGCCCGCTTGACGGAAGGCTGCCGATGTCCCACCTGACCTATGCCGAGGCGATTGTCGTCGGGCTGTTCCAGGGCGTCACGGAGCTGTTCCCGGTTTCCAGCCTGGGGCACAGCGTGCTCATCCCGGCGCTGATCGGCGGCCAGTGGGCCCGGGATCTGAGCGTGTCGGCCCCCGAGTCGCCGTACCTGGCGTTCATCGTCGGCCTGCATGTGGCCACCGCGGCGGCGCTGCTGGCGTTCTTCTGGCGTGATTGGCTGCGGATCGCCAGCGGATTGTTCACCTCGCTTCGCGACCGGCAGGTCCAGACCCCCGATCAGCGGCTGGCGTGGATGCTGATCCTGGCCACGATCCCAGTCGGCATCAGCGGGCTGGCGCTGGAGCACCTGTTCCGCACGGTGCTCGGCAAGCCCGTCCCGGCCGCGATTTTCCTGACGCTCAACGGCCTGATCCTGTTCGGCGGCGAGCGGTTGCGCCGCCGCGAGCCGGCCAGCGCTGGCATCCGGGCCCGGGATTGCGCTCCGGCGGCCGCGGCGGCTGTGACCGCCAGCGGCCCGGCCGGGCGCCTGCCGGCAGCGACGCTAACCTCGGCCGATGCCGATCCTGCCGCCGGCGCCGGCCTGGCATCAGACTGGCGGCTAGCCCGGCTGAGATTCGGCGAGGCGATGCTGATCGGCGCGGCGCAGATCCTGGCCCTGCTGCCCGGCATCAGCCGCTCGGGCGTCACCATGGTCGCCGGCCTAGTCCGCGGCTTGTCCCGCGAAGACGCCGCCCGGTTCTCGTTCCTGCTGGCCACCCCGGTGATCCTGGCCGCCGGCGTGCTGAAGATCCCTGACCTGGCCGGGCCGCTGGGCGCCGGCATCGGCGGCCAGGTGCTGGCCGGCAGCCTGTGCTCCGGCATCGGCGCGTATCTGTCCGTCCGCTTCCTCGTCCGCTACTTCCAGACCCGCACCCTGACCCCGTTCGCCATCTACTGCACCGTGGCGGGGCTCGCCAGCCTCGCCTACCTCACCCTGACCTGACCCCACGCCCGGCCAATGCCGTCACCAAGGAGACCCCGTGCCCGCCCCCGCGTCCGCCTCCGCCCGGAACGCCCACGCCGCCGTCACCGCCGGGCTGATCGCCCTCGGGGTGATCTTCGCCGCCCTCGGGATCTTCTACCTGGCGAGAACCGCCGCCCAGCTGCCCGCCCTGCTGCCCGGCCACCAGGCCGGATCCGGCCACCACCACACCAAGCACGCCCTCGCCGCGTTCGCGCTGGCCATCTTGTCCTGGGCCGCCGCCTGGTTCAGCACCGGCAAGCGCACCCGCAGCCCGGCCTCCTGACACCGACAGCCGACGCTGCGTGCACGACGCTAGCATCGGTACCGCTGCCTGATACCTCAGCCGGCCCTCGGCGCCCGTCTGCCCGCTGCCGTCTCGCCGCATCCGATCATGGAGGTAGGCAGTGAGCGCCAGGGTTTCCGGGCCGGCTCCCTCGCCACTTTGCCCGGGGCCCGCTGTCCTGGCCCGGCAGCGGCGCGCCGCCGGCCGCCGGGCCGGCAGCTCACATCGCGGCGGGGCACGCGGAGCCCGGCAGTGATGGCGCTCGGGCCGGCCGTGGCCGCGGGTTTCACCGACCGGATCCTGACGCTTCCAGCGTGCTGGTGCTGGCCCTAGTGTTCTTGCTGCCGGCGCTGGAGGCATCGGCGTTCGCCGGGTTCGTGTTTCCCGGCGAGGTCGCGGTGATCCTGGGTGGCGTGGCGGCCTCGCGCGGCACCGTGCCGCTGTGGGCGGTCATCGCCGCGGCGGCAGCCGGGGCCATTATCGGGGACTCGGCCGGGTACCTGATCGGCCGCCGGTGGGGGGAGCGGCTGCTGGCGGGGACGATCGGCCGGCTGCCCGTCATCCGGCGGCACCTGAGCAGGCATCTGGACTCGGCGCGCGCCTACGTGCGCCGCCGCAGGGGCAGCGCGGTGTTCTTCGGGCGGTTCACCGCCGCGCTGCGGGTGCTCGTGCCCGGGCTGGCGGGCATGTCCCAGGTCGACTACCCGGTGTTCCTGGCCTACAACGTGGCCGGCGGCGCGCTGTGGGGGACCGGCATGGCCGTGCTCGGCTACCTGGCCGGGGCCAGCTACCAGCATGTCGAGAAGATCGCCGGCCGGGCCAGCCTCGGGCTGCTCGCGCTCATCGTGATCGGCCTGGTGGCCTCCCGGCTGGGCCGCCGCCTCGCCACCCGGCCACGGCTGCGCGCCATCGGCGGCCGGCTGGCCGCCACCCCGCCGCTGGTCTGGATCCGGCGCCGGTTCCCCCGCCAGGTGGCCTGGGCCCGCCGGCGCCTGGCCGCCGGGGATCCGCGGGGTTTCTGGCTCACCTTCACGATCGCCGCCGGCGCGCTGGCCGCGTGGGCGTTCGGGGCAATCACCCAGGACGTCGTCGCCCACGAGGAGACCGCGCTGCGCGACCCGCACGTAGCCGCATGGGTCGCCGTTCACCGCACCGGCTGGCTGGCAGCCGTCGCGAAGGCCGTCACCTGGCTGGGGTCCGATGCCGTCATCGTCCCGCTGCTGGTGCTCGCCGCCGCCGTCCTGGTCACTACCCGGCGCGACTGGCGCTCGGCGATCATGCTGGCGCTTGCCCTCGGCGGAGCGGCGGCCCTGTCCAGCATCGCGCAGCTACTGGTCGGCCGGTCACGCCCGCCCGCCGTGATGTCGATCGGCCACTACAGCGGGCCTGCCTTCCCCTCCGGCCACGCCGCCCAGGCACTCGCGTTCTACGGCATACTCGCGATCATCCTGACCGCCGGGCGCCCGGCCCGGGCGCGGGCGCTGCTATGGGCCACCGCGGCCGCGGCCGCCATCGTGGCCGGCTTGTCAGGCCTCTACCTGGGGGCGAACTGGCTCACCGACGTGCTCGGCGGCTACGCCCTCGGTGCCCTGTGGATCGCGCTCGTCCTGACGGTGGACCAGCTGACAACCCGAGACGGCAGGCCGCAACCCATCACCCCCCCTGCACCCATGAACACGCGGCCCGCCACACGCCAGGAAACCGAGCCTGGCGCCGGCGCCGGCGCGAGCTGGCACCGGCGACGCCAGGTGTCGATCGGGACGCCCGGCGCGAGATGCGCGACAGCGGCGGCGAGGCGGTCGGTGTCCAGGCGCCAGCTGTTGAACGCCCGGCTGGCCATGAGCGTGTCGCCGGAGACATGATCAGGGGCCGCTGCCCGCGCGGCGGCCTGGCCGAGGGCCCGGCCGCGGCGGCCGGCCAGCGCACCGTGCCCTTGTGGCGCACCAGGCCCACGTAGCGCATGGAGCTGCCATATGGCAGCTGCTGCTTCCACAGCACGACCTTCTCGATGTCGGCCCAGGGGACGAATTTGGTTCCGGACCGGTAGCGGGGACGCGTCCCGCGGGGGATGGCGCCGCTGGCATCCACCCTGAATGCGACCCGGCGGGTGCCAGTGGCGCTCAGCATGAACAGCGCACCGCCGCAGAAGTACACGATCTCAGTGATTCGCAGCACCGGCGACAGCGGCAGAGGCCGACGCCGAGCGTTGCGGCTGATCTCGATGGCCGACCGGCCGTCCTTCAGCGCCCGGGCAGTTACCTCGATCCGGTGCGGGTTCGACGGTCTGGTGGCCAAAGGCCCTGCCGGACGCTCGGGCGGTCGGCGAGGGTGCGCTCTCGCGAATCAGGTCGCGCTCCATCTCGGCCCAGGGCAGCCAGTTTCGTCAGTGCCGGTGTCCGGTCAGCGCAAGTAGGCTTCCACGTCGTGACACCCCAGGACATGGCAGAGCCTCTCCACGCGCCAGCAGGGCCTACCGCTGCGCGAAGCGCTGCACCAAGGAGTTCCGGATCACCTTGACAAGCCTCTGCGGGGCTGGCTCCGCCGGGCGCTTGCCGATAGCGGCGCTGCCCAGCTCGTCGCGGTCCGGCTAGAGATGCCGATCGGCTACGATCGCGCCGGCGGCGAAGCCCGCAATTTCCTGGCCCTCGTTTCACCGCAGCACGAGCTGCTCGACATAGTGGACGCGATCCTGGGTGCGGGAGGGCCGTGGCCAGCGGAATATCCCCTGACCGCTGCGGGCCATATCGCCCGGGAACGGCTCTTCGCCGGCCTCGCGCTGGAGCGGATCTTCATGCAGGCTCCTGGCGCTGCTGTCGGCGCTGCGATCGGATCAGGCTGAGATCATCATGCTGTGCGTGGTGGCGAGCCTCGGCACCCGCAGGGCGGCATGCATTGTCGGCAAGGCCCTGGCTGCCGTGCGGTGGCCACGCGATCGGACGGGTCAGTCGCCGTGGCGGCCGCGATCATGACCGTGACCGTGCCCCTTGCCATGGCCGTGGGGCTGGAGCGCTGCGGTCACGACGATCAGGCTGCCGGCCGGCACCTGGCCGTCTGGCCGGGCGGACAGGACCGTGCCGGGGGCTGGAGGTCGCTTGGCTGCCACAGCACGCGGACGGTCAGGCCGAGCTGGCGCAGCTGTCGGCGCACGGTCGCGACGGGCTGCCCGGCCAGCGAGCCGCCGTTGACCTCGACCATCGAGCTGACCGCTGGCCGGCGGGCATCCGGCATCCGTGCCACTGCGCTGGCCGGGCGGTGGCGCTGCGGCGCGGCCGGGCCGGACAGGCCGGCCAGCAGCACCACGGCCAGGGCGGCTGCGACGATTCCGGCCGCGGCCAGCGCCGCGGCACGGGCGAGATGCCCGGTCCGGACCCGTGGCCGCGGGGGCGCCGGCGGCGGGTCCGGCAGCGGCAGGCCGGCCAGGGTGACGGGCAAGGTCTCCTGCGGGGGAGCGAGCAGGATGGCCGTCCCGGTGGTGATGGCGTCGCGGAGCCGGCCGGCCCTGGCGGCGACCAGGCCGGCGCTGGCTGGCCGGGCCGCCGGTCCTTGGCCGTCAGCTCGGTCACCAGCGCGGCCACCTCGCTGGGTACGGCCGCGGGCAGCGGGGGTAGCGGACGGTCCCGGTGCGCGAGCGCCACCTCCACCGGGATTCCGCTGAAGGGCTGCGCCCCGGTGAGGCATTCGTAGGCGACGACGCCGAGTGAATACAGGTCGCCGGCTGGCGTGGCGGCGGCGCCCGCGACCCGTTCGGGGGCCAGGTAGGCGGGCGTGCCGATCAGCGTGCCGGTGCGGGTAAGCGGCGCGGACCATGCCGCGTGCGCGATCCCGAAGTCGGTGATCTTCACCAGGCCGCCGCGGCCGGCCAGCAGGTTCGCCGGCTTGATGTCACGGTGCACCAGGCCTGCCCGGTGCGCGGCATCCAGGCCGGCGGCGGCCTGCGCGACCACATCCATGACGCGGGCCGGATCCAGCGGTCCGTCGGCCAGCAGCCCGGCCAGCGACGGCCCGTCCACCAGTTCCAGCACCAGGAACGGCGGGTACGGCGGGTCCGCCTCGCCGTAGTCATACACCTGCGCGATGCCGGGATGTGACAGCGATCCTGCATGCCGGGCCTCGGCCCGGAACCGGGTCAGGATGTCGGCATGCTGGGCGTACTCGGCCCGCAGCAGCTTGACCGCCACCGGCCGTTCCAGCACCGCGTCCAGCCCCCGCCACACTTGCCCGACGGCGCCGGCCGCGATCGGCTCATCGAGCCGGTAACGGCCCGCGAGCATGACACCGGTGAAGGACATGACGGGCCTGACCCTACCCGCCCGGCGGTACCCGTCCGCTACGGGAATGTCATGGCAGGGCTGCCCGGCGAGCCCGCTATCGCCGCGGGTGCTGGCCACCGAACCCGGATGAGGCCTGCTAGCTGCCCACAGACGCGGCGACCGCGCCGAGGCGGCCGGGCAGGAAGCGCAGCTGTGACGTGTCGGCGGTTCCGCGCCGCGCGGCCACGCTGGCAAGTTGCCGGTCCTGTCCGTATGCCGCGAGGATCGTGTTCGGCCCCGGCGTTTGCGATCCGCAGCCAAAGTCGCCGAATTCGCGATCCGCCGCAGCAACCGGGAGGGCCCATCACCGGCTATGGCCCGGCCTGGGATAAGGGCCGAGGCTCGCGGCGAGCCCGCAGAACCGCGACCGGCTGGCTCCCGGGCCGGCTCTCCAGCCATGGCAGGAAAGGTGGCCGGCGATTCAAGATCGATTAAGCTTCGGGCCGGAACGGGCTCCTGGCCTGCCCGTCCGTGCCGAAGCGCCCCTTTGCCAAAGCCGTCCTGGCACGGATCCCGTAGCGCATGACCGCGGGTCCTTAGCCGCGGACCGGGCGTGTGTAACGCGTTGAACGGCCGCGGCGTTCCTCTACTGTGACGCCGGGGCTCCCCACCACCGGCGGCCCTGGCCGCGAGCTGGACGAACCACTGCCGGACATGCTCCTGACCGGGCATCCACGCCCCCAGGGTGCCCCGGAACGGCGGCATGCGGTGGCGGGAACGCTCGCCTGCACGAGCCCGGCGAGTTGGCCGGACAGGCGGCGGCGCGGACGGCGTTCGCCCGCGCTGCCGCCCCGGTCAGCTTCGTGCCAGCTGCCCGGGTCGGCGCACCGCCGGCCCGGTTCACGATTTTGATCCGGGCGTGACCGCTAGGTTCTGTCGGATGCGTGGGCGAACTCTGCGGGCAGGCGCAAGCGGCTTTGTTCTCAAAGACGATCCGCCTGAGCAGCTCCTCGAAGCGACCCGAACTGTCGCGGCAGGGGATGCGCTCCTGTCCCCAAGCGTCACAAAGCGCGTCATCGGGCTCCCGGACCGAGATCCACTAGCGGTGCTGCCACGATTTGAGTACGTTGCCGGGCAGCCACCGGCGCACCGTGGATGCCAAAGGCCGGTCTTTCATCTCGCTGCTGCCGACGTAGACGGTTCCGTCAGCCAGCCGCGGGGTGCTCCTGGCAGGATTGTCCTGGATGGAAGGCGGCATGAGACCGTGGCACGCTGGGGTAGCGGAGAGAGGACCGTCCGGTTTCTTATCGGCCGCGGTCGGCTGGAGACTATCGAAGCCAGCGACCTCGCCGCCGCAGCAGATGCACAGATCGAGCGGGCCACGCGCCGGCTTGAGGCCACCGCTAGGGCGGCCCTGGAGAACGGCGACGTCGATGGCGCTTACGCGGCCGCCTACGATTCCTACCGGATGGCTGCGGAGGCCCTGCTAGCGCGCCAGGGCCTGCGGGCGACCGGAGGCGACGGCTCCCACATGGCCGTCGAGGACGCGGCATCCGCCCAGTTCGCTGCCGAGATTCCCGCCCTCGCCAAGCCGACGTTCGAGCGACTCCGGCGGACGCGTCACACGGCGCAATACTTCGACCCGTCTGCGGCACCTATCACCAGACCAGATGCGGAGTGGGCGCTCGAAAAGGCAACCGGGGCGCTCTCGGGCGTGAAGAGGCTGCTCTCGGCATCACCGCCGGGCAGGTTCGAATAGACGCGTCAGAGGGCGAGCCTGAGCATCGGCCGGCTAGTTACGGTCTGATGAAATGATCCCGATCCCGAGTCCAGCCAGCCGGCGTCGCGGATCGTCGCCTGGACAGGTCGGCCGAGATGTTTCTCAGCCTCACCGAGCGCGTCGTAGAGCTGATCCCGGTCTGGGTTTCCCAGCACGAGAACGTCGATGTCTCCCACTGGCCGCTGCCCGGTTTGCCCCGCGTGCCGTGCTGCCCATGATCCGTAGATGTGGGCCTCAGCCACGCCCCTTACCGGCCGGAGGGCTTCAGCGAGAACGGAAGGGACACCGAACGCCCTGGTCAGCACGTCAGCCAGCCCGGCATAGTACGGGCTGGCGGTGTTCGCCCGGACCAGCCGGGTGTTCCCGACCTTCCGGGTCGTCACCAGCCCGGCTTGCTCCGCGCGCAGGATCTCACGGTGAACCGACGGATGCGGGGCACCCGTCCGCTGCGCGATCTCGGTGAGGCTGAGTTCCAGATCCGGATCCCCCAGCAGCAGGGCAAGGATCTCCCCTTGCTGCTGGGAGCGCAAGATAGGCAAGAGTGCCGGCGCGGGGTGTCTATCCACGATCAGAAGAATACTCTTCATTTCGTGGAACTTGCTTCACGTGGTGAGTGCGCTGGCGCGTGCGGATGCCGCGCGGGCGGTGCGGGCTTACCATGTCGCAGCGCGGACCGGGCCAGTCTTCGCCGTGGCCGAGCAGGGCAACCGGAGCCGGTGGCGGGTGCTGCGGACGGGTGAGTTCACATCGCAGGGTGCCCGGGATACGCTCGGCTCGGTCCTCCGCCGGGAAGCAGCCCAGCTAGAGGCCGGCGCGAGCCGGGAAGCTGAGAGTCGGCCCGCGGCATTGCCCGCCGTTTGCTGGACTGGGAACGTCACGACGAGCTGACGGCGGCGGGGCGG
>Ga0137365_10003394_pt1 | contig 12703 bp, 9 predicted proteins | sample SagtaG_9_FD_104799 | JGI IMG/M metagenome (GOLD analysis project Ga0137365, IMG submission 104799) | Vadose zone soil microbial communities from Sagehorn Ranch, Mendocino, California, USA - Sage1_L_40_16 metaG | ecosystem: Environmental > Terrestrial > Soil > Vadose zone | place: USA: California...
ACCCCGGAGGTGCTGGCTGCCTGGATGCCGTAGCTGGTGGTGCCAGTCACGGTGTTGTTGCTGATGATGTTGTTGGGTGAGCCGTTGTCGTAGATCCCGTAGGTGGCGCTGCCGCTGACGGTGTTGCCGTCGACGGTGACGCTCGAGGACCCGCCGGTGACGTAGATCCCGGCGCCGGCGGTGCCGCTGACGGTGTTGCCGCTGACGGTGACGTTGGAGGAGCCGGTGATGTAGATGCCGTAGCTGGTGGTGTTGGTGACGGTGAAGCCCTGGATGGTGACGTAGCTCTTGCTCGATGCCTTGAAGGCGTTGGCCGGGCCGTTGACCGTCACGGTGGCGCCAGGCGCCGCGGTGAGCACGATCGGTGCGCCGGCCGCGCCCGAATGGCTGACGGTCGCGAGGTCTGTATAGGTCCCGCTGGCGACCTGGACCGTCTGGCCGCCGGCGGCGACCGCGGCGCCCTGCTTGATCGTACAGAACGGGACGGTCTGGGTCCCAGAGCCGGCATCCGAGCAGCTCGGGTTGGTGTTGTCGACGTAAAGCACGGTCGGCGTCGCCGACGCCGCCCAGGTGTATGCCACAATCGGCGCCATCACTGCGACCAACACCAGCAATCGCGCGCCGCGTTTCGGGAACTTGACCATCTGGGGCCTCCCCCTCACAGTCGGCACCGCCCCCCCATAATTGCGTGCCGCGCTGGAACACCCATACGCGGTCGAGCGGTAGTTGGCGGCTCGCTTTAGAAGAATCAGGCAGAGCCGGGACCAATAAGAAGGATCGGGCGATACGACGGGCTGCGGAATACGCATCGGAGGTATCGAGCCTTCACGCGCAACGTAGTCTGAGCAGCGAACTCATACGCAGAATGAAGGTCCCATGAGATAGCGGAGCAACCATCGGGAGGTCGTGTCGCGTGCGGGTGCTGGTCACCGGGGGAGCTGGCTACGTCGGCGGGGTCGTGGCGCGTCGCCTCCAGCAGGCAGGACATGAGGTCGCCATCCTCACCCGCCAAGCCGATCAACCCGCACCACCGGGCACCGTCCCCCTCACCGGAGACCTCCACGACGCCGTCAGGCTCCGGGAGCTGGTCGCCGGTTTCGCGCCGGAGGGCGTCTGCCATCTCGCCGCCCGGGTGCGGGTCCGCGAATCCCTGGACGACCCCCTCGGCTACTTCGAGACCAACCTGGCCGGCACCCTGCACCTGCTCCGCGCCCTAGAGCCAGTCGCCGAGCACACCGGGACGCCCTCACGACTGGTCTTCGCCTCCGCCGGCGCCGTCTACGACGCGACCCGCCCCGGCCCCTTCCGTGAGGACGCCCCAGTCGCGCCGACCACCCCCTACGCGGCCTCCAAGCTCGCCGCCGAGCAGCTGATCGCCGCGCAGACCGCCACCGGCCGCCTCGCCGCCGTCAGCCTCCGCACCCTGGTGATCGCCGGCACCGGTCCTCACGGCTGCCGCCCCGACGACGACCGCTCCCGCCTCATCCCCAAAGCCCTCGCCGTCGCCGCCGGCCAGGACCCCGTCCTCCCCATCAACGGCGACGGCTCCGCGATCCGCGAATACACTCACGTCACCGACGTCGCCGACGCCTACCTCCTCGCCCTCGACGCCGCCCGCCCCGGCACCCACCAACTCTTCAACATCGGCAGCGGTATCGGCGCCACCATCACCGACCTGGTCGCCACCGTCGAGGCCGTCAGCGGCCACCCCCTCTCCCTCGACCACCGTCCGGCCCAGCCCGAACCCCAGTCCCTCCAGCTGGACAGCACCCATGCCCGTGCCACCCTCGGCTGGCACCCCAGCTACAGCAACCTCCACGACCTGATCGAGGACGCCTGGGCACGCCTGGCACAGCAGGGGACGCGCTCGCCTGGCTAACCGACGGCGACCACCGCGACGCCGAGCAGGGCGAGGATGACGCCGGCGCGCTGCATGCGGGAGAGGCGCTCGGCGAGGACGAAGCGGGCCAGCATCACGGTGGCGACCGGGTACATGGAGCCGAGGACGCCGACGACGCCGAGGTTGCCGCGGGCGCAGGCGATGGTGAAGAGGCCGTTGGCGAGGGTGTCGACCACGCCGATGACGGCCAGGGCGGGGAGGTCGCGGCCGGGCCAGGGGGCGCGTTCGCGGCTGAGGAGGGTGATCATCGCGAGGACCACCAGCAGCGCGGCGCGGCCGCCGGCGATGACGCGGAGGGGGGAGCTGCCGGTCGAGGCACCGGCGTTGAGCATCACGTAGTAGAGGCCGAAGCCGAGCGCCGCGCCGAGGGAGAGCAGCACCACCAGGGCGGGACGGCCGCTCGGGTGCTGCTCGTCGTCCTTAGAGCGGCAGGCGAGCAGGACACCGACCAGGGCGACGCCGATGCCGGCCATGGCGCGGGGGCTCGGGAAGGCGCCGCCGAGGGAGGCGACGGCCAGCGGGACGATCGCGCCGCAGGCGGAGATCGGGGCCACGATCGACATGGCGCCCTCGGCCAGCGCCCGGTAGAACAGCAGCAGGGCAAGCCCGCCGCAGAGCCCGCCGGCCGCCCCCCAGGCAACCGCGGCCGGATGGAGGGGGCGGTTGTCCTGGAGGATCAGCAGTGCGGCCAGCAGCACGCTGCCGCCGACGAGCTGGCTCCACAGTGCCACCGCCAGCGCGGACAGGCGGCGCGACTGGAGGCCGCCGAAGAAGTCGGCGGTGCCCCAGCACACGCTCGCGCTCAGGCCAAGCAGGATCGCGGGCAAGCCTTTGTGCTCCTGGGGGAGGGACCGGAGCGGACTCCGATCTCGGAGGGTGAGAGATAACGATCACTATCATAAATGAGCGAAACTCCCTGTCCAGGGGCTCAGCCGTCTTTCTCACTGATTCCGACAGCCCCGTCCACTAAGAGAACCTCAGGGACTCTGCGCGCTGTTCAGTCGAGGTCGGGTGCCCGGTCCAGGCCGCGCTGGATGGCGTAGCGCATCAGCTCGTAGCGCCTGCGCAGGTGGAGCTTGGTGAGGATGTTCTGGACGTGGTTCTGGACCGTCTTGACGCTGATCACGAGCTTGTCGGCGATCTCGCGGTAGGTGTACCCCTTGGCGACCAGGCGGAGGATCTCGTTCTCGCGGGGGGTGAGGGTCGGCTCGGATGGGCCGGAGGTCGAGCCGGGTGCTGCGATGCGGCGGAACTCGGCCAGGACCAGCCCGGCGAGGGAGGCGGTGAACACCGGCTCGCCCGCCCGGACCCGCAGCACGGCGTCGGCCAGCTCCGCACGGGTCGCGCTCTTGAGCAGGTACCCGGCCGCGCCGAGCTTGACCGCCTCCAGCACGTCGGGCTCCTCGGCGGAGGCGGACAGCACCAGCACCTTGACGTGCGGCGCCTCCTCGACGATCTGCTTGATCGCGGCGGTGCCACTGACGGTCGGGAGGTTGAGGTCCATCAGCACCACCTCTGGTTTGGCGGTGCGGGCCAGCTCGATGGCGGGACCGCCGTCGCCGGCCTCGGCCACGACCACCGCCACCCCAGAGGCCTCCAGGTCGGTGCGGACCCCATCGCGCCACACCGGGTGGTCGTCGACCACCATTACCCGCACCGGGTCGGGCGGCGAGGTCATTGCTGCACCGCCAGATGCCGTGGCGGCGGCAGGCGGAACTCGACCTCGGTGCCGGCGCCGGGCGCGGTGTCGACCCGCATGGTGCCGCCGAGCTGCTCGACGCGACCCTTCATGCTCCGCAGCAGGCCGATGCTGCCGTCGGCGCGCAGGGCCTGCTCGTCGTAGCGGAACCCGGCGCCGTCGTCGCGCACGGTGACGGTCACCTCACCCTGCTCGTCAAGCTCGGCGAACACGGTCGCCCGCGACGCGCTGGCGTGCTCAGCGACGTTGTGCAGTGCCTGGGTGACGGCTGCGGCAAGCTCCTCGACCGTAGCGGCCGGCAGCCACACCGGCCCGACCGTGCTGACCGTAACCGGCACGCCGTCGATCCCGTGGGCGACCCCCTCCAGCGCGCCCCGTAGCGACGCGCTGCTGGCGTCCGGCGCTGTCGGAACGCTGTGGGGCCGCAGGATCAGGGAGCGGAGCGCCGACTCCTGGCTACCAGCAAGCTCGGCCAGGCGGGCGACCTCCGCGCTGGGAACGGTCGGTTGGCCGGCCAGCTCGCGACCGCGCTTATGGAGGAGGGCGAGCGTCTGCAGCACGGAATCGTGGATCTCGCGAGCCAGCGCCTCCCGCTCGGCCAGACGGGCGGCCTCCTGGAGGGCCTGCATGGCGGCTTGGTCGGCGGCGCGGACCTGTACCGCCGAGCGCTGCAGCAGGCGTGCCACAAAGCCGACCACACCGCCAGCGAGCAGGTAGTTGATGACGCCGCTGGAGAGGTTCGCGAGCTGTCCGCCGGTCAGGGTGTCAAGCGCGATGCTGTTGGCGGTGCGGCTGCCCACCAGCGCCAGCGCCAGCACCGCCCCGGCGCAGAGCCCACCGCCGACTCCCCAGGCGAGCCCCCATGACAGCGCCGCAGTCACCGGGTAGACCGTGGCGAAGAACGCCCGCTCCCCGGCCATCTGGCCAATCGGCGCCACCGTCCCCGACAGCACCGCCAGCCCGGCGCCGATCAGCAGATCACCAGCGAGATTCCAGGGCGAGGCCTGGGAGCCTGCGCGACTGAGGCTGCGCCACAGCGTCCACAGCGCGGTGACCGCAATCGCGGCCCAGGCCAGGCGCGGATGGCGAAAATGGCCGACCGTCAGCGCGAGCGCCACCATCCACACCAGCGCCACCCAACGAACCGCGACCACGCCAAGCGACAAGACCACCGGGCCCCGCTCGGCATCGTGTCTGGCCGCCGCACTGGCGGGTTCGTCTGGAGGCGGAGCCGCTTTCACCATCACCCCTCCACAGCTCGCCCCGGCATCGCGCGCCCGGGCACCGCAACCGTATGCGGTCAGCGCTCCAGCCTCAAGCGGGGTGGCTGCTTACCCGCTCACCCAGCCGTGGTGGGCAGGTGGCGGAGGCCGTAGAGGACTCGTTCGAGCAGGGCCATGTCCGGCCGGTCGTCGCCGTGGGAGGGGCGGTGCAGTTCGACCAGGCCGTCGTCGGCCATGTCCTCGACGAGGGTGCGGATCACCTCGACGGGGAGCCGCAGGCGCGCCGCCACCTCCGCGATCGACAGCAGGTCGCGGCACAGCAGCACGATGGAGCGCTGCTCGGCGGGAAGGCGGGTGGTGGAGATGCCCTGGGAGGTGGTGGTGACCAATGCTTCAAGCTCCAGCTGACCGTGGACCCGGCGGATGCGGCCGCGGGTGATCGCGTAGGGGCGTACCACCCGGCCCGGGTCGCGCCCGCGTCCGCTTTGTTGCCGTTGCCCAGGTTGTTGCTCCATCTTCACCCTTGCAGGGTGTCGTCACCACCGTTCCTCGCGCTCGCGTCGGTGCCGTTGGCGTCGCCAAATGCGTCGCTGTAGGTGTCGCCGTTGGTATCGCCGTTGGCGTTGCCCCCCACGCGCCTGCCTTCGAGTCTGCCTTGCTCCAGGCCAGCGCGGTAGCTGGTCAGCAGCCTGCGGGTCTCCTCAGCGGAGCGTGACTTGGGGACCGCGGGCGGAGGTGGCCCGTCAGCGGCCCACTGGGTGGTGAATCCTGGGGCGAGGTTCGTGCGCGGCACCCGCCGGGGCAGCCCGCCAGCGGTGGTCGCGGTGACCGGTGCGGGAGCGGGCGGCGGTGGGGTTGGGGTCGCGGTTGGGGAGTGGGTCTGGTTGCGCCGTGGCAGCGGTCCCTGTCCCTGCGGCGCTGGGCTTGGTGGTGGTGGGCTCTGGTTCTGGGCTGGCGGGACCGGCTGGGGTTGGGGCTGGGACGGGGGTGCGGTCCGGGGGGGTGGCTGGGTGGTGTGGCCGTGGCGGCGCAGCGGCAGGTAGGTCTGGGCCAGGTCGCTGCCCCCGTCGAACCAGTCGGACCGGGCCTGCTCGAAGATGGGCAGCCGATCCTCGCCCCCGGGCCCGGCTCCGGTCACAGGTTCACCCCTGGGTCCACCCGGGGGCATGGCCGGCATGGTGGCGGGAGCGGTGGGAGCAGCGCCATGCCCTTGACCCTGACCTTGAACCTGCCCATGCCCGCGACCGTGCGCGGGTTGCGCCTGCGGCTGGGGCTGCGGTTGAGGCCTGGGTGCGTGGGTGATCGCCGGGGCGGTCAGCTCCGGCTGGCCGGGTCCCCGGCCCGGGGGGAGCCCAGAGCCGGAGATGGACACCGACATGGCGGGCTGCGGCTCCATCGCGATGGTCAGGCCCCTTGGCAGCAGCACCAGCGCGGTGATGCCCCCGAAGTAGGAGTGGCGCAGCTGCACCTTGATGCCGTAGCGCTGCGCCAGGCGCCCCACCACGAACAGGCCGAGGCGGCGCGACACCGCCGAGTCGATCGCTGGCGGGTCGGCGAGGCGTTGGTTGGCCTCGATGAGCTCCTTGTCGGCCATGCCGAGGCCGCGGTCCTCGATCTCGATGACGTGGCCGTTGGCCACCGGCTGGGCGGCAACCTGCACAGTGGTGCCCGGCGGCGAGAACGAGGTGGCGTTCTCGATCAGCTCGGCGAGCAGGTGGATGACGTCGGCCACGGCATGGCCGGGCACGCCGACCTCCTCGACGGGCAGCATGTCGACCCGCTGGTAGTCCTCGACCTCGGCGATCGCGCCGCGCAGCACCTCGGTCAGCGCGATCGGGTCGGCCCAGCGGCGCGGCGGCTCGGCGCCGGAGAGCACGATCAGGTTCTCGGCGTTGCGGCGCATGCGGGTCGCCAGGTGGTCGAGCCTGAAGAGGTTCTCGAGCGTCTCCACGTCGGCGTCCTGCTCCAGCTCGTCCATCAGCTCCAGCTGGCGGTCGATCAGGCTCTCTGAGCGGCGCGCCATGTTGAGGAACATGTCGCCGATCGACAGGCGCAGCGCGGCCTGCTCGCCGGCGACCTCGACGGCGACCTGGTGCACCGCGTTGAACGCCTCCGCGACCTCGCCGATCTCGTCGCGAGAGCGGACCCGCAGGGGTTTCAGCTCGCTGGACAGGTCGACGCCGTCCTGGCTGGTGGTGTGCGCCAGCTTGTCGACCACGCCGGGAAGGCGCACGCGCGCCACCTCGACCGCGCTCGCCTTGAGCAGCCGCAGCGGGCCGAGCATGGAGCGGGCCACCAGCAGCGACAGGCCGATCGCCAGCGCCAGCACCACCGCGACCGCGCCACTGTCACGCAGCGCCCCGGAGCGGGCGGAGGCCTCGATCGCCTGGCTGCGGGCCACCGCGTCGTTGCCGAAGTGCTGCTCGACCTGATGCAGCAGGTTCAGCTCGGTGCTGGTCACCGACCACCACTCGGCCGGGTCGACGTCCGGTTTGGTGCTGCCGTTGCCGTCCAGCACCGTGGTCTGCAGCTCCTGGGCGCGCTGCACCTCCGGCCCGACGAGGGTGTTGACGAAGGTGTTGCGCTGCGCGTCGGTGGCGGTCGCCTGGAACTCCGCCAGCACCACGTCGCGGGTGGACAGCCTGGAGGTGAAGGCCTGGTAGTCCCCAGGGATGAACCTGCCCCGCGCCAGCACGCCGAGGACCAGGTCCCGCTCGGGCGCGATCAGCTCCTTGACACGCGAGATGCTGACGAACGCGCCGACGCGCTGTGCCAGCTCGCGGTCGCCGATCCCGGTGGCGATCTCGCTGTTGGTGTTGACCAGGTCCGCGATGGTGGTGCCGTAGAAGTCGAGCGCCCCGGACGGCGACAGGGAGTGGTTGTCGATGTCGCCCCGCAGCCCCGCCAGCCCGTTCAGCTGGTTGCGCGCGGCGGCCAGCTTGCTGACGGTCGCCGGCGCGAGCACCGCCGTATCGAGGCTGTCGGCGCTGGCGCGGTAGGTCGCCAGGGCGCGGTCGGTCGCCGAGCGCTGGGTCGCCAGGGTGCGGGCGTCGACCGCCCCAGCGCCAGCGCCGAGCAGGAAGCGGTTGGACAGCCCACGCTCAGTCTGCAGCGCATCCACCAGGGCGGTGCCGCGCAGCGCGAACTCGGTCAGGCGGGTCACCTGGCCGGCCTGGCGGCTGGTCGTCACGCTTGAGTCGACCCGGAGCCAGGCGAGCACTCCCAAGCCCAGCACCGGCAGGAGGAGGATCACCGCGATTTTCGATCGGATCGAGAGCCTGTCCAGCACGTCACATCTCCTGGGGGACCCGGTGTCATATGGTTATTGGGGCCAATGGGGGAGCGGGTATCAAACCGAGCTTGCGAGCACGTATTCTGCGGCTAGACGCAGGGATCCCGCAAGGTATTCCGAAACACCCTAAAGTTGAATAAACCCCCGGGCAAAGCGGGCGTATGTGTAGAATATAATTCTTGAAATTGGCTAAAGAGGCGTGCGCGCGGTAGGGTGCAACCCACCATGAAGCCGCGCCCCCTCACGCTTACGCAATCGCTGCTGCTCGCGCTCGCCGCCGTGCTGGCCGTCTCCGGCTGCGGCGTCGTTGGCGACCACAAACGGTCGGCCACCGCGCAGCAGCAGCCTGAGGCAGTTGCCGGCAGCGGCCTCACCACGCTGGGACGGGAGCTTCCCGCCCGCATCCGGGCCACGCGCGAGATCCGCGTCGGCGCCGATATCTCCTACGCCCCACTGGAGTTCTACAACGCGCTCGCTCCCGACGTCCTAGCGCGGCCTGCTGGGGGTCCAGCGCCTGAAGTACAGGGAATTGACCCGGATCTGGCCGCAGCCCTCGGCCGAAAGCTCGGTGTGCGCTTCACATTCGTCAGCGTGGGATTCGACGACCTCCTGAATTCGCTCAGAGGTGGTCAAATCGACGTCATCATCTCCGGGATGTCCGCCACTGCCGACCGGGCGAAACTCGTTTCCTTCGTGGAGTATTTCAAAGCCGGCACCTCGATCGTGGTCCGCAAGGCGTCCGCCAGCGGCGTCCGCTCGCTGCAGGACCTCTGCGGCAAGACCGTTGCCGTGCAGGCGGGCACCACCCAGGAGGAGCTGGCCAACACCCAGCACGGCCTCTGCGGCACCAAAGGGCTCACCGTCCGCCCCCTCCCCAGCGGCAGCCAGGTCCTCCTCCATGTCAAGCACCGGCAGGCCGACGCCGCTCTGGTCGACTTCCCGGTCGCCGCCTACAACGCCAAGGTCTCCAGTAGCGGCAGCGATTTCGCCGTGGTCGGCAACCAGATCGACCCCGGCCCCTTCGGCGTCGGCGTCCGCAAGAACGACGGCCAGCTCCGCGAGGTGCTGCGCACCGCGCTGGAGCAGACCCTCGCCGACGGCAGCTACCGCCAGGTCCTGGCCAGGTGGAACGTGACCGACGGCGCGGTCACCTCCGCCGGTGTGCTGGGCGCGCCATAGCCGTCCTGCGCCTGCGGCCTGAGGCCGGCCGCCGCGCCTGACCGGGAATCCCCAACGGGGTCACAGCTTGTTCACAGCTTGCCTCAAGCTTGGCACCGTTGTGCCGTATCGTTAGGCTTCGCCGGGCTTCAGAAGGTTCCCCGGGGATCCTCAGCGGGCGCACAGCTTGCCCCCAGCAAACACCAAGCTGGCCGCCTCAGTATCGCGAGGAACTCCGAACGGACGAATCGTTCCCCCGTGCAGCAGCAGGACCCGGCGACAGACACTCTGGAGGTCGTATGTCACGCAGAGCACTGGGCATCGTCGGCGCGATCGCGGTGGTCGCCGTTGTCGGCGTCGCCGCCGCGTTCTTCTTCCATGGCTCCAATGCTCCCGCGCCGGTCACCCTGAGCGACAGCAGCGGAAGCGGATCCGGGACCCCATCCACGACCGGGTCAAGCGGCGCCGGTACCTCCGGCTCCGGCACTGCCAGCGCTTCAGGCGGCTTGGCGGGCACCTGGAAGGTCCAGGCATCCGGCAACACGTTCGTCGGCTACCGGGTGGGGGAGAAGCTCGCCAGTTTGTCCACGCACACCACCGCGATCGGCCGCACCTCGGCAGTCACCGGCACGTTGACCGCCACCGGCACCAGCGTCACCGCGGCGAACATCACGGCCAATCTGAGCCAGCTCAAGAGCGATCAGGCCCGCCGCGACAACGCCATCAAGATGCGCGGACTGGAGACCACGAACTTCCCGACCGCTACCTTCAAGCTCACCTCGCCGATCAGGTTCGGCACCGTCGCCACCGGCAAGGTCGTGAACACCACTGCCACCGGCAACCTGACCCTGCACGGCGTCACCAAGCGCGTCCAGTTCCCGCTGCAGGGCAAGTACACCGGCTCGAACATCGAGGTGGCCGGCCTCGTTCCGATCCAGTTCGCCGACTACCAGATCCAGGCGCCCACCTTCGCCGGCTTCGTCACCGTCGACAACAACGGCATGATGGAGCTGGACCTCGTCTTCACCAAGTCGGCCTGACCCCCACCAGTCGGCCGATCGTCTCCCCTGCCCTGAGCCAGCCCTCTGCGCCCCCGAGCGGCCCTTAGGGCAGGGGAGCGCTAACCGTCTCGAGCTCCAGTCACAGCAGGGTGGCCCGGTGCAGCGCGACGATGGCCGCGACCGCGGCGAGGTCGGCGAGTTGATTGGCCGCGCCCAGGGTGTCACCGGTGAGCCCACCGAGGCGGCGGCGGAACAACCGGACGCAGAGCAGGCTGGCCAACAGCGCCCCGGCCAGTGGCACCGGCGCCCAAGGACCCGTCGCGACCAGCAGCGTGCCGGCAACCACCACCACCGCAGCCACCAGGCCGCGGCCGCTCAACGGCCCGATCACCGCCGCGCCAAGCCGTTTCCCTGTGGCCGGGGCGGCGACGGGGAGCAGCCGCACCAGCAGCAGGGTCGAGGCCCGGCCGAGCACCTGCCCGCAGGCGACCGCCCGGGCGAACGGCACCAGGTCCAGTGGCAGCAGTAGGCTCGCCCGCAGGCCGAGCACGGCGAGCAGGGCGACGACCCCGTAGGTGCCGATGCGGCTGTCGCGCATGATCGCCACCCGCTGGGCGGGATCATCGCCGCCCCAGAGGCCGTCGGCGGTGTCGGCCAGGCCGTCCTCGTGCAGCGCCCCGGTCACCGCCACCATCGCCGCCAGCGCGGCCACGGTGGCGGTGGCAGCGCCGAACAGCGGCCCCAGCGCCGCCCGGACCCCGATCCCGGCGCCGGCGACGACCAGCCCGACCAGCGGGAACAAGGCCGAGGCACGGCGCAGGTCGGCAGCACCGACCTTGACGTTGGGGAGCGGGATCCTGGTCAGGAACTGCAGTGCCACCAGCGCCAGCCGCAACGACTCCCGGACCCGCGACCCGGGTGTGGACGACCGCATGGGCGCACTATAGCGACGCTGTCGCCACGAGGGCCTCTGCTCCGGCTACAGGATGTCGCGGCGGCGCAGCCCGGCCAGGCCGAGCAGGGTGAGCGCGGCTGCGGCGGCGAGGAGCAGGAGCAGCGGGGTGGCGGTCACGCTGGCCAGCGGGTACTGCGGGGCGTGGTGGAACGGCGACAGGTCCAGCACTGTGTGGGGCAGGTCGAGCACGCCGCCGATCCACTCCAGCCCGAAGCACACCCCGAACGCCGCCCAGGCCAGCGCCACCAGGCGCGGCAGCAGGCCGACCGCCGCGATCGCCATGCCGCCGAGCACCCAGGCGGCGGGCACCTGCACCAGGGCAGCCTCCGTCACGCGCGGGACCTGGCCGCTCACGTCGCCGATCCGCAGGCCATAGGTCAGCCCGGCGGTGGCGCCGAAGGCGGCCATGATGACCACGGTTCCCAGCGCGGCGCAGACCAGGTGGGCGCCGGCCCAGCGCCAGCGGCTGACCGCGGTGGCGAGGACCTCCTCGCCCCGCAGCGCGGTCTCCTCGGCCCGGATGCGCAGCACGGCCTGGATCACGTACCCGGTGGCGGTTATCGCCAGGAAGGCCATGACGGCGGCGAGGTAGGAGTCGACCAGCGTGGCGGTGGAGATGCCGCCGCCGAGCCGCTGGAGGACCTTAGCGATCTGGTCGCCCAGGTTGGCGACGTCCTTGGCCACCGAGCCGAAGATCACGCCAGCAACGGCGAACCCGACCGTCCAGCCGAGCAGCGAGCCGCGCTGTAGCCGCCATGCCAGCCCCCAGGGGCTGCGCAACCAGCGCGATGCAGCAGGGCGCCCGGCCCGCTGCGCTAGCATGCCCGCGCCGAGGTCGCGCCGGTTGGCCAGCGCCACCGCGACCGGCACCAGCACGGCGGTCAGCAGCAACGGCAGGGCGAAGACCTCCCACCGCTCAGCGGCGAACGGCCGGACCCGCTGCGCCCAGCCGATGGGGGAGAGCCACGAGAGCGTGCCGTCGCCGTTGTCGCCCGCCGCCCGCAGGATGAAGGCCAGCCCGAGCAGCGCCCCGGCCGCGCCGCCCGCGCCCCTGGCGGTGGTGGCAACCTGGGCGCAGACGGCCGCGACCGCGCCGAAGACGCAGCCGGCCGAGGCCAGGCCGAGCGCCATCGCGACCGAGCCCTGCAGCGGCAGGCCGAGCGCGGCCAGCCCGAGCGTCACCAGCGCGGCCAGTGCGAGGTTGGCGATCACGACCACCAGCAGCGCGGCGGCGAGCCCGGCGTGGCGGCCGACGACCGTCGCGCCGAGCAGCTCGGCCCGGCCGGCCTCCTCCTCGGCGCGGGTGTGGCGGACGGCGAGCAGCAGGCCCATCAGCCCCGCGAAGGTGGCAGCGGCGCTGGTGATCCGCCACGCCGTCAGCCCACCCGTGGTGGAGAGGTCAAACGCTGGGCCGTACAGCGCCTTGAAGGTCGCCTTGCCGGCGATGCCGGAGGCGAACTGCAGGCGCTCCGCTG
>Ga0137365_10003401_pt1 | contig 12694 bp, 15 predicted proteins | sample SagtaG_9_FD_104799 | JGI IMG/M metagenome (GOLD analysis project Ga0137365, IMG submission 104799) | Vadose zone soil microbial communities from Sagehorn Ranch, Mendocino, California, USA - Sage1_L_40_16 metaG | ecosystem: Environmental > Terrestrial > Soil > Vadose zone | place: USA...
AAGAGTTGCCGTGCGCTCGACGATGCGCCCGTAGTAGAGTGCATTGCCCGATGTGGGCACCTGGTTGATGAGCGAGGTAATGTAGCTGGCCCCCCCCACATCCTCCAGTTTATCCTGGTTCTCCAACACGTCACAGATGGTAATGAAATCCGCGGATCGCTGATGGGTGTACACGTGCAACATCACCTCATAGATTTGTCTGTGCGCATCACGGTAGAAGTCATCGGCGCGGAGAAAATCAGCGACCAGGACGAGGGCCTCCGGATCAATGATAATACTCCCCAGAACGCCGCATTCCGCGTCAATGCTCTGGGGCAGCAGACGTTCGGCTGTCCTTGCGGTTTGGCTCATCGCGTTTTCCTCTCTTTCAGAGCGTCAGCTAAACAACGGCGTCGGGCTGCTGCCACGCCGAAGAGTTCAAAACAGTCCTTGATGGTGGCAGTGCGGGCCTCCCATTCATGCAGGGAGTAAAAATAGGTCTGTCGCGGGACAGTGGTGATCGTGTTATCGAGCAGCACCGCATATGAGCCATCGAAAAGCTGCTCCAGGTCAACGCGACACAGCTTGGTCCGGCGGTCGCCTTGTGCGCGGGCAACCACCCGGAGCGCCTCCTGGCGGCTCATCCCTGCTCGGGAAGGCGAGACTCCGATGAGTCGCGGGATCGTCCCCCATTGCGGGAGAGGTGGGAGGGATGCCGGCGTTGCCGGACGCGAAGGACAGGCAGGAAACGAGGTCCCTTGCTTGGAAGGTGTGGAAGGAGCAGTGGGCTTCTGCAAGGCATCAAGCAGCTGCTGGTAGTTGAGTGACCTATACTGATTCACGAGGGCAGCGGCCTCCTCTGGCACCCCCTGAGCGTGGTAGGCTTTGCAGCGTGCGATAAACATTGCTGCTGGGTTCGTGATCGTCCCATCCTGGTGAAAGTGGACCAGCGCGAAGATGGCTGCTGCGTGGATTGCCTCCGCCTGATTGCACCCATCCCGGAACAGCCTGGAGTAGATTCCCTTTTTGCTCGCCGGCTCATTGAAGAGGCGGCACAAGAATGCTGCGACGATCTCTACGTTAACGTTAATATTAGTTTTAATGATATTACCAACGTTAACGTTAGCGAGGCCCTGAGAATCTACCAGCGCTTCCCCAGCAGGCAGATTCTCACCGTCAGCAGACGCGCTACGTCTACCTGGGTTGGCGGGTTGGGTAGATTCGCTGTCGTGATCTCGCAGGAAAGAATCTACCTGGGTTGGCGAGTTAGATAGATTCGGCCCAACGCGCCCATCAACGCGTCTACCCAACCCGCCATACAGGGTAGATTCGCTGCTATGACCAAGCCTTCGAGAATCTACCTGGGTCGCCTGGCCGGGTAGATTCTGTGCAGCACTGCTCTCAGCGAATCTACCCACGCTCCCAGTTCGGATAGATTCCGATCTCTGCTCTTGCAGCACCACATCTCTCGATGTTGTCACGCCAGGTAGATTCGGCGGTGACACCTCGCTCTCGCGTCGCTTTGTTGTCTCTTGCTGGGTAGATTCGCCCTCCCGTCGGCGCACATCGTCGTCTGTTATGCCGGAGAGCTCGGGTAGATTCTGTGTGAGCAACGCATCTTCTCTGGGCAGACGCGCGGTCATCGCCCGCGCGATCATCGTGCTGACCAGGTGTTGTGCCTGTGCAAGCCGCTGTTCGAGGTTGCTCGTGGAGATCCCTGCAGGAGGTTGTACCAGGGCGTGCAACTGCTGCAAGGCAGAGGTCCACTCCTGGTCGATGAGTCCGTAGACCAGGCAGCGCCCCTTCACGTCGGCCACCAGGTCATGATATTTGGATCGGCTCTTTTTTACCTTGCTTCGTTGGAGGAGGTAGTCAAGATTGGCTTCGAGATTGTGCGGGGGCAGGTAGATTCCAAGTGAGAGGATAAAAGCGATCTGAGCGTCCATGAACGTTCGCTTCTGTAACAGGCCCAGCGCCCGAAAGAGCGCCACGTATTTTTGGGCCGTGTCGTAGGAGATATTCAGTTCTACACTGAGCGTAGCGATGCTTCTCGTGCAGATCACCACATCTCCTGCCTTGAGGTCGGCGATGATCGACCGTTCGGTCGCCGCTCGCTCGACAAAGCGAGCGACAAAGACCTGACCAAGGGTCGGGGCCGGGAATAGGTTGGCAATCAGTTGCAGCGTCGAGTGTTCGACCTTCTCCCATGCCTTACTTCCAGGCTCACCGTCACTGGATTCGCCTTGTGCTGGATCAGATGATGCGCGAGTACTTACCATACGATGCTCCTCCTCCAGGTACAGAACGACCCTTGATGTGTGTGTGCGCGCCCGACGACGCTCCCAGAGAGGGAAGCGCAAAAACGTGTATCTCTGCGTGAGCTTGTTTTCTGTATGAGTGGTACAACTCGCCAGTGCGAGAGAGCGTGGCAGGGCGCTTCAGAGAAAAAGATCCACGTATAGTGCAACCGACTCATTGGAATGCAGGCGTGCCACCTTCTCCGCATCATATGGGGCTCCTGTCTAGAATACGCGTACAGGAAGCCGCCGATCTGATCGTTGCTGCTGTGTGCGTTTTGGGCGGAAACTTTCCCCCGACCACGACCGTGTTGGTAAGGCAATGAATCGCTTCCTGGTTGCCTTCTGAATGCGAGGGAAGGCACGAGAAGTGGCCTGTATCCTAGGCGCAAGGGCCACAGACCTCCTCGATCTGCGACCGTGCTGGCCACCTTCTCGAGAACATGATGCGTGCTCTTACTCGTATAGGCCAGTTGTTGTTTACGTGTGCGCCGGGAGGTACCCTTCTCTGTACTTCTCGTGGGCGTTGTCGCCCCAAGCAATTTCTTATAGTCAATAGCTACATCATAAACCGAACGATTGCGTCTCCCTCTTGCCTTTTCGCATTGTATCAGCCGGGCCTGTTTTGCGCCGAACCCTGGTGGGGTTGCTACACAACTCTGCGTACCCAGGTCGGTCTTCTTTGTTCCTTCCATGCTCTTGTCAGGCGCCTCCCATCAAACCCGTTTGCGCCGAACCCTGGTGGGGTAAGCGGTCTGTGGCAGGATGCCCGCGCTCCGCCCGTGCTAAGAAGCAAGCGCTTTTGCGCCGAACCCTGGTGGGGTAAGCGCTCCGGGACAGGCACGGAGAGCGGTGGCATCCGCTTATTCCGGGCCGTGGCGCACCTGCTCCTTTCCCCTCGGCTTACGGAGGCGCGGTCGTTTCCTCACCTCCTGGTACTCGCGGATGAGTTGCAAGGGGGGGAGAATCTCCCAGCGCGAGGCGAGCCATTCTTTCCCCCAGCGCGCCTGGGTGGTGTCTATAGGCGTGATACAGACGTATTTCCCGATGACCCCCATCTCCTCCAGCTGGGCGAGTGCGGCTTCGATGCGGGGGAGAAAGCGCACCGTGAGGTGTCGCTCGTCAACCGCTATCATGCTCGCAGCAAGCAGATCGGACATGGTGATGGGCATGCTGAAGTTTCCCTCCTGGGCCTGCTCGCGCCAACGCTCGGTGAGATAGAGGGCGAGGCGCAACGCGTAGCGGTCATTTTGCGGGTTCAGCTTGAAGACCTGGCTGTCGACCTCGGCCAGGTACTGGTGGTGGTGCTGCTCGTAGGTGCTGATCCAGTCACCGGGCGAGACGAGAAAGCCGATGATACTCTTCTCATCCGGCCCGGTCTTGCGGCTCACCACCGAGTAGCGCATGTAGGGCCCGTCGACCTCGATGGCGGCGGATTTGCCCTTGACCGTGATCATGCTGGTGCCGCGCACATTGCATGAGGCGAGGAGCACCAGGTCCTGGATGACGCGCTGCTTCTGCTCGGTGCGGTAGCCGTCGGTGTAGCGCTTGGTCGTCCCCGGGTGGGCCATGCGGCTGTGCTTCTGGATGCCCTGCCACTGGAGGATTTCTTCCAGGAGCACGGCTACGCTGCCGTTTTTGGAGACGCGGTGATTGTAGCGACGGATGTTCCACAGCCCGAGCAGGATGCGCCCGGTGAGCACCGTGCTTTCGCTCAGCTGGCGGATCTGCTTGAAAGCCTGGGGCAGCTCCAGCGGGCGCTCCCGCGTTCCGAGATAGACCTCGAGCGCGTTGGAGGCGAGGTAAAAAAGCTCTCCGTCGCTACCGGGCTTCCACTGGTCCTTCTGAGCGAGCGAGGCCTCGCGCACGGCCTGATCGGGCCGGTAGTTGGTCACGGCCATGCTGCTCGTCACCTCGGGGGTGACATACGCGAAGAGCGAGTGTTCGGTGTCGACCCCGCCCTCCTCAAAGAGGCTGGCGATATAGGCCGTTGCCTCTTCCTCTGACATTCCCTCCACGGCATCGGAGAGCGCCTGGTCAAGCAGCGTGGACAGATCGCTGTCCCTTTCAGTGGCGCGCTCAGGGAGTTCTGCCCCCTCCTTGTGCTCTTCACCCATACCCTTTTTTCCTTTCACTTGTCTGACTGCAGTCGTTCTGGCGCGGAAACACTTTCGATGATCCCTCTTCCGCCCACCGCGCCTCCGTAGCTCCTATGATCCGGGCGTCTGCTCTCTCCTTGAGACAGGACATATCTTTTGGGAATGCTTTCTTCCTCTACTAACGTTCATTGTACCTAGAATACCTGTTCCTCTCTAGAAGGGTCGCTGCACCTTTTTCTCCGCCATATGAACCCAGAAAGCCCCTTTTACGCTCAAGATTGCGCCCGACCCTGGTGGGGTTATGCGCCGAACCCTGGTGGGGTTAGCGCCGAACCCTGGTGGGGTTAGCGCCGAACCCTGGTGGGGTGACCGGTTCCAGCTACCGATCATAAAACCTCGCCTGCGGATACCCCTCGGCTTCAGCCATAGGAGGAAGCAGGCGTTCCTTCTTTGGGGCAAGGGAAGCGGGAGCCTGTGTGAGAGGCACCAGTCGCGTCCTCCACCGCAGCAACGTGATCAGCGTACAATCAGCCACTCTGGCGGTTTGGGTCAGTCGTTTGTTGGTTTCTGGGTGATGCAAACTGAGCTTGCCATCCATCGTGCCGCCAACGGTCGCCTTCCCCCACTTCGGATGGTTGACCAGGGTGCCACGCTTGATCCCTTGGGAGAGCGTGCCACCGTAGGGCTTTCTCTTCCCACCTTTCTCCGGCTGGAAACGATGCAATTGCCGGTGATGCCAGACGAACGGAGCCATGCACACCAGCTGTTTGTTATCGGGAGAAGTGGCTCCCCCGACCTCGGCTCTTGCTAATACCCAGGAGTCTACGCAATGGGCTTCCCAGACCTCTGCCAGCTTGTTGCTCGTTTTCTTGAAGCCCAACTGCTCTCGCAAGGCGGATGTGTCATAGCCCCGTCTGATCACCACAGGGGCAAGCTTACCGAGTTCTGTATAAAACCATTGTTTGCCAACCTCCAACGGCGAAAAATGCTGATCCCAACGTTTCTTGCCACGGGTTGCCGCTTTGATGTCTTCCACCACAAAGATGCTCACCGCAAAAAGCTGGCAGAGAAAGGTAGCAAGGCGCAACTTCCATTGCCAGCGGGCTCTGGTGGACGGTGGGAGTTTCTTTTTGCTCTGATGCCGGTTTTGTCGGGGCTTCCGACAAGGCGTTTTTCGATTTCTGCGGGTACGGCGCATCCGGGTCGAGCCCTTTTCCGCTTCCTTGACCCCATCTCTGGCTTCGGCCTGGATGTTGAGGTAGGTATGCACTGCGGAGAGAACGCTGTAGCCTTCTCGTTTGCTGCCAGGGTCGATCCCAACAGCGATGGGTTGCAAGACGTGAGACGATGGTTCCACGTTCAGCCGCACACCAAAGATGCCTCCTTTCCAGAAAGCAGTGGCTTTCCCACTTTTGATCCAGCGACGGGCGCGTGCTGGTGTGGTGGGCATCAACGGTTTCCCCTGAGAATCGCTGACTGGGACAAAAATGTGTTGCATAGGCGATAAGCCTCTTTCGAGTGAATACATTCCCTTCGCTGCTGACCATCGGAGAGGAGACAGATTAGGGAGGCGTCCGTCCCGTCCTGTGGGCTGCCACGCCCAGGTGATTCAGCTTCCTTCAAATGCCCTGTTGCCAGAACTCGGATAAGCTAGTCTCGCAGTTACCCTTGAGCGTTTTCCGCTGGCTCGTGCGGTCTGCTCTCAAGCCCCCGTATTCAATGCAGGGGTGCTTGACGCGTCTTGCAACTATCTGCTTTGCTACAACTATGGTCGGCAAGCCCTTACTTTGTCAATCACACCTGGTAGTGACAGATGAACATGTGTTGATGAGCTACCAGTGGTGTGATCGTTGTGATGATAGCGGCTCTTCTCCTTGCTTGTTGAGCTGTGCTAGCGTCGGCTGCGTCTTTGTGAGGAAGTCATCGGGATCGTAAAAGACGGTCAACCGCGGCGCCTCCAGATCGTCTGGTAGGCTTTCCCTAGCGCTTTACGGCGCTGCCAGCACTCGCGCTGATGCTCTTTCGGTACCAACTCTTCAATGAGCTTTGCCATTCGACGGATGCGTTCGATAGAGTGTTGTTGTGCGATGGCTCATTGTGTGTGTTCCTCCTCCGTTAACAACTCCATCAATGTGTAGCGGTGGCAGAGCGGACCGTTCTCCCAGCACAGGATCGTGACCGTGCCATACTGCTGCTCCAACAGCTTCAAGTGGTCAAGCGACCTGTAGGGATAGTCCACCTGGCCACCTGCGTAGGTCATGACGCAGCAGGTGCGCTGGTTCTGCTGCTCCACCTGGTAGAGGGTGAGAAATTCCTCCCAGACGATGCTTCTCATATGGAACGCGGTCAACAGTTCGATGGAAGGGCCAGCGCTCGGCATCCACACGTCGATATCGCTGCAACGCACACCCCGCGGCCACTTACGCATCGTGAGGACACGCAGGCCATACGGCTTGCGCTCCTCCTCTGAGAGACGCTTCAAAGCATACACGCTGGCTTCCCTAAACATGTTCCACCTTCCTTCCAGCAAGCTGCGGCATCTCATTCCACTTGCGGCCCTGGAACAACCGTCCACCTGCCTTCGGTGTGCGTCCTCCCCCTTGCATCACCGTTTCTGCTCTCCCCTCATCAGCATGAATATGCACATCTCTTTTTAGGGGAGGCATGCTCACTTGGAAACACGCTCTACATATCTCGCTGGCGCTCTCAACGCTAATGGTTTTCTTCCCATCAGTCGAAACATTCCCTCTCCTACCCGTAAAGATGGCTGGAAAAGCGTCTCCTACACGGCCAAAGTGGGCTTGTCTGAAACCAGTCCTGTTATCCCAGATCTTCTCTGCGAACCTTTTGGTGGATAGCGAGGCAAACACCAGCCCAATAATCCTGAGCAGAGAGAGTGATACATCTGGCAAGTGACCAACGCAAAGGTTGAGCATGTACTGCCCGTGCTCTTGCCACATCTTCGGTTGAAGCGCGCACAAGCTGAACTCATATGGCAGTTCATTGCACTGATAACGGTCTATAAACCTGTGGTCGGGAATCTGCTCGCTCCTGAACAGAGAGCAAAACGAGCTGAACTGTGGGAACACGTGACACGTCTGAATGCTCCACGAGATCGGCGTCTTCATTTCCTTCCCTCCGACAATACAGGGTAAGCTCGAACACGCAATGGCTCCGGCCAATCACTCCAACCTTCGCCTTTTTGGTTGCTCGATGTATACCTTTTTGCCCAAACTGTTCCCATTTGTTTCATGAAGAACGGTATACCTGCGATGATACAGCGATCCCGCAGGTCAAACACCCAGGCTTCCTCCATCGGGCGTGCATCCGGGCCGCTCTCACCGCCGACGATCACCCAGTGCAGCCCATCCAGATGCAGCGATGGGAGGGGGCCGAGCAGCGGCTCAAGCGAGAGGAATCGCACAGCCGCTGGCACCTCGCGTAAGGCGTCAGCTCGTGGTGTCAGGGCGTCGTTTTCGATGCTTACCCCCATCCAGACATTCGTCGGCCAATCCAGGTGCTGGCCGAGCCGGCGCAGCCGCCCGACGCGCTTCGTCAATACCTGGAAGATGTGCCAGTCCGCCTGGCGCATCACCTCGAACACTCGTCGGATGTACTCTTCTGGGACGTGGCTGTGAAACAGGTCCGACATCGAGTTGACGAAGAACCTGGTTGGCTTTTTGATATGAAGAGGTTGCTCTAACCGCTCCGGTAGAAGCTGGACGGTCGAGAAGGGGAGAGCGTACTGCTTCGGCATCGGCTTGCTGTTGGGTAACACGCCACCCGTTCTCTTGTAGGCCTCATGACGCATATCATGCAGGGTAAAGGCATAACAGTGGGTACACCCGTCCGAAACGCGGGTGCATCCTGTTAAGGGGTTCCAAGTGCGGTCTGTCCATTCTATTGCTGTGTTGCCACTCATCTGTTTTTCACCTCTTCTTTTTCTTTGGTCTCAGGGGTATGTAGGATGATGTCAAGGCTGTTTATCAGGGTTGGCCCGCTGCCGTTTGCCCTTGTCTGGTGTCCGGCCTTTGCCCTGACATCTATTTTGTCGAGGAGCGTGTTGAGCAGCAGGACCGCATCGTCAGCGATGGTGGAGCAGCGTGGCAGACCCTGGCGGATGGCCTGGTCACTGGCGCGGCGCTGCTCAGCGTGCTGGAGACGGATGGCGAGATCCTGCTCTCGCTCTTGTTGTGTTGGTCTAGAAGTTTGTACAGCCATGGTGGGGTTCTCCTGAAGGTGGTCAAGTTTGCTTTGGAGATCGCGGATCTCGCCGGTCAGCCAATGGAGTGCCATAGTAAGCGCGTCGATGGGGTCGTTAGCGTCGCTGGTCAGCTCGCCAATCTGCCAGCCCACGCGCCCGTTCGCAGTTGACCAGGTGTGGAACCCGGCGCGGGCCAGCAGGTCCATCAGATAGTGGATGCGGATCACTTCGTATCCCTGCTTTCGTGCGCTCGTTGTTGTGCGTCCAGGTCCGGACTTCCGGTGCAACGCATGTGGCAGGCCCAACAGGTGGCGATCATCACAGCGTGTAGGTTCTCTGGATCGCCGTTGACATGGTGAATGATGAGTTGCTCGAATTGAAGCTGTTTCGAGCGGGTGATGCGCCAGTCTCCGGCCCGAACCGGGCAGCGCTCTCCGTTCAAGATGTTTTCGCATTGGCCTCCGGCGCGGATGAACGTCTCTTCCCGGCGTTGGGCATAGTTCGCTGCATACAGCTTAGCCTGCACGTTGCACCTCCTTCAGTTTTCGGGAAGACTGGCGATCCAGAAGCTGGAGCAGCTTCTTGTTACGCCGCAGGCGTTCCAGGACGTTGCGCTTTCGGCGATAAATGTCCTCGATGGACGGAAAAACGAGCGGGTAGCGGCGCTGGAGCTCGGCCGGAGACCAGCCCAGGACGCATACCATAGCCAGGATCAGCCGTTCCTCCCGCGCCGGGACCTCGCGAGAGACAACGGCCCAGACCTCCTGCGCAGCCAGTTGGTCAGCGATCGCCCCGGCAAAATCCTCAACCACCGGCTCCTGGTCGAGGGATAGAAGTGGCTCTTCGCGTAGCCGTGCCCGCTGCGACCGGCAGTGATCGGCCAGGGCGCTGCCGGTGCAGCACTTGAGGTAGGCCAGGAGCGCTCCGACCGAGGAGAAGTCCTTTAACCTCTCTGGGCCAATACTCCTGGAAAATTTGGCGAAGACCTCATTCACGAGCGGTTCCAGGTCTTCTCTTTGCACGGCTGGCGAACGGCGGAGAACCCACGAGCCGACCACGACATGGTAGAGTTCGTAGAGGCAGACCCAGGCCTGCTCATCGTGCTGTCCAATGGCGCGGCGAAACAGTTCAAAGGCACAGGCGTCCGCCGTTGGCTGCTTACGGAGGTACGCTTGAATCTCCTGATGGGCCTCTTGCAGCAACTCGGAAATCGTCAGGTGTTCCGGAGAGCGCACCTCGATCATCGCCCCACCTCCATCACCTCAGCCTCAAGCCTGGAGGCTCGATTCAGCCTCCAGCGCAGAGCGCGCTGCGCTTTCACGTGCGCATGTTGCCTGCGCAGCCGCACATATGCATGCGCGATGCAACGTTTTCTGTGCTGGAGATGCTGGACCACGGCAAGCTGTTCGTTGATCCGGTAGCGAAGCGCACTGAAAGGAACTGGCTCATTGCTCCCGAATGGCTCCTCGATATGCTCGTCGCACAGCGGTAGGAGCTGCCACACCAGGGAACTCATGTGATACATGAGACCCTGGTTGGTATCCCGCTGGCAGTCCACGCAAGAAAGCGCGGGTGAGAAGTTCAGTCGCCTTGGCCGCTGGCCGATCATACCTGCACCTCCTCTGTTTGCAGTATCACGGTTGCCGGCTTCGTCGTGGAAGCGGCAGGCAAGTGCCTGGTGAGGCGACGTGCTCTGGCCTGCGCACGGACCCGGCGATCATGGTACGGGCAGATGGTCGAGGAGCTGGGTGCTGGAAAGTCGCGGGCGAGCCCGGCGTCTTTCCAGCACAAGGGGCAGTGTGTGATGCGCCGGATGCGCGGCCAGAGGAGATACCGACCGATAAGGGAGATCTGCCCGATGCTCACCAGGATCACGACCCAGATGAAAAGCTGGAGGAGTGTCATCGTTCCCATTTCACCACCCTCCAGAATTTTCCGAACCGCCCAGAACGCGCTAGGAGAACGAACAGCCGGAGCGAGATGAGCAGCTGATGGCGGATGCAGATGTTGCTATAATAGGCCTCGCTCGCTCCTACGCGATGGCAAAAATAACATCTGCGTTGGCGTTTAGCCATTCTACCTATTTCCTCCGCGCGGAGGCCGCCACATGGTATGATGTATAATACATTTGGCGGTCCTCCGCTAAGATTGGCGCTTGATCCTTTGTTTTGGCTGCGAAACTATGGCAAAGGTCAGGCGCTTGATCGTTTTGGGCTGCAATAGCTCTTAACTACAAGAAATGCACTACGAGCGTCGTGTCTTCTTCCGCAATTGCCGCAGTAGCGATCACCTCTTCCAATGAACCTGTTCACGGTCTTACCCTCTCTCATTCCCATTCATCCAATGCAGCATCAGCGTTTGTCTCAGCAGTTGTAGCGTCCTTCGTGATAACATGCGGTGCTTCGTGCCCATGTAACAGAACAGGGAAGTTTCCCTGTTCACTTGTGATGGCATGCACGTTTCGCAGAACGCCCGCATAGTAGTCCTTGAGTCGCAACGCTGCGACTGTTGGGTACTGCTTTGTATCAATCTCCTCAGCATCTCTCAAAAGCGCCTGGTGCGTCGATCCGTTCTTTGCTAGCGCTATCGTGAGGTAGACATACTTTGTATAATCTCTGCTGCTCATCGCTCCCGCCTATGATGCTGCAACGAGGCCCTGGTTGCGCATGGCAAGCCGTCTCGCCAGAGACGCATAGCCGTAGGCATTCGCGCTTCCAGGATCATCGACCTGCTTTAACTGCCCTGGCGCAATCACTTTCTGAATGAATGGAGAGAAGTACTTCGCACCGCGCCCGATAAAGAAGATGTTCTTGAAGCTGGTCGCTACCTGGTCGGTTGTCTCGCCTTCAGACCATGCACTTGCGACAGTGGATGCGACCTGCTCACCGATGACGCGAATGGCTTCAATTGCGAGATGGATTTGTTCGTGTCTCTCAACATCGACACCACGTGTCGCAAGTGTTGGGAAAGGTAGGCGTCCCGCTGAAGTGTAGGCGAACATAATGGCCCTGGCGTCTGCTGTGCTTAAAGGGGCATTATAGGCGGCCTGGTAGTTGTTCTTCAGTACGTCGATTGCCGATTCGACACCCAGCACAAAGCTCTTACACATCGGTATCTGAGGTGTTTGTCCTCTCGACACGTAGAGGTCGAGTGTTCTCCCGCCACAGTCTATGGCGCCCTGGAGAACCTTGTCACTCGAACCATACCCGATAATGACACCTGCGCCCTCCGCAATGACCCGCTCCGCAATGACCTCAACGGTTCGCTCATCACTGCCGTTGACGAGAAACGTATACGTGCCACTCAGCGCATCAATGATCTTCTGCCTGATACTGTCATCCTCTGCATAGGTCTCGACCGGAACGCCAGTAACGACATGTAAGCGATAAACTTTCTCACGCGTCATCATTGCAGAGTTGGCAAGCAGAGCACGGATACTCTGCGAACTGCTATAGCGGGAGATGTTACCTCGCTGTGTGCTTGCGGTACTTGACTGCGTGAATGCTCCTTCACCGATCATGTAGGTGGTGTTATCCTGTATCATGCGGAAGAGCACGGTGTTGCCGGCCTCCAGGTCCACGCCTAAATTTCTTGCGCGTTTCTCAGATGGTGCAATCGCTTCAGCCGTCGGCAGAGAGCGTACGATCTCTTGCCCGCCTGCCATCAGTACACCGTCTGTCTCTGCATTGCCGAAGTCATGCCCATAAAAGAATGTCCTGACCATGTGGTTGTTCCTTCCCTGCTGTAACTGTGCTGTTGTTTAACAGCATTTTTAGCCGTCTGTAGGTTCGATAGTAAAAGCGCTGTAACTGTGCTGTTGTTTAACAGCACAAGCTAAAACCAATCGTGGCTATGCTCGCTTCTCTTCTGTCGTCTCCGGGTCGGGCCGAGTGCGAAAGTACAGCGCCCAGCCGAGGACCTCTCCGGTGCAAGTGCCTATGAGCGTGTACATAAACGCGTCGTTGCTCCTGGTGATGAGGAGAACGATACCTGAGATGATGCTGGCCGGGATGACGACAATGATCCACGCCATGAAGGCTGTTATAAAAACTCTTTCTTTCCGTTTCATTTCTTCCTCTTTCGAGTGAGTGGGCGAGTTAGTGACTGTGTACGTC
>Ga0137365_10003405_pt1 | contig 12687 bp, 5 predicted proteins | sample SagtaG_9_FD_104799 | JGI IMG/M metagenome (GOLD analysis project Ga0137365, IMG submission 104799) | Vadose zone soil microbial communities from Sagehorn Ranch, Mendocino, California, USA - Sage1_L_40_16 metaG | ecosystem: Environmental > Terrestrial > Soil > Vadose zone | place: USA: California...
GCCGCTTGGTGAGCCGGTTGCGGCCTTCTTCGGCATCTTAGGTGAAGTGGATAGTGCTGAGAGGACCGCCGTGATCGAAATGGCGGCTGCCTCTGGGCTGCCGCTGGTGCCCCCAGAGCGGCGCGATCCACGAATCACGACCACCTGGGGGACAGGAGAATTGATCCGCCACGCGCTGGATCGCGGTTGCCGACGGCTCCTCATCGGGATCGGTGGGAGTGCTACCAATGATGGTGGGGCAGGCATGGCACAGGCGCTAGGAGCACACCTGCTGGACGAGCAGGGGCAAGAGCTGCCGCTTGGTGGAGCTGCGCTGGCCCGGCTGGCTCGCATCGTAAGCGAGACGCTCGATCCACGCCTGCGCGATACCGTGGTGCAGGTCGCCTGTGACGTGGATAATCCGTTGTGTGGTCCCAATGGCGCTTCCGCCATTTATGGTCCTCAGAAGGGAGCAACACCAGAGATGGTACGCGAGTTGGACGACGCACTCCGTCATTACGCGGCGATTATCGAGCGTGATCTCGGCGTGGATGTGCTCGATCTTCCTGGCGCAGGTGCTGCAGGCGGATTGGGAGCGGGCTTGGTGGCCTTCCTCAAAGCGGAACTCCTCCCCGGGTCCCGCATGGTGCTCGACGCGCTGCATTTCGACACCCACCTCGCGGCGGCTGATCTCGTGATGACCGCCGAGGGGCATCTGGACACCCAGACCCTACGTGGCAAGAGCGTGGGGGCAGTGGCTGCCGCTGCCAAGGCGCGAGGCATACCAGTCATCGTCGTGGCCGGTGGTGTGAGCAGTGAGGAGTATGCGCTCTATCAGATGGGAATCGCAGCCATCGTACCACTGCCCACCCACCCGATGACACTGGCTGAGGCGATGACCCAAGCCTCGCCACTAGTGAGCCGCGCTGCCGAGCGAGCCCTACGCCTGGTGCGTATTGGCAGCCAACTCGCCCATGAGACAGAAGGCTTGACAAGCGGATGAAGCTACGGTATATTCCGTTTATAGGAAAAATATATTTCTTTAGATAAAAAAGAGGAGAGCGATGTCAACCAGGATTGGCTTTATTGGCTTAGGGATTATGGGGAAACCCATGGCACGTAACCTGATGAAGGCAGGCTACGAGTTAGTAGTCACTAGCCGCAATCCGGCACCCGTAAATGAGCTGGCCGCTGAGGGTGCCACATTTGCGAATAGCCCACAGGCAGTGGCTGAGCAGAGCGATGTTGTCATTACCATGTTGCCCGACTCGCCCCAGGTCCAGGCAGTGATGACCGGGGAAAATGGGGTATTGGCGGGTGCCAAAGCGGGCACACTAGTGATTGATATGAGTACGATCTCGCCGGTGGTCACCAAGGAACTGGCCCAAGAGGCACAGGAGCATGGCGTGCGGATGCTGGATGCACCCGTCAGCGGAGGCGATGTGGGCGCTCAGCAGGGAACCCTCTCCATCATGGTGGGGGGCAGTGCCGAGGATTTCGAGCAGGCCAAACCGCTCTTCCAGGTGCTGGGCAAGACCATCGTGCATGTGGGGGGCATTGGTGCGGGGCAGGTCGTCAAGGCGTGCAACCAGATTGTGGTGGCCTTGACAATTGAGGCGGTCAGCGAAGCTCTGGTACTTGGCTCCAAGGCCGGGGTGGATCCTGCAGTTATCCTCCAGGTCCTCTCAGGTGGCCTGGCAGCCAACCGCGTCATGGAAGTGCGCGGCCCCAACTTCTTGCAGCACAATTTCCAGCCAGGATTCAAGATCGCACTGCATCATAAAGATTTGGGGATCGCGCTCTCTGCAGGCCGTGAGTACGGCGTTCCGTTGCCGGTGACGGCCCTCGTTGACCAGATGCTCCAGGCATTGAAGCAGCGCGGGCAGGGTGAGCAGGACCATTCAGCGATCCTCACTCTGATCGAGGATTGGGCGCAGCATCGGATCGGAGAGCCCAGGTAGCGGGCAGGTGGCTACCATTCAAAAGGAGAGAGAGCATGCCAAAAATGAACCCCATGGATGTCGTTGTCAAAATCCTCGAGGATGAGGGGGTCGACTATGTCTTCGGCGTGCCTGGGGCGGCCATCTTACCGCTCTACCAGGCGCTAAAAAAGTCCGAACGCATCAACAACCTCTCGGTGCGTCATGAGGAGGGAGGCACGCACGCGGCGGACGGCTACGCACGTGCGACTGGCAAGGTCGGGATCAGCATTGGGACATCCGGCCCGGCAGGAACGAATATGATCACCGGCCTCTATACCTGCCTGGCCGACTCCATTCCCATCATCTGTATCACCGGCCAGGCTCCGTCAACCGTCCTACATCGGGAGGCGTTCCAGGCGGTCGAGATCGCCGAGATTGCCCGCCCCGTCACTAAGTGGAGTGTGCAGGTGAGAGAGACAGCGCAGTTGCCCTGGGTCTTCCGCGAAGCCTTCCGCATTGCCCGCTCGGGTCGGCCTGGCCCGGTGCTGATTGACTTGCCCATCAATGTGCAGAAAGGACCGGATCTAGAGTACGATCCCAATCTGGACAGCTCGCTGCCGGTGGAGAAGCCAGGACCAAACATGCAAGCCATCCGCCGGGTGATCGAGATGATCATGGACGCCAAGCGGCCCATGCTGCTGCCAGGAGGGGGGGTCATCCTTGCCGACGCCTCCGACGAGCTCATAGCGCTTGCCGAGTATTTGCAGATTCCCGTAACGCCTACGCTGATGGGCAAGGGAGCCATCCCTGAGGACCATCTCCTGTACGCAGGTATGGTCGGCATTCAAACCAGCCAGCGCTACGCTAACCAGCTCTTCCTGGAGAGCGACTTGATTGTGGCTATCGGGGCCCGCTTTGCCGACCGGCACACCGGCAACCTGGACGTCTACCGCGGCAGCCGCAAGTTTATCCATATCGATATCTCACCCTTCCAGATCGGGCGCGTCTTCCCCCCGGACCTGGGCATCGTCTCGGACGCCAAGCTGGCACTGCAAGCGCTCAGACAGGTGGCAGGGGAGTTCACGCCAGCACGGCAGCCCAACGACTGGGTGGAGCGGGTGCGGCATCTGCGCTACACACTCTGGCGCAAAATGGACTTCGACAATACGCCGATCAAGCCGCAACGGGTGTACCAGGAAATGAATGAGGTCTTCGGCCGGGACACCCTCATCGTCACCGCTATCGGCCTCTACCAGATCTGGAGCGGGCAATTCCAGCGCACCTACAATCCGCGTCACTACTTCTGCTGTGGACAAGCGGGTCCGCTCGGGTGGGAGGTGTCGGCGTGCATCGGTGTGAAGCTCGCCCGGCCCGAGAAGCTGGTGGTGGGCGTCGTGGGAGACTACTCCTTCGAGTTCCTGATGGAGGAGGTAGCGGTGGCCGTCCAGTATAAAGTACCCTATGTGCTTGTCATGGTGAATAATGGCTACATGGGCCTGATTCGACAGTCCGAGCTGCCCTATGAGATGAACTTCGCGGTAGATCTCTCCTATGCTGGGCCGAGCAGCGAGACCTATGGCATGGATCACGTGGCCGTCATGGAAGCGATGGGGGCCGCGGGCCGCCGTGTCATTCGGCCTGAGGAGATCAAGCCTGCCCTAGAGTGGGCCGTCCGGGTCAGTGAGGAGCGGCGGGTCCCCGTGTTGGTTGAGGTCATGGTAGAGCGGGAGACGAACGCCGCGATGGGGACTGCATTAAACAACATCATCGAGTTCGAAGAACTGGCAGAGGGTGGCCCGGTACCCGCCCACCACCACATTGTCGCATCGATCCCAGTGACGGACTAGTCCTGGACGACGATCAGCCAGTCACGATTTAGACAAGCTGTTACAAAAGTGGTGTTCGTGAGCAACTGCTCACGAACACCACTTCCCGGTTGAAACCTATCGCTGTGTAAAGCCATCCTTACTACCACACATAATCAAAACAGATCAGCTTCAAATCCTCGCGCCGGACCAAGCTTTTGCTCTTCAGACTGTCTGAAGTCTGTACATTTTCAGGCACTTTGCCGTTATCCTGGCTCGCGGAGCCTATCCCGGCATCAAGATTTTTTATCGCAGCAAGCAGCTCGCCGATCTTCCCATCGAGCGTGAAAGTTTCGTATGCCTTGCGGAGGGCTTTGACGTAGACGCCCGGCAATGGCTCCGCCAGTCGCTGTAGAGCGGCAATGATATCTCTGGGATTGAGGGTGGGTTTATTGATGTAGCTGCGCAGGAGCGTGGCCAGCGTTTGCTGGATGGGGTCAAGCAGCTTCGGGGCTTCCTCGATGGCTAGCTGTGCCTCGGAGGATTGCACGATAGAGGCGATGACTTTTTCTTGCAGGGCAAAGATATCCACCTCGCCAGCGGCTGGCACCACACGCGGCGTATCGGACTGGCACTGGATCAGGTTGGTGATCACATAGCGGTTATCCTCGATGAGCCCATCGCGCCAATCTTCTCCAAGATCGATGTAACGCCAGTAGTGTTGGTGCATGCCTTGACCTGTTTTCTGCTTATCCGCAGCGGTGAAGTAGAAAAAGACACCTTTGGCGTTCTGGCGCGTCAGACCGCTATGGATGCCGTCCGGCAGGGCTTCTAACTGCTGGCGCATATCACCATTTAGGAGGTTCTTGAGGTTTTGCAAGAGAAATTCGCTGCTGACCAGCTCCACAAACTGCTCCTGTTCTTCCACCACTTTGCCATCCTCTTCTTCGATACGACGTAGCGTATTAAAATTCTGGGGATGGACGACCTCCCCAAGGATACTGGCATCCAAGAAGCCGCTGCGGTCGATGCTGGCAATCTTTTGCGAGATACTCTCGACCAGTCCGAGCAACTTTTCCAGGCCCTCGTCGGGGAACATGTTCATCACCCAGAGGGTAGGGAAAGCGGTGCCGATGCGATCGATGCGCCCAGCTCGCTGCACCATGCGCGTGGGATTCCAGTGCAGGTCGTAGTTGATGAGGATACCGCAATCTTGCAGGTTCTGTCCTTCTGACAGCACATCGGTCGAAATCAGGATGTCGATCTCATCATCTGTCCCTGCAAGGTCGGGCTTGTTATTGGCCAGAGGTGCGAAGTGGGTGACCAGTCTCGCCCGCTCTCGCGCATCGGCTCCACTGTCCATGCGCCGTATATGCGGCTCGCCTGCCCTGGCCCTCCATTGTGCAGCCTCGAGATCGTCGCTGCACAACTGGCGATAGAGGTAGCGGGCGGTATCTTTGTAGTAGGTGAACAGTAAGACCTTTTTCCCGTGCAGTTCATCTTCCAGCAATTCCTTGAGCATGGCCAGTTTGGCGTCTTTGACGGGAGTGATCAGGGCGATATCGTGCCAGATGTCGCGTAGCGCGTCCACGTCCTTGCGCAGATCGTGATGCAGGCGTTTGAGATCATAGAGCGAAGCATCGAGGGTAGGCAGTGTTTCGATGAATTGGCGTGCCTCGGCATGAGCATCCAGGTCTTCTGCACGCGATCCAGGTGTTGTGGCATCATCCTCTTCGTCTTCACGGGCGATGAAGCGCAGAGCTCGCTGGAAACTGGCACTATCGAGGACCTTGCCCTCCAGAACGTAGCTCTCAAAGGTCTCCAGGAACTCTAAGGCACGGCGCACGCTGATACGGAAGGCATCCACGCTGCTCTCAAAGCGTTTGAGGTAACGGCTCTTGAAGATACCGACCAGGGCTTCTTCGCGCCCCTCCTCGAACTGATCGCGGCTTACCCCTTTTTTCTTGTACGTTTCCAGGCGATAGGGAGCCAGCTTCAGCCCCTCGATGTGATGGACGAGTTTGTCGTAGATGCCGCCATAGGTGCTTTCCAGGTCGTAGCGGATGGTTTTCAGGCGACGTTCCGGCCAACTGAGGGGCTTGCCTTTGATGGTGGCATGAGGATAGGCCTCTTTGATGAAGGGGCGAGTGCGCCGGATGACGATCTCTTCCAGCAAATTGAACAGGGCGATGCCGCTGTCGCGCTGGCGGTTGACCCGCCGGGCCGCTATAAAGTATTTTTGCAGATCGCCGATGCCTGCTCCGGCAAAGTAGCTGCGGTCCCCACCGGTGAAGAGAGTGATCTGATTGTACAGGTCGAAGACGGTGTTGTTGATGGGCGTAGCTGTGAGCAAAATGAGCTTCTTGCGCTCAGTGCTTACCTTGCCGCTCCGGTTATTGGCCGCCAGGAGGCGTTCCAGGTTTTCGTAGCGTTGGGCACTACGATTGCGGAAATTGTGGCTCTCATCCACCAGCACAATATCGGCATCCTGCACGTCGCTGAGATCACAATCGCTCTGCCCCAGTGCCTCCTGGGTGAGCAGCTGGGCGGCGATGCCTGCACTCAACAATTCATCATGCCACATCTTGCGCAAAGCTGCCGGACAGATGACGACCGCTTTGTAACGCTGGTGGTAGGCGTAGTCTTCCAGGAGTTTTTTGCCGATCCACGTCTTGCCCAGGCCCACGCTATCAGCGATCATCACGCCATCGTAGCGGGCCAATATCTTGCGGGCTTTCTTCACTGCATCTTCCTGAAACTCACTCAGATCAACGACCGAGCGTGTGCTGTCGGCGCTGTGCGCCTCGGCTTCCAGGTCATCGCGGAAATACTCAAAGATGGCCTTCATGTAGACCTGGTAGGGGGTATAGGCTTTGCGTCCAAACTTGGAGGCATCAAGCAGGTCGATGAGTTCCTCTTTGAAGTCGTAGGCGGCTACCCACTGGCGTTCATACCATTCGGCCAGTTGGTTAATGGCCAGTAACCCTGGCATGTTCGCGGCAAGCACCCGCTCTGGTTCGCCCACCTGCCCCAGTCGCTTACGTTCGGCATTTTCCAGAAAACCCTTCATCGCGTCCAATGTCACTTCTGCTGGCTGGAGATTGGCACGATGAGAGAGATTGAGTTCCTTATTGGTCTGCAAGCCAGCACGAGTGAAGTTGGACGAGCCAACAATGGCGGCGAGCGGGGTGAAGTGGGCGAAGCTACCTCCGCTATAGAAGATGTAGGATTTGGCATGCAGGAAGCCCTGTGTATAGCGGCGCACCTGCACATGTTCCTGGCGCAAGAAGGCGACGAGGTCTTCGATCAGGCGTAGTGTGCGCTCATTGAAATTTTCGTGAGCCAGATCGCGGATCAGGCCCTTCACGGGCCTCGCTCCCACTTCCTTTAAACCCACATCCAGCCCTGCCTCTGGCTCGTCACCGAGCAGCAAGCGGAAGTTGCCCAGTCCACTCAGTCCTTCGCGCAGCAACTGCCAGCCACCGACATTGAAATAGGCGGTGGCAATATCGAGGGAGCGGCCGTTGTGCTCTGCCAGTAGAGCATTGAGTACGTCGGCCATTGTGTGTTGTTGGTTGTCGATGACGAAGGGTGTGGTCATGCATGATCCTCGAACTGTTCAGTAAAAAAAGGTGCTTACGTGGTGATGATTTTAAGCGATATTTTTTGGATGGACTGATCCTGCACATCTTATCAGGTTATCTCTGTTTTGTATATGTGATATAGAGAAAGGGGGAAAGGGACAGTTGGGACAAGAGTTGTGGCGTGTTGAGATGGATGCAGGAGGTGAATGGGAAAGGGACAGTTGGGTCAGTGAGTTGAGAGGGGTGATTGATGCTAGCGCATGGGTGGTTCCTGACGTCCTCCCGGATCAGTCTTATTTGCTGGTCCCTCACTATGCCTTTACTTGAGGTAGGAATAGTCCACAGGTAATGTACTGATGACATTTTTTGCAATATATGCTATATTTCACCTTAAAAGACATACGGATTAATCTATATTTTTTCTCATAAGTATTTAATGAAATTAGGGGGATAATTTCATGAGCTCTACTACTTGCACTCTTGACATTGATTTAAGAGAGATCTTTGTTGGTCGAGAAGAACAACGTGAGCAGTTTAAAAGAAAACTTAATTATTGGATACAATACACCGCGGATGCCAATTCCTCTGGTCTTGAAATTCCGCCCTCACCAGAGGATCAGATTCAGGGATTGGTGGTGCTACTAACTGGTCTCGGTGGCATCGGTAAAACTCAACTTCTCAAGCGATATTACCACATAGCTCGAATGCAGAGCGAAAATAAGATCATACAGCTCAGTGAAATAGTCGATTGGGAATTTGCTATCGGGAATAACAAACTATTATTCATAGCAACCGAGGGAGGAGACATCGATGTGACCAAATATTTTAGGCTGATGCATACCCAGTTAGCAAAAGCACTTGGTAAGGGCGAAAATGACTTCAAGAAGTACCGGACCGCAGAGAGAACCGCCATTCAAGCGAAAAATCAAGCGCAAAGCATTTTAGAAAGATTACTGCGAGGCGAGGAATACGTCTCGCTGCGCTCTGTCGCGGTAGATGGTATACTTGCTCTAATACAATCATTACCATTAGGATTGTCATCCCTGGCAAACAACAAGGCAATCTCTAGTATTATCAAAGGAGCCGCCAGTGCTGGAGTTGACATAGGAGTCGACAAAATCAAACAGATGTTGACGAGCATTCAACAATACATGGGGAAGCACTTCAATGACTACGTGGATGCTGAATCTAAATTGGGTATTAGTTTAGGGCAAGACCTAGCACGATTTGCACAAGGACATCCAATCCTCATCTTTTTTGATACCTATGAGTTGATGGCTGAAGGGGATGGATTTTTGCGAATGATTATGGGAGCAGCAGGACCACGAGTTGGATGGGTAATTGCAGGAAGAAGACAGCTTTGGAAGAGAAAGGATATCATTTTTGTAAGAAATGAGCATGAATACGGTTATGAGGATTTGGTTCCACCCAGCAGAAGTATAGGTATCGATCTTAGTGAAAATAAGGCAGGCAACTTTGGGCCACATGAAATACGGCAATTTTTTAATGAGCTCTATAGTAAGGTAAAGGCGCAACGACCGACCTTGCTAAAAATAGAGGATGAAACTATCCGCAGTATCTGTGAGATTACTCTGGGTATACCTCTCGCGGTTAGTATTGCAGCATCAATATATTTAGAAACTGGCAAATTCGACGACATTACAAAAAGTCCCAGTGGTAGAGACATGGTACAGGAAATGGTAGAACGCTATCTCAAGCATGTCCGTAACAACCGTCGTGATCGCCTTTGCCTCTATGCATTAGCCTTACTCAGACGTACAGACGAAGTAATTGCCCTGCTTGCTGCTCTCAAAGTTTCTGGAGAGCAGATGAGTAAAAATCCCAGAGAGCAGTTTAATGAGGATTTGCGCCGTCTCCAACGTCGCTACGGCTTCATTTTTACTAGTCAAGAGAAGCCCGCATTACATGAAGATGTACGCCGTTTCATGCGTCCTTGGTTACTCAGAAATCGCACAAATAATCCAGATGCTGCAGATATCCAGGAAATCGCCAAGCGACTGAAGGACGTCCATTACCAGATCCTCGAGGATCTTGAAGAAGAACATAAGTATCCCAGCTTGCATCAACGTCTGAACGATGAGCGTTGGGTTGGAAAATATCTTGATCTTACCGAACAAGTATTCTGGGTTGATCCAGATGACGGGGTACGCTACCTTCTACCTTTCATGCTTGCAGCCAGCATATATAGACGCGAGGAGAATCAAGAGGCACAAGCTATTGGTGATTTCTTTAAGGATAAATGGGGTAGATCATCTCAAAGGCTATGGAATTATGCCTACATGAGTTTGACTAGAAGAACTAATTTCTATGCTTCAGATAAGGAAATTCATGCTTTACGTGAATTAGCGGTTGAAATAGAAAAACAAGAACTGACTTTTCCTCCACTAGTACAGGCATTTCCGACGACGTCAGCCTCTTTAGAGCCAGCATCTCATGATGTGCTGCTAGCAGCTATATGGTGGAGATTAGGTGAAGCCTATCGAGTAAGAGATCCGCAAGAATCGGTAAATTGGTATAGGATGGCATTAGAACAATTACCAAAAGAGAGGGAATTGAGAGAAACATACGAAGAGGCAAAAGTGGTATATGAAGGCTTAAAGGTAATAGAAAAAAGAGCAAAAGAAATTGCAGAACTGATTAGTAACGATCCGCACCGTCCAGAAGTCCTCAGTCTATTGATAGAACAGGGAGACATCTATGCCAAGCTTGGAAATTATCAAAAATCCAGAGAATGCTATTCTCAAGTGTTAGAGATTGATAACTCACTGGCATCGATTTATGCAAAACTTGGAGAAACTTATCTACGGCAAAAAGAATACAGATCAGCTATTGATGATCTTAATAAGGCATTAGACATTGATCCTTCGGTTGCGTCAGTTTATGCGATGCGCGGAGAGGCTTATATGCGCCTAGGTGAGATTGGGAAAGCTGAGGAAGACGTTGAGAAGGTACTGTCTATAGAGCCCGACAATGAAGAGATTTCCAAGAAACTGGAAAAGATTAGAAAACTAAAGGAGCCTCGTGGGAAGCCAGACCAACCCAGTTTACCAGGAGAACAACCTGTAGATCCTTCGCCTCCTCCACCCAAGATGTCACGACGTAGAGTTCTAACAATAGCGGCGCTTGGAGGAGCAGTAGTTTTTGGAGCAGCTATCGCTGGAGCAGAGCTTTCGCTGCATCATATTGATTCTCAACTGCTATCTCGACCTCAAATCACGCTGACTCCATCATATAATATGCACAACTTACCTTTGGTCTACAGTGGTCATACCGCCGCGGTAAATAGCGTAACTTGGTCATCTGATGGACAATATATCGCATCGGCAAGTGATGATCATACTGTACAAGTTTGGAATGCCTCCTCTAGCATCCCCCTTTTTACATATCGGGGCCATTCAGAGCCAGTAAATAGCGTAGCTTGGTCTCCTGATGGGAAATATATTGCATCGGCCAGCGATGATCACACAGTACAGATTTGGGAAGCTTCTTCTGGTACCCCTCTCTCTACTTGTCACGGTCATACACAAGGGGTTAATAGTGTAGTCTGGTCTCCTGATGGAACACGCATCGCATCGGCAAGTAGAGATAAAACTGTATGCGTGTGGAACGCCGTTTCAGGTACTCCTCTCTCCGTTCTGCATGGCCATTCACAGGTTGTATGGGGCGTAGCCTGGTCACCCGATGGGACACACATCGCATCGGCGAGTGGAGATAAAACCGTACGCGTGTGGAACATAGTAACAAGCAAGGTCGACCACACCTACCAAGACCATACCGACATGGTAGTTAGTGTAGCATGGTCACCTGATGGAAAATACATTGCTTCTGCAAGCTATGATAAAACAGTGCTGATATATGATAGCACCAATGGTGCGAAAAGCTTTACTTATAGAGGCCATACTAATTATGTAACAAGTGTGGCTTGGTCACTAGATAGTAAGCGCATCACCTCAGGAAGTTACGATCAGACAGCGCAGGTCTGGGATGCTCTCACAGGGAAGAATGTTTTGATCTATCGTTATCCTATCGGAGCAGTTTATGATATAGCCTGGTCGTCTGACGGAAAGCGTATTGCCTCAGCCAGTAATGATCACACCGTACAAGTATGGGATGCATCTGTAGGAACAACAACTATTATTAATCGAGAGCATACTGGCATAGTTTGGAGTGCTATCTGGTCGCCCAGCGCAAAATATATCGCCTCAGCCAGTGACGACACAACTGTACGAGTGTGGGATTCCTCAAAAGGCACCGTGGCCATCATTTTTCGCGGTCATACCAAAGCTACCTATGGTCTGGCTTGGTCACCTAATGGAAAGCGCATTGCTTCAACTAGCCTCGATACAACCGTTCAGATATGGGATCCGTTTACTGGCAACGTCCAGTACATCTATAAGGGCCATACTGGCGCAGTAAGAGGCGTGGCTTGGTCATTAGATGGGAAACTTGTTGCTTCGGCAGGTGACGACAAAATCGTCAGAATATGGGATCCTTCTACAGGCAAACTTTTTACTGTTTATAGGAACCACAGTGATACTGTGTTTAGCCTAGCCTGGTCGCCTGATGGAAAATACATCGCCTCCGCAAGCAAAGATAAAACTATACAAGTCTGGAATGCCTCGACAGGAGATACCCGTACCACCTACCATGGCCATAACAATACTGTACTTAGCGTAGCTTGGTCCCCTGAAGGGAATTCTATTGCCTCTGCAAGTCTCGATGGAACCGTACAAGTTTGGAATGCATTTACGGGAACCCCTCTTATAACCTATCGTGGTCATACACAGGCTGTTGAAAGTGTAAGCTGGTCCCAGGATGGAAAATACATTGCTTCAGCAAGTGACGATACAACCGTACAAGTTTGGGATATCTCTACAGGTAGCAATATCTTCATCTACCAGAAGCATGCCAACGCAGTGAACGATGCTACTTGGTCACCAAATGGCCAGTTCATTGCCTCTGCAAGTTCAGATAAAACTGTACAAGTCTGGCAATCTCCATTGAGTTTGACCTAAAGCAAGGAACGGTGTCGGCTGGCGTGGACAGAGGGCGCAATGAATTGCGCCGCCTACAGATTGCCCGTCACGTTTCATCCTCATCTATAATGGGCAGGGAAATAAGATAAAATAGCGTCAACTAGCCAAGAATAGAGGAGTTTTCACTTTGGATGAGTACAGAAAAACCAACCAGGATTGGTGGAATGAAGCGGCTCAGGTCCATGCTCAAGGCGAGGCCTACCAGTTGAAAGCCTTTAAGGAGGGAATGATAAAGCTCCATCCACTTGAACGTGGGGAAGTGGGGGATGTGGTCGGGAAGAAACTCTTACACGTGCAATGCCACTTTGGTTTGGATACGCTCTCATGGGCACGCTTAGGC
>Ga0137365_10003411_pt1 | contig 12668 bp, 12 predicted proteins | sample SagtaG_9_FD_104799 | JGI IMG/M metagenome (GOLD analysis project Ga0137365, IMG submission 104799) | Vadose zone soil microbial communities from Sagehorn Ranch, Mendocino, California, USA - Sage1_L_40_16 metaG | ecosystem: Environmental > Terrestrial > Soil > Vadose zone | place: USA...
GGCCAGAACCATCCGGATCGAGGTGTGCCTGCGTCGTAGGCACCAAACACTGTTGTAATTGCCGGAAACCGCACGGCTCAAACCGGGATCTTTACCGCAGGGCGCCACGCCTTCGGCAGTCAGTGGTTACGCAGCGCGTCAATCAGCTGCTGCTTGTCCATCACGAACGGCCCTTAGCGCCGATCTCGCGGGCCCGCCCGAGCGCCCGCTCCCGTTGGACGGGTTCAGGTCCCGGCCGCCGCGGTTCCGGATCTGGCGGCCGCACCGGCCCGGGCCCAGGCGTCGGCGTTGGCGGCGGGCCGGGCGGAACCGGATCAGGAACCGGTCCCGGCGGCGGCATCGGACGCGGCGCCGGCGCCGGTGAGGGCTGCGGGCGGGTGAGCTGTTGTCGATGCATAGCCGCGTACATCACCCGAGGGGAAAAACTCAAACACCGTGCCCGCCATCCTGCCCGCGCCGTGGGCGCCACGGCCGCGCGGCGACGCGGCCGACGGGCCTCCCGCTCGCTACGCGTCTCCCGCCGCGCGACCGTCGGCACGAAACAGACCCATCTCACGCGCATAGTCCTGGAGCAGTGCGCGCAACTGCGTCCGGCCGCGGTGCAGGCGCGACATCACGGTGCCGACCGGCGTGCCCATGACCCCCGCGATCTCCTTGTAGGAGAAGCCCTCCACATCGGCGAGATAGACGGCGAGGCGGAACTCCTCGGGCACGTGCTGAAGTGCCGCCTTCACCACCGAATCTGGCACGGTGTCAAGCGCAGCCTCCTCCGCGGACCTCAAACCACTCGCCGCATGCGACCCCAGGCGGGCAAGCTGCCAGTCCTCGATCGCTTCCGCGTGGGCCCGCCGAGGTTCCCGCCGCGCCTTGCGGTAGCCGCTGATAAAGGTGTTCGTCAGGATGCGATACAGCCACGCTCGCAGGTTCGTCCCCGGCTTGAACCGGTGGAATCCGGCATACGCCTTCGCGTATGTCTCCTGCACGAGGTCTTCGGCGTCCGGCTGATTGCGTGTCAACCGCAACGCGGCCGAGTACAGCTGTTCGGTGTAGGGCAGCGCGTCTCGCACAAAACGCTCGTGATGCCGGACGCCAGCGGTCGCATGAGAATTCACCCCGCCTCCTTTGCGGTCTCACGACCCATAAGACGCAGCAGGCCGGCTCGTGGTTCGGACTCGGCGGCGACATGTTCACCTCGTGGCATGTGCGACGCACCGGCGCGGGCGGCGCAACAGCGTGGCGGAGCGGGTGACGGGCGGCGCGCCGCCGGGACGCGGGCCCGGTGGGGCGCGGCGCGGGCGGACCGGCGGACGCACATGAACAACCTCCTGCGGCGAGCACGGGCTACCCGCGGCAGCGTCGATCAAACCGCTCCGGGCGACACGGGCGTTCCTGCGTGCGGGCGTTGACAGCGGGTGGGCAGCCGTTCGGCAAGACGGCGAACAACAGCGCGCGGGGCACTGCGGCGGCACGAAGGACGTTTGGCCCCGGGCACGCGGGTAGACCTAGTGGTTGATATCAGGCGAGAGGAACTCCAATGGCAGTCGTTATCTTGGCCCTTCTGGTTATTCTCATCCTCGGCGGCCTCGGCTTCGCCATTCACGTCCTGTGGTGGCTCGCGCTTGCGGCGCTGGTCGTATGGCTACTGGGATTTGTCCTGCGCATCGGAGAGACGGTCGCGAGGCCGCCGCGCCGCCGCTGGTACTACTGGTAACGAGCGGGGAGCGATGGGCGGTCGCACAGGTTCGCGCCGGACGTTTTCAATCCGCTGGGAGGCGGTAGGGGATCATGCCAGCAGGTCTACTTCGCCAGGAACAGCGAGGAATAGGAGGTTTTTTATGCCGCAGAAGGTACGCGATGTGATGACCGGAGTTCCGATCGCGCTTCAGTACAACGACACGCTCACCGAGGCGGCACGTGCGATGCGCGATCACGCCGTGGGCTGCGTCCTTGTCACCGAAGGAGCACGGCTGCGCGGGCTGGTCACGGACAGGGACATTGTCGTCCGGGCCATCGCGGAATCACGCGATCCTGACCAGGTGTCTGTCGGCGAGGTGTGCAGCCGAAACTTGGCGTGGGTGTCGCCGGACGACGACGTGGAAGACGCCGTGGCGACCATGCGCCGCCGCGCCGTGCGGCGGCTGCCTGTCGTCGCGGGGAGCCAGGCCATCGGCGTGGTCTCGCTCGGCGATCTTGCGCTCGGCCGCGACACTAGCCCGGCACTCGCCGATATCAGCGCGACCCGGCCGAACGCCTGAGGTCCGGATGAACGTGGTGCCGGGCCCGTAACGAAAGGCGTCGCCGACATGTTCGCCGCGGCCGTAACATTTCCGTAAGGCCGCGGCACCAAGCGGTCCTGACCCCCACCTCTTTATTCCCCTGCCGCAGATTGGACCGCTCATGCCGGGAGCCGTCGACCCCGCCGAGCTGCACGGCGCGATAGCGGGGCTGGAATCTCGGATCGGCGAGCTCCGCCAGGCTGGGCAGGTCCCTGGCGCCGAGCTGAGGCTCACCCTCGAGGCCGCGCTCGTCGAGCTTGATCTCGCCGTGGACATGCTGGGCAAGCTCGTGGGACAACTCGACGCGGCGCAGGACAGCAAAGCGCAGCGCCCCAGGAGCGGGGACGCGGAGCGCCGCCTGCTCCGTGCGGTTTTTCTTGACGCCCCCGCGCCGATCTTCCTGCTCGAACATGACGGCACCGTGCGCAGGATTAACCGGCAGGCGGGCGCGCTGCTCGGAACGCCGCCTGGATACGCGACCGGCATGCCCTTCACCGCTTTCATCGATCTCCAGGGTCGCGCCGCGATGCGCACCCACCTCAACGCATTAGTGCAGACCCGCAGGCCGCGCCGCGTTCGCTGCCAGCTGCTCAGCACGAGCGGACGGGTGGACGGGGTCCTCACCATCGACCTGGTTCAGCTGGCCGGCGAACCTGACCCGCTGATCGTGGCCATCGCTGGTCCCGCGGCACTGCCCAACCCGGCCGTGAGCCGCGCTGCGCCCCGCGCGCACAGCTCCGCGGAGGTGCAGGCGATCGCCGAGGCCACGCAGCGCCTCGACCTGGCCACCGCGACCACGCGGCTGCTGCTCGAGAACGCCACATTCAACGAATCAGTGACACTGCAGCGCTGCGCCCGGCTCCTTTCCTCCGAGCTGAGTTCGTGGGTGGTGGTCGACGTCGCGGAGGCGGACCGGCTGCGGCGCAAGATGGTCGTGGGACCGAGCCGTGACAAAGGTGCGGAGCTGACCAGGACGCTGGAGGACATCGACCCGGTGCCTGGCTCCCTTCCGTGCGAGGTGCACGAGTCCGGGCAGTCGCGGCTGCTCGCCCACGCCGAAGACGCCACGATCCTTGGCGTGGACGAGTCGGGCGTGCCGGTCCTCACGCTGCTCGGCGCCACCTCCCTGCTGTGCGTGCCGCTGTCCGACGGGCAGCGCAGCTACGGAACGATGACCTTGATCCGGCCCGCCGACAACGGGCCGCTGGAGCTGGCCGACCTCGGCCTGGTCGAGGAACTCGGCGAACAGGTCGCGCTCGCGATCAAGGTTGAACGGTTGTTCATGCGCCGCAGCGAGGTCGTTGAGTCCCTGCAGACGAGCCTTCTGCCGCGTAATATCCCGCCGGTTCCCGGCGTCGAAATCGCCCACGCCTACGTGACGGCCACCGAAGGCCTGGACGTCGGCGGCGACTTCTACGACGTCTACGACACCCCGGGCGGCTGGGGCCTGGCCATCGGCGACGTGCAGGGGAAGGGCGAGGAGGCGGCCGCCGTGACGGCGATGGCGCGGCACGCCATACGAGTCCTCGCGCACTGGAACCCGCGTCCGGGCGAGGTGCTCGGCATGGCCAACGAGGTGATGCTGGCGCAGCAGGGCTCCGACCGTTTCGTCACCGCAGCCGCCGCCCACCTGCGGTGGGACGGGCAGATCCTGCGCGCCACCGTCGGTAGCGCCGGGCACCCTGGGCCCGCGCTCATCCGGCCGGACGGCCGGGTACGGCTGCTGGCCGGCGGCGGGATGCCGCTGGGGATCTTCGCGAAGGCCGATCCCGCCACGGAGGAACTGGAACTTACCCCGGGCGACATCCTGTTCTTCTTCACCGACGGCGTCACCGAGGCGCGCAGCCCGGAGAACATCTACTTCGAGGACCGGCTGGTCGAACACCTTGCCATCCTCGCGGGCCAGTCTGCCGTTGAGGTCGTGTCCCAGATGCGCGACCTCGTCCTCGAGTTCAGCCTGAACGACCTGCGCGATGACATGACAATGCTGGCGCTCCGGGTGCTCGACCCGCCCGCGGACACCGCTAGCTGAAGTGCGTGCGCATCGGCGGGCTCCAGCCAGTACCCGCGACATAGGTGCGGACCACCTTGGCAGGCACGCCGGCGACGACGCAGCAATCGGGGACGTCGCCGCGGACGACCGAGCCCGCGGCGACCACGACGTTCCTGCCGATCGTGGCGCCGGGCAGAACAATCGCGCCCGCCCCGAGCCATGTTCCGGGGCCGATGGACACCGTGTCGTTGCTCGGCCACTGCCTGCCGATCGGGATGTCGGGGTCGGCATATCCGTGGTTCTGGTCGGTGATGTAGACGTACGGGCCGGTGAAAACGTCGTCGCCGATCCGGACCGACCGGTGGGCGACGATATGGCTGCCACGTCCGATCACGCAGCGATCGCCGATCCGGAGCACGGGCTGATCCCCGAGTTCCTGGCCGGGTACCATCCCCGCGCACAGCGTGACGTGCATGCCGATCACGGCGTCCTCGCCCACCTCGATCCACCGCTCGCCGTAGACCGCGCCGGTAGGGAACGCCATGCTGCTCCCGCGGCCGAACCGGGCGAAGCGGCGGCCGACGGCGGTGTCCGCGGTGATCAGGGCCGCAGCCTGCACCGCCTGCCAGCCACGGTGCACGATGTCGGCGAGGACCTCTCGAAGCAGGGCCCTGGCCGCGCGCTTGACTCGGACCGGTCCCCCACCCGCTGACATGGCCGGTTACCGTACCCGCGGCGGGCCAGATGCGCCGAAGGCCGGGGCGGCCGACGCCGAAAGGCCACCGGCCGCCCCTGACGCAGCGAGCTGGCCACACGCGCCGTCTATTTCGCGGCCGCGCGTGTCGCGCACCGTGACCGGCAGTTCATACGACTCGAGCCGGCGTACGAACCTGGCCGTGACGTCTGGTGCCGATGCCGTCCACCTCGACCCTGGCGTCGGGTTCAGCGGGATGAGGTTGACGTGGGCGAGCCGCCCGGCGAGCAGCGAGCCCAGCATGTCAGCCCGCCAGGCTTGGTCATTCACGTCACGGATCAGGGCGTACTCGATCGATACCCGGCGGCCGCTCGATGCCGCGTACGCCCAGGCCGCGTCGAGCACCTCGGCGACCTTCCACCGGGTGTTGAGCGGCACAAGCTCGTCGCGCAGTCCGTCGTCTGGCGCGTGCAGCGACACCGCGAGCGTGACCCCCGGTCCATCCGCGGCGAGCCGCGCTATCGCGGGCACGACCCCCACGGTGGACACGGTGATCGACCGCCGTGAGATGCCCAGGCCATCGGGAACCGGGTCGGTGAGCCTGCGCACCGACGAGATGACGGCGCGGTAGTTGGCGAGCGGCTCACCCATCCCCATGAACACCACGTTGGAGACGCGGGCCCGCCCCCCGGGCACCGCACCGGTGGCGAGCGCGCGGCCGGCCGCCACGACCTGATCGACGATCTCGGCCGCGGACAGGTTGCGGGTGAGCCCGGCCTGGCCGGTCGCACAGAACGGGCATGCCATCCCGCAGCCGGCCTGCGATGACACGCACACCGTCACCCGGTCGGGGTATCGCATGAGCACCGACTCCAGATAGGCGCCGTCGAACGCGCGCCACAGCGTCTTGCGAGTGGCTCCGTCATCGCAGGACAGTTGCCGCTCGGCGGTGAGCAGCCCGGGTAGAAACTCGGCGGCGAGCGCGTCGCGGGACCCGGCGGGAAGGTCGGTCATATGCGCAGGATCATTGGTAAACCGGGCGAAATAGTGACGAGACAGCTGACCGGCCCGATAAGGCGGCTCGCCGAACCCGGTCAGGGCCGCTCGCCGCTCCGCCGGGTCCAGATCCGCGAGGTGGCGCGGCGGCCTGCCGCGTCGCGGAACAAGATCATGGCTCGGCACTTAGGCTCCATTCGGGAAAGTCAGATGTTGCCAGGATATGCAGTTGCAAACCCTTAACGATGTTGTCTTATCCGCACAATGACCTGCGAGAAGTCAGTAGATTTTCAGCATGCCGACGTTGCGCAACCGGTCCGCTGACACCCGGGCACCGCAGGTCATCCTGGAGAGCACCAGCCCCTACGAGAGTCGTCGCCTGAGGATGGAATACGACGGTGTGACGACGGCAGCCTACCTGCATGACGAGACGTCGGCCATCGCGGCGACCTGGATCGCCAACCACCAACCTGCCGCGCCGACCACCGATCTCGGCCGGCTCAACGGCGGAAAAGCGCCGATCATGCCGGCCGCGCACACCAAGCACCCGCAGGGACGGCCACCGTTCGAGCCTGCCACCCTGCAGGCTCTGTGGTTCGAGGAAGGCGACGGCGTGGCCATCCTTGAAGCGGGGCAACTGCTCGCCGTCATCCCCGGCTGGGCCGACATGAACCGCGGAATGCCCGGCTACAGCAGGGACATCATCGGTCAGACCCCGTTCGGGTGGTCGCTCGACGACGCCATGGAAGGGCTCGTCCCCCGGGTCGAACAGGCCCGGGCATACTGGCACTGGCGGCTGGCGCAGAATTCATGGGGCAGTTTCCAGCAGGCGGTACTCGGGCATCTGCTCGCGCGCCTCGGCCCCGGTGCGCACTACTGGGACGCGGGAAGCGGCAAACAGCCGATCGTCGGGGTCACCGAGCGCCCACCCACGCCGTCGCGGCCCTACACGGTGCTGTCGACGGTCGGGATGAGCTGCCAGCGTATGCCCGTGGTCGAACAATTCGTCGAGGATACGAGCGGTTATGCGCGCATCGAACTGTGCATGGCAACCACGCTGGCCAGCGCCCAAGCCGCGCGTGTTTTCCTCTGGCTGGCGCAGTACCCGTGGCGGTCGGTCACCTGGTTCGGCCCTGGCCACAGCGTGCGCTGGTATCACGAACCAGCGACTTTCCCCCTTGGCGGCGGGAACGAGGCGGTCCTGCTGCTCGACGAGCCTGGCGGGTTGATCGGTCCGGAACATCCCGATCTGTCGGGGTTCTCCTTCGGCGGCGATCTGGTCCGCTGGCTGTGGATCATCCCGATCAGCGAGCGTGAGCGCCTGCTGGCGAAGGAGCGCGGGTCAGCAAGCCTGGTCAACCAACTCGCGGCGCAGCGCCGTAGTTTCGTCATCGGCTCCTGATCAGCACGCCTCCCGCCACAAGATCACCGCTGCTCGGGTCTGATCCGGCCCGGCACGCGGGTGATGGAACACCGATGGCCCATCGGGGGTCCTATATGAACACCGATGGGCCATCGGTGTTCCTTGTGCTTCCACCGCGCCCACACCTGTGGCCGGGCAAGCCATGCGCCGCGAGCCCACTCGGGCTGCGCGGCGCATGGCTGCTGCGGTCAGGTCAATGGATGTGCAGGTTGACTCCAAGCAGAACCAGGAACCACAGCACGACCGCAAGCAATGCCGACAACAGGATCTTTAGGAATGCGAGGTTGAGATAGTCGTGCTTCCAGGCGACGACGATCCCGACAATCAGATAAATCAGACCAAGAAGGCTGAAACTTCCGCGTAACTTCACCTGCTCCTAGCTCCATCCTCCCCCGCCGCGCACTTTCATGCCTTGCCGATTCGCCCGGGTTGTCCCCACCCAAGATGGAATGAAACCCCGCGCGCAAATGATGCGCCACGCGGCAGCCGTCGTCATAGGGCGCAAGCCGGGACGCGGCTACACAGCCGCGGGCACACCGCGGCAGCCGTTATGCATATTTTCAGTGCGCCCCGGCGGGCACGAAGACGGCCAGCAGCAACCACGCCACCGGCGCGTTGATCAGCAGAGAGTCCAGCCGCTCAAGGATCCCGCCATGACCAGGCAGGACAGTGCCCATGTCCTTGATCCCCAGATCACGTTTGATCATGGACTCGGCCAGGTCGCCAAGCGTCGCGGCGGCGACCGCGGCAACGCCGACGATCATGCCCTGCCAGAACAGCCCACCAAGCATGGCGGGGACCAGCGCGGCTCCGGCCGCGACGCACGCCACCACCGAGCCGATAAGCCCTTCCCACGTCTTTTTCGGGCTGATCGCGGGCACGAGCGGGTGGCGGCCGAAGAGGATTCCGGCGAAATACCCGCCGACATCGCTGCAGATCGTGACGGCGAGAAACACGATCATCCGGTCGGGGCCGTCGCGTGACGCCAGTATCAGCACCGCGAACACCGCCAGGAGCGGCAGATAGGCGAGCACGAAGATGCTGGTCGTCATGTCACTCAGGTAACCGTCGGACCCGCCGGGAAGCCGCCAAACGATCACGGCAACCACCGTCAGCGCGACAGCCGCGAGCGCGCCCCGTGGGCCGATCCAGTACGCACACGTCCACATGGCGGCGCACCCGGCGGCCAGCGGAGGCAGCGCGATCCGGATCTTCCTTACCTCGAGGGCCCTGCTCAGCTCCCACCCTCCGACCGCGATGGCAGCGCCCATGTACAGCAGGAACGTGGCCTTGACCGTGTAGAGGGTGAGCACCACGAGCGCGCCCATGGCAAGCCCCACCCCGATGGCGACAGGCAGATTACGGCCGGTCCGGATTCGCCTGCGACCCGGGTCTGTTGTGGCTGCGGTTTCGGGCCGGTCGTCAAGATCCAACTAGACCTCGAGGAGCTCGGATTCCTTGTGTTTCAGCAAGTCATCCACCTGTGCGACATACGTGTGGGTCAGGTCATCAAGCTCACGCTCGGCACGCCGTCCCTCGTCCTCACCCGCGTCGCCGCCCTTGACCAGCTTGTCGAGCGCGTCCTTGGCGTGACGGCGAATGTTGCGGATGGCCACCCTACTGTCCTCGGCCTTGTGCCTGGCCACCTTGATGTACTCCCTGCGGCGCTCTTCGGACAGCTCAGGGAAGACCACCCGGATGAGCGCGCCATCGTTGGACGGGTTAACGCCAAGATCGCTGTTGCGGATGGCCTTCTCGATCGCCTGCAGCGACGACTTGTCGTACGGCTGCACCACGACCATGCGCGGCTCCGGCATGTGGAAGGAAGCGAGTTGGTTCACCGGGGTCTGCGTGCCGTAGTACTCGGCCGTGATCTTGGCGAACATGGCCGGGTGCGCGCGTCCCGTCCGGATCCCGGCAAAGTCCTCCTTGGCGACCGCGACCGCCTTCTCCATTTTTTCCTCGGCCTCGAGGAGGGTCTCGTCAATCACTGCGGCTCCTGTGCGTTGTGATCCCGCTGCCAGGAGGCTACTTGATAACCGCGACCGGCGCTGCGTGCCGGTAGCCTCCCACGCCTCACATCATCCATCGTCCCCCCGCCGCGCCAAGTCCCCTAGGGGCCGGAAGGGCAGACCAGCGTGCCGATCTTTTCCCCGCGTATCGCGCGGACGATGTTGCCCTTTCCCATCAGGGAGAAGACGACGATCGGCAGCTCGTTGTCACGGCACAGGCTCACGGCGGTGGCGTCGATCACCTTCAGTCCCCTGGTGAGCAGCTCGCCGTATTCGAGCCGCTCGAACCGGACGGCGTCGGGATTCTTGCGCGGATCCGCGTCGTAGACGCCGTCCACCTGGGTTCCCTTGACCACCGCTCCCGCGCGTATCTCGAGCGCACGCTGGGCCGCGCAGGTGTCGGTGGAGAAGAACGGAGCGCCGAGGCCCGCGCCGAAGATCACCACCCTGCCCTTTTCCAGATGGCGGATGGCGCGACGCGGGATGTACGGCTCGGCGACCTGCCCCATCGTGATCGCGGTCTGGACCCGGGTGTCGATGCCCAGCTTTTCGAGCACATCCTGAAGGGCCAGGCAGTTGATGACCGTCCCCAGCATGCCCATGTAGTCGGCGCGAGCGCGATCGATCCCGCGCCTGGACAAGACCTCGCCGCGGAACATGTTGCCCCCGCCCACGACCGCCGCGACCTGTATGCCTTCCCTGACCGCGGCGGCGATCTCCTCCGCGACGTGGATGACGACGTCGGGATCGATGCCGACCGGCTCGGCGCCGGCGAACGCCTCACCGGACAGCTTCAGCACCACCCGCTGCCAGCTGCGATGCGCACCTGCCGGCGGCGGCTCAAGGTGGCGGGCGGGCTCGGCGCTGTCTCGGCTGTCACCGGCTGGGCCAGCTCGTCCGCCTGCGTCAGCTCGTCCGCCTGCGTCAGCTCGTCCGCTTTCGGGGGGCCGGGCTGGCAAAATGAACCGGCCACCGATGGCAGCGCTACTGTCCTGCATGGCCGCGGCCTCCTTCTCCATAACGGCTGTCGCTGAGCGCGTCGCCGCTGAAACGCGTCGAAGGGGGTCAGGCCTCGCCGATCCTGAACCGGACGAACCCCCGCACGGTCACACCCGACTCGGCGAGCAATTGCTTGACCGCCATCTTGTGATCCTTGACGTACGGCTGCTCGAGAAGAACCACGTCCTTGAAGAAGGAATTCAGCCGACCCTCGACGATCTTCGGGATGGCCTTCTCGGGCTTTCCCTCGTCGCGCGTCACCTGCTCCGCGATCCTGCGCTCCTTGTCGAGCACCTCCGCGGGAACATCGTCCCGGCTCACGTACGACGGCCGCATCGCCGCTACCTGCTGGGCGAGGTCCCTCGCGAGCTCGGCGTTCTCCGCCTCAAGCTGCACGAGCACCCCGACAACGGGCGGCAGCGACGGATCCGACTTGTGCAGGTAGCTTGCGACGTATCCGCCCTCGAGCCGCGCGAACCTGCCCAGCTCGAGCTTCTCCTTGATCGCGGCGCTCGCCTGCTCGATCCGCTGCTGAACGGTCGTACCCGGCTTGACTTCCGCGCTGAGCAGAGCGAGGCGGTCGGCCGCCTTGGTCCGCACCGCGGCCGCGAGGATCTCCGCGGCGGCTTCCTGGAAGCTGTCGTTCTTCGCGACGAAGTCCGTCTCGCAATTCAGCTCAAGCAGAACGCCGCTGCCTGTTTCGACATGGGCCGCGATCAGGCCGTTGGCCGCGACCCGCTCGGCGCGCTTGGTGACATCCTTCGCGCCCTTGAGCCGCAGGATCTCCACTGCCTGGCCCACATCGCCGTCGGCCTCCTGGAGAGCCTGCTTGCAATCGAGCATTCCCGCGCCGGTCAGCTCGCGGAGCCGCTTGACGTCCGCGGCCGTCACGTTCACCATTTTGAGCCTCTCACTATCTCACTATCTCGTCATGTCACTATCTCGTCGGGGAACCTGTGTGCGCGGACCACGCGCGAGCGCGCCTTCCCCAAGCGCCGCATCCGGGTGGTCCCTGGCCCCCCGCGTGGGCCCCCATGCTGCGCGCGGCCTCGCCGGCCGGCGCCGCTTTCGGGCTGGCACCGGCTTCGGGCTGGCACCGGCGCGACCAGGCAAAGGATCTCCTGGCCACCGGTGACCGGCTCGTGCCGAAGCGTCAGCCCTCCGCCGTTCTGGCGCGCCGGTCCGCATCTGCGGCGGGAGCCTGGCCACCAGCCTCGGCGCCTTCATCGGCTTCCCCTGCCCCGCTGCCCACCGGATCGAGGGCAGCGCCATCCGCTGGGTCCGCGTTGGAGCCGACCACCGCGGTGGCACCTGCCACCTGACCGTCTGCGGGCTCGCTGTTCACGGGCTCGCTGTTGGCAGGCTCACTGTTCACGGGCTCGCTGCTGGCAGGCTCGCCGCTGGCAGGCTCGCTGCTGGCGGGCTCGGCGGCTGCGGGTGAATCCGCGTCGACAGCGTCCTGGCCGACTACTGAAATCGCGTCAGAGTCGTCTCCCACCGCGGCTGCCTCTCCCGCCGCGGGCCCTGGAGCTTGACCGCCTTCGAGCAGCTCACGTTCCCATTCGGCCAGGGGCTCCTCGGTGCCAAGTTCCACACCGGCGGGCGGCTTCTCCTCGCCCGGCGCGGCCCCGGCCCGAGCGATCAGGCCGTCCGCCACCGCGTCCGCCAGCACGCGCGTCAGCAGCGAAACGCTCCTGATCGCGTCGTCATTCCCTGGGATCGGATACGTGACCTCGTCGGGGTCACAGTTCGTGTCAAGGATCGCCACGACGGGGATGCCGAGCTTGCGCGCCTCGCTGACGGCGATGTGCTCCTTCTTGGTGTCGACCACCCAGACGGCGCTCGGCACGCGTGACATGTCGCGGATCCCGCCGAGCGTGCGCTCCAGCTTGTCGTGCTCCCGCTTGAGGTGGAGCAACTCCTTCTTGGTCATGCCGGAACCGGCCACGTCATCGAAGTCGAGCTCCTCGAGCTCCTTGAGCCGCTGGAGCCGTTTGAAGACCGTGGCGAAGTTCGTCAGCATGCCGCCAAGCCAGCGCTGGTTGACGTACGGCATCCCGACGCGGCGCGCCTGCTCGGCGATCGCCTCCTGAGCCTGCTTCTTGGTGCCGACAAACAGAACCGTGCCGCCGTGCGCGACGGTCTCCTTGACGAATTCGTAGCCAGTGTCGATGTAGTCGAGCGACTGCTGGAGGTCGATGATGTAGATGCCGTTGCGCTCCGCGAAGATGAAGCGCTTCATCTTCGGGTTCCACCGGCGGGTCTGGTGACCGAA
>Ga0137365_10003418_pt1 | contig 12661 bp, 10 predicted proteins | sample SagtaG_9_FD_104799 | JGI IMG/M metagenome (GOLD analysis project Ga0137365, IMG submission 104799) | Vadose zone soil microbial communities from Sagehorn Ranch, Mendocino, California, USA - Sage1_L_40_16 metaG | ecosystem: Environmental > Terrestrial > Soil > Vadose zone | place: USA...
GCAGTCGGTCGGCACGGTGGCCGACGGCCAGTCCAGCACGGTCGGCTGGACGGTGACCGCGCCGAGCACCGGCCAGCCGGTGACGGCCGCGCTGCAGGCGACGGTCGGCTACCTCAACGCGTCGAACGGAGCGCCCGGCACGGTGACCACCTACCAGGGGCCGGCGGCGAACCTGCCGCCGGTGATCACATCCCTGGACCCGACCAGCGCCGCCGAGGGCGACCTGGTCACCATCCACGGCCGCAACTTCGGCGCCGCCCAGGCCGACCCGAACCAGGACTACGTGTTCTTCATCGACGGCGACACCAGCTGGGGGGCACCCTTCGACGGCGCCACGTTCACCCTCGTCAGTTGGAGCGACACCGCGATCACCTTCCTCGTCCCCACCCCGAGCGGCCCCGGCGGCATCTGGCACGTCACGCCGGGCAGCACCGCCACGGTCTTCGTCTACACCTCCGCCGGCCCGTCCAACGCGGCCAGTCTCGCCATCACCGCGCCCGGCTGACGCCACCCAGCGTTGCCATCTGGTCGACCAGCGGGCAGGCTGGGCTCGAGGAGGCGATCATGTTCGGTAGCACGAAGGCGTTCAGCGGCTTCTCGGTGAACGACATCGAGGCAGCGAAGGCGTTCTACGGCGAGACGCTCGGCATCACGGTGACCGAGGAGAACGGCATGCTCACCCTGCACATCGCCGGGGACCGTCCAATCCTGGTCTACCCCAAACCCGACCATACACCAGCAACATATACAATCCTGAACTTTCCGGTGGATGACATCGACAAGGCCGTCGACCAGTTGGTCGAGCGCGGAGTGCGGTTCGAGCACTACGGGCAGAGCGGGATGGACGAGAAGGGCATCTTCCGGGGCCAGGGCCCGCTGATCGCCTGGTTCACCGATCCGGCCGGCAATGTGCTGTCGGTGCTCGAGCAGTAGGGTCACCGCCGACCGGATGGCGGTAGCCCGATGAGCGGCGGCGAGTCGCGGGACGGGGTGGCGCTGACCAACCTCGACGAGCCGCTGTTCCAGGGGGCCGGGGCCACCAAGCGGGACCTGGTCGACTACCTGGACGCGGCCAGCGACCGGATCATCGCGGTGCTCGCCGACCGGCCGCTGTCGGTGGTCCGGGTGCTGCGCGGTCAGCCGCCGTTCATGCAGAAGAACGTGCCGCGCTACACCCCGCCGTGGGTGCGGACGGTGCGGCTGTGGGCCGAGACGTCCAGGCGCGACGTGTCCTACGCGCTGTGCAACGACCGGCGCACGCTGCTGTGGTTCGCCAACCAGCGCGCGGTGGAGTACCACCCGACGCTGATCCAGCTCGACCGCTGGGACCATCCCACCCACCTGGTGCTCGACCTCGACCCGCCGGAGGGGGACGGGTTCGGCGCCGCGGTCCGGGCCGCCCACCTGGTCCGGCGGGCGCTGGCCGACGTCGGCGTGTCCGGCGCGGTCAAGACCAGCGGGGCGAAGGGCGTGCACGTGTTCGTCCCGCTCCAGCCGGGCGTGACGATCGACGAAGCGGCCGCGGCCACCCGCGCGATCGCGGCCCGGGCCGAGCGTCTCGACCCCGCGCTGGCCACCACCGCGTTCATCCGGGAGGACCGCGGCGGCAAGGTGTTCGTCGACTCGACCCGAGCCGGCGGCGCGACGGTGGTGGCGGCCTACAGCCCGCGGGTCCGGCCGGGCGTTCCGGTGTCGTTCCCGGTGCCGTGGGAGGACCTCGATCGGGTCGCGCCGGCCGACTTCACCGTGCACACCGCCGCCCGGCTGATCGCCGACGGCGATCGGTGGGCCGACCGGATGCCCGACCCGCAGCGGCTAGGCGCCGAGCTGATCGAGGAGGGCCGGGCGATCCCGATCGCCCGGGTGCAGGCGATGCACGAGGGCAAGCGGCGCGCCAGGGCCCGCCGCGACTAGGGGCGGCGGCTCGTTCCGGGCGTGGTCGTCTGAGCAGCGGGACACGACGCCGCGTACGGCAGGTTGTGGTCCGATCACAGTGTCGGCATGCTGGCCGGATGACACAGGGCCCGGGCCTCCGGCGGATCGTCGACGGCCTCGAGGCGTCCCTGGACGGGCTGGTGGCCGCGGCCGTCGAGGCGATCTGGGACCAGGTGCCGGCCTACCCACACAGCCCGGACGCCCGGCTGCGCGCGGACGTCACCGCCCACGTGGAGGCGGTGTTCCGGGTGCTGCTGGTGAGCCTGACCGAGGGCCGCCCGGCGCGCCGCACGGACTTCCCGACGACCCGCGGGCAGGCCTACCGGCGGGCTGAGCAGGGTGTCTCGCTGGCCGACTACCTGCGCGCGTTCCGGGTCGGACAGATGACCTTGTGGCAGGGCGTGCTCGACGCGGCCCGAGACGACAGGCAGGCCAGGGAGGCCAGCCTGTTCGTGGTGGGTGATGTGATGCAGATGATCGAGGTGGGCAGCACGGTCGCCGCCGAGGCCTACCTGCAGGCGCAGCAGCACGAGCTGGCCGACAGCGACCGGGTCCGCCGCGACCTGCTCGAGGACCTGCTCGCCCGGCGGGACTTGTCCCCGGGACCGAAGCAGGCGACGCTGCGGGCGGCCGGGCTGGAGCCGGGGACCAGCCTGCTGGTGGTGTCCGCCGCGCCGGTCGGCCCGGTCGCGGACGAGCACGTGCTGCGGGACGCGGCGGTGGCGATCCGCGGCGCCCGGGTACTCGGCAGCAGGGGGCTGGCGGTGCCGCGGCAGGACGAGATCGTCGGGGTCCTGCCGGTCCCGGCCCGCGGCCCGGCCACGACCGTGGCGAGCCTGCAGCGGTCGGTCGCCGAACTGCAGCGCCATCGAGTCCCGCTGGCGGCCGGGATCAGCACCGTGCACGCCGGCCTGGGCGAGGTGCCGGAGGCCTACGCCGAGGCCTGCGTGGCCCGGGACGGGCTGGGCAGCCAGCCAGGGGTGATCGCGCTGCCGGCACTGTCCACGTTCGACTACCTGCTGCTGCGGGACGACGAGACCGCGCGGCGGCTGGTCCGCCCGCAGCTGCGGCGGTTCGTCGAGGAGGACACCGCGCGGGGCGGTGCGCTGGTCGCGACGCTCACCGCGTACGCCGGCAGCGACCTGAACGCGAAGACCGCCGCCCGGCGGCTGCACTTGCACGTCAACACCGCCTACTACCGGCTGGACCGGATCGCCGAGCGCACCGGCTGCGACCTGCGCAGCTTCGCCGACGTATTGGAGCTGCTCATCGCGGTCCGGCTGCTGGCCGCCCGCCCGGAGCCAAGTTCGTGACCTGGCCACCACCCGATTTGTGGTCCGCCCACTAACACCGGCGGACCGTTCGTTGGCACCGTGGGGCATCCCCGACGCCCGCCCTGGAGGTGCCGCATGCTCAACCTGGCCGTACTGCTGGAGGACAGCGCACGCGAGGTCCCGGACTACCCCGCGATCATCCTGGGAGAGACCAGGCTGAGTTACGCCCAGGTGGACGCGGCCGCGAGCCAGGTGGCCAACGCGCTGTCCGCTCGGGGAGTCGGGCCGGGTGACCGGGTCGCGCTGAGCTGCCCGAACCTGCCGTACTTCCCGGTGGTCTACTACGGGATCCTCAAGGTCGGCGCGACCGTGGTGCCGCTGAACGTGCTGCTCACCGAACGCGAGATCGCCTACCACCTGGCGGACTCCGGTGCGACGGCGTACTTCTGCTACGAGGGCACCCCGGAGCTGCCGGTCGGCAAGGCCGGCTTCGCCGCGTACCAGGCGACCGCCGGCTGCCGCCTGTTCGTGCTGCTCGGCGTCGACCCGGCGGACACCTCCCCGATCGTGCAGGTGGACGCGCTCGCCGAGTTCGTGCACGGCCAGCCCACCTCGTTCGACACCGCGCCGACCGCGGAGACGGACACCGCGGTCGTGCTCTACACCAGCGGCACCACCGGCAAGCCGAAGGGCGCCGAGCTGACGCACAGCAACATGGTGCAGAACGCCCTGCTGGCCAGCCGGCTGTTCGGGCTGCGGCCGCAGGACGTGCAGCTGCTCACCCTGCCGCTGTTCCACTCCTTCGGGCAGTCGGTGCAGATGAACGCCGGGTTCGCCAGCCGGAGCGCGGCCGTGCTGCTGCCGAGGTTCGACCCGGAAACGGCACTGTCGCTGATGGAGGGTGAGCGGGTCACGCTCTTCGCTGGTGTCCCGACGATGTACTGGGCGCTGCTGTCCCACCCGGACGCCGACCCCGCCCTCCTGAGCCGGATCGCCGGCACGCTGCGGGTCGCGGTCAGCGGTGGCGCGGCCCTGCCGATGGAGGTCCTGAAGGGCTTCGAGGACCGCTTCGGGGTGCCGATCCTGGAGGGCTACGGCCTGTCCGAGACCAGCCCGGTGGCCACGTTCAACCGTCCGGACCGGCCCCGCCGGCCGGGCTCTATCGGGCTGCCGGTCTGGGGCGTCGAGGTCAAGATCGTCGGTCCGGACTGGGCGCCGGCCGCTGTGGACGAGCCGGGCGAGGTCTGCATCCGCGGCCACAACGTGATGAAGGGTTACCTGAACCGTCCGGAGGCGACCGCCGAGGCGATCGACGAGCGCGGCTGGTTCCGCACCGGCGACATCGGCCGGCGAGACGCCGACGGCTACCTCTACATCGTGGACCGGCAGAAGGACATGATCATCCGCGGCGGGTTCAACGTCTACCCGCGCGAGCTCGAGGAGGTGCTGCTGACCCACCCCGATGTCAGCCTGGCCGCGGTGGTCGGCGTGCCGCACGACAGCCACGGCGAGGAGGTCAAGGCGTTCGTCATCCGTAGGCCCGGGGCCGCACTGACCGAGGCCGAGCTGGTCGCGTGGTGCCGGCAGAACATGGCCGCCTACAAGTACCCGCGAATGGTGGAGTTCCGGGACCGGCTGCCGATGACCGCGACCGGCAAGATCCTCAAGCGCGAGCTGACCGAGGAGGTGCGGCCGTGATCGGCGGCGCGCTGGCCGCCGATCACGAGCCGCTGCGTCACGCGGACGGGCGTAGCGGCACCGGCGGGGTGTACCGGACGAACGCCGGCGGCATCGGGCCGTACTGGAACGTCGCCAGGTCGAACACCAGCCGGTACTGGCTGTCGAACTGGGCCGCGGCCGCGTTGAGCCGTCCCGGGTCGACGGCGGGCCAGTGTCCGGAGCGGACACGCTGCAGCAGCGTGGTCAGGCCGACGATCTCGTCGGCAGCGCTGAACGAGCAGTGCATGCCGCGCTCGACGAAGAGCTGGCGCAACTGGCTCGGGTCGCCGGCGCGGCGGACCTGCCCGGCGTACCAGCGGTCATGGTCCGGCACGGCGCCGCCGTCGCCGGTGGTCTTCATGGTCAGCACCGGCACCCGGGTGATGCCGCTGGGCACCCCGTAGCGGTGCAGGTACTCGGCCGCGGCCGGGTCGGCGCTGATCCGCGGCGCGGCGGCCAGCCGGTCCAGGTCGGCGCCGAGGTCCAGCCCGGCCTGCCGGTAGGCCTGCAGCACGACCGTGCGCTGGCTGGACCGGGCGAGCTGGCGGCGGTAGTCGATGCCCACGTTGAACGACGGGTTGCCGCCGGCCCGCAGCTCCAGGTCGGCCCGCGCGGTCGGGCCGAGCCCGAGGATGTCCGCGTACTCGATCCACTGTGCCTGCTGCCGGATCCACCCGGCCAGCTCGGTCGGCGCCGGCTGCAGCGCCGAGTACCACCCGGTGACGTTGCCGAACGCGGCGGCCAGGGCCAGCCTGGCTCGCCCCTGCGGGGTGGTCACCGCCCGCTCGACCGCCGCCGCCAGTGCCTGGGTGCTGCCGGCCGGGTCCCGCGGGTGCACCAGGTCGATCTCCTGCCCCGGAGCGAGCAGCGTGCGCACCGCGAACTCGATGTCCAGGATCATGTTCCAGGACGCGGCCAGGTCGTACTCGCCGCACACCGTGGCCACCCCGGCGAACCGCCCGGGGTTGCGTTCGGCCAGCAGCACCGCCATCGCCGCGCCCATCGACTGTCCGGTCGCCACGGTCTGCCGTGGACGCCCGACATGCCCGGTGAACCAGTCCAGCAGCCTGATCTGGTCGCCCAGCGCCTGCTCGACCAGGAAGCCGACACCGTCGTGCTGGAACTGGGAGGCGGCCAGCGCGTAGCCGTGGTCGAGCAGCCAGGTCTCGGTCGCCGGGGCGTTCGTCACCGGGAGGCCGGGAAACTGGAAGCCGGCCGGGACGTAGCCATGGCTGTACAGCATCAGCGTGCCGTTCCAGTGCTCCGGCACCTCCACCCGATACCGGGCTCCGTCGATCACCCCGCTATAGCTCTGCCGCCCAGCCGCCGCGGTCGACCCCGCGGCGGTCGACCCCACGGCGGCCGCAACCGGCCCGCCGACCAGCACACTCACCACCATCGCGACAGCCGCGAGCAGCCGTAACCCGACACGCATGTCAGTCCTCCCTGTCCGTCGGAACGGACAGGTAGACCAGCGCCGGCCGGCAAAGTCATCGGCCGGCGGCCCCGCTGACCGGGGTTACGCCGGTCGGGTCGTGAAGATCGCGGCGGCGCCGGCCGGCAGCCGGTAGGTGTTGATGGAGTCTCCCCACGGCAGGTCGAAGGTGGCGACGGAGTGGCCGGAGTTGTACGCGACCAGTAGCTGGGTGCCGTCCGGCAGCGTGGCCGTCTTGCGCTGGACGCCGCGGTCCGAGCCTCCCCCGCCACCCGCCGGCCCACCCGGAGCGAGCACGTTCAGCTCGTGGATCGACCACCAACTGCCGGCGCTGCCCTGGTTCACCAGGCGGATGAACCGCCCGGTGACCTGCGGGAACAGGATCCTGGTCACCGTGGCGCCCGGGCCGGTCGCGATCGGCTGGCCCCAGTTCGTGCCGTCGTCGGACACGTAGACCTGGTACTGCCGGGGGAAGTCGCCGGGGCTCGCGGTGGTGTCCAGCACGATCTGGTTGAACGTCTGCCGGGAGCCGAGGTCGATCTGGAACGTGTCGCCGGGCCGCATGCTGTGCCCGGTGCTCCACCGGGTGGCCGGATCTCCGTCGATCGCGTTGCTCGCCGGCTCGCCGGAGTCGCTCGCCGCCGACACGGTCCACCCGTCCCGGGGCAGCGCCGCCTCGGTGGTCGGGGGAGTGAGCGACGCGCCGGTGGGCAGCGTGTAGCCCAGCCACTGGGAGCCGACCCGCACCTGACTCACGGCGGCGGCCACCAAGCTGCTGTCGACGCTGATCAGCGCGCGGGTCCGGTCCGGGTTGTCGAACGGGATGTCCACCGAGCCGATCGCGGCCGGGTCCACGCTGCCCTGCTCGGTGCCGGTCCAGGTGAACGTCGCCGCCGCCCCGCCGGCCAGGCTGTAGCTGAACCACCGGTCGCCCCACCGCACCCGGAACGTCTTCCGGCCGGTGCCCGAGTTGAACGCGACCAGCGCGGTGGACCCGTCCGGGTTGGTGAACGCGACGTCCTGCACGTCGCCGGCGCCCAGGGTGCTGGAGGCGACCCGGTGGGCGCCCGGGCGGACGAACTTGCTGGCCTGACCGAGCGCCCAGTAGTCGGCGGTCTTGGTGTACGACCAGTGCCCGCTGGCGTCCGGGGCGACCGTGACCACGCCGCGGCAGGTCAGGCAGCCGCCGTTGGTAGGGCCGTTGTCCTGGTCCAGCGCCATGTTCCAGCGGATGACGCCCTGCGCCCAGTCACGGGTGGCGTTGATGACCAGGCCCAGCCCGGCGGCGAACCCGGCCTGCGCATCGCCTTCCCATTCGCCGCCAGAGCACTCGGTCTGGAACGCCGGCTTGTTCGGGTAGTTGTTGTGCGACACCGCCTGGGTGATCACATCGCCGCCGTAGCAGTGCCAGGCCGTGCCGGCGACGTGCCCGGACGCGGCCGGGTCGGCGTACATGCTCTCCGGGTAGCTGATGACATCCCAGTTGTGGTCGTAGCCCAGGATCCCGGTGGGCAGCCGGTGCGCCCGCAGCTCGGGACCGAGGTAGTTCTTGATCAGGTTGTCTTCCTGCTCGGCGCTGAGCAACATGCCCGGGTACCCGCCCGGCTCGTACAGCGGCTCGTTCTGCGGCGTGATGTACCGGACCGGCACCCCCGCCGCCGCGTACCCCTCGACGAACCTGGTGAAGTAGTCGGCCAACGGCTGGTAGGCATCCGGCCGGAGCGTTCCGCCGATCATCGAGTCGCTCGTCTTCATCCATCCCGGCGGGCTCCACGGCGTGGCCATCACGGTCAGCTGCGGGTTGATCCGGCGGGCCTGGACGAGCAGCGGGACGATGTAGGCCAGGTCGTGGTCGATGGAGAAGTGGGCGAGCGTGGGGTCGGTCTGGCCGGCCGGCATGTCGTCGTAGGAGTAGTTCCCGTTCACCGCGAAGTCGCTGGCGCCCATCGGCTGGCGCAGGAAGCTCAGCCCGATGCCGTCCGGGCCGAACAGGTCACGCATCACCGCGTCGCGCTGCGCGCTGTCCAGCCGGGTGCCGACCAGCCAGGCGGAGGAGTCGGTGAACGACGCGCCGAAGCCGGTGATCTCCTGATACTGCCGGCGGGTGTCGACCGTGATCGTCGACCCGCCGGCGGCCTGCCCGCTGTGCCAGGACAGCGAGGGCTGGCGGGCCAGATAAGTGTTGGCGCCGAGGTCGGTGAGGAACACCGACACCCCGGGTGGCTGGCCGGCATCGGCGGCCGCCTCGGGCGGGCTGACCGCGAGCAGCGGCAGCACCGCCACCAGCGCGACTCCCAGCGATCGTGATGACAACGTTGTGACCCCTTCCACGGCGGCCGGTCTCGTCGGCGAGACGGCTCCGGAGCAGGAATTCCCGGCTCGACACGTCGCCAACCAGGGTTGTCGGCATTCGAACATATGTGCGAACATGAAAGGGTGCCCGGCGAGGCCACGATCCTGCACGCCGACCTCGACGCGTTCTACGCGTCGGTCGAGCAGCGGGACGACCCGCGGCTGCGGGGCCGCCCGGTGATCGTCGGTGCCGGCGTGGTGCTGGCGGCCAGCTACGAGGCCAAGGCGCGAGGGGTGCGGACCGCGATGGGCGGCCGGCAGGCCCGGCGGCTGTGCCCGCAGGCGGTCGTGGTCTCGCCCCGGATGTCGGCCTACTCCGAGGCGAGCAAGGCGGTGTTCGAGGTGTTCCGGCACACCACGCCGCTGGTCGAGGGCCTGTCGATAGACGAGGCGTTCCTCGATGTGGGCGGGCTGCGCCGGGTCTCCGGCACGCCGACCGAGATCGCGGTGCGGCTGCGCCGCGAGGTCCGCGAGCGGGTCGGGCTGCCCATCACGGTCGGGGTGGCCAGGACGAAGTTCCTGGCCAAGGTGGCCAGCACGGTGGCCAAGCCGGACGGTCTGCTGGTCGTGCCGCCGGACGCCGAGCTGGCGTTCCTGCACCCGCTGCCGGTCGAGCGGCTGTGGGGGGTCGGGCCGGTCTCGGCCAGCAAGCTGCGCGACCGCCGGATCGTGACCGTGGGCACCGTCGCGCACGTCGGCCAGGCGGCCCTGGTCTCGATCCTCGGCCCGGCGCTCGGCCGACACCTGCACGCGCTGGCGCACAACCGCGACCCCAGGCCGGTGCAGGTCGGGCGCCGCCGGCGCTCGATGGGCGCGCAGCGGGCGCTCGGTCGCACGCCGCGGTCTCCGGACGCGATCGACGCCGCGCTCGCCGGGCTGGTCGACCGGGTCACCCGCCGGATGCGGGCCGCCGGGCGGACCGGTCGCACCGTGGTGCTCAGGATGCGGTTCGACGACTTCTGCCGGGCCACCCGTTCGCACACCCTGCCCCGCGCCACCGCGAACAGCCAGGCGATCCTGCACACGGCCAGGTCGCTGCTGCACACCGCCGGCCCGATGATCGAGCAGCGCGGCCTCACCCTGGTCGGCGTCGCGGTCGCGAACCTCGACGACGACGGCGCCCTCCAGCTGCCGCTGCCGTTCGACCACTACGGCAGCGGCGACCTGGACGCGGCCCTCGACGCGCTGCGCGACCGGTTCGGGTCGGCCGCGGTCACCCGGGCCATCCAGCTCGGCCGCGACCAGGGCCTGGCGGTGCCGCTGCTGCCCGACTGAGCCGCGCCGACCGTGGCCCGGACGGTCAGCAGGAGCCGGCGGCCGGGTCGCCGCCGGGTGCCTGGTCCGCGGCCTCGGCGAGCGCGGCCCACGCCTTCTCGGACCGGGTGATCAGCTCCTCGACCTCCCGGGGTGGCGCCCCTTTCCGCCATTCGGCCGCGACCGCATCGGGGAGCAGCTCGCGCAGGTGCAGGTCCAAGGCATACAGCGCGGGCTCCCAGCCGGCGCCCATGCCGGGGACGACGTCGAGCATCCGGCCGCCCCACTCGACCAGCCTGGTCACCGTGGCGTGCTCCAGCTCGAACAGGGTGCCGCCGTCCCCGTCCGGCGACAGCCGCAGGTCGACCTCGTCGACCGGCCGGTCGCCGTACACCCAGGTGACGGTGAGCCGGCGAGGCGGCTCGCAGCGGAGGATTTCGCCGCTGGCGATGCCCTCGAGGCTGAACGTGCCACCCTGGCGGAGGTCGCCGGTGATCTCGACGAACCAGCGGCTGAGCCGGTCCGGGTTGCAGCAGGCATCCCAGACGTCGTCGATCGGCGCGTCGTAGCGCCGGCGGAGCACCACGGTGCGGGCCTGGCCGGCGGGGATCCGCCGGCTGCCGACCTCCCGGTGCGCGCCGGAGACTGGGTCTGCTGAGCTGTCCATGTCGGTCAGGTACCCTTCGTGGTCGGGGGAGAGTCGTGCCGGTGCCGCCGCCCCCGGGCCAGCTCGGTGCCGAGGGCATCCAGCCGCTGGCTCCAGAACCGGCGGTACGGCTGCAGCCAGACGTCGATCTCCTGCAGCGGTGCCGGATCCACCGAGTACAGCCGGCGGGTGCCGGCGGCCCGGACGGTGGCGAACCCGTGCTCGCGCAGCACCCGCAGATGCTGCGACACGGCCGGCTGGGAGATGCCGAACTCCTGCCGCACGACGCCGCTGACCTCGCCGGCCGCCCGCTCGCCGGTCGCGAGCAGCTCCAGGATCCGGCGCCGGACCGGGTCGCCGAGGACGTCGAACGCGTGCACAGCGGCCACTGTGTCAGCACCCGCTTATATAAGTCAAGCCTGATTCTCGTTCCGGCCCGCCGGCGGGGCGGACGCGATCGCCGGCGGCGCGGCCGGCGGCACCGGTGCAGCGGCTGGGAGGGCGACCCGGACCACCAGCCCGCCGCCCTCGCGTCCCTCGGCGTGTAGCCGGCCGCCGTGCGCCCGGACCACGGAACGCACAATGGACAGTCCCAGGCCGGCGCCGCGGGCGCTGCCGACCCGATCCGAGGACTGCCGGCGGAACGGCTCGAACAGGCCGGGCACCTCGTAGGAGGCCACCACCGGGCCGGTGTTGGACACCACGAGCTCGGCGCTGCCGCCCACCACCGCGGTGTGCACCGCGACCCAGCCGCCGCGCCGGTTGTGCCGGACTCCATTGTGGACCAGGTTCTGCACCAGCCGCTCCACCAGGATCGGGTCGCCGGCAGCGGGCGCCGGGCCGAACGAGCCGTTGACCTCCACGCCTGCCGTCCTGGCCTCGTCGCCGACCTGCGCGGTGACGTGCGCAGCCACCTCGGCGAGGTCGACCGGTGCCCACTCGGTCAGCTGCGCGTCGCTGCGGGCCAGCGTCAGCAGGCCGTCGATCAGCCGCTCGTGCCGCTCGTTGACCGCGAGCAGGGTGGCCCCGAGCTGGCGGACGTCGGTCGAGGCGTCGGGCCGGCCGAGCGCCACCTCCAGCAGCGTCCGGTTGATCGCGAGCGGGGTGCGCAGCTCGTGCGAGGCGTTGCCGACGAACCGGCGCTGCCCCTGGAACGCCTGGTCCAGCCGCTCCAGCATCGCGTCGAACGTGTCGGCCAGCTCCTTCACCTCGTCCGGCGGGCCGTCCAGGGCGATCCGCTCGTGCAGGCTGCGGTCGGCGACCCGGCGGGCGGTCGCGGTGATCGTGTGGATCGGCCGCAGCGCCCGCCCGGCCATCGCCCAGCCGAGGCCGCCGCCGGCCACCCCGATCACGCCGAGCGCGAGCAGCGACTCGACCAGCAGGGTGTGCAGGGTGCTGGTCTTGGCGCGTTCGGTGGTGGCCTGGATCTGCTGCAGCGCCTGCTCCGCGCTCGGCGGCGTTCCGGCTGGCCCACCGCCGGCCCCGCCGGTCTTGCCGGTCGCCGCGACGCCGGAGCTCGCGCCGGGCCCGGTGCCCACCACGAGCGTGGACTTCCCGGTGAGCTGGGTGCTGAGGGTGTGCGTGACCAGCAGGTAGAGGCCGGTCACCAGCACTGTTCCGGCGACGAAGAACGCGATGCCGTACAGCAGGGTGAGCCGGACCCGGACCTTCACGGCAGCCGATACCCCACTCCGGGGACCGTCTCCAGCACCGGCGGGTCGCCCAGCTTGCGGCGCAGCGTCATGATCGTCACCCGGACCACGTTGGTGAACGGGTCGATGTTCTCGTCCCAGGCCTTCTCCAGCAGGTCCTCGGCGGAGACCACGCCGCCGTCGGCCCGCAGCAGCTCCTCGAGCACCGCGAACTCCTTCTTGGACAGCGGCAGGTAGTGCCCGTCCCGGAACGACTCGTGCCGCCCGGGATCCAGCCTGATCCCGGTCCGCTCCAGCACCGGCGGCGCCGGCGCCCTGGCCCGCCGACCCAGCGCCCGGACCCGGGCCACCAGCTCGGCGAACGCGAACGGCTTGCCGAGGTAGTCGTCCGCGC
>Ga0137365_10003420_pt1 | contig 12661 bp, 8 predicted proteins | sample SagtaG_9_FD_104799 | JGI IMG/M metagenome (GOLD analysis project Ga0137365, IMG submission 104799) | Vadose zone soil microbial communities from Sagehorn Ranch, Mendocino, California, USA - Sage1_L_40_16 metaG | ecosystem: Environmental > Terrestrial > Soil > Vadose zone | place: USA: California...
ACGTCCTCCAGGGCAGTCAGACCCGGGAGCGTCTTGCCCTCGAGGTACTCCAGGCTCGCGCCGCCGCCGGTGGAGATGTGGCTGTACGACTTCTCCGGGATGCCGAGGGCGCGAACCGCCGCGGCCGAGTCGCCGCCGCCGACCACCGTCAGCCCGTTCACCGCGGCCACCGCCTCGGCGACCGCGCGGGTCCCGGCGGCGAACGCCGGGAACTCGAAGACCCCGACCGGCCCGTTCCAGAACACGGTTTTCGCGTCGCGCAGCTTCGCGGTGAACAGCTCCCTGGTGGCCGGGCCGATATCGACGCCCTCGCGATCGGCGGGAAAGCTGGCGACCGGTACTACATCGTGCTCGGCGTCCGGCGCGAACCGGGTCGCGGCCACGAGATCGACCGGCAGCACGATCTCGACGCCGCGCCGGCTGGCATCGTCGAGCATCGCCGACACCTGCGGGATCTGGTCGGCCTCGAGCAGCGACTTGCCGACCTCGTAGCCGCGCGCCGCAAGGAACGTGTAGGACATGCCGCCGCCGATCAGCAACCGGTCAGCGGTGTCCAGCAGGCTGGCGATCACCGCGAGCTTGTCCGACGGCTTGGCGCCGCCGAGAACGACCACGTAGGGCCGCGGCGGGTCGCTGGCCAGCCTGCGCAGCACGGCGAGCTCGGCGATGACGAGGTCGCCCGCCGCGTGCGGCAGCAGGCCGGGCAGGTCATAGACGCTGGCGTGCTTGCGGTGCACGGCGCCGAATCCGTCGCCGACATAAAGTTCGGCGAGCGCGGCGAGCCGGTCGGCGAACGCGCCGCGCTCCGCGTCATCTTTGCTGGTCTCGGCCGGTTCGAAGCGGAGATTCTCGAGCATGGCGACGGTGCCGTCGGCCAGGCCCGCCGCGGCCTTGCTGGCCGGCTCGCCCGCCACGTCAGGCACGAATGTCACCGGCCGGCCGAGCAACTCGCCCAGTCGCTGCGCGACCGTTTGCAGCGACAGCCTCGCCGTGGCCCGCTCCGCGTAGCTCGCGCCCTTCGGCCTGCCCAGGTGGGCGCATACGATGACCCGCGCGCCCCGCTTGACCAGCTTGCTGATCGTGGGAACGCTGGCCCTGATCCGGCCGTCGTCGGTGATGGCGGGCCTGTCCCCGCTACCCGCGGCGATGTCGAGCGGTACGTTGAGGTCGGTGCGGACCAAGACCCGCCGGCCGGCGACGTCGAGGTCCTCGATGCTTTTCATGCGGCTCAGAGCTCCTTACAGGCGCGAGCCGACCAGGCGGGTCAGGTCAGCGAGCCGGTTCGAGTAGCCCCACTCGTTGTCATACCAGCCGATGACCTTGACCTGGTTCCCGAACGTCATCGTGAGCGCCGCGTCGAAGGTGCACGAGTAGGGGGTGCCGACGATGTCGGAGGACACGATCGGGTCCTCGGTGTAGTGCAGGTAGCCCTTGAGGGACCCCTCTGCGGCGGCTCGGTACGCGGCGTTCACCTCGTCTTGGCTCACCTCACGGCCAAGCTCCACGACCAGGTCGGTGACCGAGCCGTCGGCGACAGGCACCCGCATCGACATCCCGTCAAGCTTGCCCTTGAGCTCGGGCAGCACGAGGGCGGTCGCCTTGGCCGCGCCGGTCGTGGTGGGGATGATGTTCTGCGCCGCGGCGCGCGCCCGCCGCAGGTCCTTGTGCGGGAAGTCCAGGATCACCTGATCGTTGGTGTAGGCGTGAATCGTGGTCATCAGGCCCTTGACGATCCCGAAGTTGTCGAGCAGCACCTTAGCCATGGGCGCCACACAGTTCGTGGTGCATGAGGCATTGGAGATAATGGTGTGACTGTCGGGATCGTAGGTGTCATCGTTCACGCCCATCACGATCGTGATGTCCTCGCCCTTCGCGGGGGCCGAAATGATCACCTTCTTGGCGCCCGCGTCGATGTGCTTGCGCGCGTCCTCGGCCTTGGTGAAGCGCCCGGTCGACTCGATCACGATGTCCACGCCAAGTTCCCGCCAGGGCAGCGTCGCGGGGTCGCGCTGCGCGAGCACCTTGATCGCGCGGCCGCCAGCGTGAATCGCTTCGCCGTCCGCGGTGATCTCCATATCGAGCGTGCCCAGCACCGTGTCGTACTTCAGCAGGTGCGCCAGCGTGGCGGTGTCCGTCAAGTCGTTGGCGGCAACTATCTCGATGTCCCCTTGCCCAGCGCCTGCCGTGGTTCCGGCCCTGGCCGGCGCTGCGTGGACCGCACGCCAGAAGTTGCGCCCGATGCGGCCGAAGCCGTTGACGCCAACACGGATGGTCACGGCGTGTACTCCTCATCTGTTGAACTGGAACGCGCTGCGGTCGGGGGCCCAACGCCGGGCGGGCAGCCCCGCCTGGAACGGGCCCCGGGGGGCCTGCCCGCGCCTGGACAGCGCGGCGGCGAGGGTTGCCCAGGGCTGGCCCCCGGGGTCGGCACCGCGGCGTGCCGCCCATATCCGACACTATCGAACCCGGCTGCGTAGGCTACGACCCGCGCCTGGACGCGGAACGCCGCGATCGCGTCCAGCAGGCTCATCACGCCGCGATGCTGGCGAGAAAGCGGCGTCAGGGCACCAGCATGTCGGGAGTGAGATTGGCGTCGGTGCCCGGCAAGCCGAGTTCCATCGCCCGCTTGTCGGCCATCGCCAGGAGCCTGCGGATCCGGCCGGCGATCGCGTCCTTGGTCAGCGGCGGCTCGGCGAGCGCACCAAGTTCTTCCAGGCTGGCCTGCCGGTGGCGCAGGCGCAGTTCGCCGGCCACGACCAGGTGCTCTGGCGCACCGTCGCCAAGGATTTCAAGCGCCCGCTCCACCCGCGCACCGGCCGCGACCGCGGCTCGGGCGCTGCGCCGCAGGTTCGCGTCATCGAAGTTGGCCAGCCGGTTCGCGGTCGCCCTGACCTCGCGGCGCATCCGCCGTTCCTCCCACGCCAGCACGCTGTCATGGGCGCCGAGCCGGGTGAGCAGCGCGCTGATCGCGTCGCCATCACGGATGACGACCCGGTCGACGCCGCGGACCTCGCGCGCCTTCGCGTGGATCTTCAGCCGCCTCGCGGAGCCGACGAGCGCGAGCGCGGCTTCCGGCCCGGGGCACGTGACCTCTAGCGACATCGAGCGTCCCGGTTCGGTGAGCGAGCCGTGCGCCAGGAACGCCCCGCGCCACGCCGCCTCGGCATCACAGGACGTACCGGCGACCACTTGCCGCGGCAGGCCGCGCACCGGGCGCCCGTAGCTGTCGACGAGGCCGGTCTGACGAGCCAGGCTGTCCGCGTCCTTGTACACGCGCACGACGTACCTGTTGCCCTTCCGCAGGCCACTGGGTGCGAGCACCATCAGGTCTGATGAGTGCCCGAATGCCTCGGCGATGTCCTTGCGCAGTCGGCGCGCGGTGGCGCCGGTGTCGAGCTCGGCCTCGATCACGATCCGGCCGCTGGCCAGATGCAGGCCGCCCGCGAACCGTAGCAATGTCGACACCTCGGCCTTACGGCAGCACGGCTTCAGCACAGTGACCCGGCTGAGCTCGTCCTTCACGACGCCGGTCATGGCCATCGCCTCATCCCCCCTCGAAGATCTCAGCGTAGGCCGCGGCGAGCCGGTGCGGGTCGTGACGGGGTGAGCCATCCGCCAGCGCCACATCAGCGAGCACCAGCCGGGCTCCGAGCACGCCGGCGGCCTTCTCCAGTTCTGCTACCCCGGCCCGTGTGGCCGAGCGGTCAGCAAGCACGACGTCGACCGTGAGCTCCGGCGCGTGCGCGGCAAGCACCTCCAGGTGGGTGTGGGGGGCGAAACCCGCCGTCTCACCGGGCTGCGCCGCCAGGTTGAGCGCGACCACGCGGCGGGCGCTCGCGGTCACGAGCGCCTTGGCGAGTTCCGGCACAAGCAGGTGCGGCAGCACGCTCGTGAACCATGAGCCCGGGCCGAGCACGACCCAGTCCGCCTCGTGCACGGCAGCGACCGCAGGTCGGCACGCGGGCGGATCCGCGGGGACAAGCGAGATCGAGCGCACCCGTCCGGGGGTCACCGCGCACGCCGCCTGCCCGCGCACGACGCTGATCTCGTGCGGGCGCGCGGGATCAGCGCCCTCCACCTCAGCCGTGATGTCGAGCGGCACCGCCGCCATCGGGAGCACGCGGCCGTGCGCGCCGAGCAGCAACCCGACCCACTCGAGACCCTCGACGGCATCGCCGAGCAGGTCCCACAGCGCGACGATGAGCAGGTTCCCTACCGTGTGCCCGGACAGCTCACCGTCGCCGCCAAAGCGGTGCTGGACCACGCGGCTCCAGGTCGTGCCCCACTCGCCGTCGCCGCACAGCGCGGCGAGGGCCATGCGCAGGTCTCCCGGCGGCAGCACGCCGAACTGTCGTCGCAGGCGTCCGCTTGAGCCGCCGTTGTCGGCCACGGTCACGATGGCGGTCAGGCTGTCGGTCACCCGCCGGAGCGCAGAAAGCGACGCGTGCAGCCCGTGACCGCCGCCGAGCGCGACGACGTTGAGCGAATCCCGCGAAGTCACGCCGTCACTCACGGCCCAGGTCCCGATGCGTGACCTGGACGTCCGATCCAGCCTCGGCCAGGCGCGCCCCGACCTGTTCGGCCATGGTGACGCTGCGGTGCTTGCCGCCGGTACAACCAATCGCCAGCGTGACGAAGTGCTTGCCCTCGCGCTCGTAACCGGCCAGCACGACGCGCAGCGTCTCCAGGTAGGCAGCGAGGAATTTTTCGGCACCAGGCTGGCCCAGCACGTACTCGCGAACCGGCTGGTCAAGACCGGTCAGCGGGCGCAGTTCTCCGATCCAGTGCGGGTTGGGAAGGAACCGGCAGTCCGCCACCAGGTCAGCATCCACCGGCAGGCCGTACTTGTAGCCGAACGACACGACGTTGACGCGCACTCGCCGGTCGCCTTCATCAGCGAAGAATCCGTGCATCCGGGCCCGCAGCTCATGGACGTTGAGCACGGAGGTGTCGAGCACGAAGTCGGCGTCGTCGCTCAGGCCGCGGAGCAGTTCCCGCTCGGCCGCGATGCCGTCCACGACCCTGCCCTCACCCTGCAGCGGATGTGGCCGCCGCACGCTCTCGAATCGTCTCACCAGCGTCTCGTCGGTGGCTTCGAGGAATACGATCCTCGGCCGGATGCCACGGGCGGCAAGCTCGCTGACGGTCGACTTCAAGTCGGTGGTGAAGGCTCTGCTGCGCACGTCGACCACGGCGGCGATCCTGCGCACCGCGCCCTGCGAACGCGCGGCGAGATCCACCATCGTGGGCAGCAGGCCGGGTGGCAGGTTGTCCACCACGAACCAGTCCAGGTCTTCAAGCGACTTGGCGGCTGTGCTCCGGCCGGCGCCCGACATGCCGGTGATGATGACGATGTCCGGCGCTGCTGTGTGCGTCGTGCTCATCCGGCTTCCCCGTCGGGTTCCGTGGCTCCCGTGCCTGTGCCCCCCGGGCCAGCACTGGCTCCGAGCGCCGTGAGCACGGATCCAGCGATACGCGGGCCGAACCCCGGCAGCTCGGCAATCTCGTCCACCGTAGCGCCCCGGATTCCACGGACAGAGCCGAAGCGCCGCAACAGGGCCGTCCTGCGAGCGGGCCCGAGGCCGGGAATGCTGTCCAGCTCGCTCTCCGTGAGCGCCTTTGATCTCTTCGACCTGTGATAAGTGATCGCGAACCGATGTGCCTCGTCACGCACGCGTTGCAGCAGGTACAGGCCCTCGCTCGTGCGCGGCATGATGACCGGGGCGTCCTCGCCCGGGAGCCAGACCTCCTCGAGCCGCTTGGCCAGGCCACATACGGCCACGTCCTCGATACCGAGTTCATCGAGCGCGGCGCGCGCTGCCGCCGCCTGGGCGGGCCCGCCGTCCACGACAAGCAGCCCCGGCGGGTAGGCGAACCGGCGCCGACTCTCCTGTGTCCCTGGTGCGGCGGCGCTGTCCCCCAGAGTGTCCAGTTCTCCCGTCTCCTCGCGTTCTTCCAGATATCGCCGGAACCGGCGGGATATCACCTCGTGGATCGCGGCGACGTCGCCCTGCCCGTCAAGCTGGCGGACGCTGAACCTGCGGTATTCCGCCTTGCGCGCGAGCCCGTCCTCGAATACGACCATCGAGGCCACCACGTGCGTGCCCTGCAGGTTGGACACGTCATAGCACTCGATGCGAAGCGGCGCCTCGGCGAGCCCGAGCGACTCCTGGATCTCGTTAAGCGCGCGGCTGCGTGTGGTCAGGTCGCTGGCCCGGCGGGTCTTGTGCAGCGCCAGCGATTCCGCCGCGTTCCTCGTCACCGTTTCGAGCAGCGCCTTCTTGTCGCCGCGCCGCGGAACGCGCAGGTCGACGCGCCCCCCCCGGCGGGCGGCGAGCCACTCACCGATCGCCATGGCGTCCGGTGGAAGGACAGGGACGAGCACTTCGCGTGGCACGGCGGAGACGCTGCCCGCGGCGCCGTGCACCTGCGGCCCCGCCCCGGCGGCCGAACCGCCCGATACCGGATCATCGCCGTAGACCTGGCCAAGGAAGTGCCCGACGAGTTCACCGGGGGTGACGTCCTCGACCTTGTCCACCACCCAGCCGCGCTGGCCCCGGACCCGACCGCCGCGGACGTAGAAGACCTGGACCGCGGCCTCGAGTTGGTCCTCGGTTAGCGCGATCACGTCGCAGTCGGTGCCGTCGCCGAGCACGACGGCCTGCTTTTCCAGGGCGCGCTGCAGTGCCTGGATGTCATCGCGCAGCCGTGCCGCTCGCTCGAATTCCTCGGCCCCGGCCGCATCGCGCATCTGCCGTTCGAGGCGGCGGATGAACCTCGTGGTGTTCCCGGCCATGAAGTCACAGAAGTCCTCGGCGAGCAGCCGGTGAGTGGCCGCGTCGACGCGTTCCACGCACGGCGCCGAGCACTTGCCGATGTAACCGAGCAGGCACGGTCGGCCGATCTGGCGCGCGCGCTTGAACACCCCGGCCGAGCATGTGCGTACGGGGAACACCCGCAGCAGCAGATCCACGGTTTCCCTGATCGCCCACGCGTGGGAGTAGGGACCGAAATACCGTGTCCCCCGGCGTCGCGCGCCGCGCATCACCATTACGCGCGGATATTCCTCGTCAAGCGTGACCGCGAGATACGGATAGCTCTTGTCGTCCCTGTACCGCACGTTGAAGCGGGGATCATACTCCTTGATCCACGAGTACTCGAGCTGCAGCGCCTCCACCTCGGTGCCGACGACGGTCCAGTCCACGCCCGCGGCGGAGCGCAGCATCGCCTGAGTACGCGGATGCAGGCCCGCGTAGTCGGCGAAGTACGAGTTCAGCCGGGAGCGCAGGCTCTTCGCCTTGCCGACGTAGATGACGCGTCCGTGGGCGTCGCGGAACCGGTAGACCCCAGGGGATTCGGGAATCGACCCAGGAGCCGGCCGGTAGGTTGCCGGATCAGCCACGCAGTCACTCTAGTGCGGGTCAGGAGAATCACAGCGCGTAGTGCCTGTCCCGCGACGGCGCATTGCGGCCCCGCCGGCGAAAGCGCCGAACTCAGCTTGTGCTTGGTGCGGTCGGCTGAGCCGAGGAAGGGCCTGAAGGTCCGGGCGACGGCGATGACGGTCCGGGCGAGCCCGGCGTGCCGGTCGGCGTCGGCGACGCCTGCGGCCCCGAGGACGATGGCGTGCCGCTCGGCTGTGCCGGTGAGCTGGTCGGCGACGTAGCCGGGGCGGGGCTCGCCGGCCGTGGCGAGGCGCCCGGCCCGGATGTGCCTTCGACGACGCCGCCGACGGTGGTGCCTGACCCGGGCTTCTGCCAGACCACGCTGGCCACCGGTTTGCCTGCTATCGCTTCGACGCCGGTGATGGCACCGATCGCGATGGCGAAGATCCCCACGGCAGCGCCCGCCACTACCAGCCAGCGCAGCCGCGGAGGGCCAACCGCTTCGTCGCCGTCCCCGGAGCCACGCCGCAGGAATATCCGGGCCAAGATGCCGTCCTCGCGGTCGTTCTCCTCGTCGGAGGGGGGCGGGACCTCGGGCGGGACTTCGGGCGGGATCTCGGCCTGCGACTGCGATGGCTCACCCTCGGCCTGCGACTGCGATGGCTCACCCTCGGGGTCGTGGGAGTGGGCCCCGGCCCATCTGGCCGCGGTAGTGTTGCGCAGCCGGTCGGTGGTGCGCCGCAGCGAGTAGTTGTATACCGCGCCGCCCACAGTGGTCGCCCCGCTCGCGATCGCCGCGCCGATCATTGTCCCCGCGACGCCGAGAAAGGAAGCCAACACCGCAGCCGTGATGGTGGCGAGCACACCCGCAATGACTTGCGTGAGACTCAGCTCAATCCGCCCGTTCCTCATGACTCCCTTCGGCAGCGGCACCGTCAGCTAAACGGCGCACCAAGATCCGCTCTCAGTGCGCCCGAAATAAGGGTATCGGTCCTGTGCCGGAGGCGGAGCCGCGGGTCTCAGGTGCCGCGCGCGGGCAGGTCGGCCGCGCGGTAGACGTCGTCGATCAGGCGCATGATGACGACGGCGTCCTGCGCCGTAGTCGGGAATGGCTCGCCGCGCAGCACGGCCGCGGTGAAGGCGCGAAGCTGGTAGGTGTACGTCGGCTCACCTGGGATGTGTTCGCGCCGAGACTCGCCACCCGCGGTCACCTCCAGCCGGTGCCCGTCCTGTGGCGCCATGAAGTTCTCCACTCGCATGTGCCCGCGCTCGCCGGTTACCTGGACGTCCGCGGTGAACGGCCGGTCCGGCGGCAGCAGCGAGGCATCGAACCGCCCGGCGGCGCCGCCAGGGAAGTAGAAACCGGCGGTCATCGCGCCGTCCACGCCGGGGGAGGTCAGCTCGGCCGCAGCGGAAACGACCTCAGGCTCACCCGGGCCGAGCAGCCGGAGGCAGCTGATCGCATAACATCCGCCGTCCATGGTCGCACCGCCACCCAGCTCGTAACTGAACCGAATGTCGGCCGGGCTGGCGATCGGGAAGTGAAGCGACGCCTCGACCTGGCCGACAGCGCCGAGTTCGCCGCCGGTGCCATCGACGCCATGGACGATCTCGCGCATCCGCTCGGCCAGCGGGTGATAGCGGTAGTGGAACGCCTCCATGACCACCACGCCTGAGGCTTTGGCGGCCGCCGCGACCGTCTCGGCCTCATCGGCGTTGGCGGTGAATGGCTTCTCGCACAGCACATGCTTGCCCGCCTCGATCGCCTTCAGCGTCCAGCGGGCGTGCAGCGAATTCGGCAACGGATTGTAGATCGCGTCGATGTCGGGATCGGCGATCACGGCCTCGTAGGAATCGTGCGCCCGCGTGATGCCGTGCTCGGCCGCGAACGCGCGCGCGCGGTCGGTGTCACGAGCGGCGACCGCGGTCACCACCGCATCGGCGACGTGGCGGGCGGGGTCGATCAGCGCGTTCCGCGTAATCCGCGCCGCCCCTAGCGTGCCGATGCGCACGCGATCCATGAGTCACACCTCGCAAGCTCCGGGTTCTGGGTGCCTGATCCGTCATATCATGCGGCCCGTGCCACCGTCCGCGCGCCGTTTCGCGCGTGGCCAGGGCGAACGCCGCCGCCATGGCACCGGCCGCGGTGCGGTGCGCTTGGCCCTTGGCCGCAAATCTGCCATTGGGGCCTAATGTGCTCAGCCAGAATTCGAGCGGGAGGACATTAGCTGGCTTCGGGCCAGTCTGGCGGCAGCACGTCCGACTCCGCACCCACCGCGTCGCGCAACCGGGCGCGAAAGCTGTCGTGCAGCTCCGGCCCCCACGCGTACGCACTCGGCACCCGAACGGCCTGTGCGAGCGCCTCCCACAGCTCACGCTGCCTGGCGTTGCGCGCGTACGGCACGGCGACAAGCGCGTACATATGATCAAGCGCCCCGAACAGCTCATTTGCCAGCGCGGGCAGGGTGCCGTGGCAGACGGCTGACTCCAGGAAGCCGTCCCACCAGAACCGCGGGCTCGCCTGTGCGTCGACCCCGAACGCCCGCCGCAGCCGGGCCCGGACCGCCGCCCCGACCTCTGGGTCAGCGTCGGCCATGCCCCGCTGCCACGCCTGGGCGGCCTCGTCGTCGCGGTCACGCAACGGCAGCCCGCGGGCGACCAGCTCCACGGCGAGTGGCCGGACGCCGGTGTCTGCGGACTCCGCCGCCGCGGCGAACGCCGCCAGAGCCTGCTCAAGGAGGGAAATGCCGAGGCCGGCGAGCAGCTGCCCGCACGCGGGGTCGTCCGCGCTCAGCCGGGCAAGAGCATCAGCGAAAGCGTGCGCGGCTCCGGCCGGGTCCCCGCCCTGGAGCAGCCGACCGCCTAATTCGGCAAGCTCCTGCGCCCCGGTGTGCGGCCGCCCGGCGTCCGGCGGCCCGGCGTCCGGCGGCCCAGCGTGCGGTGGCCCAGCGTCCGGTGGCCCGGCGTGCGGCGCGTCCTGACCCACCTCGCCAGCCACGGCGGCACCCACCTCGGCGTGCCCAGGCTCGGCCGGCGGGTCGGCATTCATGCCCGAAGCCTAAACGGGTGCGGGTGGCCGTGTCAGCCCGGTCGCCTGCGGCCCGGTCGGGCGGGCGGCGTCGCTCTGAACCGGCCCAAACCCGGGTTTGGGCCGGTTCTAACCTGCCCAAACCCCGGTTTGCACCCGTTCCCCCGGGTCAGTCCGGCTGCTCGGGGTCGCTGGCGAAGGCCTCGGGCGGCGGGCACGCGCAGATGAGGTGCCTGTCGCCGTAAGGCTGGTCGATGCGGCGCACGGGAGGCCAGTACTTGTCGCCACGTTGCACGGTGCTAGCCCAGAGGGTGGCCCCCGGATCCCCGCGGGTGCTGACCTGGGCAGCGAGCCCCGGACCCACGGGCGGCCCGCCGTCGCCAAGCACCGGGTACGCTGCCTCCTCCCGCTGGTAGGCGTGCTTCCACTCATCCGCCACAAGCATCTCGGCGGTATGCGGCGCGTTCTTCAGCGGGTTGTCGTCGGGGTCATACTCCCCCGACGCGACCCGGCGGATCTCGTGCCGGATCGCGATCATCGCGTCGCAGAACCGGTCAAGTTGACCGAGATCCTCGCTTTCCGTCGGCTCGATCATCAGCGTCCCGGCGACAGGAAACGACATCGTTGGCGCGTGGAAGCCGTAGTCAATGAGCCGCTTGGCGACATCGTCGACGGTGATCGATGTCTGTTTGGCCATCGGCCGGAGGTCGATCACGCACTCGTGCGCCACCAGGCCGCCGCGCCCCGTGTAGAGCACCGGATAATGCGGCGCGAGCCGTTTCGCCACGTAGTTGGCGGCCAGGATGGCTACCTGCGTCGCGCGGCGCAGCCCGTCAGCGCCCATCATCCGCACGTACGCCCAGGAGATCGGCAGGATGCCCGCCGACCCCCATGGTGCGGCAGCGACCGGGCCCGCGCCACCCCCGGCGCCGTTTAGCTGGGGTATTCCGGGTACGGCCGCGGGCAGGAAGTCGGCCAGGTGCCTGCGGACCGCCACCGGCCCGACCCCCGGCCCGCCGCCACCGTGCGGGATGCAGAACGTCTTGTGCAGGTTGAGATGGGAGACGTCGGCGCCGAACTCGCCGGGCCGGGACAGCCCGACCAGCGCGTTCAAGTTCGCGCCGTCCACGTAAACCTGGCCGCCTGCGTCGTGCACACGGCGGCACACCTCGGTGATGCTCTCTTCGAACACCCCGTGGGTGGAGGGATACGTCACCATGATCGCGGCGAGGCTGGCGCGGTGCGCGTCCAGCTTGGCCGCCAGGTCGGCGTCGTCGATCACGCCGTCCTGTCCGCAGGCCACCACGACGACGCGCAGGCCCGCAAGCACCGCGCTCGCCGCGTTGGTGCCGTGTGCGGAAGCCGGAATCAAGCAGATGTCGCGGTGCTCCTCGCCCCGGGAGGCGTGATACCGCCTGATCGCAAGCAGGCCGGCGAGTTCCCCCTGCGAGCCGGCGTTCGGCTGCACCGACACGGCGTCGTACCCGGTCATTTCCGCGAGCCAGCGCTCAAGGTCGCCGATCAGCTCCGCGTAGCCCGCGGACTGCCGGGTCGGCACGAACGGGTGGATGGAGGCGAATTCCGGCCAGGTAATGGGCTCCATTTCGGCCGCCGCGTTCAGCTTCATCGTGCAGGAGCCGAGCGGGATCATCGAACGGTCGAGCGCGATGTCCCGGTCGGCGAGCCGCCGCAGGTACCGGAGCATGGCCGTCTCACTGTGATAGCTGTGGAAAACGGGATGGGTGAGAAAGGCCGATTCGCGGCGCAGCGCGGCCGGCAGCGGGCTCGGCAGCGGGGTCGGCCGCGTGCCGGGCAGCGTGGCATCGGCCAGCGCGCCCGCCGCATCGGCGGCGAGTTCCGGCGCATCGGCGGCGAGTTCCGGCGCGGTGCCCTGCCGTGGCTCCGGGCTGGTGCCCTGCGGCGGCTCCGGGCTGGTGCCCTGTCGTGGCTTCGGGCTGGTGCCTGCCGCGGCGGCCACAGCGCCGGCTACGTCCCGCACATGCTCATCGGTAGTGGTCTCGTCGCAGGAGATCTGCAGCGTGTCCTCGTCGACCTGATACAGGTTGTAGCCGGCGCCCAGCGCGAGCGCGGCGGCCTGCGCCGCCCGCCCCGGGACGCGGACCCTGACGGTGTCGAAGAACGCGGCCGTGCCGGTCTCGAGGCCGAGCCCGCGGAACGCGGCGGCCAGCGCAGCCGCCTTGGCGTGGACGCGGCGCGCGATCGCGGTGAGGCCCTCGGGGCCGTGGTAGGA
>Ga0137365_10003423_pt1 | contig 12654 bp, 13 predicted proteins | sample SagtaG_9_FD_104799 | JGI IMG/M metagenome (GOLD analysis project Ga0137365, IMG submission 104799) | Vadose zone soil microbial communities from Sagehorn Ranch, Mendocino, California, USA - Sage1_L_40_16 metaG | ecosystem: Environmental > Terrestrial > Soil > Vadose zone | place: USA...
CGCCTGAGATATCGGTGCCACCCCCTCTGCACGCGCCTTGATGCCGAGCATGTTCTGCCGCACCGCGAAGAAGTCGGCAGCATCGGTGAAGAGTTGGGTGACAACATAGGGCGAGGCCCAGTTGTAGGGAGCATTATGGATGCGCCAGACCAGGCGCGTGTGACTGGCGTCAAGCGGGTACAGACCCAGTGCCATGGTACTGTGGTCACTGCTCTCCAGCACGAGGGAATGGGTGGGGTCGACCATCACGACCCGGTAGTTGACTCCCTCCCAGATCGGGAAAGCGTCGCCGACCTTGAGGTGTTGCAAGGCTGGGATGATGCGGTCGGCACTGGGAATCCCCGCATTGTCGAGCGCATCGTAGCCGTAAAAGCCGGCACGCTTGTAGCCCATTTGCACCAGCCAGGGCCAGATCTGCTCGGGTCGCGCATCGATGGTGACGGCGCGTGTCGCGTTGAAGATCGGCTGCGGCTGGATCTGGTCACGGGGCATGGCCCGTGCCACTTCTTGGTCGGTGGCGCCCCAGCGCAGTTGCTGGGGCCGATAGATGAGCAGATACCCGCCCAGGAAGATGGCTAGAGCTAGCCCTAGCCGACCGACGACACGGGCCACTGCCAGCCAGCTTGCGCGACGGGTCTTTTCTGCATATATGGTCATGTTCTTTTCCTCCTCTGCTCTGGTAAATTGATGTGTTTCCTCTATGCAGATTGGGGAAAGCAGCGAACAGTTCTCCTGCTTCCCCTGCTCGGCGGGGACACGAACTTTCCCTCCTGCCTACCAAGCAAGGACCATCATCGGCGTGACCACCTGGGGATGACCCCTCTCATGTGCGTCCTGGTGTCACGTGGACGGGGTACTATCTTGCCACAGTTCCTCTAGGCGGGACTACCCTGCCTGGTTAGGAAGTGGTGACGCCGATACTCCGCAGGAGATTGTTACATAAGCTCATTTGTTCCCCAAATGTGAGAATGATCCACAGTTTTTTGAGAGCGAAAATGAGGAAGGATCACGAGCCACTTTCCCTCTCTATGGCGTATGGCTGACCATATTGCTGCTCAGCTTCAGGCATGTGCCGCATCATGTACTTGGAAGCATTTAGCAAGTTTTATAAGCAACCCCACCACTAGAGAACACCTGGGGACGCGCTCGCAAGCGGCTCGTCCCTTGCACGCCACTCCCGCTTTTTTGCTGAATGGCAAACTTGTCTGGTGCTACGCTCATGGTGAGGAGAAAAAGAGCCGGTTTCAAGCTCGCATCAAGCAAGGTTTGCCATTCAGCCTTTCACACGCAGCTCACACCAGCAGCCAATGCGCGGCACCGATGACTCACCGGTGGTCTGAGAGCCACCACCAGGAAAGATGACCACCTCCTGGCTTGCTCTGCGGCCTCTGGCTGATCCGGCGTGCTGGTGCGTCTCAGGCACACTCCGCAGACGTTACTAGGAGGCATGGAGCGGGACTGACACCGCGCCCTCCTCCGATGAGCCGAGTGATCCGGCGTGATCCGCCTCGCCGCTTCCCGCTGCGCTGCTGGCCAGAACCTGGCTGGCGAGCAGCAAGCCCCAGCCCAGGACCAGGTCGGCCATGATGCTGTAGATAGACGTCTGGACCACTCCCCAATCCTGCAGCCGGCCGCCGAAGACGACGACGGAAGACGCCACTCCACACGTCCACCACGCGGCCATGCCGAAGAGCACGTAGGCGATCAGTCGCAGGTCAGCGCCGCGATGCTGTGCCGGGCGGGGCTGTGCACGAGCCTCAGCCCAGAACCAGCAGGTCAGCAGCACCGAGGTGATGATCAGGACCCCACCAACACCGAAGACCACATGCGGCCAGCTTCCCGCCAAAGGCACAAAGAAACCCGCGATGATTGGTGCGACGACCGCCACCACGAGGACGCCGATCATGAGCCACAGGCGCCGGCTCGGCATGCGAGCCGCAATGGCGGCGCCCACTCCGGCAAGAATCGCCGCCAGCGGCACCGCAAGCAGCCCGGACAAGACCGCCAGCGTGTACTGAAGGTCCGCAGTGACCGGAGTCCACAGGTAGATGTACTTGACTCCTAACACGATGTCGTCTACCACCATGTAGATGACCAGCAAGAAACTGAGCATAAACAGCGCCGGTACGATCAGCGGCCAGCGTCGGCGTCCTACAAGCTCAGCTGAGGTTGGAACATGTAGTTGTGTCTGTGACATAGTAATTCCCTCGTTTTCTCTCTAGCTGTCTAGAAGCACTGAAGGTATCTCGCCTCGTGGGCCCCGAGGTCCCCTTTCACGTGAGCCGCCGCCTGTCAAAGCGGAAAGGGCCTCTCGTCCACGCTTCGCTAGGCCTTGCGGCGGCTCTCGGGCCTCGTCCCTCTCGCAGGCCTCGCCCGCGACTGGAACCGCGAAGTCCCTACGGTGTCGCCAACGCTCAGGGCAAATTCTGCATCTCGCGCTGGATCTGCTCTTCGGTGTAGACGTTGCCTTGGTAGGCGACGTAGCCATTGATCACCACCCCGATGCCCCAACCTACGATTGGGAAGATCGGCCAGAAGAAGCCCGCATTGGTGAAGGCCCAGATGACGACTAACATCGCGTTGACGGCCAAGTACACCACCAGGTGGATCTTGAAGTCGTTCTTCGCCTTAATCCGCTTGATGGCCTGCTCGCGCCGCTCCGTCATGGAGTCCGCTGGTCGGAGGCTTCCGACCTGTCCGTCGAGGTCAGGCATCGGCTCCGCTCGCCCTGCAGGCGTTTCCCAGGGTGGTTTCTCTGTATTGATAGACATGGTTCACCTCCCGTGAGATTGGTGTTTGCTCCGCCTTGGAGGGCGACTGCCGTGTGCAGTCACCCCTCCAGTGTGGCTGGCTCCCTCACTTGGAAGCGCTCCTTGCCACTTGGCGGACACAGTAATCCCATCTTGTTAGAAGTATAAGGGAGTGGCCTCTCGCCGCCATCACAAAAGGGAGCTTTCCTCTCACCCATCCGTCACAAGTTCATGCTATCTCAAGAAGCATGCCAGGGAAGGCAGGAGCACACATGAGGGAAAGGTCGCTGGCTCTCGGGCAGCGTCACTGCCGGGAGGTGTCAACCAGGCAGGCGGGGTTTCTTCTGGAGCGAGAAGGCAGAGAAAAAAGGCCAACCTCTCACCCTCTGGATCTTGCTCCTCACTGGCTCAATTCCGAAACCATCCCGATTTTTGGATGGCATCGTAATCTCTTCTTCAGTTTGCAAAACAGATGTCCTTTAACCGATAATCAGAGTGTTCCTAGTGTCCTCTTTCCATTGCCTGGGATAGCGGAGTAGTTACAGAGGAGAACAGATGATGATAATTTTCAAGCGTTTACCCTTTTTGGTGGTACTTTGTGTAATATTGTCAATTGCGTTTACTGGACTGCAAACGAAGACTGCGTATACGCAACAAACAATTCCATCAGGGTCATGCAGCGATACTGTCTCCGACGATGCCCAACTGTTTGGAAGTCGAATCGTAGATGTAGTGAATCAGGCCAGGGCAATCAATGATTCGCTTCAAGCAGATACGCGCGTGGTTACGGTAAGCCAGGATAAACTTGCTGGTAGCAGTTTGAAGGCCTACTATAACTATGTACTATCTAAATGCCCTAACTGGGCAGAACCAAATGCCGTGGTTCTCATCCTGGCCAAAGGCAATGAGCCATTTCTGCATTTAGGTAGTAACTTTAACGGAAAGATGACTGCTGCTGATTTCCAGCAGATGACTCTCAGTATTCGCTCCGAATTTACAAATGGAAACTACCCCCAGGCGGCCATTGATCTTCTTCAGCAGGTTCAGAAGAAGCTTAGCCCGGACTACACCTGGATTTGGGTGACGCTAGGGGTTCTAGTTGTACTGATTGCAGGAGTGGTCCTGGCAGTGGTTTTCGTCCGGCGCCGACGGGCAGTTGCAGTTGAAACCAATGCTCGAGAGAATGCAATAAATGCGAAGCAAGCGACGGTGAATGCCATTAGCCCATTAAGTAAGAGGATAGAAGAATTATCGCCCCGCATTGAAGTTCTCCTGGCACTTATTCCTGCAGCGACGGCAACCCAATTGAGCGGTTTGTTTGAAAGCGCAAAGGAGAAAGTAAGTAGAGTACAGGAGAGCTTAGGTAACCTGCTGGGTAATCCTGATACAAACCCTGGCATTAAGACATTACAGCTTGAACAATATGCGCAGGTGCAACGTGACTATCAGGAGGTTTACAACGAAGCGCAAGAGGCTCAGTACTTGCTGAATGCTGTTGAAACTGCTGTTCAAAGGCTTGAGAGAAACCCTCAAGAACAGATTGATTTTCAACAGCTCACACCGCAAGGTCTTCCCCAGGGGCAATGGCGCATTTCACGACCAGGCTATTCCTCAGAATCGACCTGGCCAGGTCGATAACAGATGACGCACGCGACCCTGAAAGGGGGGCATAGGCATTTAGTCTTTGAATGCCTGGCAAACAGGTTTTGCTCACCTGGTTGCTAAGCAACGATCAAAAACGTCCATGAAAAGGAGAAGTAACTTATGGAAACTCTTCGTCAGAAAGCACGAGTTTTGTCTTTGGCCTGGCTGCATCAAATTGCCGATGCAGCGATTGATACGCATTCAATTCCCGTTGTGCAGCAATATATCCGTGACCTGGAACAAGCAATTTCCGATTTACGTGAAGCACAGGCGGAAAATGCGGGGGCAATCGCTGGACTCAATCGGCAGATAAGCCAGCTTCATCAACAGGAGGCAACTCTGAATACGCAGGCAGACGCACTTCTGCAGTTGAATCCTCCACGTGAAGACCTGGCTGCAACAGTCGAGCAGCGCCTTCAAGAAGTGGAAAATAGTCTTACGCCGCTCAACAACCAGCTTGAAAAAGCTCAAGCCATTCAAGTTCAATACGAACAGGCTATGAGTGCTCTTGAAGCGAAGCACACAACGATGATGCGTCAACTACAAACCCTTCAATCTTTGGAGACATCTGCGTCTGCCGAGGATCGTGCTGCACACGCAATTCACGCTGTGAGCAGTGCACTTGGCGGAACATCATCTATTGACGACATTAGCGCACGTATCCAAAGCCATGCTGATGTAGCTCATGCTCGTTTACAGCAGGAAATGGGAGGAATTACGCCGCAACCAGATCCCGTTGCTGATGTCCTGGCACAATCTGCAGTACAACAGCGGCTTGCTGCTCGCAAGGAACGTCTTGGTCTTCTTCCCCCCGGAAGTACTACCGTCACTGAGCTACCGCAGCAATAGCTTGCCAGCCAGGTGGCTTACAGGTCGCGGCGTTGAAAGCGCAGCACAGCGAGGGCGGGCAGAGCGATACAATAGAGCGCGGCCCAGATAAGGAGCGCTGGTGCCACGGGTTGCCCGGAGGTAAAGGGGGTGTTGAAGTTCTGCGGAGATAGGCCCAGCATAGCAAAGTCTGCCGCCGGAGGCAACAGGTAGAACGAGGTGCCGTGCCAGAGGGCATCGGTTGGGATGACCAGGTTAATGACGGTGGAGATATTTTGCACCGTTTGCAGGGAGGTGGGATTGAGGAATTTCACGATAAACTGGACAATGCTGGCGGTCGGTGCGCCAATGAACAGCATCAGTGCGATCGCTCCGTTTACTATAGTGGGCACGAGCGAGCTGCCCAAAGTGGTGATCCCCAGCAGCGCCAGCATAGCCAGTTCGAGCATACCCAGCGCGTAGGGTGCCTCTGTGGGCCAGTAGCCGGTTTGCCGGTAGATCACTACCAGAAAGGAAAGAAACATCAACGCTGTGTAGATGCAAACAATAAGCGCATATCCCAACCATTTCCCTAAGACGATTTCGACGCGGGTCAGTGGCTTGGGGACGATTATGGCGAAAGTACCTGCCTCGACTTCACCGGAGATCATGTTGGCAGTGAAAACGATGGTCAGCGTGCTACTGAGCAGGTAGACCATCCATATCGCCAGCACGGTAATGATGATGCCTCCAGCAAGTAATTGTAATTGGGCGTCGTTGCCATTGTCGTTACTGCCCTGCGAAGTATTAATGACGATGCTGAGCAGGATTGAGAATGCTGTTAAAATCAAGATGCTTAAGATAATTACTGCCAGGAAGAGCCGGCGGCGGATAGCTTCCAGCAGGGTAAAGCGCGTGATTAATAATAATCCCATACCAGACCTCTCCCAATAGATTTATGACTGGGTGGACTCAACAGGAGCGCGGCGCGAGGCATCGATAGTGCGTAAGAAGAGTTGTTCCAGTGAGCGATGATGTGGCGCTAAACTGTAAAGGCGCGAGCCACATGCATGAACAACCTCAGCGATATCTGCCGCTTGCTCATCTTTCTGTACTTCAATATAGAGCAGGCATGGATCATCTTCATCCTGCCGCACGGCGAGCGCTACAGAACCGAGCCGGTGGAGCAGTTCTTTACTGACAGGGTTGACGCGCACCTCGAAGACCGGGGCTTCATCGAACAGCGATTGAGGAGCGCCGACTTTCAGGATGCGTCCCTCGTTGATGATAGCTACGCGGTCGCAGAGCGCTTCCACGTCGGCAAGCTGATGCGAATTGAGGAAGATGCTCATACCCTCGGATTTCAACTGCCGGAGGAGATCGCGCATATCACGCTGGCCAACCGGGTCAAGCCCGGATACAAGCTCGTCGAGCAGAACCAGGTCAGGCCGGTTGAGAATGGCCTGCGCCAGTCCTATGCGCTGCATCATGCCTTTTGAGAAGGTGCCGAGCTTCTGGTTATCTCGTCCGGTCAGCCCCACCAGCGCTAGGACTTCGTGACAACGCTTTTCCAGTACCATGCCACGCATACCATAGAGCCGGCCGTGAAACGCCAGAAATTCTCTAGCGCGTAACCAGCGATGGAAGGTGGGGAGTTCTGGTAAGTAGCCTATGCGCCGTCGCATTTCGAGGTTGCTGACCGGCTGGCCGAGAATACGTACCGTGCCTTTCGTCGGTGCAACCAGCCCGGTGAGAATCTTCACGACGGTACTTTTGCCGGCACCGTTTGGCCCCAAGAAGCCAAAGGCTTCGCCACGATACATGGCGAAGCTGACATCGTCTACTGCCACGAGACTGTGGTAGACCTTACGCAAGCCCTCTACTTCTATTGCGGGCTCTTTATACTTATGCGCCATAAATGGCTTCACCTCATAAGCGAGGTCGAGCCAGACCCAACCTCGCGTATTTTCTGCTCGTAGAAATTTTCCTGACGCTCCTGGTCAGTGGAGCGAATTGGCACTTTCCAGGAGTTGCGCGCTGTCGCTTGTAGCGCCCGCAACTACATAGATAATACCATGAGTTTGCCAGATTACTGCGCCCAGCGACAGGGAGGGGTCTGTCATCAGAACTCCCGGCGCTCCATGTGTCGTCACTTGCTGCGCCTGGATTTGTGGCGGGATGGGTAGAGGCACCACGCCGGTATTGAGATTGACATCCTGGAGCAAGAGGCGCACCCCCGGCGACAGTTTGGGCAAGGAGAGCGCGAAGTTGCGGAGATCTTCTAAGGAGGCCTTTCCTGTTGCCTTTATTACCGGGCTGGGAATTTCACCGATATAGAACAGCTTGCCTCCGCTGCATCCCCGGGCAGCGGAAGCGCTCTGATCCTGCCGCTGGCACTGGTTGCCATAGGTAATGATGACGCCTGGGGAGAGCGTGATCGTGAAGGTCGCCCCACCTAGTTGCGGCGGTATGGAGACGCTTCTCTGCCCGGTTTGCGCAAGATAGGCTCGTGCTTTGGCGGTATTAAAGGTGAATGTGCCGTATGCACGATCAATGAGGGTGAACTGCATCGCGTGGCCTACTCCTGGCGGCAAGTGGCCGGGTAGTAAGAGCTTGAAGTTCAGGGACTGCTCTACCTGCGCCTGCGTTGGATGCTGTATGCTGCTGTCCTGGTTACTGTAGTCGATGTTCACATCCCCGAAGCTTTGCAGGTCCTCGCCGATGCCGTTGCGGAAGGACTGTGGATTGACAGAGACGGGTTGGAACTGCTGCACGCTGAACAGCGCAAGGAACTGGTTCGCCAGCGCGCCCGCGTTTGGCAGCACTACCAGGGCGACCAGGACCGCGGCGGCGACTACAAGCCACCAGCGGCTAGGATGTTGTGGCTTCCTTGCCTGGAAGAAACGGAATTTGCTCTGTGCCGGAGACGATACTGCCGCGTGACGTTCCTCGCGCCGGTTTTTTACGTCGAGTCTGGCCTGTAGAGCTGAGAGCGCAAGCTCAGTTTCTGGAATCTCATGCGGGGACGGTCCCAGTACGGTGAGTAAATTGTACACTTCCTGGCTGGCAGTCTGCATGCTGCATTCATCGGCTGCGCAGTCCGGGCACTTGGCGAGATGAGCCCGGGCCTGCTCTGTCTCCACGGTGGTTAATTCTCCATCACGCAGGCTCACCAGTAAACCCATATCCAGGCATGAATCATTATACTTTTGTGGCTGTAGTTCGTTCATGATACCTCCTGCGAAATTCGCGTTCAGCGCGTGCCAGTAGTGAGCCGACAGAAGCCGGTGCGACGCCTATTGCCTGTGCTATTTCCGCGTAACTCAAACCGATGCTGCGAAGTAAGATGTAGGTTTGCTGCCGTTCGGGAAGCTCGGACAGAACAGATCGTATGAAAGCTGCTTGCTCATTGGCGATGACTTGCTGCTCGGGATTAAGCTGTGCTGCGTCTTCCGAGACGGTCGTCTGTACACCATCGCTGGCTTTCTCCTCGTGATAGATGCGTCGTTGCCGGGAGCGTAGTGCATTCAAACCCAGATTCGTAGTGACGCGGCAAAGCCAGGCCCGTTGTTCTACGTCGCTTGTGGCATGAGGTGGCGTGCGGTAGAAGCGCAAGAACACCTCTTGAGCGATATCATCCGCCTCGTCGAGCTGTCCTGTACAGCGATAGGCAAGCTGGTAGACCAGGGGATAGTAGCGCGTAAATACGGCTGCGAACGCCTCTTCAGCGGTTGGATTGACGAGAGGCTTGTTCCTTGTGTCCGGCGACATGCCCATACTTTTCCTTCATCAGACCTGAAACGTTTTTCTGTCAAGGGGTTGCTGTGCCATGCATGACATCTATAAGACACCGCTCAACCTGAGTTTGTGACATGGCTCCCTCAAGGACTCTGGCTTGAATCAGTTTTCAATTGCACAGACGAGGTGAGGACCAAATGGCCCTCACCTCGCTTATTCTTTCTATTCAGTGTAGCCTGCGTTTTAAACACACGTATAGTCAACAAACAGCGAACTGCGCCTACAGAAAACATTATTACTCCTGGCACTCTACCGAACATCAGGTGCTTTCGTCATGTACTGCTCTGGTTATCACCCCCTTTCACAAGCTATAGTCTTCAACTTGCTGCAGTATTTTGCTCGTGCATATGAAGAGCCGTTTCTCCGGCTTAGGAATTTCCAGTTGTTAGTATAGAGGCGTCATCTCACAAAATTCACTCATTATCTTTGTTCACAATCTCATATTTATCACATAGTCTTTGCTACCGCAACACGAAGATCCCACCACAAATGGGGATCCAGGGGAATAACGTCCGCGTGGGGCAGGGCGGTGTTTACAAGACTTTACTGGCGAATGCGAGAAATACTGCAAATCCGCGAGCGAGGGCACCCGCAAGGGAATGCCCCTACTATACACGAATGCGCCTGCCAAGCCACCTGATAGAGGAGGTGCACTCGCAAGGCGATGCTTCGTATCGAGTGAGCGCCAAGCGCAATTCAACTATTTGCATCATTCGCCAGCAAAGTCTTTTACAAGGGTAGGTTTTGGCCCGCGCTTTACAGCGAGTGCGCCGCTGGCGTTGCCAACGTCGTAGTTGAGCTCGGCTCTGCTTCTGGCGCTTGGTCAGCCGAGGATCACGGAAGGTTGGCAACTGAGCAGGACAGGCAGAGGGAAGAACCTGCCCAAGTGTACCCGCATCATCCACAACCGTCCCAACGTGAACTGGCACAATGCTTGATGGGGTACATGGACTTTGGCCAGGTCGCGTCACATGACGTCAACTTGACAAGCAATCCCATTATGCTTACAATGACGAAGCCTCCCTGTTACTACAGAGGCAAGAATCATCTCACTTTGAGGTAGATAAATAGAATGAATCAAAGTATACCAATCCAGCCAGAGCATAACACAGATCCCTTACACCGAAATCTTCAACGGGTGCGTTTCATTTTTTTTGCGTGGAAGCCTGGCACCCGCAAGGGGTGCCACTACATTTCAGCACGCCACTTTCCTTCACGCAAAATTATGAAACGGATCCATCATCAACCACTTTTCATGAAGTGCTGTCGCCCCCTCAACTGCTCCTCCACACACAACCTGAGTTGTTGTCCTCTTTGCTAGTTCGATCGCAAACTACTCACTACTCACCGCCGACTACTGCTGCACGGCTCAACAGAGTACTGTAGACCTGCATCTCAGCATACTTTATTACCCACAAGCATAAGCTCAAGAAGAGTTTTATACCCAACCTAACGGTCTTAATGCGCAAAAGAGGAGAACAAGAAGCATGACTTCCATCTGGTACGAAGTCTTTCCCGTGACGTTAGTTTCAAAGCAGGCTGCACTCATTCGACATCATCGAGAGAAGAGCCTTACTCCCTGGATGATCCCAAATCTGCCGAATATCCATCCTAATGAAATCGTTATGCGCCACCTGGTAATGTTCTTTGGCGATGTCTTTGATCCGGTACAAACGATTGTCCATTCGACTTCGTGGCGCTACGAAAATGAATATGATCGACTGCTCCTCACGTATTTAGCAGTGCTCCCGCAAGGACTCTGGCTTGATCAGTTGGTTGCGGCCCAGCACATCTATGTTGAACCTATTGAAGCACTAGAAACACGCTACGGTGACCATCTTTTTCCGCCAGTACAGCTTGAGCGACGCTATGTGCTAGCTCATGCGCTCGATCACCTCGCCTCGCTGAGCACGTATGACCTGGCCATCCAGGCAGTACTCGAGCCTGAATGGAGGGAATTCCTGGGACCGAGATTTCCAAGATCGGCTGGATGCTTACAGAGAAGTTCTTGAGAACAGGATCGCTCGTCATGGCTGCTTCTAGTATAGCAAACAGATAAAAAAACTCCCGTTAATGACACATGCCCCAACGGGAGGATTTAGTTGCCCATTATAGCAAGCGGCTCCTCTTTGTCAAGCCGATCTTGGGTCTAGTCATTTTACTCCATTAGGTCTATGAAACTGCCCTTGTAGTAGGTAAGCACGTCGTTTAGAAAACCCATTAAGGTACCAACAGACTCTTGGTTGGGCAGTTCAGCAGGCTCTTGGTCGCCGCCGGTCCGTTCGAGCTGGTCCTGCGAAGCAAAGGCGTCCGCTGCCTGAGCGTCGAGATAGCCGATCACGTCGTTGCAGAACCGTCGTGTCAGCTCGGGGTCGGCCTGCAGATATAACAGATCCGCCCGGCTGGACATCCTATAGGCCGCGATGAGGGCCTCACTGAAGTTCTGGGCTACCTCACTGAAGTTCCGGGCTACCTCTTCTGCCTTAGGCTGCTGTCTCTCATCCATTAGATCGCACCTCCTTATCGTCGACTTCTGGATTCAATTCGTAAGAAGCAAAGCTACCCCTGTGAACCCAACAATGCCACCGCTGCCGAAGTTGACAGTTACCGTTACGCTTAAGCCATGGCTGATCAGTTTACCAGACGGTCCAACATCATGGAGGTTTCGGTTGACAACAGCTGGGCTGTTACGAAACAGTGTAGAGCTAGACATACCTAGTAACCCAAACAGAGGTAGCGTATCGAAAATCGTACTCTCCCTATCCATTACCCTAATCCGATCAACGCGAACCGCTGGGTCGGTAAAGAAGAATACGGCGACCCGCACCACAGTCATTTTAGTACCAGTCCCGGCTGGCCCAGTCCCGAATAGGGCGGGGATTGTGAAGGGGAAATGAAAATCGACGGCACTTTGGCCCGACTTCCCGTTGAACCGAACATTTCCAGGCCTGCGGAGGCCCTGCTGATCTGTCCATCCGAGACCGAACACGTTGTCGAATACGTCGGGCCCGCCCTGTGTGGGGACTACGACGTGTCCAGGCACCGCCAAAACGAACTCTGCCATGGTTTAACCTCCGTTTCCATCGTACGACATCACACTGGGACTTTTGTGACTAACAGAAGAAGTATGCCGCCTCGGTGAATCTGTCAAGGGCGCTGCCGTTGCAGTATTAACTCAGTTCGGCGTGCAGTACCCCATAGCCCATCTCGCTCGCCAACTTCTAGATGCGCTCCTACATCTCGACACTGATGAGTGAGCAGAATCTTTGGCAAACAACTCCTGCTGCGCAACAAACATGAGACGAGAACTGTTGTTTCCGCTGAAAGGGAGGTTCCTTCTCCCAGTTGCTCTGCACTCTTGAGGAAGCTGTTGCCAACGCCTCTATTTTCATGTACTGCACACAAGTATAGCTCAGCTCTCTGAGTTGAACCTGTGAAAATACTGAGATGAAGCTGAGAAAGCAAGGAGGCACTGTTCTGGTACGGAGGTGAAACGTTTGGACTGCCTTCTGGGGATTCCATAAGGAAATTTATCAGTCTCCCATCGTCTAAAGAGTAATGAACCAGATTTAGTATCACTTGTCGTACAGTAGATAAAAGCCGGGGAACAATAGTGCTGACAGTTGTGAAAACAGAGGAGGACAGACATGAGCAC
>Ga0137365_10003427_pt1 | contig 12645 bp, 10 predicted proteins | sample SagtaG_9_FD_104799 | JGI IMG/M metagenome (GOLD analysis project Ga0137365, IMG submission 104799) | Vadose zone soil microbial communities from Sagehorn Ranch, Mendocino, California, USA - Sage1_L_40_16 metaG | ecosystem: Environmental > Terrestrial > Soil > Vadose zone | place: USA...
AGCCTGTGGAGCTCACCGGCCGCCGCGAGCAGGCCAAGCCCGGAATTGAGCAGCGCGAAACGCATGCGCCCAACTGTAGGAGATCGCGCTCGGCTCACGGGCGCCGTTGGCGGTCGTCGGCGCACGGCTGCGGCTGGCTGCCGAAGGCGCGGGCGGCTGGCGGCGAGGGCTGGGGACGGACGACCGGGCAGCGGCGCAGCGTGGCCCGGTCAGGCCGGTGATGCGAGGCCTGCTTACGCTGGGTGAAATGACAATAGTCGGTCGGTGACCGGGGAGCCTGGCGACATCACATGGCGACGGCGATTACCGGCTGGCGCGAATTCGGGGGGAATCGTGTGATGAGCCGGATGTCACCAGGGGTGCTCGCCCCGCCGCACGAGGTGCTGACGCCGCAGGAGTGGTACTGCCGGGGGCGTGCGCAGCGGGCCAGAGTCAGCCGGCCGAGCCACGCGGTCTGGGAACCGCCGGGTGACCGGCCCGACCCGGTCGGCATTCTGCAGGAACAGGCCAGGACGCGGGTGCCTGACCTGGTGCCGATCAGGTACGGGCGGATGATCGGGTCGCCGTTCGCCTACTACCGGGGCGCGGCGGCGCCGATGGCGTGGGACCTCGCGCACACGCCTACCACCGATATCGCAGTGCAGTGCTGCGGGGATGCGCACCTGATGAACTTCGGCATGTTCGCGGCACCTGACCGGCGGCTGGTGTTCGACGTCAACGACTTCGACGAGACGCTGCCTGGCCCGTTCGAGTGGGATGTCAAGCGGCTAGCCGCCAGCGTCACCGTCGCGGCCAGGGACAACGGCCTGCCGGACCGGGCAGGCCGGGAGGCGGCCAGAAGCTGCGCGCACAGCTACCGGACCCAGCTCTCGGGCTTCGCCAGGCAGCGCTTCCTTGATGTCTGGTACGCCACGCTCGACATCGAGCAGGTGGCCAGGCAATTCGACGCGGCGCAGCCGAAGAAGGCGGCACGCCGCCGCCGCAGGGACATCGACAAGGCCTATCACCACACCAGCTACCGCGCGTTCACCAGGCTCTGCGATCGGGTTGGCGACGAGTACCGGATCAAGCCTGATTACCCGGTGATCGTGCGTTACCCGGTCCAGGCCAACCCGGACATCCTGGACGAGCTGCGCAGCGCGCTCGCGCAGTACCAGGAGACGCTGAATGCCGACCGGCGGGAGGTGCTGCGCAGGTACTACTTCGGCGACTTCGCACGGAAGGTGGTGGGGGTCGGGTCGGTGGGGACCGAGGCGTTCATCTTGCTGCTGATCGGCGACCGGCCGGACGAGCCGCTGTTCCTCCAGCTCAAGGAGGCCCAGGAATCGGTGCTCGCCCCGTTCGCCGGCGCCAGTGAGTACAAGCACCAGGGCGAGCGGGTGGTGTCTGGCCAGCGGCTTACCCAGGCGGCAGCCGATCCGTTCCTCGGCTGGACCAGCGGCATCGCCGCCGACGGCGTGGCCTCAAGGGACTATTACGTGCGCCAGTTGCGTGACATGAAGGGCAGCATGAACGTCCCGCTGATGGATGCCGGCCAGCTCCGCTACTACGCGCGGCTGTGCGGATGGGCCCTGGCCCGCGCGCATGCCAGGACCGGCCGGGCCTCGCTGATCTCCGGCTACCTCGGCGGCGGTGACAGATTCGATCGCGCGATCGCTGATTTCGCCGTCGCCTACGCCGATCAGAACGAGCGCGATTACCGCCTGCTTGTTGACGCGGTTGCCGCAGGCCGGGTGCAGGCGATGACCGGCGTGTAGTCGTTCATGGTCAGGCACCAGCGGTCGGTAGAATTTTGGTATCGGGCGTCCGGTTCGGGGTATTGCCTGCCCGACGGCCAGCGCTTGGCGGGCAAGCCGGCCAGCGGACGCCAGGCCATTACAGAGAGGCGGCGGCGTGACAGACCTCGCTGATGACAAGCAGCAGGCGGCGCCGCAGCACCCCGACGAGCGCCATGCGGCGGCCGCCAGGTTGCGGGAGGCATACCTGGCGATCCCACCGGGGACCGGCGTGCGGCTAGCGAAGTCGACCTCCAACCTGTTCCGGTTCCGTGACGAGCGCGGCGCTGGGCAGGCGACCCTGGACGTGTCAGCCTTCACCGGCGCGGTCTGCGTGGACCCGGCGGAGCGCACCGCGCTGGTCGGCGGCATGACCACCTATGAGGACCTGGCCGACGCCACGCTGCGGCACGGCCTGATGCCGCTCGTGGTACCGCAGCTGAAGACCATCACTCTCGGCGGCGCGGTGTCTGGCCTGGGCATCGAGTCCACGTCCCTGCGCAACGGCCTGCCTCACGAGTCCGTTATCGAGATGGACATCCTGACCGGCGACGGCCGGATCGTCACCGCGTTCCCCGGAGGCGAGCACGATGCGCTCTACCGGGGCTTTCCCAACTCCTACGGGACGCTTGGCTACGCGCTGTGGCTCACCATCGAGCTTGAGCCGGTTGCCCCGTTCGTGCACCTGCACCACTTCAGGTTCGCCAGCCCGCAGGATTGCATGACGGCGGTCACGGAGATTGCCAGGGACGGCAGCTATCACGGGCACCGGGCTGACTTCGTGGACGGCACCGCGTTCAGCCCCGCCGAGCTCTACCTGACGGTCGGGGCGTACAGCGAGATAGCGCCGTGGCTGAGCGACTACACCGGCCAGCGGATCTACTACCAGTCCATTCGCGGGCCTCGCGAGGACTTCCTGACCATCAGGGACTACCTGTGGCGGTGGGACACCGACTGGTTCTGGTGCTCGCGCGCCTTCGGCGTGCAGCGGCCGCTCATCCGGCTGGCCTGGCCGCGCAGGTACCGGCGGTCCGATGTCTACCGCACGCTGGTGGCGTGGGACAGAAGGCATGGTCTCAGCCGCTCCCTGACCCGGCGACGGGGCGGGCCGGCCGTGGAGGCCGTGATTCAGGACGTCGAGGTCCCGGTCGGGCACGCCGCCGAGTTCTATGACTTCTTCGCGGCCGAGGTCGGCATGAGCCCGGCATGGCTGTGCCCGCTCAGGCTGCGCGCCGGGCTGAGCTGGCCGCTTTACCCGCTGGCGCCTGGCGAGGTGTACGTCAACTTCGGCTTCTGGGGGAACGTGCCGCTGCCGCAGGGAGCGGGCGACGGTTACTTCAACAGGAAGATCGAGGACAAGGTCACCGAGCTCGACGGGCACAAGGGCCTGTACTCCACGTCCTACTACTCCCAGCAGGAATTCTGGCGGCTCTACAACGGCCCGGTTTACGACGGCCTGAAAAGGGAGTATGACCCCAGAGGCCGGCTGGCCGGCCTCTACGACAAGTGCGCAGCTGGAAAGTGAGGAAGGGAGGCCGCATGCCGCTGGCCGATGTGTTCGAACGGGTCGCCGGCCCCAATGCGGATGTCGAGTTCACGGCCTACGACGGCAGCAAGGCGGGAAAGCCAGGCTCGCCCCCGGTGCGGATCAAGGTCAAGACGCCGACCGCCGTCTCTTACCTTGCGCAGGCGCCAGGCGCGCTTGGCCTGGCGAGGGCCTACGTGTCTGGTCACATGGACGTCGACGGCGACATGTACACCGCGCTGGCCCGCCTGGCCAGGGCACAGCGGCTGGGCATGCGGCTCCGCGAGCGCCTGGCCGTCCTTGCCGAGCTCGGCGGTCCGAAGCTGCTGCTACGCCGGGTGCCGGTACCGCCGCAGGAAGTGCCCGACCGGACCAGGCGGAGGCTGGGGCGCAGGCACTCACGGCGCCGCGATGCCGTGGTGATCTCCCATCACTACGACGTGTCCAACACCTTCTACGAATGGGTGCTCGGGCCGTCCATGGCCTATACCTGCGCCTGCTACCCGAGCGCGGATGCCACCCTCGAGCAGGCTCAAGAGCACAAGTTCGACCTGGTGGCGCGGAAGCTGGGGCTGGCCGAGGGGATGCGGCTGCTCGATGTCGGCTGCGGCTGGGGCGGCATGGTGATGCACGCGGCCCGCCGGTACGGCGTCACCGCGCTTGGCGTCACCCTCTCCGAGCAGCAGGCCAGCTGGGCGCAGCGGGCGATCAAGGAGGCCGGGCTTGAAGACAGGGCCGAGGTGCGCCATCTCGACTATCGCGAGGTAGCCGAGAGCGGGTTCGACGCTGTCAGCTCGATCGGCCTGACCGAGCATGTCGGCAAGGCGCAGCTGCCCAGTTATTTCGGGCTGCTGCACAGCAAGCTGAAGCCGGGCGGCCGGCTGCTGAACCACTGCATCACCCGGCAGGATGACAACGGGCCGTCGATCGTCAAGGACGGTTTCATCGCCAGGTACGTGTTCCCCGACGGGGAGCTCGAAGGTCCCGGGTACCTGATCTCCACGATGAACGCCGCCGGTTTCGAGATCAGGCATGAGGAGAACCTGCGCGAGCACTACGCGCTGACCCTGACCGGCTGGTGCGCCAACCTGGACGCGCACTGGGCGCAGGCGGTGGCCGAGGTGGGCGAGCCGACCGCGCGGGTCTGGCGGCTGTATATGGCGGGCTCGCGGCTTGGCTTCGAGCGGAACCAGATCCAGTTGCACCAGGTGCTCGGGGTCAGGCTCTCCGGCGACGGCACTTCAGGCATGCCGCTGCGGCCGGACTGGGAACCCGGCGCCGGGGCCTAGCGCGGGCTGCGGTAGCTTTCCGCGACCGTGAAGGCCAGGTCGAGCGCCTGGCGGCGGTTCAGCCTGGGGTCGCAGGCGGTCTCGTAGCGCCGGTGCAGGTCAGCATGGTCGATCTGATAGCTGCCGCCGACGCACTCGGTCACATTGTCGCCGGTGAACTCGATGTGAATGCCGCCAGGGTGGGTGCGAAGCTGGCTGTGCACTTCGAAGAACCCGTGCATCTCGTCAAGCACGTCGTCGAAGCGCCTGGTCTTGTGGCCGCTCGGCGCCTGCAAGGTATTGCCGTGCATCGGATCGCAGACCCACGCCACTGGCGTGCCTTCGGCGGTGACGGCTCGCACCAGCGGCGGCAGCAGCTCGCGGATGCGGCGCGCGCCCATCCTGGTGATTAGCGTCAGCCGGCCGGCCACGCGGTGCGGGTTCAGCGCGCCGATCAGGTCGACCAGGCCAGCCGGAGTGGTGCCTGGGCCGATCTTGACGCCCACCGGATTGCTGATCGCAGCGGTGAAACCGACGTGCGCACCGCCGATGTCCCTGGTCCGCTCGCCGATCCAGAGGAAGTGCGCCGACGTGTCGTAGGTTCGCCCGGTCGCCGGATCGACTCTGGCCAGGGCCTGCTCGTAGTCAAGCAGCAGTGCCTCGTGACTGGAGTACAGCTCCACCGAGCGCAGCTCACTCGGGTAGGCACCGCAGGCGCGCATGAAGCTCAGCGCCCGGTCGATCTCCCCGGCCAGCCGCTCGTAGCGCTGGCCGGCCGGGCTGTCGGCGACGAAGTCCTGGTTCCACGCGTGCACCTGCTGCAGATCCGCATAGCCGCCGGTGGTGAACGCGCGGCACAAGTTCAGCGTGACGGCCGAGCAGTGATAGGCGCGCAGCAGCCGGCCGGGATCGGGCCTCCTGGCCTGTGCCGTGAAGTCGAGCCCGTGCACCGCGTCGCCGCGGTAGGCGGGCAGCTCCAGGTCGCCGCAGACCTCCGTGGGCCGCGACCGGGGCTTGGCGAACTGGCCGGCCATCCGCCCTATCTTGATCACCGGAACGCTCGCGCCGTAGGTCAGCACCACAGCCATCTGGAGCAAGGTCTGAAGCTTCGCCCGCACCGAGTCGGCGGTGGCCCCGGCGAAGGTCTCCGCGCAGTCGCCGCCTTGCAGGACGATCGCCTCGCCACGGGTCACCGCGGCGAGCCGCTGCGTCAGCAGGTCACACTCGCCGGCGAAGACCAGCGGCGGCATTCCGGCGAGTTCGGTGGTCACCGCGGCGAGCGCGCCGCGATCTGGCCACTGCGGCTGCTGGGCTGCCGGAAGCTCCCGCCAGCGGCCGAGCCCGGCAGCGCAGGCGGCGTCGCCGTCGCGCGCGGATTCGGCGGTCGCCTGCGCCCGCTCAATGGCGGGTGCGGGGCCAGTGCCCGCGGCCTGGCCAGGACTGCGCTTGAGCGTCACGGCTCTAGCTAAGCGCACGGCCGCGGCCAGGCTCAGCCAGAGTCCGTTTTGTCCGTCTCTGCGGTGCCGCCGACCGGCCGGGTGGCCGGATTGCGGAGCTTCAGGGCCGGCCTCGCGGCGTTCCGGGGCCGGCCTCGCGGGGTTTCCCGGCCCGCCCTGGCGGGGTTCCGGGGCCGGCCTGGCGGGGTCCCGGGCCGGCCAGGCGGGCCTGCAGCGACAATGGCGGCATGGAATCACCGCGCCCGGGCACCCGACGTGACGTTGTCCTGCTCGGCTCGACCGGTTCGATCGGCACTCAGGCAGCCGACATCGTGCGGCGCAACCTGGACCGGTTCAGGCTCGTCGCGCTCGCGGCCGGCGGCGGCAACCCGGCGCTGCTGGCCAGCCAGGCCACGGAGTTCGGCGTCGAGGCGGTCGCCGTGGCCAGCGAGACCGCGGTGCCGGACCTTGCCGACGCCCTGCGGGCGAGGTCGGACGGAGCGGCAGCCGGAGGCAGGACCGGGCCCGGCCCACGGGTCCTGGCCGGGCCGGCCGGAGTCGCTGAGGTCGCCGCCTGGCCGGCCGACATCGTGCTGAACGCGGTCACCGGCGCGGTCGGGCTGGCGGCCACCCTGGCCGCGCTTGACGCCGGCCGCGTGCTCGCGCTCGCCAACAAGGAGTCGCTGATCATGGGCGGCCGCCTGGTCACCGGCCGGGCCGCGCCCGGTCAGATCGTGCCGGTGGACTCGGAGCACTCGGCAATCGCCCAGTGCCTGCGCAGTGGGCGCGCGGCGGAGGTGCGCAAGCTGGTGCTCACCGCCAGCGGCGGCCCGTTCCTGCACTGGGCGCCCGAGCAGGTGGCCACGGCGACCCCGGCGCAGGCGCTCGCGCACCCGACCTGGAACATGGGGCCGGTGATCACCATCAACTCGGCCACGCTGGTGAACAAGGGGCTTGAGGTGATCGAGGCGCACCTGCTCTTCGGCGTGGATCTTGACGATATCGAGGTCGTGGTGCACCGCCAGTCGGTGATCCATTCCATGGTCGAATTCACCGACGGCTCGACCATCGCCCAGGCGAGCCCGCCGGACATGCGGATACCGATCGCGCTGGCGCTTGGCTGGCCCGATCGGGTGGCAGGCGCGGCCAGCCCGGTGGACTGGACCAGGTCGCACTCATGGACCTTCGAGCCGCTCGATCAGGGCGCGTTCCCCGCGGTGCCGCTGGCCAGGGCGGTCGGGAAGGCCGGCGGAACCGCCCCGGCGGTCTACAACGCCGCGAACGAAGAGTGCGTGGCGGCCTTCGTGGCCGGCCGCATCCCGTTTGCCGGGATCGTGGACACGGTGGCACGGGTAGTCTCAGAGCATGACGGTGCCGCCGCCGTCGCTGAACCCGGGCTCGACGACGTGCTGGCCGCCGATGGCTGGGCGCGCCAGCGGGCGCGCGAGCTGACCAAGGTGGGTGCCTGGTGAGCCGTCGGAGGGTGCGGACGGGCGCTGCTGGCCAGCCGCAGGGGGAGGGAGAGCGAGCAAGATGACCTTCCTGATCGGCGTGATCATTTTCGTCGTCGCCTTGCTCGGTTCCGTCATGCTGCACGAGGCCGGCCATTTCGCGACCGCCAAGGCGTTCGGCATGAAGGCCACGCAGTTCTTCGTCGGATTCGGTTCGACCATCTGGTCGACCAAGCGCGGCGAGACCGAGTACGGGGTCAAGGCGCTGCCTGTCGGCGGCTTCGTGAAGATCACCGGAATGACGAGCATGGACGATGTCGACCCGGCCGACGAACCTCGCTCGTTCCGCGGCAAGCCAGGCTGGCAGCGCTCGATCGTGCTGGCGGCGGGCTCGTTCATGCACTTCTTGATCGCCTTCGTGCTGCTGTGGGTGCTGGCGGTCGGTGTCGGCCTGTCGGACTCGAACAGCACCACTATCGGCGTGCTGCCGTGCGTGCCGGCCAAGCAGCGGGCGTCCTGCGCCAGTTCTGATGCCAGGTCGCCCGCCGAGGCGGCCGGCCTGCGGCAGGGCGACAAGATCGTCGCCATCGCCGGGCGGCCGGTGTCCACCTGGACCCAGCTCGGCGACGCGATCAAGGCGCAGCCGGCAGGCCGGTCGGTGAGCTTCACGGTGCAGCGCGGGAACCGCAGGTTCACCGAGCAGATCACGCTGGCGGGCGTCTCCTGGCGCAAGGGTTCCTATCTGGGCGTTCAGCCCGTGCAGCTGTTCGCAAGGCGCGGGCCGATCAACGCGGTCGGCTACGCCGGATCGCAGTTCGGCAGCATCGTGTCGCAGTCAGTGTCGGCACTCGGCCAGATACCGCAGGCGATTCCCTATCTGTTCGTCAGGGACCGCGGCGGAACCCCAGGGGGCCAGGTCACCAGCATCATCGGTGCCGCGCACATCACCGGCACCGTGGTCGCAGCTAACTTCGGCTGGCAGCAGAAGGCCACCATAGTGCTGCTGATCATCATTGAAGTGAACATCTTCGTCGGGATCTTCAACCTGCTGCCGCTGCTGCCGCTGGACGGCGGGCACCTGGCGATCGTGCTGTTCGAGCGGCTACGGGCGGGCTGGGCAAGGCTGCGCCGGCGCCCGGATCCCGGCCTGGTCGACATCCAGCGGCTGGTCCCGGTCAGCGTGGGCGTGTTCGCGCTCCTGCTCGCCCTCGGCCTGCTGCTAATCGCCGCTGACATCTTCAATCCGGTCAACCTGATCCAGTAGACGGCAGTCTGCAGTTAACAGAACAACACCACTGAACCCCACACACTGTGAGGCGAGAGTCCGATGACCGTCAATCTCGGCGTGCCTGAGCTGCCGCCCGCTCAGCTTGCTCCCCGGCGCAGATCCAGGCAGATCACCGTGGGCAAGGGCAAGCACGCGGTGCCGGTAGGCGCAGGCGCGCCGATATCGGTGCAGTCGATGACGACCACGCTGACCGCCGACGTCAATGCCACGCTCCAGCAGATAGCCGAGCTGACCGCCGCTGGATGCCAGATCGTCAGGGTCGCTGTCCCGTCCGCGGACGACGCCGACGCGCTGCCCGAGATCGCGCGCAAGTCGCAGATCCCGGTGATCGCCGACATCCACTTCCAGCCCAAATACGTCTTCGCCGCCATCGACGCCGGCTGTGCCGCCGTCCGGGTCAACCCGGGGAACATCAAGGCGTTCGATGACAAGGTCGGCGAGATCGCGAGGGCCGCGGCGGCAGCCGACGTGCCGATCAGGATCGGCGTCAACGCCGGCTCGCTGGACAAGCGGCTGCTGGCCAAATATGGCAAGGCCACCCCAGAGGCGCTGACCGAATCGGCGCTGTGGGAGTGCTCGCTGTTCGAGGAGCACGGTTTCACCGACATCAAGATCTCGGTCAAGCACCACGACCCGGTGGTGATGATCCAGGCCTACCGCCTGCTCGCCGAGCGCTGCGACTACCCGCTGCACCTGGGCGTAACCGAGGCGGGCCCGGCGTTCCAGGGCACGATCAAGTCCGCGGTCGCGTTCGGCGCGCTGCTCGCCGAGGGGATCGGAGACACGATCAGGGTGTCGCTGTCCGCCCCGCCGGTCGAGGAGGTCAAGGTGGGCACGGCGATCCTAGAGTCGCTCGGGCTGCGCCAGCGCGGCCTGGAGATCGTGTCCTGCCCGTCCTGCGGCCGGGCGCAGGTCGACGTCTACAAGCTCGCTGACGAGGTGACCGCGGCGCTGGACGGGCTGGACGTGCCGCTGCGGGTGGCAGTGATGGGATGCGTGGTCAACGGGCCCGGCGAGGCAAGGGAGGCCGACCTCGGCGTCGCATCGGGCAACGGGAAGGGCCAGATCTTCGTCCGCGGCGAGGTGATCGCCACGGTGCCTGAATCCAAGATCGTGGAAACGCTGATCGAGGAAGCACTGAAGCTGGCCGCCACTATGGCGCCGCAGGTCTGAGCCGGTGGCCAGGGCCAGGCTCGCCGTCCTCGGCGCGGTCGCGCTGGCGGTCGCCGGCTGCACCCATGGATCGTCAGGTCAGCACCCGGCCGGGCCGTCGGCATCCGGCGCGGGGTCGCCTGGCCAGGCCGCGATCGGCCAGCCGCCCGCACTGCACTGGCACCTCTGCTCGCAAAACGGCGCGACCCTGCTCTGCGCCAGGCTTCAGGTGCCGCTCGACTACCGGCATCCGGGCGGCAGGAAGATCCTGGTCGCCTTGTCCGAGGTTCCGGCGACCGCCCCGGCCAGCCAGCGGCAGGGGATCCTGCTCGTCAACCCCGGCGGTCCAGGCGGCAGCGGGCTGTCAACGGCGAGCTTCGTCGCTCAGGGCCTGAATCCCGCAGCGGCGGCGCAGTACGACATCATCGGGTTCGACACCAGGGGCGTGGGCTCATCGGTCCCTGCGCTGCACTGTGACCCCGGCTTCTTCGCCCGCACCAGGCCCGATTACGTCCCGGCGAACGCGGCGGCCGAGCGGGTCCTGATCGGCCGGGCCAGGGCATATGCGGCCGACTGCCAGAAGCGGTACGGCTGGCTGCTCCCTTACCTGACGACGCAGAACATCGCCAGGGACATGGATCAGATCCGCGCGGCGACGGGCCAGCAGAAGCTGAACTACTTCGGCTACTCCTATGGCACCTATCTCGGCCAGGTGTACGCCACGCTGTTCCCGCACCGGGTCAGGCGGATGGTGCTGGATAGCACGGTGGATCCGACCGGCGCCTGGTACGCCGACAACATCGCGCAGGACTACGCGTTCCAGGGCCGGATCCAGGCGTTCTTCGCCTGGGCCGCGCGTTATCAAGGGGCCTACCGCCTGGGAACTACGCCAGCCCAGGTCAGGAGGTCCTGGTACGCGGCCAGAGCCAGGCTTGCCGCGCACCCGGCGGCCAACCCGGCCGGTCCGGCGATCGGCCCCGATGAGTTCGACGACATGTTCCTGTCCGGCGGCTATTACAACGGCTACTGGCCGATGCTGGCCACCGGACTGGCGGCCTACCTGCATGCGGGCTCCGCCCGCCAGCTCGTGAGCCAGTATGTCCCGCTCGGCAGGCAGAACCTGAACGAGAGCCAGTTCGAGAACGAATTCGCCGTCTACAACGCGGTCGAGTGCGCTGACGCGCCGTGGCCGCGGAACTGGGCAAGGTGGAATTCAGACGCCAGGCGGGTGTACCGCACCGCGCCGTTCGAAGCCTGGGACAACACCTGGTTCAACGCGGCGTGCGCGTTCTGGCCGCTGCGCGGGCCGGCCAGCCCGCCGCGGATCGGGGCGCCCAGGCTGCCGGGCATCCTGATGCTGCAAGGCACCCTGGATGCGGCCACCCCGTACGCCGGCGCGCAGAACGCGCACCGGCTGCTCCCGACGGCCAGGATGGTGGTGGTCTCTGGCGGCGGCAATCACGGCCAGTCGCTTGCCTATCCGGCCAACCACTGCGTCGATGGCTACCTGAACAGGTACCTGGCCACCGGGGCACTGCCCACCGGAACCGGGCTGGTCAACGCGACCTGCCAGGCGCTGCCCGCCCCGCTGCCATCCGGCTGAGCCATGCCGTCAGGGCGGGCGCGGGTGCCGGTCCCTGCCGCCAAGCGTGGGCTTCCTGGCCAGCGGCGGGTGCGGGCATTGTTACGCTTCAAGAGTGCTGCGGACTCGCGCGGGGCGGTCATCCGCGCTACGCCTGCTGACAGATCGCGATCGGGACGAGGCACTGGCCCTGTGCGACCGTGATCCGGTCGCGAACGTCTTCGTCAGCGCGCGGATCAGGGCCTGCGCGCTTGATCCGGTGCGGCTCGGCGCCCAGATCTGGGGTTACCACGACACCGGCAGGCTGGTGTCGCTCTGTTACGTCGGCGCGAACCTGGTGCCGGCGGAAGCCGAGCCCGCCGCCGTGGCTGCCTTCGCCGAGCGGGCCAGGCTGCAGGGCAGGCGCTGCTCATCGATCGCCGGGCCTGCCGCCGCGGTAGCCGACCTGTGGGAAAGGCTGGCCCCATACTGGGACCGGCCGCGCGAGATCAGGAGCCGCCAGCCGCTGATGGCCATCGCGGCAGAGCCGCTGGTGGCGCCTGACCCGCTGGTGCGGCCGGTCCGGCAGGCCGAGGTGGGGATTCTGCTACCGGCCAGCGTCGCGATGTTCACCGAGGAAGTCGGCGTCTCGCCGATCGGTTACGACGGCGGAGCGGCATACCGGGCGCGGGTAGGCGAACTCGTGGCGGGCGGCAGATCGTTCGCCAGGATCGAAGACGGCCAGGTTGTGTTCAAGGCCGAGATCGGCGCGGTCACCCCGCAGGCCTGCCAGGTCCAGGGCGTGTGGGTGCCGCCAGCGCTGCGCGGGCGCGGACACGCGGCCCGCGGCATGGCGGCCGTCGTGGCGCTGGCGCGCCGCACGATCGCTCCGGTGGTGAGCCTGTACGTGAACGACTTCAACGCCCCGGCCAGGGCCGCCTACCGGCGGGTCGGATTCACCGAGGTCGGCACCTTCATGTCGGTGCTGTTCTGAGCCCCGGCCCGGCCGCGCCGGCATTCGGCCGGGCGGCTCGGTGTCGGCCGGGCGGCCGGAGCGGCTGGCGTGTCGGCCGGGCGGCTTGCGTGTCGGCTGGATCGGCTTGCGGCTGGCGCGGCTGGGGTGTCGGCTGGAGCGGCTGGCGTGTCGGCTGGAGCGGCTGGCGTGTCGGCTGGATCGGCTTGCGGCTGG
>Ga0137365_10003453_pt1 | contig 12599 bp, 10 predicted proteins | sample SagtaG_9_FD_104799 | JGI IMG/M metagenome (GOLD analysis project Ga0137365, IMG submission 104799) | Vadose zone soil microbial communities from Sagehorn Ranch, Mendocino, California, USA - Sage1_L_40_16 metaG | ecosystem: Environmental > Terrestrial > Soil > Vadose zone | place: USA...
AGGTCGTCATCAGGAACGCCAGCGAGCTCGCCGATGTCATCAGCCGCAGCCCGCTGCCGGATGGCCCGGAAAACCCGTCCAGGTTCTTCGTCGCCTTCCTGTCGGCGGTGCCGGGCCCGGAGGTGACCGCGGCGATGGAGGCGATGTCCTTCGACCCCGACCGGATCTGGATCAGCGGCGCTGAGGCGTTCCTGTGGTGCCCGGCGGGCGTCGCCGATACCAAGCTCACCAACAACTTCCTGGAGAAGCGGCTCAAGGTCACCGCGACGTCGCGCAACTGGAACACCGTCGTCAAGCTGGCGGAACTGACCAGTGCCTGAAGGGCACACCGCAGGGCAGCCGGTGCCTGCCGGGCGCACGGCGGCCCGTCCAGCGCAGGCGGCGCGCGTCGCCGGGCGCTGCGATCCGGCGTTCCGGGCGCTGCGCGCCGAGTTCGAGGCGAACTTCGCTGATCGCGGAGACACCGGCGGAGCTGTCTGCGTCGTGGTGCGCGGCCGGGGTGGTCGCCGATTTGTACGGCGGCTGGGCGGACGCCGCCGGCACCCGCCAGTGGCGCCAGGACACCCTGGTCAACGTGTTCTCCGTCGGCAAGGGCATGACAGCGACGTGCACCGCGCAGCTGATCGGGCAGCGCAGGCTGGACGCCGACGCGCCGGTCGCCAGGTACTGGCCCGAGTTCGGCGCGGCGGGAAAAGCCGGGATCACCGTCCGCCAGCTGCTCAGCCACCAGGCCGGGCTGCCTGCCCTTCGGGGGCGGATGCCGGCGGGCAGCCAGTTCGACTGGGCGGCGATGACCGCTGCGCTTGCGGCCGAGCAACCATGGTGGCCGCCGGGGTCGGCGCACGGCTATCACGTCAACACATTCGGCTTCCTGGCCGGCGAATTGATCAGGCGCGCCACCGGGCGCAGCATCGGCGCGCTGCTGCGCGAGGAAGTGGCGCAGCCGCTCGGTGCCGACATCCACATCGGGCTGCCGTCCGGCGAGCATCAGCGGGTGGCCGAGTTCCTATGGGCGGGCGAGTGGGCCGACGGCCCCGTTATCGCCGATCTTCATGATGACCGGCTGATGCGGCACCATGCCTACGCGAATCCGCCCGGCCTCTCCGGCTTCGGCGTGGTTAACACCCCTGCCTGGCGGGCCGGCGAGATCCCTTCGGCCAACGCCCACGCTACGGCGGCCGGGGTGGCCAGGCTGTATGCCGCGCTCGCCGGGGGCGGCGCGATCGGCGGGGTGCGCGTCGTCGATGCCGGTGCGCTCGCCGCGGCTACCGCCGAGCAGGTCTACGGCGAGGACCTGGTGCTGCAGCGGCCTTCCCGGTTCGGGCTCGGCTTCCAGCTGGCCCATCCTGAGCGGCGATTCGGGCCTGGCATGCGGGCGTTCGGCCATTTCGGGGCCGGCGGCTCGGTTGGCTTCTGCGACCCGGACGCGGGGATCGCGTTCGGCTACGTCACCAGCCAGATGGGCCCGCGCTGGCAGAACCCGAGGAACCGGGCGCTGATCGACGCCGTCTACGCCTCGATATGAGGCCGCGGGTGCCCTGCGACGGCCTTCCGGCCGGCAGGCACGCAGCGGCCCGTGCCCGGGCGGCTCAGGACCGCTCGTCGTCGTTGCTGCGGCGCATCCGCTTGACCTGGGCGCGCCGCTGTTTGGCCGCGAGCCGCCGTTCCCGTGCCGCGCGGCTTGGCCTGGTCGGGCGGCGCGGGCGCGGGGGCGGGGCGGTCGCCTCGGTCAGCAGCGCGGACATCCGGTCCGCAGCCGCCTGCCGGTTGCGGAGCTGGGAGCGGTGCTCGGAGGCGGTCACGGTCACGACGCCGCTCGCCAGGCGCCCGCCCAGTGCGCGCAAGGCCCGCTCCTTCAGCGCGGGGAAGAGCGCATCCGAGGCGGCGAGGTCGTAGGAGAGCTCGACCCGGCTATCCGTGGTGTTCACCGACTGGCCGCCCGGGCCAGGCGAGCGGGAGAACCGCCACGAGAGCTCGTCCGGCGGGATCGTCACACCGCGGACGGTGACCGGGAACCTGCCACCGCTGCCATCGGCCATGCGTCCTGCTTACCACTACACCGGCCGGCCAGGAGCCTTTGCTGCGGGCCGGGACAGCGGAGCCGGGCCGCGCACCGCCATCGGCGGGCATGACCCGGCTTGCTCCGGACGCGGCGCGAGCGCCTGGCGCTCAGCCAGCCATGCTCCGGGCCCGGACGAGCGGGAGGGCAAGCGGAACGACCGCGGCGATCGCGCAGATGAGCCCGACGAAGGCGCCGAAACCCCAGCCCACGGATAGCCCGGAGAGCCCGGTGGACGGCTTCAGCAGGAACGCGATCAGCACCAGGACCAAGTTGATGCCGGTCAGCACGAGCAGCAGCTGGGTCAGGCTCATCGGGAGGTTGAACGGCAACGCCTCAAATCCGGCCTTGATGATCACCAAGGCCACCACCGCCAGGGCGAGGATGAAGACGATCCACAGGTAGCCATGACCGGTCGTCCCGCTGGCAGAGGCGCTGCCGCCGGCGACCTGCTTGCCGAGGATGGTGACCGGCGGCACGCTCACGGTGTACCAGGGCAGGAACAGCGAGATCAGGAGCAGCAGCGAGGCACCGCCGACGATCTGATCGTCTCGCGTCCAGCGCTTGGCATCGAAGTTGAACACCTGGCCAGCCGTCCCCGCCGCGGGTGTCCTGCCTGCCCCTGCGGTAGGGCTGAACCCTCCTGCGGGAGGGGCATGACCGCCGGCTGCTGCCTGGCCGACGTTGGCTGGCTGTTGCGCACCGCAGCTGGGACACGCAGCCGACCCTGCGGCAACGTCATTGCCGCATTGCGAGCAGATCATAGTTCTCCGCCTCTCGAATTGGCCGGAGCCGCGCTCCGTGCCGTCCCGCCAACCCTTGCTGCCTGTCGCCACCTTCCACAGCCGAGCTGGCGATCACTTGGCAGGCGCCACAGCGGGGAAATAGCGCCGCGGCAATCTTCGCCGCTCACCGCAAATCTTTCGATGGAACAGCCCCTAGCTTCCACCCGAGTCTTGACCCTAGTTCTGTTCTCCGGGGTCTGGCGGTCCGCGGAGTCCTGAGGTAACGCGCGCCGGACCCGCTGACCGAGCCGCCTCGTTGCCCGCTGCGTGTCCGGCATCGCCGCCCAGCCGGCCGGCCAGCGCCTGCCGGGAACGGATCCCGAGCTTGGCGAAGATGTTGCTCAGGTGAAACTCGATCCCCTTGATGCTGACGTAGAGCTCCGCCGCAGCCTCACGGTTAGAGCGGCCAGCCGCGACCAGCCGCGCGACGGCCATCTCGGCTGTGGTCAGCCCGAGCGCGCCCTCGCTGCCCGCTGGCTTGAGCTGCACGCCGCAGGCCGCCAGTTCCCGGTCACACACCGACACGAACGGATGCGCGCCCAGCCTGGCCAGACGGCCCCGGGCGGAGCGGAGGCGGGCGATCGCTTCCGGCCGCCGGGCCAAGCGGCGAAGCCGCGTGCCGTCCGCCAGTTCGAGCTGGGCAAGCTGGAACGGGAGAGGAGAGCCGCGGGCATGCTCCCATGCGTGCTCGAAGGCCTGTGCCGACCTGGCGGCGTCGCCGCGCGCCGCGGCCAGCATGCCCCGCAGCCGCGCCGCTGTGATCCGTGTCGAGGCCGGGCTCGACGCCGGCCGGGACGCATCGATTTCCGCGAGTGCTCGTCCGGCATCATCAAGGCTGCCCAGGGCGATCAGCGCATCGACCTCGAACGGGCGCCAGCCGTAGACACCCAGGCTGCCGAACGCGCGGGCACGTCCGGTGCGCCGCACCGCCGCGGCGGCCCTGAGCACCTCTTCATGATCGCCTCGCGCCGCGGCCAGTGCCGCCCGCGCAGCAGCCCAGGCAGTGATTCCCAGGCCCGAGCCGGCCGTCCGCGCGGCGGCGCCGGCGGCGTCCACGTGCGCGGCAGCGGTTGCCCAGTCACCCCGCCCGGCCGGGACGAGTGCGGCGAACCCGTGCGCGAAGCTGAGTTCAGCGACCCGCCCGGCCTGGCGGGCAAGCGTGACGGCCAGCTCGGCGTTGCGTGATGCATCGTCCCAGAATCCGAGGCGATACTCGGCCTCAGCCAGATACCCCAGGCAGAGGCAAGCATGCCGGACCGGCACGCCCGAGCGGAGCCGGCCAGCAGCCGCCGACAGATCGGCCGATGCCGCCTCGAGGTCTTCCTGGATGACCCGGACCATTCCGCGGGCCACCAGGGCATCGGTCTGGCTGAGCGGAACCTCGCCGGCGCAGGCAGGCACGGAATCGAGCCTGGCGAGCGCTTCCCGGCCGCGCTGGCTGTACGCCAGCGCCAGCGCGAGGAGGCCGGCCGCGTGCATCCCGTGCAGGGCGTCGGCGCCAGCCCGGCTGACCGCGCGCTCGCCCCAGGCAACCGCCTCGCGCAACCGTCCTGAGCTCAGGCAGCATGCCAGCAACCCGGTGGCGGCCTGCGCGCCGACCAGCGGCTCGCTAGCCGGGTCATGCGCCTGCCAGGCATCGCTGAGCAGGGCCTCGGCGCTGGCGGGCCTGGCCGCAAGCAGGTCGAGCTGGCCAAGGAGCACGCTTCGCCGGGGCCCGGGGGCCGTTTCCGCGACCTGCGCGGCCAGGGCCTCGGTTTCGGCTACCTCACCGCAGCTGAGCAGGATCTCGACGGCGTCAAGGATCAGCCGGCCGGAATCAGCGGGATCCGGGCTCATGGCCGAGGCGTGGGCCAGCCAGGCCGCTGCCCGCGTCATCCGCTCTCGGCTCGCCGCTTCCGCTCGTGCCGGACCCGTTCCCGCCGCGGACGCGGCGGCCCGGGGCGCGGTGGCGGCGCCGAAGCCCGCTACCTCGGGGCCCGCCGCTTCCGCTTCGGCCGGGCCCGTTCCCGCCGCGGACGTGGCCCGGGGCGCGGTGGCGGCACCAAAGCCCGCTGCCTCGCGGCCGGCCGCCTCGAGATCGGCAGCGAGCGCCGCGTCGCGGCCAGCCGCGACGGCGATCCGGTGGCGGAGTGCGGCATCATTTCCGCCCAGCGCGGCCGCCTGCAGGTGCAGCTGGCGGCGCCGGACGGGCCCGATCCCGGCATAGATCACCCGGTGCGTGAGGGCATCGCAGAACACGATCCGGCTACCCGATCTTGATGCCTGCTCCTCCGCCAGCCCGGCCCCGGCAAGTTCGCCAAGCGCGGGCACCGGATCTGGCAGGCCGGCCAGGGCCGCCGCCGTTGCCAGGAGGCAGGAGCGGCCGATGACGGCCGCCGCGGCCGCCAGCGCCTGGGCGGGCATGGCCAGCGCGGACAGGCGGGCCAGGACCGGCCCGGCCAGCTGCCGCGGCACGGGAAGCGGGTCGCCGGGGCCTTTCCAGGACTCCGGACTGCACTCCTCGAGCACCGCACGACAGTACCCGAGATTGCCGTCGGTAAGACGCACCAGGCGGAACGCGGCGCCAGGTGACAGCTCGCCAACCCCGACCGCGCAGGCCAGCGACTGCACCTCCTCGACCGTGAGGGCACCGACACGCAGCTTCGTGACCCGGTGGTCTCCGTTCATGAAACGGCTCCAGCCATCGCCCAGCAGGCCGGTCTCCGCAGCCCTCGTCGAGAGCACGCCGAGGAATGCCGCACCCTGCATCCGTCGCAGCGCGAACAGCAGCGCCGTGGCAGAGCCGGGATCCGCCCAGTGCAGATCGTCGACCGCTAGCACGACGAGCCGTCCGATCGCGTGCGGGCGGGTCAGCAGTCCGGCCAGGTCGGCACCGACCACCAGGGGGTCGGCGGTTGGCGATGGCGTGTCACGGGAGCCCATGTCGGCGGCGGCGACAAGCTGGCCGACCAGTCCATACGGCAGGGACAGCTCGGGCTCTGCTCCGCTCCCGCGCACCACCATGACATCCGGCAGCCGCTGCACGAACCGGCTCAGCAGCGATGACTTCCCCGCCCCGGCAGGTCCCTCGATGATGACGACGCGCGGATCGCCGTGCCTGGCTGCTACCGCGCAGCTCTCCAGGACCGCCAGTTCCCGCTCACGGCCCACGAACGGCACAGCGAGGCCTGGCAGAGACGAAACGATCACTGGCCGAGCGTAAACCCGGCAACGGCGTGCCGTGAGGACGATGAGCAGTACGCTGCCTGCACTGTCTTCGCGAGCGCCGCGGGTCGCCGCCGAGCTGCCGCGGCCCGCCGCGAACCCGGCGGACCGCCGCGAACCTGCCGGCCCAAACGACAGATGCGCCTATCTCAGCAGCCCGCCGGCTCCTACTATGTGCCCGTTGCGGCGCGCGGAGAAGGTTGAGACGACCAGATGCCAGGATCCAGCGATCTGCCCGGACGGCACGACAAGCCGGGTTCGCCGTGTCCGGGCGAGGCCGGGACTGCGCAGCACCCCGATGTTCCTGACACCTCGGCTGAGCGGGCGGCAGACTCGCGGCGGCAGTTACAGTCACGGATCAGCCGGTTGCGCCATGGTCACCCGTCCTCGCCTTACCGGGAGGACGGGAGCCGCCGACCAGAGGCCGTGGACCTCAAGGAGTTCGAGCTAGCGCCGGATGCTGACGAGATCGAGCCCCGTAAGCCCGGCGACGTTGCGGGCAAAGCCGGCAGCGCGGATCACCCGGAACATCGCGCGCAGCACGCCGATAGCCGTCCCGGGCACCCGGACGATCATGGCAGTGCGGGCTGGCGCGCAGCCTTACCGCGGTTGCGGGCGCTGTGGGAAAGTCACAAGGACCGCTGGCCCGCCGGGCAGCGGACCCCGGTAGACAGGTCAACAGACGAGGAAGGATCGTGGCGCGGGGACGGCCCTGGTCAATACCTCACCAGGGCGGAGAACCTGGCGGCCGGGCGCGCGCTTGACCGAGTCCGTGAAACAGAGCGCGAGGTGACCCAGACGATGAAGGCCGTCGAGGCCGAGGTACCGGGCGCGCGCCTTGTCGGGCTGGAGAACCGCCTCAAAGGAGAGCAACGTTTCAAGGAGAAGATCTCACAGGAGCTGTACGCGAAATCCGATCGCTCCATTCATCAGATCAGCAACGACCTGCCAGATTTAATACGTTACACTTATCAGCTTAGTAATGACCGCTATATCGATGGGTACTGGGAAGCGTGTCGACGGCTTCAGGAGGTCGGCTATGGAATAGAGTTCAGCCGGAATTTCTGGGGTAGCACGCAATATCATGGCATTAACACCCGATGGCGGCTTCCAACAGGTCAGTTGATTGAAGTGCAGTTTCACACTGATGAGAGCTTCAGCGCCAAGCAACTCACGCATGAGGCATACGAACGAATCCGTACTACAGAACCCTTGGATCTGGAACGTGGTGAGCTCTATGATTTTCAGAGTGAGGTTACTTCGCATGTCCATGTGCCAGAAGGTGCTCCCGCGATCTCTGATTACCGGATAAAGGAAGCGTGAAGTGGCCGAGAAAATTGTCTACTACGCGATCATCGACCGCTGGGCCAGCCGAGATAATCCGGCTGGCATCGTACGACGCCGCAGACCTCTCTCAGGCGGATTCCGCGATGAAGCACTAACACGAGACCTGAGCTGGCAGTTCACGCCGCTTATCGTCGAATGGGAGCGGAACGAATCTACGGATGACCTGGTTGAGGTCACGGAGGACGAGGCGAATCAGATTGTCGAACGATTCCGTGTCAGGTGGGGAACCCGTGGTTAGCCGCAATGCCGGATCGCTACTATCAGGCTGCTGGCGGCTGGCATGGAGCCTGGGATATCCGGCAAGGCAACGCAGGCCGGCAAGACAAGAACGCCGACCAAGGTCCCCTCTGTCACCGAGGATCTTTGTTGCGCGTCAGTGTGCTAACGCTGCTGGCGGTAGCCACCTCGACCCAGCGTCAGCGAGCGGACAAGCCACCCGGCCCGCGAACGCATGACCAGTGCCTGGCCGTGCCCGGACCCCAGCTACCCGGCACCGGGCAGCTACCGGCACCGGCACCAGGCCTAGCTGCCCTCCCAGTGCCCGAGTGCCCGGCATCTCGGCCCGCAGGCAGGCACCGGTTGGTTGCTTACTACCGCTTAACGCCTAAATATCCGTTTCCAGTGGGATCGGAACGGCGTTCCGCCTGATGGATGTGAGCTGGGTATTCGCCGGCGCATACCTATCCCTCATCCATCAGGCGGAATGCCCACCGTGCGCACCACCAGAACTACAGGCGCCGCGGGCACCACGAGCCACCCCGCGTCCGACACCCCAGTGGTGCCGATGGCACGCCGGTGCCTTCACGACAACAGCTAGTCCCATCCGCGCCGTTCGGCGACGGTCCCGCCTCCCAGATCGCATCTGTACGGTGCGCGTGACGAGCTGTGCCACGTTGCCGCATGTGACGCCTGGGGTCGATACCGTTGGGGAGTCCCGGGCGGTCGGGACGGCGCAAGCTGAGCTCGCCCGGGCCAACCGCACATCAGGGAGGGACCTGGCCTATGGATGGCTTCAAGAAATTCCTGCTCCGCGGCAATCTGGTCGAACTGGCGGTCGCGGTCGTCATCGGCGTCGCCTTCAGCGCGATCATCACAGCGCTCGTCGCGGACCTGATCACGCCCCTGATCGCCGCGATCGGCGGGAAGCCCGACTTCTCCGGGCTCGTCTTCACGGTCAACCACAGCAAGTTCCGCTACGGCGCCTTCATCAACGCCCTGCTCTCCTTCGTGATCATCGCCGCCGTGGTCTACTTCCTCATCGTCGTTCCGGTGAGCAGGCTGCTGGCCCGGTCCGAGCGGGAGCAGGAAGCATCCGAGCGGAAGTGCCCGGAGTGCCTCAGCCAGATCCAGCTCGCGGCCCGGCGCTGCATGTACTGCACTGCCGTGGTCGAGCCCACGCAAGGCACACCGGGCAAGTAGCGGGTCCTCCCGGCATGTCAGCCAGGTGATCACTTAGCGTCGGCGTAGCAGCTGACGACCGCCGTTGTCAGCGGGAACCGCACCGGCGTCGCGCCGAAGACCAGTCGTCCGGCCTCCTCGCCCGCCTCCGCGATTGCCGCGAGTACGGGCTCGACCACGGACTCCGGACAATGCACGATCACCTCGTCGTGCTGGAAGAACACCAGGTGCGGTCCCGCGACGCTGGTCACGCCGGCCAGGCCCTGCTCGCCGGCCAGGCCCTGCTCGCCGGCCAGGCCCTGCTCGCCGGCCAGGCCCTGCTCGCCGGCCGGGCCCTGCTCGCCGGCCGGGCCCTGCTCGCTGGCCGGGTCGGCCAGCCCGGCGCCGGAATCCTCGTTACCCACCTGGATCAGAGCCAGCCGCCTGCGCAGTCCGGCCAGCAGCACCAGCGCCCAGTCCGCCGCGCTCGCCTGCACCACGAAGTTGCGAGTGAACCGGCCGCGGGCCCGCGACGCTGCGCCGGCGCCCGGGTCGCGCGAACCGTCCGGGTCACCGGACTCCTCCGTGATCGCCCGCCACGCTGCCGACGGCGGCGGGCACGCCCGGCCCAGTACCGACCTGACCACGCGGCCCTCCTGGCCGGCCTGCGCGGCCGCCTCCACGTACCTTGACGCCATCGGGAACCGCTTCCGCAGCACACCGAGCAACTGCCCGGCCTCGCCGCCGGCCCCGCCGTACATGGCGGACAGCAGGGCGATCTTGGCTTTTGCCCGGTCCCCGCCGAACGCGCCAGCCAGCGCCAGGTACAGGTCGCCGCTGGCGGCGGCCTCGGCGAAGGCACGATCGCCCGCCAGCGCGGCAAGCACGCGCGGCTCCAGCTGCGCGGCGTCGGCCACCACGAGCACCCAGCCGGGATCGGCCACCACCGCGCGGCGCAGCACCTTGGGGATCTGCAGCGCGCCGCCGCCCCGCGATGCCCAGCGGCCCGACACCACCCCGCCGACCACGTATTCCGGCCGGAACCTGCCGCCGGATACCCACTCGTCCAGCCAGGCCCAGCCGTGCGCGGCGTGCAGCCTGGCCAGCTCCTTGTACTCGACCAGCAGGGGCGCGGCCGGGTGGTCGATGCCGCGCAGCACGGAAAACCTGGTCGACGGCACCCGGACGCCGTCCGCGGCGAAGGCGCGGATCAGCTGCGCTGGCGAGTCCGGATTAACCCGCCTGTCGTCGAACGCGGCTCCGATCCTGGCGGCAAGCTCCGCCAGCCGGGCCGGCCTCGCTCCGGCGGGCAGCACTGGCGGCCGCGGCCCGAGCATCCCGGCCAGCAGCGAGTCATGCACGTCAGCGCGCCACGGCAACCCGGCGAAGCTCATCTCGGCAGCGAGCAGGCCACCAGCTGACTCGGCGGCCACCAGCACCCCGAACCGGCCGGGCCGCTCGTCGGCATCGATCCGGCCGAGCTGGCTGGCGTGCGCCGCTATCAGCGCGTCGAGCACGGCAACCGGATCCGGCCCGGCCGAGGCAGCGGCGTCGAACAGCGCACCCTGGGCCTGCGCAGGCCCGCCGACTTCGGTCTGGCCGGCTGCCCCGAGGGCCAGGACCGGCGTTCCCGGCCCCGCCTCCGGCCCATCCCTGCTGGCCAGCAGCCGCTCAGTCAGCTCGACGTCGTGACAGCGCGCTACCCGCACGCCGGCCCGCAGCAGGGCAGGGTAGAGGCGCGCCCCGGAGGCCCACACCCAACGCACCGGACCGGACTGTTCGTAGCCGGCAACCGCGGCAGAAAGATCCTTTACTTGAACGAGGCCGTCCCGCGGGCTGCCGTCCGGAGCGAGCTCGCGCAGCAGGCCGGAGCCACCGGTCCCCGCCACCACCGCGACCCGCACGGCCTGATTGTCTCGCAGGGGTCTGACACTCATCCCGGATTGGCCCGCGGGTCGCGGTCCGGCCGGAGACAGCCGGACGGTGCCGGTGGCCTGCACCGCGCCGGCCGAGCACTTACAGCGCCTGGCCGACACCGCCTGGCGAGCACAGCGCCTGGCGACCCGCGGCGCCTGGCGAGCACAGCGCCTGGCCGACACCGCCTGGCGAGCACAGCGCCTGGCGACCCGCGGCGCCTGGCGAGCACAGCGCCTGCGGGCACAGCGCCTGGCGAGCCAGCGGCAGCTACCCTGCGGTGCCGCCGGGGCTGGCCGGCGGCTCGGGCGCGACGAATCCAGACCGGCCGCGCTGCAGATCCTGCTGAAGCAGCGTCAGGTCCGCGATGCGGCGTGCGGTGGCCACGGCGCCGCTCTGAGTGGCGGTCACGGCCACCTTGTGGCCAGCCTTGACCGAGCCGATGCCGCTGCGCTGCGCGTCCACCACCGTCGAGCTCGTCACCGCGTAGGTCTTGGTGAACCCGTCAGCGCTCTTCACCGTGACCGACGTGGCGTTCACCGCGGTCACCGTGCCCTGCTGGATGTCGACAGTCTGATAACCGCCGCCTGGCTTGGGGACGACGATCTGGCCGTGCACGGCCCCGAAGAGTCCCGGGCCAGCCAGCGGACCCACGATCGCCCCAGCCGGGCCACGGAAGCCGGGACCAATGAACCTGTGGTGGCCGGGACCGAACATCCGGCGCGGCAGCCGGGAAGCGGGCGGCGAAGATGACGGTGAGGCCGCCAGCGGACTCGCCGACGTGACAGGCAACCCGCCGCCCGAGGTGACGGCCAGGGCCACCCCGGCTCCCGAGCCGACCGCAGCCACGGCGACGCCCGCCAGGATCAGCGGATGGCGCAGGCGTTTCCCACTGCGCGGTGCAGCGGAGCCGGGCGGCCGGAATGAATCCGACATCGGAACTCAACTCCCTCCATCGTGCGGGCGCGAAACAGGCTCCACGCCCGCCCGCATGATGGATCCTCAACCTGAGGAGAAGCTGAGTCCGATGGCTCAATTCCCGCTATTCCGCGACCCGCGCGCGGCTGGTCCGCGACCCGCGCGCGGCTGGTCCGCGACCCGCGCGCGGCTGGTCCGCGACCCGGCACGCGCCCGGCGCTGGCAGGCTTCGCCCGTCCGCCCGGTCAGACGACCTTGTCCGTGCGAGTGCCGTCGCCGGCCGGATCCGCGTCATCTGGGCGGCGGTAGGTGGGCGTCCACGGCGCCAGTTGCCGCGATGCCTGCCCCGGCAGCTCGCCGGATGCCCAGCCAGCCAGGTCGCCCGACATGGCGGCGAGCCCGCTGCCATTCATGCCAGGCTCGCCGTCGTGCGCTGCCCCGCGAGCTTGCCGCGCTGCTTCCGGCTGCGACGCTGGCAACGGGTCATGCCCGGCCGCCGCGCTGCCCCGCTTCTGCCGGGCCGGTCGCTGCATGACGTGCCCCCCGGCGCGGCGATGAGCTCTCGGCCGCTCGGCCGGCTGGCCGGCGGCGGTCTGGCGTACATCGGCGAAGGGGTCAGGCTCAAGGCCGTCGCCAGGCAGCGACGCGAGGCCGGGCCGGAAGGCCATCAGGGCGGGCTGGCCACCGTCGGCCAGGACGCCTGCCTGGTCATGCTGCCAGCCCCCGCCGGCTCCTGGCATGGTGTCCTGGCCGCATAGGCCGGCCCTGACCGCTGCCGGCGGGGACAGTGGCTCCGCCTGGCTGACCGGCGGCGGCGAGGTCATCGACGAAGCGGAGGGCGGCGGAACTGACGGCATCGCCAGGCCCTGCGGCACTGCCGCCATCGTCGGCGGCAGCGAATCAGCGGGCGGCAGCGAATCAGCGGGCGGCAGCGAATCAGCGGGCGGCAGCGAATCAGCGGGCGGCAGCGAATCAGCGGGCGGCAGCGAATCAGC
>Ga0137365_10003455_pt1 | contig 12597 bp, 9 predicted proteins | sample SagtaG_9_FD_104799 | JGI IMG/M metagenome (GOLD analysis project Ga0137365, IMG submission 104799) | Vadose zone soil microbial communities from Sagehorn Ranch, Mendocino, California, USA - Sage1_L_40_16 metaG | ecosystem: Environmental > Terrestrial > Soil > Vadose zone | place: USA: California...
GTTGGGGTCGCCTGCCGAAACGGCCTGGCCCCATGGAGAAGTGAGGCTGGCCGCTTCTGCACCTAGAAAGGTTTTATCCTCGGAAGCTTTAATGACATTTGCGCTGAGATAATACTCGTCGGTGAGGAGACCCCATTGTGAGCTTGGTACGCCGGGGGAGTTCGGTGGGGGGGCAATCAGACTGGCGTCGTAGCTGCTCCATCCAGCCTCATAGCTCTTCTGGAGTTGGCTGAACAGGGTAGCGAGCGACCCTTCGGCTGCGCTAACGGCAGTAGCCTGGCTCGTGCCGAAGCCAAGTGCCAGCCTCAACATACCGCCGTGGGAGATATCCGCCTGCGCCGTCTGCACCAGGTTGCCATCGTTAGCCTGTGTATAAATAGCCGTGAGGGTGTGAGAGGTGTCCAGTTGTACCAGCCCGTCACTTGGCTGGCCTACGAAACCATTGCTCATCTGGGTAAAGGGCGTTGAAGCATCCAGGGCACAGTAGACCGGCACAGCGTAGGTCCGATTGGATGCATTGCTCGTCGTGACGGTATCGAAAGCTATGGGCACGCTGTGACCGGTGGAGGTGTCGATAGTGCCGTTATCCCCGCCGCCGTTCCCATTGCCCCCGCCGCCATTGCCATTGATGCTGGGATCGTAGCGTACGTAGAGCTTGTAGTTGGACAGATTGCCAACGAGCGGCACAAAGTGTACATTCATTACCAGCGTGTTCTGATTAGGATCAGTCAGGTAGTCAGTAATGATGCGATACTTCCCACTCTTGGCTGTGGTCGTCACTTCGCAGTCAAGCGCTTGTGAGTGATTGTCAAGCAACTGCACTGTATAGGAGGTATCACGCGTTTGTAGGTCGGTGAACGTACTACCATCGGTGACAATATACTGCATGGTCTCCACGTTCGTATTATCGATCGTGGGATAGTAGACGTCGCTGAGGACGCCGTTTGCAATGGTGAACCAGACTTTGGAGGTCGTGTTGCGAGCGGTTCCAAGACAGTCCTTGCGGGCCAGGTCAAAGTGGGAGAGTGCTCCCGGACCATCTGGAGCTGTACTTCCAGCCGCCGATGCCGGCAAGTGCGAGATTAGGGAGAAAACTGTTCCGAAAAGAAGGGCCAGGAGTATAAGGCATATGGGGATCATAATGCGCCAACGTATGCGCGACGAAACGGGCGTAAACATTTAACACTGCTCCTTTGAGTTGATTGTGGCTCTCCGAAGAGCCTGCTGAGTGGAAAAGATATTTGACGCCACCATTGATAATAGAAGAAAGGTATGTATTTTTGGTGGAGGAATCGTTAAGATCTTGTTACGGATATCCCACATTTCGCAGGAGATCTCGATAGAAATCAGCGTGAATATTATCAAGGCCCTTTGTGACGTGCTCGGTAATTTCTTTACGAGAGGCAACAAAAAGCTGCTCCTCGTGGAAGAGGAGCAGAGAAGGAGAACTATGCAATACGTTACAAGCTAATTTGAGAGGCTGTATCAATTTCTTTCGGTGTACCAACTGTCTCCTGGGAGTGATACTTCATCGCGTACTGTTTGCTGGTAGCTGGTAGATAATATCCATCAGGAGCTTCCCAACCTGTCGGACGAGAGACAACGTGAATGTACTGAAACGTAGCAGGTGGAGAGACGTGATAGTCTCTCAGGAACGCGCTAAGCAATGCAGTGAGATATCGTTCTGCTTCCAAAAGGGTCTCAGCATAGATAAAGGAGTAGATTGTATGCTCACCGATAGTGACATGACCCGTGTAGAGTGTCTTCATGGTATGTCCTTCTGGCTAGAGATGAAAACCGAATACCACGATAAGCACTAATCTTGTGTACTATCCGCACGAGTATTATACCCGTTCTTCGTGTCAAAATGCAACATGCAACTATTCTACAGCTAGAGGCTCTCGGACTGAGTAGTCAGCATCCTCGTTAGCTTGCTCACCACATCATAACGGCCATATGATGGCATCAGGTACACTCCCTGCACCAGGGCGCGTGCCTCGGCCAATAACTCCTGAGCAAGCTTCAATCCCTCTTCATGTCCATGCTCTCCGGCAGCACGCATGCGTGCGCGTACATCATCGGGAATAGTAATGCCTGGAACCTCGTTATGCAGGTACTCAGCATGCCGTGAACTATGCAACGGAATACATCCCAGCAGTAGAGGAATGGGTGGTTTGCCCGCCCGCTCTAAGAAACGTGACAATGGTGCAAGCTCATAAATAGGCTGCGTCATAATAAACTGTGCGCCAGCCTCAAGCTTGCGTCGATATTTCTCGATCTCTTGCTCTGTCTCTGCATCGGTCATATTCAAGTTCAAGGCTGCACCAATATGGAACGAGGCCTTGCCCCCAATCGCTGAACCTGCCGCATCATGTCCCTCATTCATGCCTCGTATCACCTGTATCAATCCGATTGAATCGACGTCCCAGACACCGGTTGTGTTAGGGTAATCACCCAGGCGCAGTGGATCTCCCGTTAGAGCCAGAATGTTACGAATCCCCATTGCGTGAGCGCCAAGTAGCTCAGATTGTAGGGCCATCAAATTGCGGTCTCGCGTGGTAAAGTGAATAATCGTCTCAACCTTGAGGTGATCCTGAATCAAACGTGCCAGACCGATGCACCCCATACGTACCCGCGCCATGGGGCTATCGGCTATGTTGATACAATCCACTCCTGCCTTTTGCAGCAAGACCGCCCCTTCCAGTATCTTTGTGGGATTTAATCCCTTGGGTGGATCTAGCTCGACACTTACCACAAACTCTCCGGCTGCCAGCTTTTCTTGTAGCCCCGTCATCGTGCCCTCTTGCGGCAGAATTCTCTCCTCTTCAATCAGCCCGGCAATGGTCACTTTGCCATTCGCCTTTCCCGGTGACTGCTCGTCCTCCTTTCCAACTAGCTGTGGGAAGGAGGCTGCAACACCATACTGCTCATCCAGGGCTTTGCGCATCGCAGCAATGTGGCGAGGTGTTGTACCACAGCAGCCACCGATCAAGCGCACACCCGCTCTCGCAAAGCGCAACGCATAATCTGCGAAATAATCGGGTGTGGCCATATAAAAGAAGCGATTGCCAATACGGGCAGGCAGACCCGCGTTCGGTTGTGCTGAAAACAGGTGTGGCAGCGAGGGGTTATCGCTGTTCTGTTGGATTGCCGTAATCATTTCCTGCAAGACATCTAAGGTCGCTGCCGGTCCTACACTGCAATTGGCCCCCATTACATCTACACCCAGATCATCGAGTACGGCTGCTACTCGCGCTGCCGATTGTCCCGAAAGTGTATGCCCATCCTCGTAGAAACTCATTTGCGCCACAATCGGTACTCCACCGGCCTCTTTAGCCGCCAACACCGCCTGTCGCAGCTCGGCTAAGCTCGAAAATGTCTCCAAAATGAGCATATCCGCACCACCTTCTAGCAAAGCCTCAATTTGCTCGCGAAAGATGGCTCGTAATTCGCTCAATCTCTGCTCATCGGGAGCTTGCAGTGGACGACCACTTGGCCCCACAGCCCCGGCTACAAACACAGGCTGACCCGTGATCTCACGCGCTTCGCATGCCAGCTTCACCGCCCGGAAGTTGATCTCACGCACTCGCTCTTCCAGGTGATAGGCTTCCAATTTGGCCCGATTTGCTCCAAACGTATTCGTTTCAATAATCTGCGCTCCTGCGCTAATATACTCCCTATGAATACTCTGAATAAGTTCGGGTTGTTTGATATTGAGTACATCAAAACACTGTTCATAAGGGATGCCTCGTGCATATAATAGCGTTCCCATCGCACCATCACACAGTAAAGGGCGTTGTTGCAATTGTTCAAGCAACATGTATTCCATTGAAGACTTCTCCCACCGAATCGAAAAAACTTTATTCTTTCCCTATTGTATCCTGTTTATCCTGTTCTGAAAAGATATCACAAACAAAGCTCATTATAGAGATAACACAACTTGCCTATAGCCGAAAAGAAGCCTCTCTGCTATAATTACTTTTATACAACTAGAGGGCAAGGAAGCTACTCTGCTTTGCTTTTGGTGATGAAAGCTCAGAGAGAAAGGGTCAAGCATGCATTCGAACAACGACGTTAGAAGCATTGCTCTAGGAAGTGCATTGAACCGAACACATGCTGAGCTAGTTCATGGGAAGTATCATACGTATCAAACAACCGTTAATTGTTTCCATTTGTGGTGATAGTGGCTCTGGGAAAACAACCCTGGCTGATGGTATGGTGCGCGTCTTCGGACAGGAACGTGTTACACATATCTGTCTCGATGATTATCATACGCTGAATCGTGCTGCGCGTTTACAGGCAAACATCACCGCCCTTCATCCTGAGGCTAACAACTTTGCCTTAATGACGGAGCATCTCCGTCGTCTTGCTCATGGAGAAACCATTATCAAGCCTGTCTATGATCACACAACAGGTACCTTTGCTGATCCTGTAGAGGTGCAACCTGCCGATATCATCATTGCTCATGGCCTCCATCCACTCTATACCCCTGAACTACGTGACCTCGCTCATGTCCGTATCTATCTCGATCCCGAAATCGCTCTCTTACGCCAATGGAAGATTATGCGTGACAGCACCTCGCGTGGTTATACCGTCGAGCAAGTTCGTCAAGAAATAGCTATTCGTCGGCGTGACAGCCGCCTCTACATTCAACCTCAGAAGAAGTTCGCTGATATCATCATTCGCTTCTTTCGCGGCGACCTCTACTATCGTACCCATGATCTCGCTCATCTCGATGTTCGCCTCATCGAAGCCAAACACGCTCCCAAAATCGATCTCAGTGATGTTCTCGACGTCTCACAAAACGGCCACAAACCGGCTCTGCGTTTCCTCGAACAATATTACGCAGGTGAAATGCGTGATATCCTCGAAATTGATGGGGACATCAGCCACCAAAAAGCCTGTGAACTCGAAGACTGCATTTGGTCTTACATGAACAATGCTAGCCACCTGCGTCCTGACCGGCTCAGCCTTCTTGGTCTCTTCTCCGTCGGCAATCAGATCCATCAAAGTGACCCTCTTGCCCTCACCCAGCTTATCATCCTCTACCACGTCGTCAGCGCATATGAACGTATGTCCCAAAGCGCATATCTGTTTTGGCCTCTCTAAGCTGCTACTCAAAGTAGTGCAAGTATGGACGCTGAATCTCCCACATCTCGTCAAACATTGTGCTTATCTCCGCAGGAGAGCAGACGGCAGCGGTCAGTGGATCAAGCATCAAGGCATAGCGTGCGGCCTCTTTCTCGCGCTTGAGTAGTGCATCGCGCATCAAGGTGTGTACCGTCATGTGCGTGCGGTTCAATCCGGCCAGTTGCTCTGGCAAGGCTCCAAAATGGGTTGGCTGCACACCGTTGCGATCGACGAGGCAGGCAACCTCAACGCAACCATCAGGCAGGTTATTGATCAGGTTGGTATTGCGTACATTGCCGTAGATCACTGTGGGACGGTGCAGTGTCATTGCCTCAATAATATAGGAACCGTATTCGTGGCTGCGGGTAAAAGGAATATCGCGGGTACCAGCCAGCATCTCATGAATGGAGGCATCGTTCTGGGTACGCCAGGTGGGCCAGTTATTGGCATAGAAACCGGTCTCACCCAGGTAGCCCTCACGGCAGTAACGTTCGATCAAATCAGGGCGTTTGCGGAAGTAGGGAACATACTCTGAAAAGTGACCACTGCTCTCGGTGACAAATGCTCCAAAGTAGCGCATGATCTCAAAACGGACGGGGTCACGTTCATAGACCTCGGATACCTGGGCCCGTTCGCGCAAGCGCGGATACATATCTTTTCCCTGATAGCGCAACTCTGTAAACCAGGCATTGTGGTTAATGCCTGCACAACGCCATTGTAATTCGTGATAGGGAACTTCCAGATACTCAGCTAACCGCTTCGAGGTGCCTTGCACACTGTGGCACAAGCCCACGGTCCGCATGTTCGTACCCATAAGTGCTGCAAGAGTCAAGATCGACATGGGATTGGTATAATTAAGTACCCAGGCCTGGGGGCAGAGACGCTCGGCATCATGTAAGATAGCGAGCCAGGCAGGACCGGTACGTAATGCTTTGAAGATGCCTCCTGGGCCAATCGTGTCCCCAATACATTGATTGACGCCATACTTCATCGGAATATCGAAGTCATGGCGCACATTGGCCAGACCGGCTACCTCAATTGAGTTGATAATGAAATCGCTGCCTGCCAGCAGTTCACGCCGCTCGGTAGAGGCTCTTACGCTCCAGTGCTTACCACTGAGAGCGATGAGCCGTTCGGCCATCTGGTGCGCTAATTCCAGGCGAGCGGGATCGGTATCCACCAAGGCGAAACAACCCTCGTCCAGTCCTTCAACCTGCAAGATGTCGGTCATAAGTTGACGAGCGAAAACGGTGCTTCCGGCGCCTAAGATGGTAATATATGGCATAGTTAATGCAACTCCTTACATACAGGCCCTGTCGATTTGCGAACAATAAGCTGGGTGGGAAGAATGAGTGGGGATGCTTCGCCTGTGCCTTCCATCAGCGCAATAAGCCGTTGTACTGCTCCACGCCCCATGGCCACACGGTCCTGCCGTACAGTCGTAAGCGGTGGAACAGTATACTGGCTGAGATCGATATCATCAAAGCCGACCAGGGAAATATCGTCTGGAACACGCAGACCGTCTTCCACAAGCGCACGAAGAATACCCATAGCCATGAGATCGCTCCCGGCAACGATAGCGGTAAAATCGCGTCGCTCGGCTAAGAGAACTTTGGCTGCCTCATATGCCTCATCAATATTCCAGCCTGTTTGACGTATCAAGCCAGCGTCTGGAGCGATGCTTGCCTGCGCCAGTGCCTGCTGGCACCCTAACAGGCGCTCCAGCCCGGAAAGATCAGTTGTTGACCCCGTTAGAAAAGCAATACGTTGGTGTCCGAGAGAAAGTAAGTGCTCAACAGCTTGGCGAGCAGCATCTATATTATCCGATTTGACATAGCTGGCATGGCTTCCCTGAACCATTCTATCGATGAACACTGTGGGAATATCGGAATGAGTCAAGGCGCGAATGCGGGAATCTGAGGCATGAAGCATGATGCACCCAGCAACACGTCGCGTCTGCAAACTCCGTATGTAATTGTTGGGAGACTTGCCGTATGTGTACGAAGGCAAAAGCAAGTCATAGCCCAATGAGACTGCCTCGCGCTCAATATTTTCCAGCACACCCAGATAGAAGTAGTGTGCCGTTTGTCCCAGATGGGAAAGGGGCAGTTCATTGCTTTCGGGAAAGAGACTAACGGCAATCACACGAGAGCGTTGTCGAACAAGGCTCTGGGCAACCACATCTGGTTCGTATCCAAGTGCGGTGATTGCGGCATGAACACGCTCCTTCGCTTCAGCACTGACACGTGCTGATCCATTGAGAGCACGCGAAACTGTTGCACGAGAGACACCCGCTAACTTGGCAACCTCCTCACTTGTTGCCATAAAACCTCCACCTATGCTTTTATACACGCGTTCATTATTTATATGTTTAGTATCTCATTGAAGAGAGGCTTTTGTCAAGTGCTATATGCTTGTAGGGGCGTGCGTAGGATTGTTGCATGAATCTAAGAGACATGGTCGAGGCGGCATTTATGCCGCCAGTCCGTCTCTCTTGAGAGTGTCTGTTCGCTTGTGGACTGGCGGCATAAATGCCGCCTCGACATCTTTCCTGGAAGAGACCGCCTAACACTGTACAAAATTCCTATGCACACCTGTACTTATATGTTCACGCGTTCACACTTCTGTAATATTGCCCTTGAGAGATTGGACCAAAGTGAGGATAAACATATGTTCCAATATGCACAATTCGAGAAATTAAAGACCACATATTTCCTCTTTATTTAAGAGTATTTTCCTCGCGCCTTCATCAAAAATCCTCTTACATCGAAGCATTTAGCATCTAGTTTGATCCCTTGACAAGGAACGAAAAAGATTGTAATATCTCTTTAGAGATGTACACGTGTTCATAAATTGATTACCGTACCTAAGCCGGTGAAACTAGATGATCCTCCTAAAGTACCCGAAGTTTTTTAGAAGGTACTTTTTCTTAGGTGCTAGTGTCACTGTAACGATCTTCAAAATCCATTTCCTTTGAGGCGAGGAGAGGCAGTGAGCTTCTTCTTTGGCAAGCAAAAACTGGTACGTCGGGTTAATGTCCCTGGAACATCGGTCAAGTAATCATCATTGAGGGTATTGACAGAGAGGGAAAAGCATTGGTGGCCAGAAGAAATGGCAGAAGAGAAAGAAGGAGGAGCTAGATCATGCGACCCACTTATTGGCGACCGCCAATTGAGCTTTCGGCAACGGAACAAATGATCATCGAGCGTATTCGGCGGGCCAAATTGTTTGTCTTTCTCCGGCTGCATCGTCATGAAGTGTTCAACGAGCTTTATCAGCAGGAGTTAACCAGCTTATATCAAGATAGTCAACGAGGGCAGCCGCCTGTGCCACCAGCACTCTTAGCCCTGGCAACGATCCTGCAGGCCTATACGAGAGTTTCAGATGATGAGGTCATCGAAGCCAGTGTAATGGATCGCCGCTGGCAGCTGGTGTTAAACTGCGTCGATACAGAGGAGCCTCCTTTCAGTAAAGGGACGCTGGTTGCCTTTCGTAAACGCCTCATCGAGACAAATATGGCTCAACGCTTGGTCGAGCGTACTATTGAGGTAGCCAGGGAGACGGGAGCCTTTGGAAGTGCTGCCTTGCGTGCTGCCTTGGACGGCAGTTCGCTCTGGTGTCCTAAATACCACGACGAAACTTAAGCGGCTACCCAAGCCACTTGTTGGATGACATTAGCTAAAGCATGGTTCAAATGCACTTGACAATTTCATGAAACTCAATTGCTATCCAAAGCGTACCTGAGTGTGGTGGAAATTGTTTTTGGACTGTTCAGTCTGTCATGTTTGATTGAAGCTTGCCTAAGTAGCTATCCCAGCTACTTTTTGGATAACGTCAGCTCATCAGTGAATTACGCCAGCATTAGCCGACTGTGGCAGGACATAGCAATAAGGTTACTTATTACTTGACCGATGTTCTAGACAAAGGACGAAATGGGTGTTACTATCCTTTTTAGGAATGTACACGCGTTCCTGAGCTTATAACCATAGACTAGGAGGTGAAATGTAACAAGCTAAATGCTCCTTCCTTCTTAAGCATAGAAGCTTTGAGAAGGTAACCTTCTTGAGGTGTCGGTATCGTTATACTTACCTTCAAAACCTATTTCCTTTGAGATGGAGGCTATCAACCTCTTCTTTGGTAAGTAAATACATGCACCTTGGGTGAGCGATCTGACGAGGTTGCTCGTAAAAGGGTTGTATCGTAGGTATTTTTCATACTATGTGTCCATGTGAATTAAGGGGATCAGGTATATGCAAGGACAAGATACCTTAGGTATAGACCAGAGTCCTGTAAGCCGCGTGAAGGAGCGCTACCGGCTTCAGCCTAGTACGAAGCTTTCTCTCCAGGCGTATGCGTTCCTATTGCCCAGCTTTCTTGGTTTACTGGTCTTTTCGCTCATACCCATCATTGCTGTCGCTGTCATCAGCTTCTTTAGCTGGTCGCTGATCGGTCAGCCTACTTTCGTTGGGTTGAAGAATTACGCTACTATGTTTAGTAGCTCCTCCTTTTGGCATTCGCTGTTACTAACCTTCTACTATGTCTTGCTCAACATCCCAATGCAGACGGTCTTTGCCCTGCTGCTAGCGTTGCTGCTGAATCAAAAGATTCCAGGTAGAGGGATTTTCCGTACTATCTTTGTGGTACCCTGGATGGCAACAGCCGTGGCCATGGGTATTGTATGGCAGTGGATCTTCGATCCACAGTATGGCACGCTCAACACCTTCCTGGGCGTTTTGCACATCACAGGTCCGGCCTGGTTGTCCTCGCCAGGATGGGCGTTGCCAGCTATCGCGGCGGTCAATATCTGGCAGTACACTGGCTATAACATGCTGTTCTTCCTCGCCGGTCTACAAGGCATTCCCCCCGATTTCTATGAGGCTACGTCGCTTGACGGGGCCACCCCCATTCAGCAGTTCTTTACGATTACACTGCCGCTGTTGAGCCCAACCATGTTCTTTGTGCTCGTGACCGACGTCATCGGGTCTGCACAGGTATTCGACACCGTGTATGCGATGACCAAGGGTGGCCCAGGAGATGCCACCAGTGTGCTCAACTTCAACATTTTTCGCCAGGCTTTTGAGTTCTTCCATGCTGGGTATGCCTCGGCACTCTCGATGGTGCTGTTCGCGATCTTGCTGATCATTACTTTGCTTCAGGTGCTCTTCTTCCGCAGTCGCGCCATCTACGATCTGAGCTAGCGACGAGTACATATATAAGAAAAGGAGGCAAACTATTTATGACCTCAGTTAGCACTGAACTCGTGTCAAGTAAAGCAGTCGAGGCAGAGAAGGAGGCGAAAGCACGCTTCTGGCGGCGGGTACCCGGCTACGTGGTCGCCTATATCGTCCTGGGGCTTGGAGCAGTCATCTCGCTGTTTCCATACTTTCTCGCACTGGTGACGTCGCTGAAGGCGCCCGATCAGGTCTTCTCATCCTCGTCGTGGTCTTTGCCGAATCCGCTAACGTTTCAGAACTACATCGACGTCGTGGTGAAGTACAACTTTCTGAGCTTTATCTGGCATTCGCTGCTATACGCCGGGCTTCTCACGATTGGCCAGCTGATTTTCAGCACGTTGGCTGCCTATGCCTTCGCACGGATGGAGTTTCCGGGACGCGAGCAGATCTTTATGCTGTACCTAGCGACACTGATGGTACCGGCCATCGTGACGCTGATTCCGCTTTTTATTATTCTGCGTACGTTCGGCCTGGTCAATACCTGGTTTGGTCTGGTTCTCCCGTATGTGCTGGGAACGCCTTTTGGTATCTTCCTGATGCGGCAGTTCTTTCTCACCATCCCTAAGGATTTGGAGAATGCCGCCCGTATCGACGGAGCTAGCACAATGCAGATTATGTTCCAAGTTATCCTGCCATTGAGCCGACCGATTATGGCAACGCTTGCCATCATCACGTTTGTGCAGGCATGGAACACCTTTCTCTGGCCTCTTATTATTACGGACTCCACTAGTTTGCGTGTCCTCACCGTCGGTATCGCGGCCTTTCAATCGAACTTTGGCACACAGTGGAATCTGATGATGGCCGCCACATTCATTGCGCTAGGGCCGCTACTGCTCCTGTTCTTCCTGTTCCAGAAACACATAGTGCGCTCAATTCATATGAGCGGGTTCAAATAAAGGTATCACACCCGCAAGAGTATATTCTCTAATCAAGGAGGAGCAACAGATGAATACTTGGTCTGGACTTTTGGGCGAAGGCACTCAGCACCGCTTCCTTGCACGACCGATGACATGGATCTCGATGGGCATGCTCATTGTGATGATGCTGGCAGGGCTTGCGGCATGCGGCGGTGGATCTACTAGTTCGTCGGGTGGGAACGGCCCCGTAAATCTCACATATGCCCTGTGGGATCAGAATGAACAGGTTGGCTATCAGCAGTCAGTCAATCAGTTCATGAAGCTGCATCCGAACATTCATGTGACCATCGAGCAGACCCCATGGGGGTCATACTGGCAGAAGCTAAGTACGGAGTTTGCAGCTGGTAATGCGCCGGACGTGTTCTGGGATCACCTGGCATATTTCCCAACGTTTGTGCAGCAGGGCCAACTCATGGACCTGACGCCGCTGATTCAGCAAGACAAGATCGATATGTCCCAGTACTACCCAACACTGGTTAGTGAATGGACATATAACAACAAGGTGTATGGGTTGCCCAAGGACTGGGATACGATCGCTGTCATCTATAACAAGCAACTCTTCAAGCAGGCAGGTCTTCCTGATCCCACAAGTATGACCTGGAATCCGACCGATGGTGGGACATTCCTACAGATGGCACAAAAGCTCACGATCGACAAGAATGGCAAGCATCCTACCGATCCTGGGTTCGATGCGAAGCACATCAGCCAGTATGGATATGTTTCAGAGAACAACTCCCAAGAAGGCTTCTGGAACTTCATCGCTATGAACGGTGGCAAAATCATTGACAAGCAGTTTGGTCAGAACTTCCTGTACAATCAGCCACAGTCGGTGCAGGCACTGCAATTCCTCGTTGATCTGGTTAACAAGTACCATGTCTCACCATCAGCAGCGGAGACTAATAACAACGGTGGCATAGCTATACAGTTACTTGAGGGTGGTCACGCAGCGATGGTCACAGGCGGTTCCTGGGAGCTCAGCTCAATTGCCCAGCAGACGAAAATCCCCTGGGCGGTGGCACAACTGCCAGCTGGCCCTAATGGTGTGACGAGCGTGTTCAATGGCTTGACCGATGCCATCTATGTCAAGACTCCACATCCAAACGAGGCGTGGGAGCTCGAGAAATGGCTAGCCTCTGCTCAGTCTGAGGACATTATGGGTAATGGTGGTTATGTCTGGCCAGGACTCAAGAGTGAGGATCAGTCGTTCGTCCAATACTGGCAGCAGAAAGGTATAGACGTGGGCCCATTCCTCAAGGAGGCACAGGGCTCGACCTTGACCTTCCCTATCACCTTCGGCTACAACGAGGCATCTACCA
>Ga0137365_10003460_pt1 | contig 12587 bp, 10 predicted proteins | sample SagtaG_9_FD_104799 | JGI IMG/M metagenome (GOLD analysis project Ga0137365, IMG submission 104799) | Vadose zone soil microbial communities from Sagehorn Ranch, Mendocino, California, USA - Sage1_L_40_16 metaG | ecosystem: Environmental > Terrestrial > Soil > Vadose zone | place: USA...
ATGATTGGCAGTCCAAGCAAGGTCAAGCGTATTTTTAAAGATCTGCTCAAAGAGGGTATTGCTCGTGAACGCTTAGAGCAGGTTCACGCACCTATTGGCTTAGATCTGGGGGCCGAGACTCCCGATGAAATAGCCCTGAGTATCGCGGCTGAGATGGTGATGATCCGTAAGAAGGGCAGCGGCGCTTCGCTGAATACGCTGCACCGGTTGCTGGATGATGAGGTTGCAGTTGAGAGCAGGTAGGGTGATTAATAGCTAAACGGACTGACATCCACTCATAACTCCCCAGGTAGTTGCCAGCCACGTCACAAAGCGGCGATTTTAGGGGGAAGGCCCTGATGAGCAGTGGCATAGTCAGAGAGGATGGTCTGGGTCGCCAGCATCTCCAGGAGACGACTGAGTCCGCGCAAGAGCGTGCTTTTACCCGGCTTGCGATCTGTATGGGGTTCCCAGCCACCGAGCTTGGCCAGCAGTTGCACCTCGCGGGTCTCGGGACGCACCGCCAGCACCGTTTGCACGAAAAACCCCCGCCCTCGTTCGTTGCCGATGTGTCCCACGCCGCTGATCTTACGACGATGGGACACATCAATATCGGTGGTATCTTGCACCAACAGCACCACGGGAGAGGCATTCGCGTGTTCCCTGGCCTGTTGCAGGTGAGGCTGCATCAAGGCCGCAAAGGACACATCTGGTTCATCGAGCAAACGATACAGTGCTTTGGTCTCTTTCCAGCCCTGCATTTGAGCGGGCAGCGAACCCAACGGATTCTCTGCTATGCTGGTGGCCGCTTGAACCGTACGTCACGTGCGACGCATATCATGCAGTTGGACACCCCCAAAGGTTCGCTCGGCCCAGCTCTTGGGATCCAACATTTCTTGTGTGTTCATCCTGTATTGTATCACTTGGTAAAATGTGGGTAAGAATCAGGGCTGAAGCACAGGGGCTTTCGGCCGCGGGAATTGGTAAGCAAGCGTGACAGAGAAAGAGGTGAATGCAAAAAAGCATTCCTCTTCCGCTATGAAGAAATCCAGGTAAAACTCTTGCAGATAATTCCTGGCACATTGGCTTTACCAGCCGTCAGTTATACACACGTCGAATTGCATGCCTATAAGCCATAGTATCCTGACTAATGTATACCCTGGCAGTAGGGATACTATGTCAGATACTCAATCCCCTAGAAGAGGAAGAGCTTGTATCTGTGCTCCACTGCAATTCAGAAGACTCTTGCGAGGCGGCTGCTTTGGAAGAGAGCGCACAACACATCTGAGTCTGAAGACTCTGGGGCATCTGACAGGTGCCCCGTTCTTGCCCAGGCCATACCGAGCAAGAAGCGTTGCTGATCGAACGAGAACGATTGACCCCATCGCGGATTCTCGACGGGAACCCGACCGGGAAGCCCTGAAAGGTACCGTGCAGGCGAACTGTCTCTCTGCAGCCCGCCTGGAGTGCCTAAGCCCACACGATCTTATTCCCACACAGGAGGCGAAAAGCGGAAATGCAAACCCAACCGGCCCCCCAGATGAGGACTCGCCATTCCTCCCGTCCCGTGAAAGGAGACGGGAGGAATGGCTCGGTTTTGGTGAATATATTGGCCTGCAGATGCCAATTGTGGCTGTTCCCTGTTTTCGTACTGGAGGCGGTCTCGATGGTCATCCCGCCTTCTTCAGGGAAGTCGGGAAGGAAAGGATCATGGTTCACTCCCGCCTGCACGCTGCTGGAGGCAGGTTTGGTTGAAAGCATCTCCATTTCGCTTGCAATCACCTCGACACCCGTGCGCCCGATACCCTTTGCTTAGGGTGCTTGCCGCTCTGAACGCTCCTACGAGCAGCACAGGCCAGCAGAGACAACTGATCCAACAACTGCGAGCGCGCCTGGCCTGACCGCTATCTGGTCGCGGTCGCCGAGAGCAGCTCTGTGTGGTGAAGAAAGAGTAACCTGATTACCCCGGCCTCAACCATGTCACAACCACTTTGCTCTCGCCTTTTTCTCTCAGGATCTCTATAGTGACGTGAGAGCACAATCCATTGTGGATTAAAGACATGGAATCTGCTCTTCAAAAGAAAAACACACACTGTTCATTTCTCTCCCAGAACGGAGAACGGTCATCGTTCACGTGATGCGATCGCTGGTAGGGAGGGAGGGTATCACGATTCGCCTCGCTTGCAGCTAGAAAGTAGTGGAGGAGAAGCATTCTGATGAAAAGAGTTCGTCCAATGGTCCTGCAACAGGTTGCTCCGCCGCAGCCAATCGAAGACACAACGCAAGCACTCCCGGCATGTATGCCAGCCACGCGAAAAGCGTCCCTCTCTCTCACCGAAGCACCTACCCTTCACGTTCCGACGCTGCTCCCTGCACGACACACAAACGGATCGACCGCCAGTGCCCTCCAATTCCGCTCGCCTCTAGCGGACCATGAGCCACCCTTGCAAGCAGCCGTCCCGCCTCATCTCAGCGAGGTACCTACCGTCTCCCTACCGACTTTCGGGTCGTTGCGTGCCACCAATCGGACACCATCCCTCCCCTCCCCAGCACCCCAACAGCCCCACTATCCCTCGGCGCCCTCCTTCAGCCAGAAAGTACGCGCGACGACGCAGCGGATGAAGGCAATCAGCCAGGTAGTGACGGCTGTCTGGCACAGAATACCTTTCAGGGTTGAACAGAGCAAGGTCATGAGTGCCAGGCAAGAGCGATCCTATCGTCTGCTGGTGCTGGTATGGGTCGTGGTGAATCTCTATTTCTGGATCTGGTGGCTGTTGGGAGCCCACGCCGGGAACCCCGTCTTATTCAGCCTGATGTGCCTCGCCTTTCTGTACGAGGGGACGCTCCTCCCCTCGTTTTACACCTTCTACCTGGGCCATATGCGGCGTCCCGCACCGGTGGACGTCCACCTGGTGAAACGGGCGAAGGTGGTGCGGAAAGTGGCGGTGATCAGTTTGACTGTACCCGGCTCAGAGAGCCTGGAGATTGTCAGAGAGCAGCTGGTTGCCATGAGGGAGATTCGCTACCCTCACGATAGCTGGATCGTGGTGGACAAAGAGCACTCACCTGCAATCGCTTCGCTCGCCAGGGATGTAGGCGTCTTCTACTTTTCGCGCCACGATGTCGCCACCTGGGGCGAAGACCGTGTGAAACGCTGGAACCAGCCGCAACCGCCGTTTAAGGCGAAGACCAAAGCGGGCAATGTCAATAGCTGGATCGATGCCTACGGGCATCTGTACAGCCATTTCACGCAGTTAGACATCGATCATAAGCCCTTTCCCTGGTATTTGCACAAGGTGCTTGGCTATTTCCTCGACTCCAAGGTGAAGTGGGTTCAGGCGCCCAGCCTCTATGGGAACCTCGAGAAATGGACTGCCAGGGGTTCGGCAGAGCAAGAACTTGTCTTGCAGGGCCCCCTGCAAATGGGCTTCTATGGCTTTTGCAGCACTCCTTTCATCATCGGGAGCCATTGTACCTACGATATGGAGGCGATCTGCGCCATCGGGGGATTCCAGCCGACACGCGCCGAGGATCATCTCGATACGGTGTTCCTGGCGGCGCGAGGATACACAGGCATCTTCCTGCCTGAAGTGATCGCCGTCGGTGATGGGCCTGAGAACTTCGAGACCTACCTGGCTCAACAATTCGCCTGGGCCTACTCGATGATCCAGGTCCTGTTCAACTACACCCCCAAACGCGTGAAGTACTACACGCCTCGGCAGGCGCTGCAGTTTCTCTTTGTGCAAACATGGTACATCCTGTGGTCGCTCACCATGCTCGTGTTATTCATCCTGCCCGTTATCTCGCTCTACTGCAATGCACCGATAGCACACGTCAGCTACGGTGAGTTTATGCTGCACAGCCTCCCGGTGGCCGCCACAGCCTTGATGATCTGGGCCTGGAGTCACAGCTGGCACCTGCCCGGGCAACTCGAGTTCAGTTGGCGCGGCGTTATCTTGCATATAGCGCGTTGGCCCATCGTGCTCAGCGCGCTGATTCAGGTCATCCTGAGGGTGCAAAAACCCTACATGATCACGGTCAAGGGGTTACAGCATGGCAGCCAAAGGCCATTCGCGCTCAAGCCACATCTCCCCTATCTGATCCTGATCGGACTCTCCCTGAGCGCGTGCTGGTTCTATCTCTACACGATCGGCCATAGCAGCGTGCAGGGGTATCTCTTCTTTGCGCTGCAGGGCGCGTTGTGCCTGCTCCTGGTCTATGTGACCGCGCTCGTGAAAGATATGAGCGACATGATGCGAGAGGATATCCCGTTTGGATCTTGCCTCCTGTTGCGTCTCAAGCCCTTGCTGCTCCTGGTCGCCATCATCGGCACGTTCACCTGGACAGCATGCCTGGCTTTTCCGGCGATGTATGCCGCGATCCTGGCACCGTGACTGACACCTTCCTGCGCAGCGCTCTTCCTAGGAGGAGAAGCTTCGTCAAGATCCCTTCGCTCTGCGCCAGGGGCTTGCATCTGCGCTGCGATTAGCGTGACGCCATGGGCACCTTGACGGGTACCCTTGAGATAGTGATAGCGGCATTGATGTCGTAGTTACGTGGAATGCAGCTCATCTACATATATCATGAGGAAATGATTCTGTCCACAAACGTAGCCCAGGTGATCCCAGAGTTGGAGGGGATGAGGGGCCCTGCTCTGCGGTATATCCCTCGTTCGCTCGTCTCGTCTGCCAAGCCCACCACAGGGGTCCAGGTGGAGACGACTTGCCGCAAGGTGGGGCGGATCCGGAGCTGGCACATGACTACAGGTTGAACGGAAGTTCAATTGACACGCTGTATCAGGTATGCTATACGAGATACTTGGAAGAGACCGTCCAACCAAACAATTCAGAGCCAAAGGAAAAGCCCTATCAACGCTATAGAAGACTGCATCTTGAGCGAGTCAAGGAACACAGAGAACACAATATCGAGAGTAGACGTGCTAGTGTTACCCTCTTCCCAACGGACGAAAGCGATCCACGAAGCCGCTTCATTGCATGCTCATTGCGTTGCTTGCAATGTGGCCTCATGTTCGCCTAGGTCGAGCTTGATGCTCATTGTCCTTATGCGTGTTTTGTTCATAAGAGGAGTAGAACGGAGATGAATCAGCACGTCAAGGAGAAGTGGCGCTACCGCGCCCATTTTCTCCTCCCCGTGGCTCTGCGCCAGGGGTTTTCCGAAAATGGAGGTTTCGATGAAGTCATCGACACTCTTTAAGGCGATGGTGGTGACCCTGGTCGTACTGGCGCTTCTGGCGCTTCTGCCGCTTTTGCAGAAGGTCCTGCCGGTACGCACCGCGAGGGGTACCCCCACCGCCTCCCCACCGCGTGCGACGCCGACGGCCTTGCTTTCTCCCACGCCCAGTCAAAGGGCAGCCGCTACGCTTACCGTCAATGGCAACCAATGGGGACAAAGCACGTGCTACATCGGGGCCGTGGAGGGGAGCAGCCGCTTCAACATAGCGGATCTGCAGGACCTGGGCATCAACACCTACCGCATTTTTGGGGGCATGCCTCGCTGGGAGCCACAGGACGATGACGGGACGTATGGCAGTCCGTCTATCAGTCAGATCAAGGCCAATCCGATGATCATCAACTGGGCATGGTGGGACACGATCATGACGCACCCGCCGCTGGGCAGCGATTACTGGTGGGACCCCGCCTCGCCCAGGTGGCAAGGGAGCGCAAGCACGCTCTTCAGCCTGCTACAGGCGCACCATATCCGCACGGTCATTACCCTGCGCAACCAGGATGACCAGCACCGGCCAGGCTGGGCGCCGAATCCCCCGACCACTACGGCCGATTGGAATGAGTGGTGGGAACACGTTTTTGCCCTGGTGTATTGGCTGAATGTGCGCCATCATTACGATATCAATGACTTCGAAGTGCACAATGAACCCAACATCTCTGAGCAGGGTTGGCTGGGCAGCGAGAGCCAGTACTTCACGTTCGTGCGATACACGCATGACGCTGTTGACTATGTGTACCGCACCTATCTGCCGGGAAGGGCATACCACGTGTACGCACCCTCCACCCCCTCTGGGCCGTCAGGTTCCATCTGGCCCAGAGATGCGATCGGGCGCATCTCCAACGCCTTCGACAGCATCAGTGTCCACGTCTACGACACGAACATTGCTCCATTCATCGAGCAGGTGCACAGCTCGCTAGATGCCGCTGGCGATGCACACTACCCGATCTGGCTGACCGAATGGGGCAGTATTAAGAAAGAGTACGATTCCATCCCGTTCAGTGTCCACCTGTTGACGAATCTCATCGCGCAGTCGCATCCCGGCAAGGAGTATGTCTATGGCAGCCACATCTTCTCGCTCTACGATTTCGATACCACGCCTACAGGACTGATAGCCTCTACTGGTGAGCGCAGGGAGGCATATTACGCCCTGCGCATGGGCATTCGGGCGCTGCAAGGGTGTCGCCCTACCTATCGGAGCATTGCCAGTAACGCAGCCTTGCAGGCGATCACGACGGTTGATGCGCAGAGGAATACCTACCTGCTCGTCACAAACCAGGACCAGACACACTGGTACGACGTCGATGCGAACCTTTCCGCGTTGCGATCGAGTGGGCAGGCAACCATGTGGCAGTTCGATGCGGCTCACAGGGATACCATTGCCGCCGAGCCGGTGCTACGCACCGGTCATGTGACGTTCACAATGCCAGCCGATAGTGCTCTTCTCATCCGGTTCGCGTCCCCGCTTTCCCAGGCTATGCCTCTGGGGGTCGCGTACTCGCAGTCCGACCCCACGAACGCACCGGCGTTCGTCGAGAGGGAAGACATGTGGAAAGAAGAAGGCACAGGGCCACTTCTGCCCTGGCCCAACTAGAGCGTGGTGTCAACAGTTATCCCCTTTGATGGACAAAAGCTGTTTGTGCCGCCCTGTTCCTTTTCAGCCTGTCAGCGATTCTGCAACATTCCAGCAGGCTAGGGAAACGGGTGATGACCGAGAGAGCATGCTGTCTGAATCGCGCCCCTGTTGGTCCAGCAAAAGCCCCACCACTTTCACGTGTTTGCTCATGTGCCTGCCGGGCCTCGGCTGCCAATGAAATTCACGAAAGAAGCTATGATGCATATTGACGCTGGCGTTGAAGTCGGCCTGACATTCGTAGTGGCAAGAGGAACAGCAAAAAAGCTTTCCCCCTTTGCCCGTGATCCGTTGCCCTGCCAACAGGCTGAACCTCATCCCTTTGGCTCCACAACGGGAACAATACTGAGATGTGCCATGAGGATTGACTTCGACGCTCACCACCCCTGATGCATACGCTTTTTCTTTGGCCAGTTGGTTGATTTTGCCTTTCAATTGGTTGGCTTGTTTGCGATTGAGCCTCCTCGCTTTGCTTCCGCCCGATGCTTTGATCTTGCGTAAACGTTCAAAAACGAGGACGCAACCTGGATACTGCTCGCACACATCGACAATCGCCCGCGCCGTCTTGTGCACGCTATCCAGATTCTGACGACGCACATGTGCCCACAGGTGCTGATTACTTCGTCCTCCTTTGACAGCTTTGCCCGACTGCCATTGCTTCTTCGCCACCCGTTTGAGATGGCGATAGCGGTGCTGATCCAGTCCGTGGTCCGAGACAAAGCGGGTTTGGATAATCGTGCCATGCTGCCTGACCGTGATCACGGCGAGCTGCTTCACATTCAAGTCGACGGCGATCGTGACCAGATCAGGATCGCGCTTGCTCTCCACAATCTTTGTGGCGGTGATGGTTTTGCTTTGCAAAAAGTGAATGCCGGCAGTCTGCTTGCCCAGAATCAGTTTCGGGCTTTCCTGCACCCATCCCTCCTCTGCTCGACGCAGCTCAAAATACCGGTTGTAGCGGGTTGGGTAGTGGACCCAGATCCACTGCGAACCGGTATAGACCTTGAGCCGCACAAAGCTCTTGCGCAGGTCGAGGGTATCCAGTTCCAATGCATAGGTCCCGGCATACAGGGTGGGGTGGTTGGCAGCCGTCGGAACTCCTGGCTTCCCTTTCTTCTTGCCCGCACGCTGCCACGTGCGGAGCGTGGTGAGATAGCCTCGCGCTTTGCCGATGCAATCCTTCATGACCGAGCGGCGATACCGATTGGGGAAATCGGGAAATGCCTTGCTGAAGTTCCCATCATGGAGAGGATCTGGATGGGCGTCTGTTTCGATCGTTTGAAACTCGGCCCAGGTCAGCAACTTGTCAGCAGAAATCAACCGTTCACTTACTTCTCCGATCCGCTTGGAAATCTCCTCGACCCGCTCCATCAGGATCTGCGGATGGGCGAGAAAAAAATCCATATAGAAGCGTCGGTCCGCATCCAGTACCGCTACGGTCTCTTCAAGGTAGCGGCGTTTGTCTCGATTAGCTCCTCCCTGCTCTCGCTAAGAGAGATCCAGCAGGAATTTGGTGGTTCTCGCAGTCTGTCCCATCAGTTTCTTCTGCTTTTAAACAGTCCTCGAGGGCATGTGATACGCACGACCGAACTTTTTTCGCCCGGCTTCCATACAACCTGCCCGAAAAGACGGTCACGATACTGAGCAAATCGGCAACCAATTCTTCGGTTGGGGTGCGTGCCTTTGACGGTTCGACAACTTCTATGCGGACCTGCCTCCAACGAAACGCCTCTTCAAGATAGCCAAAACCAAAGCGTACAAGACGATCAGGATATTCGATCAGGACAACATCTATTGCTTGCTGATCGATCAGCGTCAAGAGTTTCTTCATCCCTTTGCGCTTCTCGTTGAGGCTCGATGCTTGCTCGGCGATGAGGGCCACGACTTGATAGCCTCGGTCCCTTGCCATGGTACGCAGGCGTTCTACCTGGCGCGTCAAGTTGCCTTCCTGCTCCTGTTTGGCACTCGATACCCGTGCGTAGATGGCGCAGAGCAGCGTGAGCCCAGAAGTCTTGCGTATCCGCTCCACAGCATCGACTGGAATCCGCCGTTGATTGGTCGCAGTGCGGATAACCGGTAAGAGACCGGCCTTATCGAGAGCGTTGGATAGTTTTGACCGAGACGCCCAATGCACGGGCCGCTTCCCCTGCTGACAGCAACTCTTTCTTCTTCATGCTCCTCTTTTACGAGCATTTGTCTATCTTTGTCAATGGATTCTTATGGTCCACACGCGCGCGTTGCCATAGACGACCTCCGTCGTATCATCCGTGTTCGCATAGGGGCTGGCAACGAGACCAATTTGACCATGGCTATAGGTGCCGTCGTTCACGCTTGCCACCCGCTGTTGATTGATGTACAGGGTAATGGCAGGCCCTAGCGCTTCCACGGCGATCCGATTGATCTGGTTCAATCCCCGCTTGATAGAGGGATGGAATCTGCTGGCGAATGGCTGGCGGCAGGTTTTGCCCGCACAGACATACAAGCTGTAGTAGCCGTCTTTCGAGACAAAGAACAAGTAGTACGCTCCGCTCGCGCTGTTGGCACGGAAGATCATCCCACCAACATCCCCCTTGACGATCGTCATCTGCACCTCATAGGCAAAATCGCTGAAGTCTGTTGACTGCGCAACACAGAACTCGAGATGGCGAATACCGATTGCAACCACATGATAGGCGCCACCTATAAAGTCGCAGTTGGTTGACCTTTTGTCCCAACCGCTGCCACTGCTATCATCGCGCAGAGAGTCGTGGAGGGCTAACATCCCACCACCAGGTGGATAAGGGTTGGGGTTGGCTGCCAGGACCGAGGCAGTAGCGGAAGCATTGGCCCGAGCGACGGAAGTGGCTTGAGCGTTGGTGATATCTTTCTGATGGGCGGCATTGAGGGAGAAGATGCCCAGGCCACTCGCTGCGACGAAGAGCGCCAGCACTACCAGCAGGATGACTTTTCCTCGAAAAGGAAAGGAACGAGAGGCAACGCTGTCGGGAAGCGGAGTGATGGGAGCGACCGGTCGATCGAGTCTCGATGTGGAGGGCTTCCTGAGCAGGCGGACCAAAGGCACACTGCGCCACGCGTTGCCCTTGCGTTGCTGCGAAGTCTCCCCGTGAGGGATCTTCTGGTCTTGTGTGGGGAGAGGGTGTACTGGTGGATCGGTAAAAAGCGCTGCGCCCGGGGCGGCAGCGGGAAGAGAAGGTGCAGTGGCAGGAGAGGATTGCTGACGCTCCTCTATGAGCCGGTCAGCAACGTGACGTGTCGCAGTTGGTATGGCGGGAGCAGGCGGAACTGAGGGTTGCTCCTGCACGTGCGAAGGCTGTATTCCGGCCGAGGTGGGGTGTGATGTGAACAGCAAAGACGGCGCTGCAGTCGAGGTTGAGGTAGGCTGATTCGAAGAGAGGGCTTGTTCTAAGGCGTTGGCAAATGCATGGACGCTCGCAAAGCGGTGTTTGAAATCTTTGGCCAGGGCGGTCATCACCACCTCTTCAACCGCAGGCGGAAGTGTTTGGACCTTCTCTCGCAAAGGTGGGGGAGGTACAAATAAGTGCTGTGTGACTAACTCGCTAAAAGACCCATGAAAAGGACGGTCTCCGGTGAGCCATTCATAGACGACGACACCGAGGGCGTACTGGTCACTGGCGAAGCGAGCCTTGCCATGGAGTTGCTCCGGAGACATGTAGGCCATCGTGCCCGCTATCTTCTGCGTGCTTTCCATGAGGGTAGTTTGGGCGACCTGGGCAATGCCAAAGTCACTGATCACGATCTCGTTCCGTTGTCCCAACAACATATTCTCCGGTTTCACGTCGCGGTGAATCAGCTTCTGGTCATGCGCGTACTGCAAGGCTTCGGCAATCTGTTTGGTGTAGGCTACAACGGTCTTCAGAGGGAGTTGTAAGCCCCTGGGTTGTCGCAATGTGCCGTTGGGCGCATATTCCATGACGAGAAAAGGGGTACCCACCTCTTGCACGTCGAAATCGAAGATGCGTATGATGTGAGGGTGCACTAAGCGAGCGATGATTTGTGCCTCGTTGAGAAAGCTCTCCGCGTCCTCGTCGGTCAGCAGCGTCGTCAACACTTTGACAGCAGCTGCAGTCTTAAGATGCATATGCTCTCCAAGGTAGACCTCCGCGAAGCTCCCCTGCCCCAACAGGCGAACAAGACGATATTTACCAAGCTGCTGTCCCACGCGGCTTTCCATCTTTGCGTTTCTCCATGGGTGTAAAGAAGGCTGGACAGAGACGATTTTTCCCTGACAGGGTATGTATTCAGGGAAACTATGCTTGCGATGTTAGCAAGGATCGCGAACTATTACGAGTCAGATAGAACAGTCCCCTCATAAGAACATGTACGCTCTCCCAGGTATTTTTGGTCGATGAGCTCTGTAGGTTTGCGTCAGGCTATGGTCACCACATCGCGGTGCGAGCTCCCTGGATGATTCCTGGGAATGCAGCCGCTCATATATCAAAGGTGCGAGGTGCCACCTCCCTCAAAGCAGTAACCTATCAATTGTCTACATACAGACAACGGGTCCGTGAAGTACCCCATGCCTGAAGACCGGGGACTGGGGGCACGGACTGTTCAACTCTCTTTCAACTCGCATGTCTAAGGACGACCGGAATCGGGCACAGGCAATGGAAGAGCATAGGAACCAACGAAAGATGGGCATCATGCCCCGAAACGTGCATGTCCCTGAACGAGGAACTCTCGCAGTCGAGAGAGTTCGAGCAAGAACAGAAGCCCCTGGATATAACTACAGGGAGAGCCCTGTTGGCTACGTCAGCACGGGGTGCACATAATACGCCTCCAGCAGTGACAAAAATAGTAACATAGCAATTGTAGAAGAGTTCGTGAAATCTGTCAAGCATGAGGGAAAGACGGTTTCCACCACAAATCGGGGGTTGAAAAAAAGTAGAGAGGTTGCTACTGTGAACAAAAACAACAAGAAGAGTCACAGGAGAACCTCTCATGCAAATCCTAGTATCCCTGATGGTAGACATTCCGGCAAGTGCAGACATCAACGAAATTGAACAACGAGTGCAAGAAGCTGGTCGGCAAGCGATGCGAGAAGCAATGCAACAAGCGGTACGAGCCGCAGAAGAGCAGAGGAAGACCTGTCCGCACTGTGGAAGTGAAGCGAGCCACAGCGCGGGAACCGACCAACGAATCATTCTGACGAAATTCGGGCGGGTGGCGCTGCCATTGCGTCGTCAGCGCTGTCAAGGGTGTCAGCGGCGCTTTCGCCCGGCCGATGCATGTCTGAAGAGTTTGTAAGGGGGCAATGTGACTGCCGCGCTGAGGGAGGCGTGTAGTGAGGGGGGGGCCTCCTTTCCGTACGTGACGGCAGCCCAGGTGGTGAATGACTTATGTGGAGCGCAAATCAGCCCTGAACACGTGCGTCGGCTCACCGGCTCACCAATCGAGCAGGTAATCAGGAGGCCGTGCGCCAAGCAGCAGAGGCCAAAGCCATCGTCGAGCCAACTGCCGCGCAGGTGCGCAAGCAGCGGGAGACCCAGGTGCGACAGGGAGTCCGGAAGAAGCAAGAGCCAGCAGCGTTGTTGCTGGTCGGGCTGGATGGCGGCTGGATCAGGAGCCGGGAGCAGAAACGAGGCATGGAGGGCAAAGTGGGCGTGATTGTCAGCGAGATGGAACCGCTGGGCAAACGCGGACGCCGCCGCATGACCAGTCGTCGCTATGTGGCGACCTTCGAGCCCGCCAGCGTGCTTGGCAGGCTCAGCTA
>Ga0137365_10003467_pt1 | contig 12580 bp, 8 predicted proteins | sample SagtaG_9_FD_104799 | JGI IMG/M metagenome (GOLD analysis project Ga0137365, IMG submission 104799) | Vadose zone soil microbial communities from Sagehorn Ranch, Mendocino, California, USA - Sage1_L_40_16 metaG | ecosystem: Environmental > Terrestrial > Soil > Vadose zone | place: USA: California...
CGAAGCCGGGAGCCGATCCAAACGCCCGTCACCAGCGGGGCGCCCTGTTCGTGGAGAACGCCGACGGAACCGGCCTGCGTCAGATCACCCCCTACGGTCTGCCGAACTCCCATGACAACGCGGTGGAGAGCTGGTCGCCGGATGGGAGCGCGATCTTGTTCGCCAGCGAGCACGGGTCGCTCTTCGTCGTCCATCCCGACGGCACCGGTGTGCGGGAGATCCCCCTCGACACGGGCGGAGGATTCTCCTTCGCTTCCACCCCCGGCTGGTCGCCGGATGGAACGAGGATCGCGTTCTCCCTCTTCCTTCGCGAGACCGGGCATGTGGACATCTATACGGCTAGGTCCGACGGCAGGGACCTGGTCAACGTCACGGACACGCCCGACTTCGAGGACGTTCCGGACTGGGGGCCACACCCGCTGGCAGCATAAGCAGTCGATAGCTCGACCGGCCGTCCCCCACGCGCTCTGGATGGGCGAGGTGGCCTCGCGCCACGCGGGCGTTGCGGCGGTAGGCGGTTGGTCTCACCCGGCCATGCTGTCAGCAACCAGACGAATGTCATCGGAACGAGCGAAGCTCTTAATTGGGCCTCGGGGGAAGCGGTTCGAGAGTAGCAGAGCAGCTCTCGGCGCGGTGGCGGAGGCTGGCACGGTACGAGAGCGGATGGGGCACGGCAGCCTTGCCGTCATGAGCGGCTACATGCACCGAGTCAGCGAGGCTGACCGCGCGGCAGCCGAGTATATGGGCACGTTGATCGACGCAAGAACGAACACCAATAGAGAGCAGAAATAGGCATCGTTAGGCACCTCTGGCGGCAGCCGAAGTCCTCAGATAGCTCCCCTCAATGATCGTCATCGGGATCACATCTCGGCCTCCAGACCGTCTACCACCAGCACAAACGCCATACAAAGCCGCTTCCTCGCCACACATCCGCCAGCCCTCCAGCTCGACTCTGCATGCACTAGCATTTCCCTGTCCAGTCACCCCCTACTGCTACACTGCAATTCCAGTACGACAGATATGCATCGGGGATGCTGCAATGCTCCCGGTGCGCGCCGGGAGGCGAAGCATCTTGGCAGCCACCACCCGCGATCCCGAGGCACCAGCGACGGCGATCGTGACCGGCTCGGAGCTGGTCGTGGTCAACCGCTGGCAGGCCCGCGCCTACGAGCACGCGATCACCGCCGCCTACCACCCGGACAACTCGCCCCCGCTGCGTGGCTGGAACCCGGCCGGCCAGCATGGCGCCCCGGTCGGCTACGACCTGGTCTTGGCGACCCCCCGGACGCTGAGCGCGCTGGGATGGTGCTTCTTCAGCACCGACCGGGGCGTGTCGGATGACATCATGCGCGCCAACCACCAGGCAGCCCAGGAGGTGGCGGTCGAGTTCTCGGTGGCGGTCGGCGCGGAGACACCGGTCATGGTCAGCCACCTATTCGACTCGGCTGGGCAGCCGTGGCTGCACGTGCATGTGGTCTGCGGCGCGCTGGCCCGCCCGGAGCGCCCGGGATGGTCAGGACCGCAGCGCGCCGGCGAGGTGTGGCTGCCGCTGGACCCCGCGACCGTGGCGCGGATGGCGCAGCGGCTGATCTTCGGCTACCACCTGCTCGTGCGCCGCGCCGTGACCGAGCTTGTCCGCGAACTTGGGCTGAACTGGAAGCGCCTCGCGGAAGATGGCTCGTGTGAGGTGTGGGGGCTGACGGCGCCGATGCTGGAGTGCATCAGCCTGCCGGCCCGGCCGCTTGGCGAGATCCACGCCTGCCAGGTCGAGGACGGGTAAGGCGGGCTTGGTGGCAGCGGATCTGCACAAGCTGGCGGCCGGGCGGGAGCACTACTACACCCGCGAGATCGCCCACAACCGCGAGGAGTACCTGTCCGGCCACGGCGAGTCCCCAGGCGAATACCACGGCGGCAGCGCCCACGCGCTCGGCCTGGACGGTGAGTGCTCGGCAGAGGCGTTCAAGCGCCTGTTCGCCTGGCAAGACCCCAAGACGGGCGAGCAACTCGGCCGCGCACCCCGGCAGGACGCGATGCCCGCATGGGACCTGGTGTTGCGACCGCACAAGGACGTCTCGGTGCTGTACGCCCTCGGGGACGAGGCCACCGGCCGGCAGGTCGCCGAGGCGCATCAGGCGGGCGTGCGCGCCGCGGTCGCCTACCTGGACAGCCAGGTTGGCACTCGGACAGGCCGGCATGGGGCGGAGCATGTGCAGGGTGAGGGGCTGTTGGCGGTGGGGTTCACCCATCGCACCAGCCGGGCCGGCGATCCGCTGCTGCACACCCACCTGATCGTCACCAACCGCACCCGCGGCCCGGACGGTGTGTGGCGGACGTTGGACTCCCGCGACCTACTCAACCACCGCGCCACCGCGGACACGATGTACCGCGCCGCCTACCAGGCCGAGCTGACACGGACCCTGGGAGTCCGGTGGGAGGAGCCCGACCGGTGGGGTAACCGTGCCATGCAGGGCATGCCGGAGGAGCTGCGGCGGGCGTTCTCCAAGCGCCACGAGCAGATCACCGCGGAGCTGGAACGCCAGGAGGCCAGCGGCAAGCACCGCACCGCCCGGCTGGTGCAGACGGTGGTGCATGCCACCCGCCCGCCGAAGTCCCACGAGACCCCCGAGACCCTGTACGGCCGCTGGCAGCAGGAGGCCCGCGCGCTCGGGGTCGAGCCCAAGCGGCTCGTGCGGGAGGTCACCGGGCGGGAGCGGTCCCGCGAGCAGGACCCGGCCAGGACCGCGGGACGCCCGGAGCGCACGAGTGGGACGCCGGCAGGACTGGCCGGGCTGCTCACGACCACGGCGGGACTGCCCGAGCGGACCATCGGGACGATGTTCGACCGGCTCGCCAGCCCGGACGGGCTAACCTCGCAGTCGTCCACGTTCACCCGCCGCGAGGTGCTGTGCGCGGTCGGCCGGGAGCTGCCCACCGAGGCAGCCGGCACGGTCGGCCCGGCCGAGCTAGAGGCCCTGGCCGACCGGTTCCTCGCAGAGCGCGCGGTCAGTGTGATGGGCGAGCACGCCGTCGGGGAGCGCCACTACGCCACCCCGGAGCTGCTGGCGGTCGAGCAACGCCTAATCGACGCCGCCGTCAGCCGCGCCGGCGAGCAGACGGGCACCTGCTCCCACGACACCCTCCGGGAGACGCTGGCGGCCCATCCCACGATCGGTGAGGACCAGGCCGCGATGGTGCGCGACATCACCCAGGGCGGGCAGGGCGTGAGCGTGGTGGTCGGCAAGGCCGGCACCGGCAAGACCTACGCCCTGGGGGTCGCCCGGCATGCCTGGCAGCTCGACGGCTACCGCGTCCTCGGCGCGGCGCCGACCGGGATTGCCACCATCTGCCTGGACGCTGAGGGGTTCGAGCATTGCCGCACGGTGGACTCGCTGCTTGGCGAGCTGGACCAGGAGCACGCCGACCGCGGGCGACGCCGGCCGCCCGGGCGACAACCAAACTTGACACGCACGCGTCAATTGGCCGGGCGGGATCGTGGGCAGGACGGCCAGGACGAGCGTGTGTTGGACGATAAGACCGTGCTGGTGGTGGACGAGGCCGGGATGCTCGGCTCCCGCAAGCTCGCGCGCCTGCTCGACTCCGCCGACGCTGCGCGCGCGAAGGTCGTGCTGGTGGGCGATGACAAGCAGCTCGCCTCGATCGAGGCAGGCGGCGGGTTCCGGGGCCTGCGGTTGCGGCTTGGCGCCTCCACGTTGACGGAGAACCGCCGGCAGGCCGAGCCGTGGGAGCGCGAGGCGGTCGAGCACTTGCGCGAGGGTGACATCGACGCCGCACTTGGGGTCTACCGCGAGCATGACCGGCTGGTCGCCACCGAGACGCCCGGTCAGCTCAAGGAGACGATGTTGGCCGACTGGTGGCGGTCGTTCCAGCAGGGTAACCGGGTGGTGATCTTGGCCTATCGCCGGGACGAGGTGGACCAGTTCAACACCGCCTGCCAGCAGCTCAGAGATGCCCAAGGCCAGCTCGGCGCTGACCGACTCACGGTGAGGGATCGCAGCTTTGGCGTGGGCGATCAGGTCGTGTGCGGCAAGAACGCCCTCCAGTCGCTCGGGGTCGCCAACGCCAGCCGCGGCCAGGTCGTCGCGGTGGATCTCGAGCAGCGGGCAATGACGCTGCGGCTGGAGGACGGCCGCGACGTGACCCTCCCCAGGGAGTACCTGGACGAGCGGCCGCCGTGGTGGCTGCGCGGCAACCCCGAGCGGCGCACCGTGGACCTCGCCTATGCGACCACCGGGCACAAGTCGCAGGGCATGACCCGCGATGAGGTGCTGGTCCGGGTGACCAGCAGCGAGGACCGGCAGTGGCTGCATGTGGCCGGCAGCCGTGGGATCGGCAAGACCACCTTCTACAGCGTGGTCAGCCCCGAGCCCGCCACCCGCGACCGCGACCCGGAGCGCGAGGCCGTAGACGTGCCGGCCGCTGACCGCACGCCCAAGGACCAGGCCGACCAGCTCGCCACGGTGGCGCGGCGGGACCGCAGCAAGCGGCTCGCCGCCGACACCACCGCCGCCGTGGACGGGCGAAGCATGAGCAAGCACGACCTGCGCGCCGAACTCACCCGGCTCGCCCGCATGATCGACAACGCCCCACGCGACCAGTCGCGGTTGCTGGACTTTGCGACCAAGCAGCGTGAGCAGTACGAGCAGCGGTTGGCGGAGGCGACCGGTCGCCGGCAGCAGGCCCGCGATCTGCTCGCCAGTCTGGAGCGTGGCCCGGCGCGGTTCCTGCGACGAGGCGACCTCGGTCGCGTGCGTGAGCAGTACGAGCAGGCCGAGGAGGCGCACCAGGTCGCCCGCCAACAGGCCGACCATGCCGCCGACCGTGAACGTCAGGCCCGCCAGGCACAGCAGCAGCACGAGGCGCACCAGGAGGCCAACCCGGACCTGCTGGCCCGTCAGCGTGAGCTGATGCGCGTGCAGGGATGGCTCAATCGCGCCGAGGCTCGTGCGGTCGAGCTGGAGCAGCCCGGATGGTCCCGTGACCTCGGGGAACGTCCGGCCACGGTCAAGGGTGGTCGGGCCTGGGACCGGGCGGTCCAGCAGACGGTTGAGTACCGGCAGCGCTGGAAGGTCGATGACGCTGAGCGCACGCTCGGCCCGGAGCCGCACGGCAAGGACGTGTCGCTTGAGCAGCGGCGCGCGTGGCGGCATGCCGAGCGTGCGATTGGTCGCACCCGCGACCTGGCCGCCGACCGCACCGAGCGACCAGACCGTACGGACGCGACCGGTCGCCACCACAGCGACCATCGGAGCGAACGCGGGCGACCAGACCACCACGACCGCGACCAAGAGCGCGCCATGTAGATGTGGTCGCTTGCGACTACCCGGCCGCGCGCGGCCACCGAAGCGACCATCGGGCGACAGCCCCACAGCGCGACCATCACCCGACGAACCGGCGTTACAAGTGATGACTTGTACGAGCCTGTTTCACAAACCCGTGCGAACGGACGGGGGAGGTGCCATCGGCTGTGACGCCGCGCGGGATGCGCCTGTGCTGCGCTGGTCGGGGGACACACTGCCGGAGGGTCGCAGCCACAGCGACACCCGGGTCGGCTGCATGGTCTGCTCGACCACGGCGAGGAGTTCGCCGGTCAACGTGTCGAGGTCGATCTGCTGGCGCAGCCGGGCGCTGAACCCCTGGATCGTCTGGGCGGCGTCGTAGCGGCGCCTGTTGAAGCGTCGGTCCACCAGCTGCTGGACGCGGCGGCGGGCCGGCTGGAACACCGCGGCCACCGCCAAGGTCGCGGCGGCCACCACCAAGGGGGAATCCTGGCCGAGGAGCTGGCCGAGCCCGAGCACCAGCCCGGCGTAGCCGCCGCCCAGCAACACGGTGAGCAGGCCGTAGGCCAGCGTGCGGCTGATGATGCGGTCCAGGTCATACAGCCGGTAGCGCAGGATCGCCGCGCCGGTGGCCAGCGGCAGCAGCGCCACGCACAGGGTACTGGAGACCAGCACCACAATGTCCTTGGCCAGAACGAACGCGGCGACGAGGGCGACCAGCAGCAACACCGACGCCAGGCCCGCCGCCAGCGCCAGCCATCGCAGCTGCAGGCGTTCGGTCCCGCGGGCGCGGCGGAAGCGCCCCACCAGCGACCCAGCCCCCACCAGCAGCGAAGCAAAGACGATGATGATGCTGGCCACACCGGGGACGATCAGCACGCGGGCCAGCGACGGGACGGCCAGAGGGTTGCCCAGGTAGTCCGGCGCCAGCGGGTCAGGCTGGACGACCCCCGTCAGCACTGTCACCACGGGCGCGGCCGCGGCCACTCTGGCCCACCACCGCCAGCGGGGTGAGGGCAGCGACCCGGTGGGGGTGAGCAGCAGCACGAAGCCGGCGCAGGACAGCCAGATGAAGATGGTCACGTAGGTGAACCCGACCAGGTAGCGGGCGGCCGGGAGCGACCCGGGCCGAACCAGCAACCCATATTTCACGTACGGTTCGACCGTGATGTTCACGGCCAGCCCGAGCCCGACGCCGAGCAGCAGCCAGCCCACCGGGTGCGCTGGGCGGCGGCTGGCCAGCACCCCGCCGACGGTCGCCGCGCTCACCGTGGCCAGGATGACGGCAGCGGCGGCGGGCGCGAAGTCAGCGGGATGCTCGAGCTGCGCGAACCGGCCGGCGGGCACCAGGATCAGCATGGTCAACCCGGCAAGCGTCCACGCCAGCGCGGCCGGCCACCGACGCGCCCGTGCCGGCCGGGCGACACGGGTCACCGCCATCCTCCTCGCTGCACGCAGCACACTACCGGCACCGCCACCTTCCCGGCATTGCGAATCACGTGCCAGTGTGGCCGGCCCGCGTCTCGGTAACGTTACGGGACCACGGACCCTGCCCAAAGCAACAGGCCTTTGTGAAACAGGCTCGTACCAGCGTGTTTCACAAAGCCGTGCGAACCGACGGGGAAGCTGCCGTCGGCGGTGACGCTTCACGGGATACGCCCATGCTGCGCTGCTCAGGGGACGCGCTGACGGAAGGTCGCAGCCACAGCGACACGCTGGTCGGCTGCATCGTCTGCTTAACCACGGCCAGCAGCTCGGCCGAAAGGGTGTCCAGGTCGACCTGCTGGCGCAGCCGCGCGCTGAACGCCGCGATGGTCCGCGCCGCGTCGTAGCGGCGGCGGTCGAAGCGCCGGTCCACCAGGCCTTGGACGCGCCGGCGGGCGGGCTGGAACAGCGCGGCCAGCGCCAGGGTCGCCCCGGCGACGGCCAGGCTACGGTCCTGGCCGAGGAGCTGGCCGAGGCCGAGGACGACCCCAACGTAGCCGCCGCCGAGCAGGACGGTGAGCACGCCGTAGGCGAGCGTGCGGCTGACGATCCGGTCCAGGTCGTACAGCCGGTAGCGCAGGATCGCCGCGCCGGTCGCCAGCGGCAGCAGCGCCACGCAGACCGCCGACACCCAGCCGAGCAGGACCTCGTTGCCCGTGGCCGCCAGCGCCACCAGGGCCAGCACCATCACCACCGCCAGGCCCGCCGCCAGGGCCAGCCAGCGCAGCTGCAGGCGCTCCACCCCGCGGGCGCGGCGAAAGCGCACCACCAGCGACCAGGCAGCGACCAGGATCGCAAGACCGGTGACACCCCAGGTCACGGCATTGACGACCCGCAGCGGGCCAGCCAACGCGGGGACGGCGAGCGGGTTGGCGACCGACCGGTAGGGCGGGTCCAACGGCAGCAGCGCCGAGGACACCAGCGCCACCAGCGGGGCTGCCGCCGCGATCCGGGCCCACCAACGCCAGCGCGGCGAGGGCAGCGACCCGGTCGGGGTGAGCAGCAGCACGAACCCGATACAGGCTGCCCAAACAAGCACGCTGACGCCGTTGTCGATCGCGGCGTAGTCGGCGGCCGGCAGCGTCCCGGGTCGGGCCAGCAGCCCGTAGCTCGCGTAGCCGGTGGCCACGCCGGATACCGCCACCGACAGGCCAAGCGCCAGCAGCAGCCAGCCCACCGGGTGGGCTGGACGGCGGCTGGCCAGCAGTGCCCCGACCGTCACCGCGCTCACCACCGCAACCACGTAGGCGGCGGCGTCGGGAGTCAGGAGGGCCAGGTCGGGCCGGCCCGCCCGGCGCAGCAGGTGATCCAGCCAGGCCAGCACGGCGAGGCCGAGCATGGCCAGCGCCCACAGCCACCACGCCACCACCGCCGGCCGCCAGCGCGTCCGGGCGACTCGGGCCGCAGGGGTCACCGCCGTGGTCCTGTCCGCACGCAACTCGCCTCCGGCACCGCCACCTCCAAGCGTCACGGGTCACGTGCCAGTGTGACCGGCCTCCGTCCCGATAGCGTTACGGACGATGTACCTACCCAATCATCAGGCCTTTGTGAAACAGGCTCGTACCAGTACTCCGTTAGGTCTTGCGAAAGTGTTGGTGCTGGGTGTACCTGTGGAGCGAGATCCACCCAGCTGAAAGGAGCCCGCCACCGCTGCCGGTGGCACGACGTGACCCCCACACAACTTCGACGTATCCGAACCCGTCTGACCGCATTCGCCGAGGACGTCTTCGCGTCCATCCCCCGCAAGGATCAGCGCCGCTGGGGGCAGAGCTACCTGCGTGGGCTGCTGTTGGACGGCAAGCGCAAGTCGATCGAGCCGATGGCCACCCGGCTGGCCCGCGGTGACCCCCAGGCCGACGCCGACGCGCTGGAGCAGGCGCTGCAGCAGTTCGTCAACCAATCCCCGTGGGACCCCGTCCCCGTGCGCCGCCGGCTGGCCCAGCGCATGACCGCGGCCATCGGGCCGGCCGCGTGGGTGATCGACGACACGGCGTTTCCCAAGTTCGGCCGCCACTCGGTCGGGGTCGCGCCGCAGTACTGCGGGGCGCTGGGCAAGGTCGCCAACTGCCAGGTCGGCGTGTCCGTGCACGCCGCCACCGACCAGGCCTCCTGCCCGATCAACTGGCGGCTGTTCCTCCCGGAGTCCTGGGACGACGATGCCGAGCGGCGCCGCACGGCCCACGTACCCCAGGGCGAGCGGCACCGGCCCAAGTGGCAGCTGGCCCTGGACATGCTGGACGAGCTGGCCGCCTGGGAGCTGGTGCCGCCGGTGGTGCTGGCCGATGCCGCCTACGGCGAGGTCGGCGAGTTCCGGCTTGGCCTGGAGCAGCGGGAGCTGGCCTATGTGGTGCAGGTCCCCGGCACGATCAGCGCCTACCCCCAACAGGTGGTACCCGAGACGGTGCCGTATGCCGGCCGCGGGCAGCCATCCAAGCCGCGCTACCGCCAGCCGCGCTCCTCGCTGCGCCAGCTGGTGCTGGACGTGGGCGAGCAGGCGGCCACCACCCTCGCCTGGCGCGAAGGCGCCGACGGGCAGCAGTTGGTCTCCCGGTTCGTGGCGCTGCGGGTGCGCCCGGCCGGGCTGCAGTTGCGCCGCGCGGCCCGCGGCGGGCAGCTGCCGCTGCGCTGGCTGCTGGCCGAATGGCCCCCGGGCGAGCCCGAGCCGGTCAAGTACTGGCTGGCCACCCTGCCCGCCGAGGTCCCGCTGGAGCGGCTGGTGGGCCTGGCCAAGCTGCGCTGGCGGGTGGAGCACGACTATCGGGAATTGAAGGACGCGCTCGGCCTGGACCACTTCGAGGGCCGCTCCTTCAACGGCTGGCACCACCACGTGACGCTGGTGTCGGTCGCGCATGCCTTCGTCACGCTGGAGCGGCTGGACCCAAAAGTCCGTGCGTCGGCCTGACCACCTTCCAGGCAGTGCGTGAGCTGCAGTTGCTGCTCGCTGGTTGGGCCGGCGCGTGCCCTGTCTGCCTGCGCAGACTGCCCAAGTCAATGGGCTGGTGGCAGCCAGCAGCCGCACCAACCTAACGGAGTACTGCTAGGTGCGCGTCGCGGAGGTACGCCTTCCTTAAGTTGGCGCCGCTGAGGTTTGCCTGCTCAAGGTGCGTGCCGCCGAGGATTGCCCCCTCCAGATGAGCGTCGCGGAGGTCAGCAACGCGAAGATCCACGTTGGAGAGCAGCAACGGCCGGTCACGATTCGGCGGCCACCGCCCAAGCACCGTCATGATGGCCTGAGCGTCCACTGCTCGCACTGCTAGCGGGGGAATACGCTCAATCGGCGCGGTGGCGATGTACTGGCCGGGCAGGCGAGGCGGCCACGGCGCATGCGCGCGTACCTGCGCGGTAAGGATGTCCAGGATTGCTCCGCGGTCGCTAGGCGACCCCCAGGTCCCCGGCAAAGTCGAGATTTGTCCGGTTCGTACCACCGGCGCGTTGGCCCCCCGGTCTCAGGTGGCGGCAGCTCGCATGTGGCGTCGCATGAGCGCGCCTGGACACAATTCGGACATTTCGCTACTTTGCCGGAGCCCTGTCAACCAGCCGAAGGAGGACGCCGCCACGACACAGTGATTCTCCAGGGGCTTGCCTCAGAAAGGTTGACACGCGCCGCATCTCTTCACCGGAGCGTGGTACTCGGTGATGGAGAACGGGGCAGGTACCCAGGTCCTCGGCAAAGTCGTGCTTTGTCGCAAATGTGACGTGCGCGAGCAACCTGGTGGACCAACCCTCCGAGCGGAAGTCGCAGGTCGGAACGCACAGACCCCAGCTCGGGCTAGCCGGACGAAACGGCCATCTCGCGACTTTGCCGAGGCCCTGGGGCGGTGAACCTCCGAGGAGGGACCCGGTGATCACGTGTTGCATCCAGTACACGCTCGACCCGCGCAAGGTCGACTCGTTCGAGGCGTACGCGGCGAGGTGGCCGCCGATCATCGAGCGCTGCGGCGGAACGCTGGTGGGCTACTACCTGCCGAAGGAAGGGGCGAACAATTTCGTCATCAGCTCCGACCTCATCAGAAGTACCCACACCAATCTCGAAGGAAACGAATCGGCCGGTTCGTGCACGCCGGCCGCGGTGTCTCAACCAGTAGCGCACGAAGACAGAGGAGGCAGCCCATGGCGAATCAAAGTCAAGCGCGATCGACCGCGGCGGAGCGACCCGGACGTCGACGGATGGCGAAAGAGGCAGCCACGCGCAGATGAGTTTCAGCCGTCGGTCTTACTAAAGGGTACGGAAGTAGCTGGATATTCGAACCGTCCCTGACCTGCGCGAACGCCATCAGGCTAGTCCAGCATCCAGCTTTCTCCTCGGTAACTCATGAGGTGGGCGGGTGTGACCACCCCGGGCACAGAAAGGAACCAGAGATGCTGCTGACGGACAAGGTTGCGGTGGTCTACGGAGCCGGAGGCGCCATCGGCGGCGCTGTCGCACGCGCCTTTGCGCGCGAGGGGGCCAAGCTGTTTCTCACCGGGCGCCACCTGGCACCCGTCGAAGCGGTCGCCAAGGAGATCGTTTCCGCCGGCGGATCCGCCGAGGCGGCGGAGGTCGACGCTCTCGACGAGCAGGCCGTGGACCAGCACCTACAGTCCGTGACCGACCAGGCGAGCCGCGTCGACATCTCGTTCAACGCGGTCGGGATCCCGGATACGACGTATGGGATTGTGCCTCTGGTCGAGCTGGAGGTCGAGCAGTTCTCCCAGCCGATCGCGACCTACACCAGATCGTACTTTCTGACCGCCCGCCTGGCCGCCCGGCGGATGGTCGCGAACCGATCGGGGGTGATCATGACCGTCACCTCAATCCCTTCGCGGACGGGCATCCCATTGGCGGGAGGCGCCGGTCCGGCGACGGCCGCCGTGGAGGCACTCACCCGAGAGCTATCCGCCGAGCTCGCACCTCAGGGCATTCGCGTGGTCGGTCTGCGACCACAGGCGATGCCGGAGACCGGCAGGATCAAGGAATCCTTCGAGCTTCGCGCCAAGGCATCGGGAATGACCTGGGAACAGTTCCACGAGTTAGGCGCAGGCAGGACCCACACGCGCCGGCTTTCGACGCTGGCGGAGCTGGCGAACGTGGCGGTCTTCATGGCTTCCGATCAGGCGAGCGGGATGACTGGAACGGTCGTCAACTTGAGCATGGGGAGCCTGGACGACTAGGACAGCGGAGCCTGGGGACAACCGCCGCGGCAAGATCGTCTTGCGCGTTGTGTGAGGAGCCGTGAGAACGGCGATTCCAAGACAAGGAGGTTGACGATGACCGATGGACGTGAACGGGCCGCGCAACCGGAGGACATCACCCGGCTCGTGTACGAGCGGGCGAACGCCGGTGACGCCGAGGGAATCGCGGCGCTGTATGAGCCCGCCGCGGTTCTTGCCCTTCCGCCTGGGCAGATGACGGTGGGGCGGGAGGCGATCCGCGCGGTGTTCGAACAGCTACTGGCGCAGAGCCCCGGCTTCAGGCCTGAGGAGCCGTTGCCCACGCTGCGCATCGGCGACCTTGCCTTCCTCTCGACCCGCGCGAGCGATGAGGCGGGCGCCCATGCGCAGGTGGCGCGCCGGCAGCCCGACGGGACTTGGCTGCGGATCCTGGACCGGCCCGATTTCCGCGGCTGAGTGCGGCTGGAGTAGGGCGGTAGCCCGTGGCCCGAGGGGTGTTCGGATAACGTACGGGTCGGCGCGCCGCGAGGGATTCGAACCCCCAACCGCCAGATCCGCAGTCGTCTGAGGGCGGCCGGAAAGCCAGCGTCGTCTTGGTAGAGCAGCGCAGGTCAGGGAAGCCGATCGTTAAAGGTCCGCGCAGGTAG
>Ga0137365_10003471_pt1 | contig 12571 bp, 9 predicted proteins | sample SagtaG_9_FD_104799 | JGI IMG/M metagenome (GOLD analysis project Ga0137365, IMG submission 104799) | Vadose zone soil microbial communities from Sagehorn Ranch, Mendocino, California, USA - Sage1_L_40_16 metaG | ecosystem: Environmental > Terrestrial > Soil > Vadose zone | place: USA: California...
CATAATTGTGGATTTGTAGTAAGTATTGAAGAAGTCATTTGTCCCAACTGCAACGCAAAACTACATTAGAATTTTCTTTTTAGTACACTACATGATATTAATCTGCAAACCCTATGGCTTGCAGATTTTTCGTCTCCCTTCTATAATAACCATGTCATCGAATGGGCGTGAGGGCCTTTCATCATGTTAAAACTTGATCAACTGGAAGCAAAATTACAGAAATTGGTGGAAGATCAATTAGCGGGGATACTTCCAGGCGTGAAGCTGGAAGACCGGGTTATTCAACGTTTGGCAACTGCTGTTAGAGAGAACATTGTTCAGCAGAAAGACGATTGGGCAATTGCTCCCAACGAATTTGCTTTGATCGTCTCGACGGAAACTTCTCCCATGTGGAAGGAACAAGGCACAATTGATGCGCTAAAGAATATCATCACCACAGCGAGCCGGGATGTGGGACTAAAATTCACAACTCAACCAACGATCACTATCACTACAGACGATACATTTTCAGCGGATGAAATTAAAGTAATCGCGTCTCATAAACTAGAGCCAGTGGCAGACACACAAGGAATGCATATGTCGACAATGAATGAGGAAAATGATGAAAGTGATAATATTCCCGAAAACGCATTCTTAATCATCGAGGGTGTAAAAGTACATCCCCTGACTGAGACGGTTGTGAACATCGGGCGCAGGTTGGAGAACCAGCTTGTGATTGACGATCCGCGCGTCTCACGAAATCATGCTCAACTGCGTGCGATCAAAGGGCGCTTTGTCTTATTTGACCTTAACTCGACGGGTGGAACGTTCGTAAACGGTCAACGTACCAGCCAGACTGTTCTCTATCCCGGTGACGTGATTTCACTGGCAGGCGTTGCATTGATCTTCGGTCAGGATAATCCGCCCCCGCGCCCTGACCTTGCTAACACAGCGCCTTTAGAATCAGACCCTGGGACAAGCGAAAGACCAACGGCAACTCTTGAACACAATACAGTTGATCTCAAGACGGGCAAAACAAGAGAAGATAAAACCGATAAATGATCGCTACCATCGTCCTCGTCCTGCGACTTGTTCTGGCTGTCGCATTGTACGCATTTCTGGGGTGGGCACTTTGGACTCTTTTGCAAGAACTTAAACAACAAGGGGATAAACTAGCGACACAAAAAAAGCCAGCCATCACACTTTTTATCAAAATCGAACAAGGGAAAGAAAGTTCGCGCCATTTCTCGCAAGCTGAGGTTATGATCGGACGCGATCCAAATTGCGATGTCTCAATGATGGATGAAGCTTTATCTGCACATCATGCCCGGCTTACTCACCACCATGGTCAATGGTGGTTGGAAGACCTCAATTCTACGAATGGAACATTCTTGAATCATGAGAAATTAACTACGCCTGCGGTCGTGATCACCGGTGATAAATTTAAGTGTGGAAATACCATCTTTGACATCAAAGTTGAAGAGAACAACGGCTTTTCCCAAACGAAGAAAGCTCTTTGAATTGGAGGTCTATGATGACCAAGCCAGTAATCCTAGCGATCATCGGTGGTTCGGGCCTATATGAAATGCCGGGCCTCAGCGATACGCGCGAACATAATATTGATACACCATTTGGAAAAACGAGCGCGCCGATCGTGGTCGGCACCTTGGAAGGCGAACGCGTCGCCTTCCTCGCACGCCATGGAATTGGACATCATATCACACCCAGCGAGGTCCCCTATCGCGCCAACCTCTACGCGTTGAAGTCCTTGGGCACGCAACGCATTGTCAGCATCAGCGCGTGCGGATCATTGCAAGAGGGGTTTGCACCAGGACATATCGTGATCCCCGATCAGATTTACGATAACACACACCAGCGCGCCCGTTCATTCTTCGGCGAAGGGTTGGTCGCGCATGTGAGTGTCGCGGATCCTTTTTGTGAGGATCTTTCCAATCAATTGGAATCAGCCGTCGGCTTGGCAGGAGGCATAACTCATCGTGGCGGCTCATTCATCACGATAGAAGGTCCACGCTTTTCAACAAAGGCCGAGTCGAATACCTATCGCGCCTGGGGAATGTCCATCATTGGTATGACTGCTTCTCCCGAAGTGTTTCTGGCGCGTGAAGCGGAGATCTGTTATGCAACTATGGCACATGTAACCGATTACGATGTGTGGCATGTCAGTGAAGCGCCGGTGACCGTTGAAATGGTTATCCAAACTTTGAATAAAAATACAGTCCTCGCGCAGGAAGCAGTACGCATCCTCGCAAGCAAACTGAAGCACGAGCGAGATTGCGATTGCGAACAGGCCCTTGCAACCGCATTGATCACGCGCAAAGATGTGATCCCTGCTGAAACCCGCCAAAAACTAGATTTGTTAGTCAACAAGTATCTATAATCAATGAACCGTGTCATCCAGGTTAATCTGCTAAAACTGGCAGTTATCTTTCTCTTTTTTCAAACGCTTATTATTACTCTCGCTCCGGCTGTCCGTTTCCGCACGTGGAATGTGGACTATCACTGGTCACAATGGATAGTACTCTTGTTATGGGGGTTGTTTGTATTTCGTGCACATAGATCTATTATTAATCACTTGCCAGATGCTGACCCATATTTATTCCCAGCCGCCGCGTTGTTAAGTGGCTGGGGATTGCTCACAGTCTGGCGGCTTAACGACAATCTAGGCGCGCGCCAGGCGCTCTGGCTGGGAGTCAGTATCGTTGTATTATTGTTTGGACTAGGCTTGCCGAGTACACTTGAGTTCCTTCGCAAATACAAGTATCTGCTCCTCAGCGGGGGTTTACTGCTCACTGCGTTCACCTTGATATTTGGAACGAACCCAGCTGGATATGGTCCCCGTTTATGGCTGGGCTGTTGCAATGTTTACTTTCAACCATCCGAACCGCTCAAGCTTTTGCTCGTCACCTATCTGGCTGCATACCTTGCAGATCGACTCCCCATCAAACTGCACGCGTTTCCATTGATCTACCCTACATTCTTATTAAGTGGCATTGCCATCTTACTTTTACTTTTTCAACGTGATCTTGGTACCGCCTCGATCTTCATTGCGCTTTATACGATTATTATTTATCTTGCGACCGGTCGCCGGCGAACCATCATCATCAGTGCAGCCATTTTGGTATTCATGGGAGTCGCCGGTTATTATCTTGTTGATATTATTCGCTCGCGGATTGATTCGTGGTGGAACCCATGGAATGACGCAGGTGGAGGTTCTTACCAGATCATTCAATCTATCCTTGCCATTGCAAACGGAGGGTTTGCAGGGCGTGGACCCGGCTTGGGGAGTCCTGCTCTTGTACCCGTAGCAGTCTCTGACTTTATTTTCGCCGCGATTGCAGAAGAAACGGGTCTAATTGGGACCGTTGGATTGATGACCATTTTCGGCATTCTCTTAATACGAGGATTACGTACTGCGCTGCGCGCGCCCAATATCTTCCGCAGACTCCTTGCCGCAGGCGTTACTGCTTATCTTGGAATTCAAGCTCTGCTAATTATCTGTGGAAATTTGCGTTTGTTGCCATTGACCGGTGTGACATTGCCTTTTATTTCTTATGGGGGCTCCTCCCTGCTTACTTCGTTCATCGCTTTGCTTATCCTGCTGCTCATTAGTAATCATTTGGATGAAGAGCCAGCGCCTCTTCCCAAGCCTCAGCCTTATTTTGCTCTTGGCGTATTTTTGTCGCTAGGATTGTTTACTGCTGCGCTAGCAAATGGATGGTGGGCTGTAGCTCGGGGACCGGACCTGCTCACACGCTCGGATAATCCGCGCCGCATCATTGAAGATCGCTATGTGCCGCGCGGGTTGCTGCTTGACCGAAGCAACGCGGTGATCAATACGAACGAAGGAAAAACAGGCACATACAAACGTATCTACAAATATCCGGACCTCGCGCCTGTGACCGGATATAACCATCCGATCTATGGCCAATCAGGTCTGGAAGCCTCATTAGACGAATATCTGCGCGGGTTGAGGGGCAACCCGGCTGGGACGATTTGGTGGAATCATTTGCTTTATGGCATGTCGCCGAAAGGATTGGATGTACGACTAAGCCTTGACTTAAATCTTCAACGCCGCGCCGACGAGATGATGGCTGAGCACCCGGGGGCAGTTATTCTGTTGAACGCAGAGAGTGGTGAAATCTTTGTCATGTCGTCACATCCCACATTTGATCCGAGTCAATTGGATGAGATCGGCGCACAACTTAATAAAGATCCTAATAAACCTTTGATCAATCGCGCGGTGCAAGGACTCTATCCGGCTGGGACAATGATCCAACCATTTGAGGAAACCTTATACGGCAATAAAACCCTCACTCAAGATAAGCTGCAAAATGTGTACAAGACTTTCGCGTTAAATCGCGCACCATTATTGAGATTGCAGGTCGCAGAACCTCTCACGGATTCAGACGTCCATGACCTGCATGTTTCACCTCTACAAGTCGCTTTGGCATCCGCGGCATTGAGTAATCACGGCATGATCCCCGCGCCGCGTATTGCAACCGCAGTCAACACACCAAAGGATGGCTGGGTGGTGCTTCCAGCTTTGGGAACACCGTTCGAAGCAATTTCAGCTTCGGCAGCAGATAAAATGGCAGGATCCCTGATTGTGGATGGTCAAAGTTATTGGGCATATACCGGTCGGGCAGAAAGCGACGAGTCCGCCATTACATGGTTTATTGGGGGAACGCCGCCAAACTGGCAAGCCTCGCCTTTAGTAGTAGTAGTAGTACTGGAGGAGAATAACGTGCAGCTGGCACAACATATTGGGCAGGCACTATTAGTCGATGCGATGAACCCTTAATAAAGCATTATCCCGCAGAGTTCTGCGGGATAACTTTATATCGCTATGCACAAAAAGAACCAGACTGTAACCTGGCTCTTTTCAAAGTTGAGTTTACTTTCCGTCATCAATATCTTTGGCTGAATAACTCGGACCCGTCTTAAAGAAATCATAGTTCGGCTTGATGTCAGGCGTGAAATCGACAACTTCCCCTGCTTCTAATTGCCGGGCATTATCCAATACGATGGGATTGCCATGATGGTTTGTGCCTTCGAAATGGTCGGTGAGACCAACATTGGTAATATACTCGCCACCTTTTGCTGTATAAGCCGAAGGGACTTCATCTTCAGGGAAGATGGCAGCATAGGGACATTCAGGAACACATGCGCCGCAGTCAATGCAGGTATCCGGATCAATATAGATCCAGGGCCACTCCTTAATCGGCTGGCCAGGGATCATACATTCAACGGGACAAACGTCAATACAACCGCGGTCACGAACGCATAAACTGGTGATGATATGTGTCATTGATCTATCTCCTTTAATAGGAAGTAATATGCAACTTTCGTTATTATATCTTGCTTCCTATGCAGTGCAAGGTATGTTATTTGTATCTCTCAGCTACTGATCCCCAATTGACAACATTCCACCAGTTGGAAACATACTCTGCGCGGCGGTTCTGATATTTAAGATAATAGGCGTGCTCCCAGACATCAAGCCCCAAGATGGGAGTCAAGCCATCAGAAAGTGGGTTATCTTGATTAGCAGTAGAGACGATTGCTAAGCCATCGCCTTTTTTCACAAGCCAAGCCCAACCTGATCCGAAACGACCGTTGGCGGCTTTTTCAAATTCGGACTTGAATGCATCAAACGAACCGAAAGCGGCTTCCAGGGCTCGAGTTACCTCGCCGCTGGGAGCACCTCCCATCTTCGGACCCATAATCTCCCAGAACAAGTTATGGTTCCATGTGCCCCCGCCATGATTGCGCACTGCGCCGCGAATATCTTCAGGCACAGCATTCAGATCGGAAAGCAAATCTTCAAGAGATTTGCTCGCGAGTTCAGGATGCTTTTCGAGCGCAGCATTTAGATTTGTAATATAAGTTTGATGATGCTTGTCGTGATGAATAGTCATCGTCTGCGCATCGATATATGGTTCAAGTGCATCCACTGCATACGGAAGTTTTGGTAATTCAAAAGCCATGTTCCTCTCCTTTTCCTTTTGGTGGGTCTGTTCCCTCAAACAGATTGAGATAATGAAAAATTGTAGTCTTTCAGAGGGTGCATGTCAAGAAAATATTCGATATATTCAAAAATAGATTTATGAGTATAATTTAATCACCGGAGATGGTGGCTATAGAAAGGTGGGAGTGTAATGAACCGGCTGGATTATCGTTCTTAATTTTATACATTGTTATATGGGGCGTAATATGTGCCCCATTATCCGGTTGCATTTCTATGATCAGCGGTGAATAGAAAGGACAGGATAGATATGACGACAATTACCTTTAAGCGCTCAGGTGGGTTTATAGGTCAGGGGATGAGATTTCAGCTTGATCTTAATCAACTTCCAATCAATGACGCGCGCGCTATTGTTCGTCTGATCGAACAAGCGGAATTCTTCAATCTGCCTGAAAATCTGATCATCAAGTTTAATCCAGATGAATATCAATATATGATTACCGTGGATGTCGGCATTATGAGTCATACGGTTCGCACCAACGATACGACAATGCCAGCCTCTCTCCGCCCATTGGTTGATGAACTCTCTTCGTTGAAGACTGTCGCTGGATAGGGGAAGGTAAGTAAAAAAATAGCACTCCAATATCTTAGCAGAATATTTCTCCTTCCAAACAACGCTCCCAGCACTGGGAACGGCGCTGGGTCTGCTTTGTCATCGCCGCCGAGGGTCCCACACGCTTCGCGCGCTGCGCAACACTCCCTGGCACCGCCCGCCATTGCGACACTTGCACCGCACTGCGTTTGGTGCATCCCCGAAGTGAAGCTGAGTGGGAGGGCAGGTGACGGCGGCTAGAGCTATTAATAAAAAGGACAGGCGGCAGTTGCCGCCTGTCCTAATTGAGTTAAGAGCTCTGCTAATTACCGCATGGATCAACATTGCGCCAATTGAGAACCGTATCAGCTACTGTTTGTGTTCCATCGGTGCCATAAGTGAGCGTGAGTAGGCGGTTACCAAGTTCATCGCAGCTTGCGCCTTTTTCCACATGATCCCAGTCACCTAACGTGTACTTATACTCAATCTGAGTATTTTCTTTACCAGTAAACGTAATCGTCCAATGAGTAGCATCTACTCGATTCAATGAAACAGCGCCCGGATCCCAATCTGGGAAACCGCCATCGAAGCGACTGAGTGTGCCCGCGATATGAACGGATGAGCCCGTGCCATCTGTGCTGGCAGGGACAGTGACATTGAAGATCACACTCACTGTCCTCAGTTGGGCCGTTGCGCTCACTTCATTTGAATTGCCCGAGCGATTGAATGAAGAATCAAGCGAACGGACAACATAGTAATACGTTGCGCCTTCAACAACCGATGTATCTGTATAAGAGTTGGTTGTCACGCGGGCAATCATTGTATAGTTTCCACCTGATAAATCACTGCGCAATACTTCGTACCCATAGAGTGAAGCATCACCTAAAACAGCATCCCAGGTTAATTGCACGCCAGAGGGGGAAGCAGAGACGACACTCAAGCCAGTGGGAGTCGCAGGAGGTGTTGTATCAGCGCTGGGATTAACGGTCAAGCTACCGGCTTGATCAGGGCTGTATCCATTTTGAATGCCATCCAAATCTGCATAGACCCAATCCTGCCCGTCTGAGGTTGAGTAGCGGAAGGCGTAGTCATACGTACCCACCTCCTCGGGCAGCATGCTCGCAACAAACTGATCGTTGTTACCCACCTCTTTATCATAAGAGGCTTCGACCCAGACCCAAGCAGCATTTCCATCTGGATCGCTGCCATCGGGTCCGAAGCCTAACTGAGCACGCAACCCGTTAGCAGGTCCCGGTTGATTCGTGACGCCGTCAATCCACACTTGTCCATAGGCATTGTCAGTACGGTCTGTCACACTGATGGTATGAGTCATGGATGAGGGAGATTGCAGATTCGCCCAACCGATAGTGAGATGTGGCAAGGCGCTCACTTCATTCGAGTATGCGCTCTCGTTGCCAAAGCCATCCACTGCGGTGACTACATAATAGTAGGTATGTGCATTTTGCAAACCTGTATCAATAAAGTCAGGAGATGCAATCAAGTCAGTGTTGACCTTCTCCCAACCGCCACCGCTTAATGGACTGCGATAGAGGTTATATCCATCAACATCGGCGACACTATTCCATTCCAGGCTGACTGAACCATCTCCTTCTTCTGTCACCTGCAATCCACTAGGAGCAGATGTAGGTTGGAGATCAACATTTCCGGTCAGCAGCACAACTGCACTCAAAGGTCCTAGTGAACCATCGATCGCACCATCCAAAACTGTGACTGAGCTTGGACCACCCGTCCCTACAACATAAGCCTGGTTGAGTGAGACGCCATCTGGCAAATAACCAGCCACGGAGATAGACCCTGATTGCGCTTGATCGCTCCGATTGATAATCACAACAGCAGCCTGGCTACCAGTCCTGCGCCCATAGGCAACGACATTTGTTGCATCATCAGCCAATAAGACTTTGAAATCACCATGCACTAACGCATCATTGGAATGCCTCAGTGTGTTAAGGGTCTGATAATGTGCGAACAGACTCTGATCCGGGGTGCCACCACGATCCAGCCAAGGATAAGTACGGCGGTCATCGGGGTCATCATCGCCAGTGATGCCGACTTCATCACCGTAGAACACAGTCGGTGCGCCAGGGACGGTAAACTGAATGAGGGAGGCAAGCCGCTGGCGCAATTTCCCTTGAGCCACGTTCGCCGCATCAATTTCTTTCTTGGCAGTCGTTTCTTGACCCTGATCCGGCGTCAACGTCCAGCGGATGCGCTCAGTATCATGGCTATCCAATAGATTCATCAAAGAGTAATAAGCGGCATCAGGATAGTCTTCACGGATGGATTCGAGCCGTGCCGCGAATTCAGAGGGCAGAATGATACGACCACTATCGGCAAAGCCTTTCGAGTCGAAGGCTTGCGGCGCGAGAAACCCAACCACTGCATCGCGCAAACGATAATTCATGGTGGTGTCAGCGCGGTCACCCCGTAACATGCGTAGGAGAGTGCTATCTTTTTGCCAGGTCTCGCTGATGATGAGCGCATCAGCTTTCGTATCTTTAACTCCGGTGCGGAAAGTTTGCCAATACCCATCTGGGAAAGAGGCATCACCCATCACATCCAAGCGCCAGCCTCCTGCACCGGCATTCAGCCAGTGTTTCGAAACGCTATCGGTGTCCGTCAGAAAATATTGCTGAACAGCCGGCAGAGATTTATTGATCACTGGAATGGAGTCAAAACCAAACCAGCCATCATAGGTAGCTGAATTCGCCTGACCGCTGCTACTGACACACGTCCCTGTGCCAGCCGCGACATCGTGGAAAGTGAACCAGCTTCGATAAATGGAGGTTTGCGACTCGCAGGCTCCTACTGTTGTGTAATGATGGTAACGATCAAAAATGGGGCTGTCGGAAGAGAGATGGTTAAACACGCCATCCAACACGATTCGGATGCCAAGTTGATCGGCATGTTTGACTAAGTCCTCCCAATCTTTTTGCGTGCCGAAATAAGGATCAATTTTGTAGTAATCCTGCGTATCATAGCCGTGATTGGAACCTGAGTCAAAGATCGGGTTGAAGTAAATGGTGTTCACACCAAGGGACTGTAAGTAGCCTAAATATTGGTCAACGCCTTTCAGGTCGCCACCAAAATAATCACGACCACGTGGACCTTCCTTGGTGGGGCTATCAGCAGGTGGCGTAGTATCAAACCGCCAGGGACAGTTAGTGTCGGCATCGCTGTAGTTACGGCAATAGCCCTCTGGCAAGGTGCCCCATGGAAGCCTGAGGACCGGGTCGTCATAACGGATATCGCCGGTCTTGGGATTGTTATTGATACGACCGTCGCGGAAACGGTCAGGGAAGATTTGGTAGATGCTGGCGCTTGCTGCCCAAGTCGGCGCGGTGAACGATGGATCATAGAACATGAGGGCGTAGCTGTTATCCACTACATCATCAGAGGTGCTGCCCAAGCCGCCATCCAAAGCGGCTGTATTATCGGCATAGTAATCGGTATCAGTACCATCGGTAACAATGAACCGATACCATAAGTTGTCCGGTGTGGCTCTATCCACCGAGGCTTGCCAGAAGTCGCAGGTAAAAGATTCAAGCCCAGGTTGATAGCATGAAACACCTGTTGCGGCGAGTGTCATCGGAATGATTTGTTGCCCGTTCGTATTCAAATCATAGAGACGCAGGGAAACGCCGCTCACATCGTTATGGAAGGTCCTAAAGCGGATGAGCACCTGTGCTCCAGCGGCAACGGCCCCACCAGGCGTACGGTAAAGCAAGTCACGAGAGTCGTGGCGTAAACCATCCCAGGCGATATTGTTATCCTGTGCAAAACCGGAGAAGATGCTCAACACGTGCGAGGTGGAATCGTAGGTGAAGGTAACTTTGGCATGATCGAAAGGTACAGTGAACGGGATGTTCGCGCCGCCTGGTAAACCACCCTGACCGTAATTGACATCCCAACTTTCATTGAGCGCGACCTTAGATTCGTAGCTACCTGCCAGCAACACCGTAGTCTCAAACGTATAGATACCATCTTCATCGGGGTCTTGCAGCCATGAGCGCAGACAGCTAGGGTCCCAATCGCTTGAACAGCCCAATTCAGATTGGAAACTACCAGGCGCCACGGCAATGACCGAGTTCTTATTACTGGTGATCCAATGAGATTTGTGATCATAATAGAACTTGACATCCCCGCCTGTTGCCGTAAGTGGAATGTTGGGCCCATTGAACTGGGCAAAGCGCCCATAATTTTCATCCCAGCTGTGATTGATTGCAGCCTTATATTCATAGCTACCGGCTGGCACATTGAAGACACCTTGATAGACATCATCCTCAGCATCGAGTGTGAGATCGGTGGCAGCGCAGGCGGGGTCCCAATCACCTGAGCATCCTAATTCCGATTGCAGGTCGCCTGCCAAGGTGACCGTCGTACCACTAGGTGGCTGCTGCACTTGAATATCAAGCACATGGGTTGTAGAGTTATAACTAAATGTTACGGCCAGGTTATCGGCTGGGACATTGAACGAAATGTTCGCGCCGCCCGCGACACCGCCTTGCCCATAGTTCACATCCCAGCTTTCGTTGAGGGCAACCTTGGCTTCGTAACTACCAGCGGGCAATGCAGTGGTGCTGAACGAATAAGTGCCATCTCCATCGACATCTTGTAGCCATGAGCGCAGACAATCAGGCTGCCAATCGTCGGAGCAACCTAATTCGCTTTGGAAGCTGCCCGGAGCCACTGCAATGACTGAACTCTGGTTGTCAGTAACCCAATGAGATTTGTGGTCATAGTAAAACTTGACCGAAGTATCCGCACCCAGATTCAGCGGAATATTATCGCCTGTGCCGTTTTTTCCGTAACTCTCATCCCAGCTATCATTGAGGGCCGCTTTGTATTCCCAATTGCCGGCAGGCACTGTCCATGTGCCCTGCCAGACACCATCCGTTGCATCGTAGGTGAGATGAGTCACAGCGCAAGCAGGATCCCAATCACCTCCACAGCCCACTTCGGATTGAAAAGAACCAGGGATCGTTACGCTAGCAGGATCAGGTGTATGAGAAGCAAGTACAGGTGTTGGTGCGATCACCCCCGCAATCATGGTAACCAAGCTCAAGCAAGTCATCAATAAACGTCTAAGACCTAGTCTACGCGCGTTCATAATAATTCTCCTCTAAAGTTGGTTTATAACTTGTAAAAAAGAACTTTCGTACATTATCATTTTACTGCTGAGAGGAAAGAAGTCAAGAGACGAAATGGTTACTTTTTGTTACATGCCTCACCCGCCTTTCGGGCACCCTACCCAAATACGACATTGAAACTATTCATTTGCATTGAGAATTTGATTATCGTATTTGGGGAGGGACCTCTTGCATCAACCCAGGTTCTTCGGTTATCCTTGCGTGCATGGGTAAGGGACGAGTGGAAGCGTTTAGCGATGGTGTGATCGCCATTCTTATCACCATCATGGTGCTGGAACTACGAGTGCCGCGTGGAACCGATTGGTCTGCACTAAGTGAATTAACGCCGACTTTCCTCAGCTATGTCTTGAGCTTTGTTTTTCTTGGCATCTACTGGAATAATCACCATCACTTGTGGCAGGCGGCAAAACAAGTCAGCGGAGGGGTCTTGTGGGCGAACTTGCACCTATTGTTTTGGCTATCGCTTGTGCCGTTTGTGACCGGCTGGATGGGCGAAAATAATTTTGCGCAATTGCCAGTGGCGCTGTACGGCGTAGTCTTATGGATGGCGGGACTGGCTTATTACATCCTCACCCGTTCTCTTGTTACGCTGCATGGCACAGACTCGATCATCGCCACCGCCCTAAGCCGGAGGATCAAAGAAATTTCATCGCTGGTTCTCTATGCGGCCGCGATCGGCTTTGCCTTTCTTAACACGAACATCTCTCTGGCAATCTACGCTTTCGTTGCGTTGATGTGGTTGGTGCCAGACGTGCGCATCGAGAGGATGTTCTGAAGATGACTGTATCAGAAATTTGCAGTCCTTCAAATTTGGAGTGACGTTTATCGGAATGGATGGTTCATGGCGAA
>Ga0137365_10003473_pt1 | contig 12568 bp, 9 predicted proteins | sample SagtaG_9_FD_104799 | JGI IMG/M metagenome (GOLD analysis project Ga0137365, IMG submission 104799) | Vadose zone soil microbial communities from Sagehorn Ranch, Mendocino, California, USA - Sage1_L_40_16 metaG | ecosystem: Environmental > Terrestrial > Soil > Vadose zone | place: USA: California...
AATCCTGGCAGCGACTCCGGTGCAGCGTTGTTGGGTATGGTGTTCGTTCTGGTCGCGCTCGGTTTCAAGATTGCGGCCGTGCCGTTCCAAATCTGGGTGCCAGATGTTTATCAAGGTGCGCCCACGCCAGTGACTGCGTATCTCTCCGTCGGTTCGAAGGCAGCGGGGTTCGTCGTGTTGATCCGTGTTTTGCAACCGTTCATGAACCTGCCGCAAACACAACGGCTGATTTTCGTGATCGCGCTGCTCACATTGATCTACGGCAATCTCGCAGCGCTGCCACAAACAAACCTGAAACGGCTGCTGGCGTATTCCAGCATCGCGCATGCAGGCTATCTGCTTATCGGCGTCGTTTGTTTTGATGTGCGCGCGATTACCTTCTACCTCGTCGCTTACCTATTGATGACCCTGCTGAGTTTCGCAGCGCTAACAATTGTCGCGCAGCAAACCGGCGAAGAAATTTCCGATTTCGATGGACTCGCCAAGCGTTCGCCATTTCTCGCGTTCGCGATGCTGGTCGGGATGGTTTCGCTTGCCGGTCTGCCGTTCACGGCAGGATTTTTGGGCAAGTTCTACATCTTCTACGCGGCCGTTCTGCAGCGTCAAATCGCGCTCGTCGTTGTAGGCGTAATCACAGTGGGCTGCGGATTCTACTATTACCTCAAGGTCGTACGCGCGATGTATTGGCAATCCGATTCCAAGACCGACGCAATTAGTGTGAGCGCTCTGTCGCGTGTTACAATCAGCGCGTTGATTATCGGCACGATCTTGCTCGGCGTTTATCCGCAGCCGATTTTTGATGCGTTAAAGCATTGAAGATCGGAGCGTCGGACGAAAACCCGCGTACAAGCGGTAGCGGCGACGACCGCGGCCACAGTCTTTACTATTTTGATGCTTCAAGCTGCTTCAATGCCTTCAGTTCTTTCAGGAACTCGTTGAGCAGCATCGCGTTGATCTGGTCGTAGCGGACGCTTTCGGGTTTCCCTTCCGTCCATGTTCGTGGGTTTGATCAGGTTTTCTTTGAGGTGCCTTTTCATCTTCTTGTTCTTACCTAAGGTTTGAACGGGAATGTATTCTTCATATTTAGTCCTGAGCGCGGTAGAAGTAATACTCTGCGGTGTAAGGCACCTCTTCCTCAGCGCCGATATATGGGCCGGGAGCAGTGGGAGGTAAACCGCCGGCGGTGTTCACCCGCTGGATGTAGGTCACGCGATCGAAAATGCCAGGGCCTTCGTTCGAGACGGTCTGGAGCAGCAACCAGGCAATCGCGGTCGGATCGGGGGCGCAGCTTTCCAGACGGCTGGCGATCACTTTGCCGCCACTGTGGCTCTCCCAAGTCGGGCCGGCGTAGTGAATGCCGACTTCCCCGTGATACTCGGCGTCGGCGAACAATCTCGCCGATGGCGCGACAAAATCCCAACTGGTGCCGTTCCATCTGTAGATCTGCACGCCCAGCGCGTACACATGGAAGGCCACTTTATTTCCCAGCCCTACGTGCAACCTGTCGCAGAGAGGGGATGGTAACTCCGGCGCACGGTTGTCCTCGCTCGCCCGTGCATCCGGAATGGACGCAAGCGCAAGCACAGCCAGCGCGGCTATCGCCACCCGGACGGGCAGGCAGCGAGATGAACAGGAATGGTTCGTTTTTAGATGGTTCATAACTTTCTCCTTGTTTTTGTTTTTTGGCTTTCTTGCTTTTCTTATTTCTAATGGTTTTACGGATTGTTCAGGACCAAATGCGGCAGCGGCCTCGTTGCATCAACCTGCGCAGTCACTTTCTGAATTTGGGCGGCCTGTTCTTGCAAACGGGCGTTGACTGCTTCGAGCGTCGCTTCTAATTTCTCCACCTTCTTGTGTTCTTTGAGAAACTCGTTGAGCAGCAGGGCATTCACTTGTTCGTAGCGCACGCTGTAAGGTTTTCCCTCTTTGTCGTGCGCTACCAAATCAGGATTTACCTTTTCCACGTCTTCGGCCACCAGGCCAAACTGCGGGGCGCGAGTTGAATCAATCTCCTTTTTGTAGCGGAAGCTAACCGGTTGAAGTGAAAAGAGCGCTTCGCTGGCCTGTTCCATTGGCTTAATTTCTTCTTTGAACCGCGCGGACGACGTAGCCGTGCCAAGTTTCCCGTCTGAATTAACGAAAACGCCTAATCCTCCGGGAGATGTCACACCCCAAATGTTGTCGATGTAACAGGTGTTGCTCACGTTTTCGCCGACGTGGCCGATACAGATAACGTTATTGGCAGTCTCGACATTAATGCCAGAGAACCTACCTAAAGCGACATTGTCGCTGCCAGTGAAGTTGTTAAAGAGGGCTCCATGGCCGATGGCCGTGTTGTCCTCGCCGCTTGTGTTGCTAAAGAGCGCGCTATCGCCCGTGGCCGTGTTGAAGCCGCCATTGATGTTGCCAAAGAGCGCTTGTACTCCGTTGGCAGTGTTGAAGTTGCCTTCGGTGTTGCTAAAAAGCGCGAACGCTCCATTGGCGGTGTTGGGAGTGCCGGTGGTGTTGGAGGCGAGTGCTTGAAAACCAGTCGCCGTGTTTTCGCTGCCCATGGTGTTGCTTAAAAGCGCCCCAGCGCCAATTGCCGTATTGTCGACTCCCTCGCCGGTGGATTGGTTTCCGACGTTGAAAAGGAGCGTCCCGGCGCCAACTCCGGTATTAAAACTGCCGTCGGTGTTGCTCCACAGCGAAAACCAACCGACTGCTGTGTTCGCGACGCCAGTGGTGAGGCTAAAGAGGGCCTTTTGTCCCTCCGCCGTGTTGAACCCGGGATATCCTCCGTCTGGCGGCGGAGTAACGGCTTGCGCCTTGCAAAGCGCAAAAGAGGCAAGGACCACCGACGCTAGAACCGGCGGAATTGTTGCTTTGAAGTTAGCTAGTATTTTCATAGAATTTATTGTTCTTCCTTTCATGTTTAGTAGGTTTTTGTTTCTGGTACGGTTCTGAAACAAGGTGGCGCCGAGCCTCATTATTTTAGAGCGACCTGGGAGCCCGATTTACTGATCTCAATCTGTGCGCTGACTTTCTCGATTTGCTCCGCCTGCTGCTTTAGCTGCGCGGTGAGAGCTTGTATTCGTTTGTTTTGTTGCGCCACGGTAGACTGAAAGTCATTCTTTAATTCCTCGACTTTCTTGTGCTCCTTGAGGAACTCGTTTAGCAGCATCGCGTTGATCGCGTTGTAATGGACGCTTTCGATTTGACCTTTCCCGTCACGAATCGCCAGGTTTGGGTCCACCTTGGCTACATCCTCGGCGACCAAGCCGTATTGCAGACTCTGGCTGCGATCGATCTCCTTCTTATAGCGGAAGGTGACTGGCCTGAGCGCAAAGAGCGTTTGACTGGCGTCGTCCATCGGTTTGATCTCCTCCTTGTAACGCCGTGAAGAACTGGCGTGGCCCAGTAAGCCAGTGGTCAGATCCACGGTAACAAAGTCGGCGCCACCGCCGCTTACGCTGGTAGTATTGATGTTGCGGATATAGGTGTGATTGCTCTCGCCAGCTACGCCAAAGACATCGCTGCCAATACAGACATTGTCATCGCCAGTGAGGTAAAAGCCGGCGCTACGGCCCACTGCCATGTTGCGAACACCAGTGGTGTTGTTAAACAACGCGCTGTCGCCAATGGCCACGTTGGCAAAGCCCTGGGTGTTGTTCTGGAGCGCGCCACTGCCGACGGCCGTATTGGAGGCACCGGTGCTGTTGTAGAAGAGCGCGCCACTGCCGGTGGCCGTGTTGGAGCCGCCAGTGGTGTTGAAGACGAGCGCAGTATAACCGTTGGCCGTGTTGTAAGACCCGGTGCTGTTGCTCAAGAGCGCGGCCGTGCCGTTGGCAGTGTTGCCGTCTCCGGTGTTGGCAAAGAGTGCATCACGACCGGTGGCGGTGTTGTTGTTGCCGCTGGTATTGCTGAAGAGCGCATAACGGCCGGTGGAAGTGTTGCTGTTGCCGCCAATGTTGCTGAAGAGGGCGAACGCGCCGTTGGCCGTGTTGTAGACACCCGCGGTGTTGTTCAAAAGCGAGCCGGCACCAGTGGCCGTATTTTGCTCCGCGGCATTCAGAAGGAGCGCTCCAGCGCCGATGGCCGTGTTGAACTGGCCTTCGGTGTTGCTCCAAAGCGAGAGCATGCCAACGGCAGTATTGTATGCGCCACTGGTGAGACTGAAGAGGGCGGCTTGCCCTTCTGCCGTGTTGCCTCCCGGGTAGCCCCCGTCCGGTGCCGGGACAACCCCGAAGGCTTTCGGGGCAGCGGCCGCACAGAGGAGCGCGAGCGTGAACAGAATTGCTGTGAATGTGGTGTTTCGATTTTTCATAAGCTAAATACGGATGGAGAGGAGCGCGTGTTTCAAAAAATCGCAAAAATCTTTCGGGACAACGGAGGCTGCCCGCGAATTACCCGCCTTCGCCAAGGCTCCGACGTGGCGGGCGCGAATAGGCGCGAATAATTTGAATGACGAAACCAGAATGACGAATGACGAAGGAAATCCGAATGACGAACTCCGAAAGAGCCGGGGACACATGCGCCTCGCGTGCTGCACTTGGCGCACTTGCCAAGTCCATCTCTCAACTCATCCTTTCGTGCGGTGAGCTTTTTGGCAGCGCGAACTTTGGAGGGTTTCCTGTTTTCGTCATTCTTTCGGCATTCGTCATTAGTGCTTCGTCATTTTTGTTATCTTCATTCGTGTCATTAGCGTAATTCGCGGGCACTACTCTACTTAAAAGCTTTGTGGATTTGCGCTTCAAGAAAGGGCGACTTCTCAGCCGCCCACGGCGGTTTTGGAAACTCCGAGTCACTTCGCGAGCAGCGCCGCCGCTCCTTGCCTGCCCGCCGCAGCCTTCGGCGAAGGCGGGTTTGCAGCTGTAGCCGGGGTCGCTGACCCCGGCCACAAGCTATCATCCACTTATGCTTTACGGATTATTGAGAACCACCTTTGTCGTCGGCTTGTTCATTTCAACCTGGGCGCTCACCTTTTGGATTTGCGAGGCCTGTGCTCTGATTTCCGCCGTGAGAGCTTCCATTCCTTTTTGCTGCTGTGCGACCGTTGCTTCCAAGTTTTGGACTTTTTTGTGTTCTTTCAGGAATTCATTGAGCAACATCGCGTTTACTGCATCGTAGCGCACGGTGTAGATCTCGCCGTTTTTGTCGCGAACGATCAGGTCCGGATTTGCCTCGGCTACTTCCTCGGCAATTAAGCCGAATTGCGGTATGTTTGTGGCATTGCTTTTGTAGTGAAACGTTACTGGCTTGAGCGCCAGAATGGCTTCACTCGCTTTGTCCATCGGTTTAATCTCTTTTTTGAAACGACGCGAGGAACTGATCGTGCCGAGCTGACCGGCCGAATCGATTACGACATTTATGGCGTCCGGGATTCCAGTTGTCACCCCGCGAATGCCGGCGATAAACGAGCGTGTATGATTGGCGCTGCCGATGCGGATCGTGTGAGTATCGTCGGCCTGACCAGGGTGGCCGATATCAATATTGAAATCACCGGTGGTGACATTAACGCCGGCACTAGCGCCCACCGCGATGTTGACTATACCACCGGTGCTGCGTTGGAGCGCATTAACACCGATGGCCGTGTTGCCGGCGCCGGTGCTATTGGCACTGAGCGCGCTAAGACCAACGGCCGTGTTCTGTGTTCCGCTAGTGTTGCTGAGCAGCGCACTATAGCCGCAGGCCGTGTTAGAGCTGCCGGTGTTGTTGGTGCCGAGTGCGGAACGGCCGATAGCTGTGTTGTTGTGCGCGGTGTTGCTAATGAGCGAGTCACGCCCGACGGCGGTGTTGCCCGAGCCTTCAGTGTTATTAAGAAGGGCAAAGGTACCGCTCGCCGTATTGTCGCTTCCGATTGTATTGCTAAAGAGCGCAGCAACGCCGGTGGCGGTGTTGGAGTTGCCTGATGTGTTACTAAAGAGCGCTTGCACGCCGGTGGCCGTGTTGTTGCCACCAGCGATGTTGTCATGAAGCGCATTAACACCAGTGGCTGTGTTGAAATTGCCGGTGGTGTTGCTGAGGAGGGCATTGACGCCGGTAGCGGTGTTCTGGTGGCCATTAGTGTTGGCGAAGAGGGCGCGGAATCCCTCTGCGGTGTTGGAGTTGCCGGTAGTGTTGTGAAAGAGGACTTGAAAACCAAGAGCGGTATTGTCGATGCCGCCGCTCAGGCTTTGAAGTGCCTGAGTTCCCTCAGCGGTATTGTTTCCTGCATAGCCGCCGTCCGGCGCAGGGACAACGCCGAAAGCTTTCGGGGCAGCCGCCGCACAGAGGACCGCGAGTGTGAACAGAATTGCTGTGAATATGGTGTTTCGATTTTTCATAAGCTAAATACGGATGGAGAGAGGCGCGTGTTTCAAAGAATCGACAAAATCTTTCGGGACCCTTTTGGAGTGCGGCGCTGCTGCGCCCCTTTTCCACGCAGGCAGGATTGCCGGAAGTGAATCGCGCTTTCAGCGATGAGTTTTTTGGGTTTTCAGAAACCTGGGGCTTTGCCCCAGGCTACCAATGACACCGCGCCTGTGGCGCACACATCCTGGGGAGTGTCTTTCGTGGGCATCCTCATTTTATCCGTGCCATTCGTGTGATCTGTGGTTGATGCTCTCCTTCAGGGATTGCTCAGCACCATTTGCGGCGCAGCCTTAGTCAGCTCAACCCGTGCGCTTACCCTTTGGATTTGCGTAGCCTGCTCTTTTAGACTCGCCGTTAGGGCTTCAATTTGCTTATGCTGCTGGGCGGTGATCGTCTCGAAGTCTGCTCGCTGTTGCGCAATGGTCGCCTCTTGGTTCGACACCGCGGACTTGAATTGATTGATAGTCGCTTCCTGCTCTGCAGCGGTAGACTTCAACTCTTGCACGGCGCGGTGTTGTTTAAGAAACTCGTTGAGCAGCACGGCGTTCACCTGGTCGTAGCGCACGGTGTAGGGTTTTCCTTCTTTGTCGCGCACCACCAGGTCAGGGTTCACGTCGGCTACCTCTTCTGCCACCAGCCCGAACTGGGGAATCGCATTGGGATCCAGCTCCGGTTTGTAGCGAAAGGTGACCGGGCGCAGCGCCAGGAGCGCTTCGCTCGCCTTGTCCATGTCCTGGATGTTCTGTTTGAACCGCGCCGAGGAAGTTAGCGTGCCAAGTTGACCGTTTCCATTAATGAGAACGGCAGTTCCTCCGGAAGAGGTGACACCGAAAATCCCGGCGATAAACGAGCGTGTCTGAAGGGCGCTGCCGATGCGGATCGTGTGAGTATCGTCGACCTGACCACTGCTGCCGATATCAATATTAAAATCACCGGCGGTGAGATTAGAGCCGGCACCAACGCCCAAGGCGATGTTCAAGTTGCCGGTGGTGTTGTTATTGAGCGCGCCAAAACCACCAATGGCCGTATTATAGCTGCCAGTGGTATTGTTCTCGAGCGCGCCGACGCCACTAGCTGTGTTTTGGGTGCCGGTGGTGTTGCTGCCGAGTGCGGAATGGCCGATAGCCGTGTTGTTGTGCCCGGTGTTGCTAAGGAGCGCGTCACGGCCGACGGCGGTGTTGCTCGAGCCTTCAGTGTTATTAAGGAGGGCAAAGGTACCGCTCGCTGTATTGTCGCTTCCGGTGGTGTTGCTATAGAGCGCACTGAGGCCGGTGGCCGTGTTGCCGAAACCGGTGGTGTTGCTAAAAAGAGTGAACGCCCCGTTGGCCGTGTTGGACTCCCCGGTAGTGTTACTTAAAAGCGCGCCGGCGCCAGTGGCGGTGTTTTGCTCTGCGGTGGTGTTGCGATTGAGCGCTTGATAACCGTTGGCCGTGTTGTAGTTGCCGATTGTGTTGTTCTGGAGCGAATAAGCGCCAGTGGCACTATTATAAAACCCGCTGGTGTTGCCAGAGAGCGCATAAACGCCGGTGGCGGTGTTGAAGCCGCCATTGGTATCGCTAAACAGGGCTCGAAGACCGGTCGCCGTATTTTGGTTGCCGGAAGTGAGGTGGTTAAGCGCCTGGTAACCGGTGCCGGTGTTCCAGACCCCACCGGTGCGGCTGACCAGTACCCCAACACCTTCGCCATTGTTGGAGCCGGGTATGGCGCCCTCCGTGTCGGGACCCACCGCTTGCGCCGTTGGGGAAAGCGCAAGGGAGCCAAATGCAAAGAGAATGATTGTTGTGAATACGATGTATCGATTTTTCATAAGCTAAATACGGATGGAGAAGGGCACGTGTTTCAAAAAATCGATAAAATCTTTCGCGATCTTGGCTTCTGGCACCGCATGATGGATTCGAGGTTACTTATTGCCCACTAAACACACCAAAAGACGCGAAAATCGCAGAGAGAGGAATCTTCTACGTTCGTGTCGTTCGCGTGTTTCGTGGGCATCCCGATTTTATCCGTACCATTCGTGCTTGCCACGCCGGAGCCTTAGCGTAAGGCGGTTCATCCGTGATGGGCCTGTTCAGTGATTCAGCACCAGTGTGGGCTGTGGCCTAGTCACCTCAACCTGGGCACTGACTCTTTGGAGACCCGATGCGAGGGCTTCGATTTGCTTTTCCTGTTCCCCAAATTTGAATTGAAAGTCCTTCTGTTGCTGGGCAATAGTCGCTTCCAATTCCTGCACTCTGCGGTGCTCTTTGAGAAACTCGTTAAGCAGCATCGCGTTAACCGCTTCGTAGCGGACGGTGTAGATGTCGCCCTTGGCGTTATGGGTCACCAAGTCGGGGTTCACCTCCGCCACTTCCTCGGCTACGAGGCCGAACTGCGGGATCCCCGTCTTATCCAGCTCGGGCTTGTAACGGAAGGTCACGGGACGCAGAGCCAGGAGCGCCTCACTGGCGGCGCCCATGTCGGCGATGTTCGTCTTGAACCGGCGCGCCGAGAGAAAGACGCCCAGCTTGCCCTCATTGTCTACGTAACAGGTGGTTCCACCCGCACCCACAGTCTGGCCCGCGATGCCGGCGATGTACGTCGCGGTCTGGGACGGGTCGCCGATGCGGATGGTGCTCGAATCACCGGCGACCCCATTGTTGCCGATGTCGATATTGTTGCTGCCCGTGATATTGGAGCCGGCTTCGTCACCGATGGCCGTGTTGTTCCCGCCGGTGGTAGTGCTATCGAGCGCATAATCACCGATGGCCGTGTTGAAGCTGCCGGTGGTATTGTTCTGGAGTGCACGATAACCGACGGCCGTGTTCGCGCCGCCGCCGATGGTGTTGCTAAAGAGCGTTTGGTAGCCGATGGCCGTGTTGAAGCTGCCGGTGGTGTTGAAAAAGAGAGCGAACGCTCCATTAGCCGTGTTTTCGATGCCGGTGGTGTTGCTTAAGAGCGCCCCAGCGCCTGTAGCCGTATTTTCATTGCCGGTGCTGAGAAGAAGCGTTCCAGCTCCGAAAGCCGTATTTTAGCTGCCCTCGGTGTCGCTCCTGAGCGAAAATAAACCAACGGCGGTATTATATGTGCCGGTAGTAAGGCTAAAAAGGGCAGCCTGCCCCTCCGCCGTGTTGCCTCCGGCATAGCCGCCATCAGGTGCTGGGACAACCGCTTGCGCTTTTGGCGCAAGAAGGCAGGCAATCAGGACTGGAATGAGAATCAAGTTTTGGGGTTTCATATTGATTTTCTCCGTTTCTGCCTTAATGGTTTTGTTTCTTTATCGTTTGGTTTGTTTTCTGATTGGATAGCTTTTACAGAAGGCAGCGAAGAAAACGAAGATTCTCATTTGAGTTGGATTGAACTTCCCTTCGTTTCCTTCTGTTAGTCTGTTTGCGGGTAGCTCTACGGATTAGTCGCGACCACTCGCGGCGGGGAGCTGCTCATTTCAACTTGCGCGCTTACTTTTTGCAGGCCCGATGCGAGTGCTTCGATTTGCTTTCCTTGGTCCGCGAGCTTCGACTGAAAGCTTTCCTGTTGCTCGGCAACAGTTGACTTCAGCTCCGCAATAATCTCCTCTTGCTCTGCAGCACTAGATTTTAATCGCTCAATGATCGCCTCCTGTTCTTGGATTGTGCAGTGCTGCTTCAGGAACTCGTTAAGCAACATCGCATTGATCTGGTCGTAGCGGACAGTGTAGATCTCGCCGTTCTTGTCGCGCGCCACTAGGTCGGGATTCACTTCGGCGACTTCCTCTGCGATCAAACCAAATTGCAGTGGACTGTTCTTGTAGTTCTTGTAGCGGAAGGTCACGGGTCTAAGCGCTAGGATCGTTTCGCTGGCTTTGTCCATTGGCTGGATCTCTTCCTTGAACCGCTTTGAGGACGCGGTCGTTCCGAGTTTGCCGCTTGAATCGATCATGACGTTTAGGGCACTCGTCGGCTCTATCGGGGCTCCGAAGATCTTGCCGATGTAACAACTGTCGCTTACGTTCGCTCCTCCAGTGCCGATAGCGATCACGTTATTGGCCGTGGTAACGCTATTGCCCGCAAAAGCGCCCAAAGCCGTGTTACCGTTACCAGTGCTATAATAGAGCGCGCTCATACCAATCGCGGTGTTGTTATTGCCAGAGATGTTGTTCAGAAGCGCTGTATTTCCGTTCGCCGTGTTGGAGGAGCCGTCGTTGTTTATAAACAGCGCGGCGCCACCCGTGGCCGTGTTGCCGAATCCGGTGGTGTTGCTAGAGAGCGCTTCTTGACCCATTGCCGTGTTGCTGGAGCCGGTGGTGTTGCTAGGGAGTGCTTGAATACCAATTGCTGTGTTGAGAGAGCCGGTGGTGTTGCTAAAGAGCGCTTGAGTACCAACTGCTGTGTTGAGAGAGCCGGCGGTGTTGAATAGGAGCGCCGCCGTGCCAATGGCAGTATTATTGACGCCGTCGCCCGTGCTTTGGTCTCCCACATTGAAAAGGAGCGTTCCCGCGCCGACAGCCGTGTTGAAGCTGCCGTCGGTATTGCTAAAAAGCGAATACCAACCGACTCCTGTGTTGGCAGAGCCGGTCGTGAGGCTAAGAAGGGCACTCTGTCCCTCCGCCGTGTTGAACCCGGGATAACCTCCATCCGGAGCCGGGACAACTGCTTGCCCTTGTTGTGAAAAGGCAAAGCACGTTGCCAGAATGGCAATGAAAAGGAGGGGGCGCCGTAAAAAAGAGCGACTCTTCGAATTGTTTGTCGTTGGATCAGTATGTATTGATTTCATAGGTTTTGTTTTAGTTGGGAGTTTCGTTTCTAGCTGGTTCAATTGTGATTCTCAGTAATTGTTGGCGGCCATCGCCGGTTCAGGTGTACTCACCAGAATCCGGGCGCTCACCTTCTGAAGACCCGATGTCAGGGCTGCAATCTGTTTTTCCTGTTCGCCGAATTTCGACTGAAAATCTTTTTGCTGTTGCGCGATCTTGGCTTCTTGTTCTTCGATCTTGCGATCTTGTTCCTGCACTTTGCGATGTTCTTTGAGGAACTCATTGAGCAACATCGCGTTCACCTGCTCATAGCGCACGCTGTAGGCTTTTCCATCCTTGTCGCGCAGGACCAGGTCGGGATTCACCTGTTCCACCTCTTCTGCGATAAGGCCAAATTGCGCAATGCCTTCTGGATCAAACTCCGGTTTGTAATGGAAGGTAACCGGCCGCAGGGCAAGAAGCGTTTCGCTGGCCTTATCCATATCGCGAATGTCCTGTTTGAAACGCGCCGAGGAAGTGCTCGTTCCAAGTTGCCCGTCCGATTTGATATAAACCGTCGCCCCGCCAGAGACGGTTACTCCACTAATCCCGGCAACGAATACACGGTTTTGGCAGCAAAAGCTCCCGATGCGGATGGTGCCGGACTCGCCGGGTTCACCGTCATTGCCAATATCGATGTTAAAATCACCGTTCGTGAGATTGAAGCCCCCGGCCAATCCAACGTTGTAGGAGCCGGTGCAATTAGCGAGCGCTAAGGAGCCGTGCGCGGTGTTCTCGACGCCGCTTACATTGCTGACAAGTGATCGATAGCCGGTGGCCGTGTTGTTGGTTTCCGCAGTGTTCAAACGAAGGGCGAATGCTCCATGGGCGGTATTTTGCAAGCCGAGGGTGTTGCTCAACAGCGCTTGGCTACCGATGGCGGTGTTCTCGCTGCCTTCGGTGTTGCTAGGAAGCGCCGCAGCGCCCACAGCCGTGTTGTCGCCGCCCATGCTATTGCTATAGAGCGCGTGAACACCGATGGCTGTGTTGCCGCTGCCGATTGTGTTGAAAAAGAGAGTGCTCTCACCGATGGCCGTGTTGTAGACGCCTTCTGTATTGCTGAAAAGGGCGAATGCTCCATTGGCCGTGTTTTGAAAGCCAAGGCTGTTGCTTAACAGCGCCCCGGCGCCAGTGGCCGTATTTCTAACTCCTTCACCGGTACTTTGGTTACCCAAGTTGAAAAGAAGGGTTCCAGTTCCGATGCCTGTGTTGAAGCTGCCGTCAGTGTTGCTCGAAAGTGAAGACCATCCAACTGCTGTGTTTCCAACGCCGGTCGTGAGGTTCAGGAGAGCTTTTTGTCCTTCCGCCGTGTTGAACCTGGGATAGCCTCCGTCCGGAGCTGGGACGACTCCGAAAACTTTTGGGGCGGCCGACGCACAGAGGAGCGTGAGTGTGAACAGAACTGCTGCGAATATGGTGTTTCGATTTTTCATAAGCTAAATACGGATTGAGAAAGGCACATGTTTCAAAGAATCGAAAAATCTTTCG
>Ga0137365_10003484_pt1 | contig 12554 bp, 10 predicted proteins | sample SagtaG_9_FD_104799 | JGI IMG/M metagenome (GOLD analysis project Ga0137365, IMG submission 104799) | Vadose zone soil microbial communities from Sagehorn Ranch, Mendocino, California, USA - Sage1_L_40_16 metaG | ecosystem: Environmental > Terrestrial > Soil > Vadose zone | place: USA...
CATTCGAGTGCTGATCCCTCGGCGCGCGCCGCCACGGCCTGCGAGAAGAAGCCCGCCCGCAGCCGCGATAACTGGCCGGTAACACTGTGGGCGGCCGCGTGTACTGCGCGGCGTGGTCGAAGGCATGATGAGAACCCCGAGGATGCCGGAGGAGGTTGTGATGCCACACCTGGCGCAGCTCGCGCTGGCGGGGCTCAGCCTGGCTCTCGCCGCGGGCTGCTCGGGCAGTTCGCACGCGACCCGCGTGAACGCATCCACCTCCGCCGGGGCCGCGGCCGCGGGACGTAACTGCGGCACCTCGTACACGGCGGCGCACGTGCCGGTCATCGTCCAGGCACCGAGCGGCCTAGCCTGCTCCGTCGCGCTGCGAGTGGAGGGCGACTACAGCAGGAAACTCGCGGCCGGGGACGCGCCGGGCAACGGCGGCGGCGGCCCGGTGCCCGTGGACGGCTGGACCTGCGAGGGCTACCCGACGCCGCAGGTGCTGCGCACGGGACGGGCGTCGGAATGCCATAAGGGCAGCACGCGCTTCTTCGCTGTCCTGCCGATGCCAACCGCGTCAGTCACGCCGTGAGCGGGCGCATCAGCTTCCCCGCAGCACAGCGCCGGTCCGGCGAGCCGCCGCTGCGACCGCCGCGTCCCTCGCCGCGGAAGCCTCCTTCGCCGTCAGCGTCCGGTCGGGCGCGCGGAGCCTGATCGTGTAGGCGAGCGACTTGCGCCCCTCGCCGACCTGCTCGCCGGTGTACACGTCGAAGAGCCTGATCTCCTCGAGCAGATCCGCCGACCCGCTGGCGGCGATGCCCTCCCGCAGCGCCTCCGCGACCTCGGCGGCGGGCACCGACTCTGCCACCACGACGGCAACGTCCTGCGTCGCGACTGGGAACGCTGACAGCTGCGGCGCCTGGACGGGGCCGCCTGCCGCCGATTCGAGCAGCGACAGGTCAATCTCCATCGCACAGGTCCGCGGCGGCAGCCCGAACGCGGCCACCACTCGCGGATGAAGCTCACCCGCGAAGCCGGCCGGCCGATGCTTGCCGTCGGCCGTCTCGGCGAGCACCTGCGCGCACCTGCCCGGGTGCCACGGGAGTTCCTGCGCCGGACGCACGGTCAGTTTCACCCGTGCGGCAGCGCCGATATCCCGCGCTGCCTCGATCGCGTCGGCCCAGACCGCGGGCCGCCCGGAACCCCACCAGCCGGCCGGGTCACGGTTCCCGGCCAGGACCACCGCGGCGTGCAGCGGCTGGTGCGGCAGCGCCGCCTCAACGGTCGTCAATTCTGCCGCGGTCGGCCCCCTGTCCACCCGGAGCCGGGGGGCGGGCACGAATTCCCCCGCGCCCGGGAGGTACACAAGGCCCATCTCGTACAGGGCGGTGTCGGCGAAGCCGCGGCCGAGGTTCCTGACCAGCGCCCGGATCAGCCCGGGCAGGAGGGTGGTGCGCAGTAGGGGCTCGTCCTCACTCAGCGGGTTGACGAGTGCCACGGCCCGGCGTCTCGGGTCGTCCGCCGACAGCTCGAGCGCGTCGAAATCCTTTGCGGCGACGAAAGGAAACGACAGCACCTCGACATAGCCGCCGGCGGCGACCGCGCGGCTGACCGCGCGCCGCATCCGCTGCCCCGAGGTCAGGCCCTTGCCCGCTGGCGCCCGTGGTAGACGCACCGGCACGTTCTCGTATCCCTCGAGCCTGATGACCTCCTCGGCGAGGTCGTTAGGGCCGCTCAGGTCGGGCCGCCAGGAGGGCGGGACGACATGGAGCATCTCGCGCTCCGCCCGCGCGGCACCGTCCGCCGCCGGGGTGCCGCCGCCCGCCGCCGGGGTGCCGCCGCCTGCCGCGCGGACTTCGCAGCCGACCTCGCGGAGCCGGCGCTCGACCACCTCACGGCCATAAGCGACACCGGCGACCCGGCCCGGATGGCCGGCCGTCATCGTGATCGTCACGGGCTCCACCGGCACCTGCGCGTGCGTGCACCCGGGAACGACCGCGGCCCCGCCAAGCTCCGCCAGCATCGCGACGGCCTTCGCGGTGGCCCGCATCGGCAGCTCACGGTCCACGCCCCGCTCGAACCGGTACGACGCCTCGCTGCTCAGCCGGTGCCTGCGGCTCATCCGCGCGGTGCCCACCGCGGAGAAGTGAGCCCCCTCGATGACGAGGCCGGTTGAGGTCACGTCGATCTCGGTGCTCAGCCCGCCCATGGTCCCCGCCATGGAGATCGGGCCGGACGAGTCGGTGATCAGAATGTCCTCGGGGTGCAGCTCACGCACGACGTGGTCGAGAGCCTCCAGCCGCTCCCCCGCGCGGGCGCGGCGGACCACGATCGGGCCGTTGAGCTTTGTCTTGTCGAAAGCGTGCAGCGGCTGGCCAAGCTCGAGCATCAGGTAGTTGGTGATGTCGACCGCGAGCGACACTGGCCGCACGCCCGCCCGGGCCAGCCGCACCCGCATCCGCACCGGCGTAACCGCGTCCAGGCGCAGGTCGCGCACCGCGCGCAGCACGAAACGGTCGCATGCGGTCGGATCGTCGATGCGCGCCGGCTGCACATCACCACCCTCGACCTGCCAGTCCGCGCTGAGCCCGAGGCCGGCCGGGTCGTGAAACGCCACGCCGAACGCGATCGCGGCCTCCCGCGCCATCCCGCGGATAGATATGCAGTAGCCGCGGTCGGGGGTTACTTCGACGTCAAGCACGTCATCGCGGAGCCCGGCGTAGTCGGAGAAGTCCGCACCGACGGGCGCACCGGGCTCCAGCACCAGGATGCCCGCGTGCTCGTCGCCGATCGCGAGCTCCGCGGCCGAGCAGATCATTCCGTCCGACACGCGCCCATATGCTTTGCGCTGCGCGATCTCGAAGCCGCCAGGCAGCACCGCGCCCGGCAGCGCGACGGGAACCCGGGCGCCCACCGCGAAGTTGACCGCGCCGCAGATGACCTCGCGCGGCTCCGTCTCGCCGACGGCCACCTGGCAGTATCTGATCGGCTTCTTGAACCCGGTCAGCTCCTCGATGCTTGTCACCTCACCCACGACGACGCCGCGGACGTCGTGGCCAACGGCCGTCACCGTTTCGACGTTCAGCCCGGCCGCCGTCAGCCGACCGGCGATCTCACGCGCGGGCACGTCCGGCTCCGCGGGCAGGTCGGCGTACTCACGAAGCCACGAGAGCGGGACCTTCATCAGATCTCCATCCCGAACGCGGCCGTGAACCTGACGTCGCCTTCGATGACGTCCCTGATATCCGCCACCCCGTGCCTGGACATCAGGGTGCGCTCGATGCCCAGCCCGAACGCGTATCCGCTGTAGCGATCAGGGTCGATGCCGCACGCCACGAGCACCCGCGGGTTGACCACGCCACAGCCACCCAGCTCGATCCAGCCCTCGGACTTACAGGTGCGGCACGGCGGCGCGCCGGGTGCCACCGAGGAGCCGCGGCAAACGTGGCACTGCATGTCCACCTCGGCGGAAGGCTCGGTGAACGGGAAGTAGTGCGGCCGGAACCGGGTGCGCAGCCCTTCGCCGAACATGGCGTCGACGAAGGCCCCGATCGCGCCGCGGAGGTCGGCCATGGTCAGGCCTTCGTCCACGGCCAGGCATTCGAGCTGATGGAAAACCGGGCTATGGGTGGCGTCCAGTTCGTCGGTACGGAACGCCCGGCCGGGGACAACCACGTAGACGGGCAGCGGACGGGCCAGCAGAGCCCGGATCTGCACCGGTGAGGTGTGCGTGCGCAGCACCATCCCTGACCCTTCCGCCTCCGTGGCGGCGCTGGTGTCGCCCTCGCTGGAGCCCGCGGCTGAGCCCGCCGCAATGAAAAAGCTGTCCTGCTCGCTGCGGGCCGGGTGATCGGGCCCCATGTTGAGCGCGTCGAAGTTGAACCAGTCCGCTTCGACCTCCGGGCCCTCGGCCACCTCGTAACCCATGCCGATGAACACGTCTGCGAGCCGCTCCTGCAGGGTCGTGACCGGATGCCGGGCGCCGCGCGCCGCCCGGTCCCACGGCAGCGTGACGTCGACGGCTTCCTCGGTGAGCGCGCGCCGGTCCCTTTCGGCTTCAAGCTCTGCCTGCCGGGCCGCCACCGCGTCGTTCACGTCGGCGAGCGCGGCGCCCACCCGCTTGCCGGCCTCGGCGCGCGCCGCGGGCGGCAGCGCGCCGATCTCCCTGTTCGCGAGCCTGAGCGGCGAACGGTCCCCAGCGTGCGCCAGCCGGGCCGCCTTGAGCTCGTCCAGCGTGCGCGCCGCTTCGACCGCGGCGACGGCGTCGGCCCGCATGCGCTCTACCTCGCCGGTGGAAAGAGGCGTCACTTCCACGGGGTCATACGACTTGTTTGGTGCGGACATGCGGTGTACTCCCGTTACAAGCGTTACATCCAGGTCGGGCGGTTGTCGTCGGTGCGGCGCCGCCATCGGTGCAAATGTGCGCCCGGGCCCACGCGGTGCGCCACGAGACGGGCACGTCCGTCCGGACCGGCTGCCGCGCCGCCGCAGATGGGTATCACGGGCTCTTTACCAAACGGCTGCCGCGTGGCGCGTTCACCGCGATGGTGCGGCACGCAGGCGGTGAGGCACTGTGCACAGGCCCACCGGGCCAGCCCTCGTCAGGCGAAGTCGGGCGCCCCGGCGGGCAGGATAAATCGGAACTCGGCACCGCCGCCGGGCGCGCGGTGCACGGTGATCGTGCCACCGTGCGCCTCGACCAGGCCCTTGACGATGTACAAGCCCAGACCCGTGCCGCCGCGGCGCTTGGCCCGCCAGAACTGGCGGAACACCCTGGGCGCGAACTCAGGCGCGATACCTTCACCCTGATCGCGGACGGACACGGCCGCACCGCCTCCTGGGCCAAGACCGGGCACCGCTTCAACCACGATGGTTACGGTACCACCGCCGTGCCGCACGGCATTCTCGATAAGGTTGCCGAGGATCTGATCGATCTTGTCGGGATCTAGCCACATCTCGGGCGTCGTCCCGTGCATCTCCAGCCTGAACCTGTCCTCGCTGTCGCCCGCCGCGACCCGCCCGGCGATCAGCCGACGGACGCGCTCGGCGACATCGACGACCTGGCGGTGTACCTCGAGCCTGCCTGCTTCGATCCGTGACACATCGAGAAGCTCGGTGATCAGCCTGATCACCCGGTCGGCGTCGGCGTTAACCGTCTCGAGCATGACCCGCTTCTGATCGTCGGTGAACCGGTGCCACTTGGCCAGCAGCGTGGCGGTGAAGCCCTTGACGCTGGTCAGCGGTGAGCGCAGCTCGTGAGCGACGGTCGAGACCAGGTCCGCCCGGCTGCGTTCGAGGCGCGCCAGACCCTCCGCTCCGCGCAGCGTCACGGTCAGCCTGCACACCTGGTGGCCGCGGCGCCGCTCGCGCGCGTATCCGACCGCGACGAGTATCTCCGTGCCGTCCGCCAGGTACAGCGCCGCTTCGGGATGCCGGGTCCGTGTATTGAGGCCGTGATACGGGTCGGCGCACGACCACCAGTCACGCCCATCACGGTCGCGCAAGGGCAGCACGTCACGGACGTCAGCGCCGATAGCGTCCGCAAACGCGATGCCGGTCAACCGGGCAGCGGCCTTGTTGAACACCGACACCCGGGCCGCGTGGTCGGCGATCACCAGGCCGTCAGGCAGGTCGTCGGCCGAAACCAGGCCACCGGGAGCCGCACTGGCTGGGACGATAGCGAACCGATCGCGAGCAGTGACACCTGAACACAGCAGCCGCGGCGCGCTTCGCCCCGGGACGCCGACGGGCGCGACCGCACCAGGAAATCCGCTGGCGCCGCCGTACTCGGCCCCAGCGCCCGCCGTGTCCAGCCTTATCCGGTCCACTCGTTCGCAGCCTCCGTCCGGACCTTCTGGCATCCTGGCGTCACGGGCATCGCGCCTGCCACACCCGCCCACGCCCGCCACAATGGCGTGACGGAATGTGATCAGACTCTAGCGCGTATGGGCAGGCCGGCGGCAGTCCCCCTCCGCGCCGTGCACAGATTGATTTGCATCTTGCCGGAAATCCTGCTGTGAATCCCGGATTGAACCGGGCCATTCTCCTGCTCGGAGAGCCTTCGGCAGGAGGGCATTCTCCATGAAAATTGCCATCCGCCCGCCTAGACGTCGCGGGAGCAGGGCCGCTGCGCGCGTGCCGACGCATATAGGCACACGGCAGCGGCGATCGCCAGGTTCAGGCTCTCCGCGCGGCCGTAGATGGGAACCGCCACCGAATCGTCGGCCAGGCTGAGCAACTCGCCCGGCAGGCCCCACGCCTCGTTGCCGAACAGCCACGCGGTCGGTGAACTCAGCGTTCCCGCCGCGATGGCCTCGTCAAGCGTGCGGGAGCCACGCCCATCCGCCGCCACGATGCGCATACCGGCGCTGCGCAGAGAATCTGCGGCCGCGTCGAGCCGCGTGCCCGCTACCACGGGCAGATGGAAAAGGCTGCCCGCCGACGCCCGTACGCACTTGCCGTTATAGGGGTCAACGGACGCGTCGGTGAAGATCACAGCATCCGCCCCGGCCGCGTCCGCCGTCCGCAGCACCGTGCCGGCGTTGCCCGGATCGCGCACGTGTGCGAGCACGACAACCAGCCGCGGCGCCGCGTCGAGCACACTGCTGAGCGGCACATCGACGAACTCACTGACGGCAAGCAGGCCCTGTGGGGTGGCCGTCTGCGCGAGCGCGGCCATTACCTCGCCGCTCACCACGTGCGTGGCCGTACCCGACTGTCCGGCCCGTGCCACGAGCGCGGCGTGGCGCGCCGCCGCGGCCGCGGTCACGAAGAGCTCAGTGACCGCGGCACCGGATGCCAGCGCCTCCCCCACCGCCTGTGGCCCCTCGGCCAGAAACAGGCGGTCACGCTGGCGGAAGGCGCGCTTGGCCAGCCGGCGGGCCGCCTTGACGCGCGGGGAGCGCATGCTCGTAAGCTCGCTCCCCGGCGACGGAATCTGCGCGTGCGTTCCCGCGGGCGTGTCAGGCCACCGCCGTGTCCGCCTGCGAGCCACCGGCGTCAGGCAGTGCCTTCTTCGCTACCTCGACCAGTGCGGCGAATGCCTGCGCATCCGCCACCGCGAGCTCGGCGAGCATGCGCCGGTCGACATCGACGCCGGCTGCTCGCAACCCTTGGATGAACCTGTTGTACGTCATGCCGTTGGCCCGGGCGGCCGCGTTGATGCGCTGGATCCACAGGCGCCGGAATGCGCCCTTGCGGTCCTTGCGGCCGACGTAGGCGTACGTCATCGAGTGGAGAACTTGCTCCTTGGCCTTGCGGTAGAGCCTTGACCGCTGGCCCCGGTAGCCGCTCGCCCGCTCGAGGACGGTCTTGCGCTTCTTGTGGGCGCCCGTCGCCCGCTTCACGCGTGCCATGTTGTGACTCCCTCGGACGGGCCCGGGCTACTTCCCGAGCAGCTTCTTGATCTTCTTCGTGTCAGCGCCTGATACCACAACGTCGTTCCCGAGCCGGCGGGTGCGCTGGGATGGCTTGTGCTCGAGCAGGTGGTTACGGTTGGCGCGGCGGCGCATCACCTTCCCGGTGCCCGTGATCCGGAACCGCTTTCCGGCACCGCTGTGCGTCTTCATCTTCGGCATGGTCGCCGTCGTCTCCGTTCTGTTGCGTGCCTGGGGCACGGCATCTTGTCGTGTGCCTGCGGCACGGTGTTTCCTGCGTGCCTGCGGCACGGGTGTTACTCACACCTGCGGCGCAGGTGGTGTCCCCGCCGCCCCCGCGTCCGAGAACACCGCGCGGTCGGCACGGCACTGTCCCGGGCACCCTCAGGTGCTCGGGTGCCGCCTGGCGGCCACCCAAGCCGGGCTGGCCGCCCGCTTGCCTGGCACGCCCACCGATCACCGCCGCGCTGGCCACAGAGCAGCCCGCGCGCCCGCGGCGTGCTGCACGGGAGTGCAGGCTAGCCGCTGTCAGGCACTGGCTGGCGCCTCTGGACCGCGGCGCGGGCGCGGAACCGCGCGCGCGGCGGCCCGTTCGGCCTTCGCCTCGCTCTTCTTCCGGTTCGGCCCGATCACCATGATCATGTTTCGACCGTCCTGCTTCGGCTGCGCTTCCACGAATCCCAGCTCCTCGACGTCACCGGCGAGCCGCTGGAGCAGCCGGAAGCCGAGCTCCGGGCGGGATTGCTCACGCCCGCGGAACATGATGGTCACCTTGACCTTGTCGCCCTGCTTCAGGAACCGCTCGACATGCCCCCGCTTGGTGGCGTAGTCGTGCGGGTCGATCTTCGGCCGGAGCTTGATCTCCTTGATGACCGTCTGCGCCTGGTTCTTGCGCGCCTCCCTGGCCTTTAGCGCTGACTCGTACTTGAACTTGCCGTAGTCCATCAACTTGCATACCGGAGGCCGTGCGGTAGGCGCCACCTCCACCAGGTCGAGGTCGGCCTCCTGCGCCAACCGGAGCGCATCACCGATTGCTACGATCCCGACCTGCTCGCCATTCGGGCCGACAAGCCGGACTTCGGGAACGCGGATGCGCTCGTTAATTCTCGGTTCGGGACTGATGTGACCTCCTTGGGCGTCACGTCTGCAGCCGACCGCGCCGGCCGCGGAACTGCCAAGACCTGCCCTGCGGGCCACGCGGCGGGTTCCCCACCGCAAAAAACCCCGCACGACATGCATGCGGGGCCATCAGGACTGCGCCAACTCCGGGCCGCCGCACCTGGCCGTGGGGGAAAGCCCCCCCGTAAGGGCTGCCCGCATGGCACATGGCCAAGCTGGCGACAACCCATCCGGCCAGTTAACGGATGCCCGGTTTCGCAGTCTTTACCCGCCAGCTAGAAGCCGGCCAGGTGGGAGATAGTCTCCGCTTGCACGCCCGGCAATGGTGCACCGGGCTGGTCAGCGGCTAAGTCTACAGCACCACACGCGCCCGGCATATTCCCGCCCCGTTCTCCGGCTCCGGCCACGTCCGCCCTAGTGTCCCGAGTCGGAACACTAGTGACGGTGTGGATCACAGCTGCTCTTTGTCCATCAAGTCGCCGAACCGCTCGACCGTCGACAACAGGAACCTGCGGATAGCTGGCTCGTCTGCCGGGTCGACATAATCGAAGGCCGTCTGCCAGCGCGCCGCGACGTGCTCGCGCGCCTCTTGCAGCTTCTCGCGGCCGTTGCTGGTCAAATGCAGATGGACGACCCTGCGGTCATGCGGATCGCGCCGCCGCCGCAGGTATCCGTTTCGCTCAAGCACGTCCGCCAGGTAACTCACCATCGGCGGCGTGACCCATGACCGCGCGGCCACCTCACCCGACCTGAGGCCGTCTTCCGCCTCGAGCGCGGCGAGAACCCCCAAGCCCGCGGCGCTGACACCGGTCCCCTCGGCCGTGTACCACCAGTACGTGCTGATTAACCGGGCGGCGAGGCCAGCGAGTCGCGACATCGGCAGCTTGGGCAACGGCGTGTCGTCCCACTGGTCGCCCCACCGGACGCCATGTTCGCGCGCGGTGAGCGGCCGATCAGCGTCCGACGTGCCAGCCACGCCTTCTGGCACGGGGTTCGCCGGCACAGAGTTCACCGACACCGGGTCCGTCATATTCGTAGCCTTACCGCAAGGTATTTTAGAGTCAAACCATTCAATCGTTTAAGCATTGCTCACGTGACGCTCCGCCAGCTGGGCCAGCCCCGCGGACCGCATCGCGGCCAGTGGCGCCCGATAGCCCGTCATCAGTTCAACCTGGCGGGCAGCTTGATGGAGCAGCAGGTCAAAGCCGCCAATGACAATCGACCCGGCCGCCTGCGCCGCTGCGGCCAATCTTGTCGGCCACGGGTCATACACGACGTCGAAGACGGCCTGCGGCTGGAACGCCCCCGCCTGCAGCCATTGCGCGGCGGAATCCGCGGCCCGGGACGGGACGGTGCTTATGACGAGGCCGTGGGCGGCTGAGTCGGCGAACTCCTTCGCCCCCCCGCCTGCCCCCCCGCCCGTGGCGTCAAAGGTAGCCAGATCGCATACCCGCACGCCGACACCAAGCCGCCCGGCCGTGACCTTGACTTCGTCAGCGCGGCGGACGTCGCGAACCGCCACCACTGCCTCCCGCGCGCCGATCTGTCTCAGCGCAGCGAGTGCCGAGCAGGCCGTGGCGCCACCCCCGATAATCAGCGCCCGAGCGCACGCCGTCACACCCGCCTCGGCGAGCGCGTCTACCATCCCGCCAACGTCTGTGTTGTACCCGTGCCCGCGGCCGCGGCCGCGCGAGAAGATCACCGTGTTGGCACTGCCGACCTCGGCGGCCAGCGGTTCCACCTCGTCGAGCAGCGCGAGCACGGCTCTTTTCAGCGGCATCGTCAGCGAAAGCCCCGCCCACGTGTCGTCCAAGCCGCTCAGCAGGCCCGCAAGCGCGGCTGCGTCGCACTCGATGGCCGTATAACTCCAGCCGGCCAGGCCGAGGGCCGAGTACGCGGCCCGGTGCAGCACGGGCGAAAGCGAATGGTTAACCGGCGAGCCGAGCACGGCGGCCTTCATCGCACGCCGCCGGTCGCCTGGGCCGGGATTACCCCTGTCCAAGGTTCTTCTGCAGCTCGGCCCGGAGCTTGGCGAACTCGGCCGCGCTGGCCGTGAACTCGGTGAGGCCGGTCTTCGGGTTCACGGTGACAAAGTAGAGCCAGTTGCCCTGAGCGGGGTGGAGCGCGGCGTTGATTGCGGCGTCGCCCGGGCTGTCGATCGGGCCCGGCGGCAGGCCGATGTGCAGGTAGGTGTTGTACGGGGACCGGGTCGCCAGCTGCTGGTTGGTGGCGAGGATCCCGTAGGTGTTCAGCGCGTACATGACCGTGCTGTCCAGCTGCAACAGCATGTTCGCGTCCAGCCGGTTGTAGATCACCCTGGCGATCTTGGGATAGTCGGAGATGCGGCCGCCCTCCGCCTGGACGAGGCTGGCCACGATGATCGCCTCGGCGGGGGTCAGGTTCACCCGGTGCGCCGTCGCGACCAGGTCGATCCGCGCGGCCTCGGCGTCGAACTGTGCCACCATCGCCGCCAGCACTTCGGCCGCGGTCATCTTGGGCTGCACCGGGTAGGTGGCGGGGAACAGGTATCCCTCGGCACGGTTGTTCGCGTAGGAGGGCAGCCCAAGGGCGCCCGGATGGGCGAGGGCGGCGCTGTAGTCCTTCAGCGGTATCCCGGACTTGGCGCTGAGCCTGGTAATGATCTGGCTGACCCGCAGACCCTCGGGAATGGAGACCTTTATCTGCACCCGGGCACTGGGGTTGAGCAGCATGTCGAACGCGAGCAAGGCCTTCATGTGCTTGTGCAGCCGGTAGAAACCGGGCTCAATCGCCTTCTGATGTGAGCTCTGCTCGGCCGCCTTGACGAACGCGCGCTGGCTCGCGACCACGCCGAGGCCCAACAGGGTCCGCGCGACATCGGTCGCCGTCTCGTCCTGCTTGACCTGGACGACGACCACGCTGTAGCCGGATCCGGAGTAGTCCGGCGGTATCACGTAGTGCCGCAGGAATTTGTATCCCACCACGCCGCCACCGGACAGGAAGACGGCGAGCACAAGCAACGCGATCAGCGGTGCGCTCAGCCGGCGACCGCGAGGGCGGGGACGGCCGGGCCCACCGCGGCCACGACGGTCACGGCGCCCCGCGCCTGCGAAGCCGTCATCGTCATCTTCATCGTCGCGACGGTACGGCCGGTCCAGATCCTCGTCCGCATATGGCTGGCCGATATCCTCGTCGGCGTACCGGCTCTGGTGGCGCGAGTCGCCGCCCTGGTCGCCAAACCACGCGTGCTCAGCGGGAGCCGCCTGCATCGGTTGTGCCGTCGCGGGCATTGGGCCCGATATGTCTGGCGGATCTGACCGGAGCGGATTGCCTGCGACGGTGCCAGAATAATCCGGCGGCCGCGGGTCGCCCGGCCACTGGTACGGATCGGTTGGCGCCCCTGGCCACGGCTCCGCGGGCACCTGTGGCAATGGCCCAGAGATCGTGGACGGCGGCGGCGCCCAGGAAGCGGGCCCCTGCGCCTGGTGCGGGTAAATCTCCGGGCCGCCGCTCTGCGGGTACGAACCGCCATAGCCGACGGCGTTCTGTTGGTTGGTGCCGTCGGCGTGCGGCCATTGCGTGCCGGGGATATCGCTGACTCCGGCCGTTCCCGGCCGACCGTACGGATCGGGGGGCGGTCCGTCCCCGTGCGGACCTGCAGGCGCGCCACCGGCGTCCCAGTACTCGCTTCGGCGACCGGGCGGCCCAGGGTTCACCGGCCCCGGATCGGATGGCCCAAGATCAGGTTGCCACGAACGGTAGCCAGGCCCGGAGGCGCCTCGCGGCGGGGCCATGGGCGGCCCGGGGCTGGCTGGGCTGGCCTCGGGAGGAAGACCGTGCATCGGGCCCGATGGCGCGCCGAGGTACGGATCCGACGGCGTGCCCAGGTACGGGTCGGATGGCGCGCCGAGGTACGGGTCCGACGGCGTGCCAAGATACGGGTTTGACGGTGTGCCGAGGTACGGGTCCGACGGCGGCCCGCCCGCATAAGGATCGGGCCCGGTGCCCGGGTAGCCAGGCCCGCCCGCATAAGGATCGGGCCCGGTGCCCGGGTAGCCAGGCCCGCCCGCATAAGGATCGGGCCCGGTGCCCGGGTAG